>Ga0187882_1003115_pt1 | contig 14574 bp, 14 predicted proteins | sample June2016WEW_19_1_3_FD_132991 | JGI IMG/M metagenome (GOLD analysis project Ga0187882, IMG submission 132991) | Peatland microbial communities from SPRUCE experiment site at the Marcell Experimental Forest, Minnesota, USA - June2016WEW_19_150 | ecosystem: Environmental > Terrestrial > Soil >...
GGATTTTTCAAAGGCCGGGAAATTTCCCGGACCAGGTTTTACACTACCGCATCTTATTCACTTCTTCGATGAGATCCTTGCCCACGCTCCCGGTGCGCTTTAGGTAATTGGCCATGATGCCCTTCGTGGCTTCGGCCCATCTCTTCTTCTCATTATCCGTAGGATAATAGATTTGCATCCCCTTTGCTTTAAGGTTATTCAGACATTGATCCGTATCCTTCAGGGAGGCGTCCAGCCCCCAGTCCTGCGCTTCCCTGGATGCGTCGATCAGCAGTTTCTGCAGGTCCGGCGGAAGCTCCTGATACTTCTTCAAATTCACCAGCACCGCAGGCTGGTTCTGGTACTCCCCCACCTTGATCAAGGTAAAATGTTTGGCCACTTCGAAGAACTTCCTTTCGTCCACCGAACAGGTGGAGGTGAGGACCCCGTCAATCGTCCCCCTCTGGAGGGCCAGGTAAACTTCCCCGACGCTCAGGAAAACCGGCGCCGCTCCCAACGCCCGGAGGAATTCGCTGGAAATTTCGCCGAAAACCCGGATTCGCTTTCCCTTGAACTCCTCCAGGTTCCGGATGGGTTTCTTGCCGATCACGGCCATGTATCCATAATCCATCCAGAAAAGGATTTTCACCCCTTTGCTCTCAAAGTCTTTGTCCAGCACGCCCCGAACGCCCGGGGAAATCATGGCCCGGAAAAAATGATCCCGGTCTTTGTAGAAGAAGGGGAGCTCTTGGACGGCCAGCGAGGGAACCAGTCCGGCCCACATGGCCATGTTCACCTGGGCCATGTCCACCGCACCGGAGGGCAAGGCTTTGGGTAAATCTTTGTCGCTGAAAAGCTGGTTGACCGGATAAATTTCAATTTTCATCCGGCCTTTGGACCTCTCCTGGATGATCTTGGCATAATATTCCAGGGTCCGGGTCATAAAATGTTCCAGGGGCATGGTCCCCGCGCACCGGAATAGAAAGTCGGGCTTGGCGCTCTGCGCCCCGGCCTCGGGAGTAAAAGCGATTCCTGCCAGCGCCAGTGCTAAGACTGAAAGAAAACACATCCAACCACTTTTTGGCTTCCGATTCATCTGCCTCTCCTTTCTTCCAATTTTTTCGGTCCACCTGCAAAACTGCAATCCAGGCGGCCCATTTACAGGGGAATATTCCCGTGCCGCCGGGGTGGTTTTTTTTCTTTTTTGCCCTTCAGGGAACGAAAGGCCTTGATCAACCTGAGACGGGTTTCTCCCGGCTCGATCACATCATCGATGCACATGGTCTGGGCCAGGCGGTACGGGTTGGCGAAAAGGTCGCGGTACTCCCGGATCTTCTCCTGAAGGAGAGCCGCCGGGTCCGCGGCCGATTTCAACTCCCGAGTGTAAAGAAGCTTGGCCGCCTGTTCCGCGCCCATAATGGCAAACTCGGCGGTGGGCCAGGCATAGGCGATGTCTGTTCCATGGGAATTATGACCCCCCATGGCCCAGTGGCCGCCTCCATAAGACTTGCGAAGGGTTAGGGCCACTTTGGGAACTGTGGATTCGCAGAAGGCATAGAGAAGCTTGGCTCCGTGGCGGATGATCCCGGTATGCTCTTGTTGAATTCCTGGAAGATATCCAGGGGTATCGACCAGGAATAGCAGCGGGATGTTGAAGGCGTCGCAGGAACGGATAAACCGTGCGCTCTTGTCCGAAGAATCGACGGTAAGGGAGCCGCCCATGAACATGGGTTGATTGGCGACAATCCCGATGGACATTCCGCCCAGGCGGGCGAAGCCGGTAACGATATTTTTGGCGAAGTCGGACTTGGCTTCCATAAAGTCGCCGCCATCCACGATTTTATTGATGACCCGCCGGATATCGTAAGCGCGCTGGGGATTCGACGGCACCAGGTCTTCCAGCTCGGGAACCAGACGGTCCTCTGGGTCCCCGCTGGGCCGGTCGGGGGGTAGCTCCCGATAGTTGGGAGGGAAATAACTCAACAGCCTGCGGATCTGCTGGAAGCACTCCTGCTCGCTGGCCACCAGAAAATCGGCCGCTCCGTTAATCTGCGTGCAAACCCGCGCTCCCCCCAGTTTGTCAAAGGTGATCTCCTCCCCGGTAATTTCCCGAATAATGGCCGGGCCCGTAATAAACATCTCACCCAGACCATCCACGATGAAAACAAAGTCTGTCAGGGCCGCGCCGTAGACGGCGTACCCTGCGCAGCGGCCCATAATGGCCGTGATCTGGGGTACGACTCCGGAGGCCTGGACGTTGCTGTAAAAAACCGAGAGCGCAAAAGAAGTCTTGTCCGCCCCTTCCTGAATTCTCCCCCCAGAAGAATCGTTTAATTGAATGAGGGGGGATCCGTTTTTCACCGCCTGGTCGATGGTCAGGGACAACTTGCGGATATGGGTGCTGGAGCCCGATCCTCCCATGATGAGGCTGTCATTGGCCGTGACGTAGACCCTCTGTCCGTCGATGCTCCCCCATCCCACGATGGCCCCGTCTCCCGGGTAGCGCTTGCGGTCCAGGCCGAAGTCCCGCCCAATGGTTTCGGCGAAGGGGTACTGCTCGCAAAAGGTGCCGGGGTCCAGCAGGGCTTCAATTCGCTCGCGGGCGGTCAGGAGACCTTTCTGGTGAAGGTCGCTGATTTTTTGCTCTCCGGCCGCACCTTTGGCCTGAGATTTTCGCTCCCGCAATTTTTGAATCGCCTCTTCCATTCCCAAATCTTTAGCCAATTTCCAACCTCCTGCGCTCTTTTAGGGCTTTTTAGGCTTCTGAATTTATTCAGCCGAAGATCCGTCGGCGGCTAAAACCCGGGCTATCAAACGGCCGTAGATCAGGGCCGCCGCCTCCAGCTGACTGATTTCCACGGATTCATCAACGATGTGAGAGCCATAACCAGGACCCAAAATTACAGTAGGAATGTGTCCTTGATGGACCAGAAAGGTCATATCCGTAGCGGCGACAAGCGCCTGGGGGGATTCCCGCCGGCCGGTCACTTCATAAATGCTCTCGATCACCGCTTTGACAATCGGCTCATCGGGGGAGATGGCTACCGGCTCCTTATCGGCCCCCAGGATTTCAACTTGACATTGGAAGGAGGGGTCCGTGGCAGCCATAGGCCGGATCCAATCCTGGAGCTCCCGGTCAAATTGACCGCTGTCCTCCCCTGGAATCCGGCGACGATCCATGTGCAGCTCACAATAGTCAGGGATGACATTGTCCTTTACCCCGCCGCGGATGACATTTGCGCTAACCACCGGGGAGCCCAGAAGTGGGTCTCTTTTTTGAGCTAACCGTTGATTCAATTCCTCGACAAACAAGGCCAAGCGGGCAACGGGGTAAATGGCGTTCCGGGCTTGAGCAGGATCTGAGGAATGGGCGCTCCGCCCGCGAACAAACAATTTGCGTCGGCTCACACCTTTATGGGCGATAAAGGGGATAAGATAGGTCGGCTCGCCAACGATCGCCACGGAAGGGCGGCAATCCTTTCGTCGGTTCTGTACCCAGAATTGAGTACCCAGGCCTCCGGTTTCTTCGGCAGCCACTGCCGTAAAGATCAACTCCCCCCTCAAGCTTTCAGTTCTCTGCAGGGCTATACGTATCGCTGCCATCATGGCCGCCACGCTTCCTTTGTCGTCGCTGGCTCCGCGTCCGTATACCCGCCCCTCTGCAATGTGCGGTTCAAAGGGCGGATGGGTCCAGGATGCCTCTCCAGGTGGAACCACATCCAGGTGACTGTTGAAGATCAGGCAAGGTCCTTCCTCCGAGCGGGAAAAAGGAAGGCGGCAAACGGCGTTAGCTCGCCCCGGGCTAATTTCCTGCAGACTACAGAGGGCTCCCAACGAGGTCATACGCGCTTGTACGAACTTAGCCGCTTCCAACTCCCTTCCGGGCGGATTGGAGGTATCTATAGCGATTAAATCACAAAGGTCCTGCAGTAAAATTTCCTTTAAGTCTTCGGTGAGTCCCATCAGTCTCCCACTTTCTTCTTTCCCTGGAACATCATTCTACCCTTCTCCTCATACCTTTTCGAAGCCCTCCAGGGTGCTCACTCCGGAATGACGGTTTCCCATAGAGAAAGATGATCATGGAATATCATATAGGATTTCTGAGGTGCTCTATAGGGAAAAATGAAGGGCTTGTCAAGGAAAATATTTAAACTGGGGTTTCGATTTGCTCCTTACGTTCAAATGTATACAATGAAACCGATTACAATCTTGACAAAAACCACCAGTCTCGTTAGAATTCATTCGAGAATGGGGGCGGGTATTTCGAGCCTAAAGAGGGGAATGAATTCATTCCCCTTAAAATTTTTAGGATAGGCTGAAAGATGGAAAAGACTCAGAGTCATTACAACCGAATCGCGGCCATATTTTTTCTGGCCGTGGCGGTCTTTTTTGCCGTCTACGCCCGTTCCGTGGAGATCGGGACCTGGAATGAGCCTGGGCCTGGTTTCTTACCTTTCTGGGCCGGCATCACTCTGGCGGCTATGTCTGTTGCCCTCCTGATAGGTAGTTATGCTCGCAAGGCCTGGCCGGCCAGGCCTTCCTTCTTTCCCAAGTCGGACTCCTGGAAGAGGGTTCTGGCTACCTTCCTGTCTTTGATCGCCTATAACTTGCTCCTGAACCCGCTGGGGTTCACCCTTAGCACGTTTCTCTTTTTGGCCTTTCTGGTTAAGTTCATCTTCCCGCAGACATGGACGCGGACTCTACTGGTTTCTGTTCTTGGCTCAGTCATAGCCCGTCTGCTATTCATCAATTTCCTGGAAACTCAACTCCCGAAAGGTTTCCTCGGGTTTTAGATGAGCTATGGATATATTTAGCCACATTTTGCTCGGCGTCCAGGTCGTCTTCCAGCCGATGAATCTTCTCTTCTGTTTCCTGGGCGTTCTCATGGGGACCCTGGTAGGCGTACTCCCTGGTCTCGGCCCCACGGCAGCCATCGCTTTGCTCCTGCCGAACACTTTCCATGTTTCTCCCGTTACCGCCATCATCATGCTGGCCGGGATCTACTACGGCGCTATGTATGGGGGTTCTACGACTTCCATCCTGGTGAATATCCCCGGAGAAGCGGCTTCCGTCATCACCTGCCTGGACGGATATCAGATGGCCCTGAAAGGGCGCGCTGGGCCAGCCCTGGGCATTGCCGCCTTCGGCTCCTTCATCGCCGGGACAGTATCCGTCATCGGCCTTATGGTAGTTGCTCCTCCGCTGGCTAAGTTCGCCCTGGCCTTTGGGCCGCCGGAATATTTCAGCCTGATGCTAATGGGCATCATCATTCTTATCTACCTTGCCTCGGGCTCCATCCTGAAAGCCTTGATGATTTTTGTCTTCGGGCTGCTCCTCAGCACCATCGGGATGGATGCCATCTCGGGCACTCAGCGCCTGACCTTTGGCATCCTCGAACTCAGCGACGGCGTCGGCCTGATTCCGGCCATCATGGGACTCTTTGGCGTAGCGGAGGTCATTGCCAACGTCGAGGAGGAGATGAAACGGGATCTCGTCACCGCCAAGGTAAAGAACCTCCTGCCCAGCCTCCAGGATTGGAAGGATTCTTTCTGGCCAATCATCCGGGGGTCCTTCCTGGGCTTCTTTATCGGCATTCTTCCCGGGCCAGCGCCCGTCATCTCTGCTTTCAGTTCCTATGCCATTGAGAAAAAGCTCTCCAGATACCCGGAAAAATTTGGAACCGGGGTCATTGAGGGAGTAGCCGGGCCGGAGTCAGCGAACAATGCTGCTACCGGCGGGGCTTTCATCCCCCTCTTCACTCTGGGAATCCCGGTGAATTCGGTCATCGCCATCCTCCTGGGGGCCTTCATGATCCACGGAATTCAGCCAGGCCCCATGATTATCACCAAGCATCCGGAGCTGTTCTGGGGCACGGTTATGAGCATGTACCTGGGTAATGCGATGCTTCTGGTTCTTAACCTCCCTCTGATCGGACTCTGGGTGCAAGTTCTAAAAGTTCCCTACCCCATCCTCTTCCCGCTCATTCTGCTCTTCTGCTTAATCGGGGTCTTTAGCCTGAACTACAGCCAGGTGGAAATTGCCCTGATGATCGGGTTCGGGGTCTTTGGCTACCTGGCCAGGAAATTCCAGTTCGAGATGGCCCCTCTGGTCCTGGCCATCGTGATCGGGCCGATGATGGAGAATAACTTACGCCTGGCCCTGGTTATCTCTCAGGGAAGTCCGATGATCTTCATCACCCACCCGATCTCCGCCGTATTCATCTTTATCACGTTGGCCCTGCTGATCTCCCCCCTGGTGCCATGGATCGGGAAGCGGCGCCAGAAACTGCAGGAAAAGGTTGAAGGGGAAGAGGTATAAAAGAGAAAGGATGGCAAAAAGATGAAAAAATGTAACTGGACGTGGATGGTTTTGGCGGTGTTTCTCGCTTTTTCAACCGGAAGTGCGAGTGCTCAGAATTTCCCTAAGGGTCCGATTAACTATATGAACCCCTTTAACCCCGGAGGGGAAGTGGACATCGCAGCGCGGGCTATGCAGCCTTACTTAGAAAAGAATTTAGGGGTCCCCATTGTGATCAATTATCTCCCGGGTGCAGGTGGAGCGCTTTGCTGGTCGAAATTGTCTGCTGCCAAACCGGATGGGTACACGATCGGAGGGTTTAGCATCCCCCACATTATCCTTCAACCCATGTTTATGAAGGACGTGGCCTTCAAGAGCGATGATTTTGTGATTCTCTCCATTGTAGAGTACACCCCGATCGGGCTGGGGGTGAAGAAAGACTTCAAAGCAAGCACCTTCAAAGAGTTCGTCGAATACTGTAAAGCAAATCCGGGGAAAGTCTCCTGCGGAGGTGTAGGAAAATTTACGGGCCACCATTTTGCCACCCTGCAGTTCATGAAACTGGCCGGGGTGAAGGTAAATTATGTGACCTTCACCGGGACCTCCCAAGTACAGACGGCTTTGATGGGCGGGCACATCGATGCGGCCTTTACGAATTCAACTCTACTCGTGAGCAGTAAAGAACAGATCAAGGTGCTGGCCATCGGTTCCCCGAAACGGATGAGCCAGCTCCCCGAAATACCTACTTTCGAGGAATTGGGGTATAAAATGTACCCGCGTATCGCCCGCGGAGTCATGGGCCCGAAGGCCATTCCCAAGGATATCCAGAAACGCCTGGAAAAAGCCTTTTTGGACACTACCTCGAAGCCGGAATTTAAAGCCAAGATGGAGGAGGCCGGGTTCGTACCTCAAGTAATGGGGGTCGAGGATTCGCATAAATATCTCGAGGAGGAAATAAAAGAGCACCTGAAGCTCACCCAGGAATTTGACCTGAAAAAACCGTAAAGATACGAAACCACATGAAGAAAGGAGAAAGCGATGAAAAGAATCGCTTATTCAGTCATAATAGGAATGCTGGTCCTTTTCCCGGTCCTGACTTGGGCGGCTACGGATTTCCCTAAAGGGCCCATCAATTACATCATCCCCTTCAACGCGGGCGGACAGTCGGATGTGGAAGCCCGGATGCAGCAGCCCTACCTGGAAAAGATCCTGGGAGTGCCCATCATTGTTAATTACATGCCCGGCGCGGGTGGAGCTCTGGCCTGGACGAAGTTTGCTCAGGCCAAACCCGACGGATATTCGGTGTGCGGAATCAACATCCCCCACATTATTCTTCAACCCCTTTCCCAGAAAGACGCGGCGTTCAAGACCGAAGATCTTAAGCCACTCGCGATCTTCGAATCCACCCCCATCGGGTTGGCGGTGAAGAAGGAGTCGAAGATTAACAGCCTTAAGGATTTCATTGAATATGCCAAAGCCAATCCCGGCAAGGTCACGATTGGTATATCAGGAAAGCTATCGGGTCACCATATGGCCTCGCTTCAATTCGAGAAGATGATCAACGCCAAGCTCACCCTGGTTACGTTTACCGGAGCAGCTCCACAGGTAACCGCTCTGCTGGGAGGTCACGTGGAGGCGATCTGGGGGAATTCTTCCGACTTAGTGAGTTATGGGGATCAGATGAAGATCTTGGCCATCGGAACGGAAAAACGGATGGAAGTTCTGCCCAATGTCCCAACGTTCCAGGAGCAGGGGATGAAGTTCTATCCGAGAATTGACCGGGGGGTGGCGGTGCCGCAAAATACACCTGCCGATATTACGGCCAAGCTGGAGAAGGCCTTCCTGGAAACCGTGAACATGCAGGATTATCACTCCAAGATTCTCAAGGCGGGTTTCGTTCCCATGGGACTGAATAGCCAGCAGTCTATTAAGTACATCACCGAGGAGACGGAGATATTCAAGAAACTTCTGGCCGAACACAACCTGCTTTTGAAGAAATAGATCCCCCCGCAGGTTGTAGGGGCGACCGGCCGGTCGCCCCTGCGCATCACAAATTCTTCCGAATATATTCAACTGCATTCCGGAATATAGCCAGGCCCATTCCTTCCTCCGGGACTTTTTCCCGGGTCCAGCGGGGGTGATTCACAAAGTAAAGATAGGCTTCGGGATGGGGCATCAGCCCGAAGAGTCTCCCCGTCTCATCGCAGATTCCGGCGACGGCAGAAACGGCGCCATTGGGATTTAGAGGATATTCCATCGCGGGTTTCTGGCAGTCTGGACCCGAATACTGCAAAGCGATCATGTTTTTTCTTTCCAGTTCGGCGAGCACCTCTTCATCCCGGGGGATAAATTTCCCTTCCCCGTGTCTCACCGGAAGATAGAGTCCCTTCAAACCCCGGATAAAGACGGATGGGCTGCTGGGGTTGACTTTCAGATAAACCCAACGGTCCTCGAACCTTCCCGAATCATTAAAGGTCAGGGTTACGGCTTGCTTCCCATAGCTTCCTCCGAGACCCGGGAGCAGGCCCGCCTTCACCATGAGCTGAAACCCATTGCATACCCCCAGGATAAGTTTCCCCTGCTGGATAAAACGGAGGATGACCTCTTCCAGCCGCTCACCGGTCCCGGCGATTCGAGCGTATTTTATTCGGTGGGCCATGGCTTTGGCTGACCCTAAATCATCCCCATCCAGGAACCCCCCGGGCAGGTTCAGAAAATGGTAATCGTCGAGCCTTGCTTCCCCGGAGAGAAGATCATAGAGATAAATAATGTCTACTACGTCAGCACCACCCAGCTTGCAGGCATGGGCCATCTCCATTTCGCAATTGATGCCGTTTCCGGCAAGAACAAGGGCTTTGACTTTTTTCATATGGGACCCCGATTCGAAGAAATCGAAGATGCAGATAGAAGGAAAAATTCCAGAACAGCCACGGGCGCACAACCGTGCGTCCTCACCTTCTATCAACTTACCATCGCAAAGGACGCTTCCAAGTTTCTTTCAGGTCAAAGATATCCGCCCGGATGACCACTGCCCCCTGTAAACCGATGACCGTAAAATCTTTTCCCGCGATTATCCGGCCGACGGGAGCAAAGGTATTTCCCTTCAGGCTATCTTCAAAGGCCTTCTGATTCTCCGGGTGGACTGTGACCACGAATCGGCTCTGGGACTCGGAGAACAAGAAGACATCGTTTCGGTCCACTCCCGAGGAGGGCACACGGCGCAGGTCGATCTCCATCCCCAGGGCTCCACCAAAGGCGGTCTCTGCCATTGCGACCCCCAATCCCCCGTCCGAGCAGTCATGGCAGGAGGCCACCAACCCTTTCTCGATAGCCATTCCCAGCGCTTCATAAAGCTTCTTGGCCCTTTGGGCATCAACCCGAGGAACCTGATTTCCGATAAAGCCGTGTAGGGCGAAATATTCTGAAGCTCCCATTTCAGGCAGAGTCTCCCCCAAAACGTAAACCGAATCCTGAGCCCGCTTGGCATCCATGGTTACACTTTTGCGCACATCGGGAATGACGCTGACCACCGAGAAAAGAACCGTAGGAGGAATGGAGATTTTCGTCGACCCGATCAGATAATCATTTTTCATCGAATCTTTCCCCGAGATACAGGGAACCCCGAAGGCTCTGGTGTAGTCGTACAGGGCCATGTTGGCTCTTACCAGCTGGGCCAGCTTGTATTCCCCGTCCGGAGTTTTTTCCGACTGGATGGGGTCACACCAGCAAAAATTGTCCAGACCGGCCATATGCTTTAAATTTCCCCCGACGGCAATGTTGTTCCGGATGCCTTCATCGATGGCGCAAGCCATCATGTGATAGGTATCGATATCGCTGTACCGTGGACAGATGCCCGATGAGATCACCACTCCTTCCCAGGTTTCCAGCAGGGGACGTAAAATCGTGGCATCTCCCGGGCCGTCATTCAGAGCCCCGACCAGTGGCTTGATCACGGTTCCACCCTGAACCTCATGGTCATACTGCCGGATAACCGATTCCTTGCTGCACACGTTGTAACGCGAGAGGACTTTTTTCAAAGCGGGCGTGAGGTCCCGGGTATCCGGTGAATGGGGTTCGGGATAACTCTTTTTCTCCCAACGGGCGCGCATCTCCATGTTGGGATAGCCATTATGGAGGAATTCCATGTCCACGTAGCATACCGTCTTTCCGTCGTAGAGGACGTGGAATTCCCCGGCATCGGTGAATTCCCCTAAGATGGTGGCTTCTACCTCCATCCGCCTAGCCAGTTCCATGAAGCGGTCGATTTTTTCCGGGGGAACCGCCAGGGTCATGCGTTCCTGAGCTTCGGAGAGAAGAATCTCCCAGGGGTCGAGGCCGGCGTACTTCAGGGGAGCACGCTCCAGGTCCATGCGGCAGCCGTTGGAGTCTCGGGCCATCTCCCCTACGGAGGAAGAAAGCCCTCCGGCCCCGTTATCGGTGATGGCGTGATAGAGACATTCATCTCGCGCGCGGAGGAGAAAATCGGTCATCCGCTTTTGAGTGATGGGGTCTCCAATCTGCACGGCACTGGTGGGAGATTCTTCATGGAGCTCTTCGGAGGAAAAAGTGGCCCCGTGGATCCCGTCCTTTCCGATTCGCCCGCCGGTCATGACGATCCGATCGCCCGGCTCCGCCTTCTTCTGGTGGGAAGGTTCTCCCTGGATCATTCGGGGCATGATCCCGCCGGTCCCGCAGTAGACCAGGGGCTTTCCTGCGTAGCGGTCATCAAATAAGATAGATCCATTCACGGTGGGAATCCCGCTCTTGTTTCCCCCGTGCTCTACCCCTTCCCGCACTCCCTCGTAGATTCGCTTGGGATGGAGGAGCCGGGGGGGAAGAGGCTTGGCATAATCGGGAGGGGCGAAGCAGAAGGTGTCCACGTTAAAGATCAGCTTGGCCCCCTTGCCGGTTCCGAAAGGATCCCGGTTGACCCCGACGATGCCCGTCAGCGCCCCGCCGTAAGGGTCGAGGGCCGAAGGGCTGTTGTGGGTTTCCACCTTGAAGACCAGGTTCCATCCTTCATTAAACCTTATCACCCCGGCATTATCCTTGAAGACGGAAACGCACCAGTCTTTTTCTCCCATGGCCTTGCAGATTTCATCGGTGGAGCGCTTGATGTAAGTATCAAAAAGGCTGTCGATCCGGTGAACCTTTCCTTCTTCATCGGTATAATCGATGAGGCCGTTGAAGATCTTATGCTTGCAGTGCTCCGACCAGGTCTGGGCGAGGGCTTCCACTTCGCAATCGGTGAGGTTTTCTCCCAGGCCGACCTTCTTCCGTTTCTCCAGACGTCCTGGATCCCGGGCATAATTCTGCAGGGCCTTCATCTCCTTCAGGCTTAAGGCCAAAACCCGCCGGGAGCTGATTCGCATCAGTTCTTCATCACTGACCTTCAGGTTGACTTCCTCCACCCGGACTTCATTCCGCCCCGTTACCCTGGGAATGGGAAGGCTTATGCCTATTTCCGGGTTCCAGGTTTCTCGGTCTTGGATTTCAAACCGCTGGATGAGGGTATTGGCCAGAAGGCCGGTGGCGATAGACTCAGCCTGGCTCCGGGTCAATCCCCCTTTGATAAAATAAAGGACCGAAGTGTAAACGCCCTCCTGAGAGCTGAACTTGCGCTGCAGGAGAAGCTCCACGGCCTCCCGGGCCGTTCGGCCCACATTGTCCGTGACCCCGGGTTTGTAACCCACTTCGATCGCCCAGTCGAACTCCTGTCTCAGGGGTTTTCCAATGGAATATTCCTGGATGATAGGGTCGAGGAAGGGACCGGCGGCGACTTTTTCGATCTCCCCGGCAGAAAGGGCGGCGTCAACGGTGTAAACATCGACCGTTCTCACAGAATCCACTGCTATATTCAGATTGTCGATGATTCGACCTTTGATCTTCTCGCCCCGGGCATCTCGAATTTTGGGCTTCAATCCGATCTCTACGCGGTAAGCCATTTTTTCACCTCATTCCGTTTCATATCCCTTTGAATCATGGGGCTCCTTGCCCATGGCCCAATCAGGTTGGGCTGGGGCCAGATGAACGGCTTTAGAAAGTTCGGGCGAAAGGGCAGAAGAGGCCCAGATGGCTATGCCCAAACTGGCCGCACCGAATCAAGAAAACTTGGGAAAGGCTGGTGGCCAGGACCTACAAAGAGGCCACGAACCCGTAACAGGCCAACCCTCCCACCATAAAGAGCTTGCGTCCGAAGCGATCCGAGAGTCCACCTGAAAAAGGTTGAACCAGAAATTGACTGATGGTAAACCCGGAGACGATCAACCCAAGCTGGAAGTTGGTAGCTCCTTTTTGGGAGACGTAGATGGGAAAAAGGGGAATGATGAACCCCAGCCCCATGACCACGACGGTTCCCGCCAGAGCGACCAGGATCAATTCTTTTCGAACACTGAAGATCATATGGAAAAGTCTTGAATTTTCAAATCAAATGGGTAAAAATATCTTTCGTTCGGTCAGTGCTTTTGAGGTAAGACTGACCAGCACATTCGGAAGATGGATTGAATTTACCACAAGCTTTCGGAAAAGGTCAACTGGCGGATGGGCATGAACAGGAGAACGAATCTAATTCCATCCCTGCTGCTGGTGGGCACTGTCCACCGCGACCCACAAGGAAAGGCTAAACTCCTAAGACTACTTGAACAAGAACAACCATCCGCCATTTCGGTAGAAATCAGCCCTTACGCCAGAAGTTTTCGAGCCCAAAAGGGGGCAGCGTTTCGAGCCATCCTGCGGGAGAACCTAAAGAGGATTCACGAGGAGGAGAATTTCTCCTGGCGGGAAATCTTTTCCCATAGTGCCATCCGGGGGATTTTCTTTCTCCTGAAGGAACCCTACGAATGGCGAGCCGCCGAGGCCTATGCCCGACGGACAGGAATTGTCCTCAAGGGTATTGACCTTTCCCGCTATTCCCAAGAAAAACTTTCCCATCTTCCCGAACTCGTCTCCAGGAAAAACTTGAGCTCCTTACTTCGCCTTTCTTCGCCGGATCTAACGGAGCAAGTAGAAGCCCAGTACAAGCACGCCCAATTCCTCTTTTCCCATCCACCTTCCCTCTGGCCCCAAAGCCTTGAGGAGGGGGAAAGAGAAACTTTCATGGCTGAAGAGATTCGGAAACTTGTTCGGCAAGGCAAAGGCCAAAAGGTTTTGCATATCGGAGGCTGGGAGCACCTCTTAGAATTCTCCGGGGAGACATCGCTCTATGAACTTTTAAAAGACCTCCGGCCTTTGAGGGTTCTCCTTTCGGAGATGGATAATCGGGGAGAGGCCATATGCAGGGGGCAAAGAAGAAGGGAGCCAGAGCTGTATACACAAAAATTGTGAAAAAGCTGTGGAAAAGTTTCGGAATAGAGGGCATAATTGAGGAAGATTCCAGCATTTTATGTAAATTGCCCACTTTTGGGTCAATAAAAACGTAAATAAATTCAATGAATTACTTAAAAACACCCGCTGGTATTGATTCTCGGGGCTCCTTTGGCCGAAAGAGCCCTATTTATCAACAACTTCGTGGGTGTATCATTGAAAACCAGCATACAAAGCTAATTTTCGGGCCACGTGACCCGAAGATTTAGATCTGGTGTCCTTCTCGGAAACGGAGTCAAAAGCATAATTCTTAAAGGAGGTATTGCCATGCCAAACTATGAGTTTCAATGCGGGAAATGCAACAAGAAGTACTCGATGTCTCTTTCTGTAAAACAACGGGAGGAAGGCAAATACAAATGCCCTAAGTGCGGTAGCCGTAAGAGTCAACCGGTCTTCGGCAATTTTTACTCCAAAACTTCCAAAAAAAGTTAAGCTTTTATTCTTCAGGAAAGGAGAACTCCAATTATTAAATCTCTATCTCTATCAAAGATAAGGGGCCAATTCCCCCTCTTACTCTTCGTCTGCCTGCTCTTGACCGCCTGCCCGGAGGAATCATTGGACGGATTGCCGGCGAAAATAAAGAACACCAGAGTCCTGGAATTCAAAGACACGATCATTCTCAGAGCCATCAGCAGCATCCTCCAAGAGCGAGGCTATGGAAACCCGAAGGTGGATTTGGAGAAGGGCAAGCTGGAAACGGATTACTTTGTCGAGGGGGACTTCAGAACCAGGTTCGAAGCGACGGTAAAAAAGATCGGCAGGAATGAGGGAGAGGTTACTCTTTCCGTAATCACGGAGCAAAAGTCTTCCTCGGGATGGAAGCCCAAAAATATCATGGACAAAGCTCAATACGATAAATTCTTTGATGAGATTGAAATGCAGTCCTACCGGGAGATAGCCAAGGGAGAATAAGATCTAGAAAATCGCATAGCGCAA
>Ga0187882_1003119_pt1 | contig 14555 bp, 10 predicted proteins | sample June2016WEW_19_1_3_FD_132991 | JGI IMG/M metagenome (GOLD analysis project Ga0187882, IMG submission 132991) | Peatland microbial communities from SPRUCE experiment site at the Marcell Experimental Forest, Minnesota, USA - June2016WEW_19_150 | ecosystem: Environmental > Terrestrial > Soil >...
ACTACGATCCTAACACCGACGGCTGGTTGATAGTTGGCGGCACCAGCCTGTCCGCGCAAAGCTGGGCGGCGATCGTAGCACTTGGCGACCAACTCCGCGCCGCCGCCTTCCTGCCGCCTTTAACGGACGGCCATAAAGCCCTCTACACACTGGCCGGCTCCAGGGCCAGCTATAATGTCGGAGGCTGCTACCGGGACATTACCTGGGGATACAATGGCAACTTTGCCGCGGCAAAAGGTTACGATCTCATTACCGGCCTTGGGGCTCCAATGGTCGACATTCTTGTCCCGGCCCTGGCAACCATCAGTCAATAAAAATCGCTTCGATGCCGGCGCCGTTAGCGGTTCGATACCTTGGGAAGAGGAGCAAAATGATGAGGATGGGAGTCCTGATTGCCGTCGTCACCGGTATTTTTGTGCTGAACACATCCAGCTTACTGGCCGGTAAGTCGCCCGGGTCCGCCAAGGGCTGGGTGGCAACCCCGTCGCTGCACGTCAAGGGCCAGGGTCCCGTCAAGAATTTCGGGCCCAATTATATATCCGGTTATGGCTACCGCCCGTCCGAGATTAAAGCCGCCTACGGGATCAGCGGCAGCGGCGCAGGACAGACGATCGCCATTGTAGATGCTTATGGAAGCCTGACTATGTATGAGGACCTGGCGGCATTTTGCCAGGCGTTCGGATTGCCGCAGGCATCTTTGACTATCTACCACCCTGGCGGGTGGCCCCAAAGTTACGATCCGGACTGGGCCCTGGAGACATCACTAGATGTTGAATGGGCGCATGCGCTCGCTCCCAGGGCAAACATCGCGCTTGTGATCGCGGCAAGCAACAGCGACGAGGACCTGTTGGGCGCCGTCCAATACGCGGCCCAAACCCTGCACGCCCAGGTCGTAAACATGAGCTGGAGCGGCGATGAGTTTTCTGATGAAACCTCCTACGACAGCTATTTCCAGAACTCCGGAACAGTCTTTATTGCCTCGAGCGGCGACTATGGGTCGGGGGCCCAGTATCCGGCGGCGTCCCCCTATGTAGTGGCTGCGGGCGGCACGGCCCTTTATCTTAAAAAAAATACCGGGACCCGCAAGTTCCCTGAAGTGGCCTGGGGGGGTTCCGGCGGCGGAGTCAGCCAATACGAGCCAATGCCACTTTATCAGACCCAGTTGGGCATCACGGCAAGCGGCCGCTGCGTTCCGGACGTGAGCTTTGTAGCTGACCCCAATACCGGCGCCCTGGTCTATGACAGCAATTACGATCCCTCCTCAAACTGGTGGGTTATCGGCGGCACCAGTCTGGCGGCGCCCTGCTGGTCGGCTGTCGTAGCTCTTGCCAATCAGCTCCGCGCCTCAACCGGGCGTGTTCCTTTGACCGACGGCCACCAGGCGCTCTACGATCCGGCAACAAGTGCGGCCAATTACCAGAAGTGCTATTTTGATATTACAATGGGATACAATGGAGACTTTGCAGCGAAGGCAGGCTACGACAATATAACTGGTCTTGGCTGTCCAAGAGCGCGCAAGCTCATCCAGGCCTTAAAACTTTATCAGCCTTAGAGGGCTTTAGCGAGGTCCGATTTGCGTATTCCGGGGATCGGCGTAAGGAAACTGACTCTGTTATCCTGGTTGCCGGAATGGACGGCAAGATAGGCACGGACCCTTGCACCGGCGCAGATCGATTCACTGCGCCGCAGCCTCACGCATTTTCCACCCCGGTCCTTTTGTGAAGCCAGGCGCAAAAATCCACCAGGGTCTTTGCCCGGGCCTCCCCCTGGAGAAGCCCCAGGCACAGCTCGAAAAGCTCCCTGTGGACCACGACCGACTCCTCTTTGCCTCCGGCCGACCTGTAGTATTCCTGGATAAGAGCGCCTGCCCTCACGCTCGCCGAGCTGAAGATCCTCTCCCTGGGGTCTTTGGGCAGCTCGAAGGGGTCCCAGTTTTCATATCCGATCTTCAGGACCCGCTCCCGCCCGCGTTTGGACATTCCATCGAAAATGGCCTTCTTTCTAAATTCCCGCTCTTCACTCTCAATCATTTCACACCCGTTGTGCTCAGCTCCGCGCTCACAGGGCCGGCGCCCCCGGCCAAGGACTCGTGGCCTGTTTTTTCAACAGATCGGCTTACCAGAAGAGTTTAAGCCTTTTTTTCTTGAATTCTTTCGTACTGAAAAGAATCCGGTAATTGTCAAGCCCGGTCGCGGCCGCCAGCCTGCCCGCGATCGCCTCGCATTCCTGCGGGCCGCGTCCATGGATCATGGCATACAGATTATACGGCCACTCGGGATAGGCAGGCCTGCTGTAGCAATGGCTGACCTCGGGGTACGAGGCTAAAATGGAGCCGATCCGGTCGATCCGGTCCCTGGGACAGTTCCAGACTACCATTCCATTGGCGCTAAACCCTACCTGACGATGATTGAGTACGGCGGCGAATCGCCGAATCGTTCCGCTTCGCATCCAGTCCGAAACGACTGCGAACAGTTCGGGTTCCCCCATGCCCAGGGAATCGGCCCAGAACTCGAAGGGCTTGCGGACAAGGGGCAGATCCTCCTGGATACATTTGACGATTCGTACGTTTTCAGAGGTGGGCCTAAAGTTCGTATCCGATTCGGTGGGCGGCAGCTCGGACTTTTCTTCCTGGGGCTCCCAGTCTCCTTCTTCCAACACATCGAGCACTACGGCCAGCTTGTATTTCTTAACAGCCGGCAGAACCAGCGCTGCAAAGCCGCCCGCTTCGGCCGAAAGCTCGGCAACCACTGCTTCGGGACTTTGTCCGGGAGGCACCGCGATCGTAAACCACATATTGAAGGAACCAGGGCGCAGGTAGTTGTGGCTGACCCCTGGATAGGCATTAACCGCTTCGGCGGCGCGCTCCAGCGCTTCCCCCGGCACGGCCATCGCCACGAGGCTGCTCCGGTATCCGAGGGCCCCGGTATTGAAGATTGCGCTGATCTGGCGAATCGCCCCGCTTTCTTTCAACAACCCTATTCGTTCACGAACTTCCCGCTCGGAGATTTCCAGCCCCTCGGACAAAAGCTGAAACGGCTCCGAAACTATCGGAAATGACCGCTGGATCCGGTCCAGAATAACCCTGCTCGTCGAATCCAATACAGTGCTCCAAAAAGCCCAGGATATCATGAATCGGCAGTCAGTGTGCCGTGTGGAAGAAGTTTCCGATTCGGATCTTCGGCCTCGAATAACCCGGATGGAAACCAGACTATTTTTGCCCTTATATACCCCTGCACCTTCCTAGACAAGCAAAGCTTTGCTATTATTCAATTTAATGAATATCGACCTTGTAAGATCATTGCCAAAACATATTTTCGCATAAGGCCCCCGCATGGACAAAAGGAAAACCGGTCAAAGAGTCGCCCCAATAGAATGCTTTATAAACACAGGCTCGAAATTGACCCCGCTGGATGCCGAATCCGGCAGGCATGTCTTGCCGGGCCAAACAATGCCGGGCGCTGCCGCGCCCGTCACATACGGCCGATACCTGGGATCGATTGAACGCTGTCTTTGCAAAAATTCCCACCGGGCACTGAGAAACCTGCTGAAAAGACAGGCCGTAAAATCCCCCCTACCCCCCTTTAATAAAGGGGGGGAATTGGATTCGCCTTCAGGGCCCCCCCTGCCCCCCTTTGAGAATGGCGCGCACGCCCCAGCCCTTGAGTCCGCATCGAAGATCGAGCTGATCAGCGAAAAACACGGTGCTTTCTACAGCGTTTCACGGCTCCGGCTTCATTTTGCGGATGAGGTGCGCTCGTTTGCTGTAAATTGCGCCTTCTCGCCCGAGCAGCAGGCTTTTCTCCAGGTTGAATCGAGCCTTATTGCCAAGCTCAATTCGAAGTTCAGGCTCCCCCACATCCCGGAGCCGTTTCTCCGCGCAAAAACCTCCATGGAAGCAAATCAGCCCGATGCAAGCCTCATGCTGTCAATTTCCGGCTGGTTCGAAGGCCACTACGAGTTCCACCTGTCCGCGAACTCATCGGGCACACCTGCCATAAGGGTCTGGGACCACGCCAGCCCGCCGGGTTTTCTGAGCGAGGCAAAAACCGTAGAACTCTACGAACAGGCTTCCGGAATTCTTACCTCATATCTCGATACCCGGTCCTTTTCACAAATCTACCCCTGGCACCATGCGGCGGGCGATTTCGTCGTGGACCGGGGCCAAAATCCCCCGAGCCTGAAGCTCATAACCATTCGAGGCTACCGTCCGCTGCTTGCGGCTATATCCGGCCGCTGTGACAAGATGCTGGGGGCGCTGCACTTTTTTGTGAACCTGGGCATAAGGATGAGAATCGACAGGCTGGACGGAACGGGCGATCTCGCCTGGGCGGGACCGCAGTGTCTGCCTGGGGTCATTCGCGGATTTGCCGGGGCCTGGGAAACGGGGCCGCGTGCGAACGCGGGTTTGCCGACGGCCCGCGAAATTTTTTCCCTCTTTTTGGACCTTTCCCCCGATGAAAGGCTGGCCTTTGCCGAAGCCGCCGCCGCGAACGGGCGGGTCGAAGCCGACGAAACCGATTTTTTGCTCTCGCACCTGCCCCGGCATGTAATCGAGCTTTCGGATGCGTTGGCAGATGTATTATGATGGATGCCGGATACCGGACAACGAACAGGAGTGGAAAATGGTCGATCTGCCGCCCACCGATTACTCCGCGCTGGACAGGCCGGAGGTATCTCTCCGTGTCTTCTATCCCAGACCTGAGTCGCGCCCGTTCTCAACTTCCGGCGCAAAAGAGATATCGATTCCAGTTGATAAACAGATCGCCGTCGGCGCCCTTTTCCACCTTGCGGCCAAGGAAGCGCCGAACATCCTTTTTTTCCACGGAAACGGCGAAATCGCATCCGACTATAACGATCTCGGCCCCGTCTACAACCGCATGGGTATAAATTTTCTGCCAGTGGACTACAGGGGATATGGCCGTTCGGGGGGAGAACCGACGGTGAGTTCGATGATGCGGGACTGCCACGCCATCTATGATTTCACAAGAAAATGGCTGGCCGGCAACGGCTACAGCGGACCGTTCATCGTCATGGGCAGGTCTCTTGGGAGCGCCTCGGCCCTGGAGCTGGCCTCCGGGCATGCGGAAGAAATAGACGGGCTGATAGTCGAAAGCGGGTTCGCCCTGGCCGAACCCCTGCTGAGCCTGCTCGGGGTCGATCTGCGCGGTTTGAACTTCACCGAGAGCAGCGGCTTTGGTAACCTCGACAAGATAAAACGATTCCACAAGCCGGTGTTGATCATCCACGCCGAGTTCGATCATATCATTCCCTATTCCGACGCCCTGCAACTCTACTCCAAGTCCGGCTCATCCGACAAAACGCTCTTGAAGATTCCAGGCGCAAATCACAACGATATTTTTTCCAGGGGCCTGACGGAATATATGTCGGCAATCAAGTCCTTTGCAGGCCGGGCAGGCGGCCCCGAAAAAGAGCATTAGACACGAGCGGCGGAGCAAGTCTTCAGGTCCTGAAGGGCCTGGATCACGCGAAGTCCATTTATTCTTCGTGCCTCGCGCGCAACGGACTCGGGCCACATCTTCCCGTGAACCATCATTGTCACACGCAAACCCTCTTCGCATTGACAGCACCCGGCCTTTTCGCTTGCACCAGGTGAGGGCTTATAAAAAAACCCGCCTCCGGACAGGAGGCGGGTTTTTTGTATAGCGATCTCGTCCCGCTTTGGCGGGATAAGGCTTGCGTTTATTGAGGAATGTTTCCGTGCTTCTTGGGCGGAAGCGTCTGGCGCTTATTGGAGATCACCTTGAAGGCCTCGATCAGACGGATCCTGCTCTCGGAGGGCATGATCACACCGTCTATATAGCCGCGGGAAGCAGCGACATAGGGGTTATAGAGCGCCTTGGAGTAGTTGTCGATCACCTCCTGGCGTTTTGCTACCGGGTCGGCGGCTTCTTTGATTTCGCGGCGGAAAATGACGTTTGCCGCGCCCTGGGCGCCCATGACCGCGATTTCAGCCGTTGGCCACGCAAAGCTGAAGTCGGCCCGAAGGTCGCTCGAACACATTGCCAGATAGGACCCGCCGTAATCCTTGCGGGTGGTCAGGGTAATCTTGGGAACCGTGGCTTCCGAGTAGCACCAGAGCAGCTTTGCGCCGTGGCGAATGATGCCGCCCCATTCCTGCTGCTTGCCGGGCAGATAACCTGGAACATCGGCAAGTGTCAGCATCGGGATATTGAAACAGTCGCACGTACGGATGAAACGGGTCGCTTTGTCCGATGAGTCGATATCGAGGCATCCGGCCAGCACCTTGGGCTGGTTGGCAATGATGCCGATCGTCTTTCCGTCCAGCCGGGCATAGCCAACTAACATGTTCGGGGCGAAATATTGGTGCACCTCGCAGAAATCCCCGTTGTCAACGATTGAGCGGATCACGTCCTTCATATCGTATGCGCCCATCGAGGTCTCTGGGATGATGATGTCGAGTTCGGGGCACAGACGAGTGGGACTGTCTCCGGTATCCACGTATGGAGGATCTTCCATATTGTTGTCAGGGAAGAAGGAGAGCAGCCTCTTGATCTGGTCTATACAGTCAGCGTCGCTTTCGGCCACGAACTGGGCCACGCCGCTCCTGGCGTTGTGAGTCATGGCTCCGCCAAGCTCTTCCTGGGTAATTATTTCGCCCAGAACCGACTTGATGACGTCGGGACCGGTGATGAACATCATCCCTGTTCCCTTAACCATGTAGATGAAGTCGGTCATCGCGGGCGAATATACGGCGCCGCCGGCACATGGACCCATGATCGCGGAAATCTGGGGAATGACGCCGGAGGAGATTGCATTGCGGTAGAATATCTGGCCGTAGCCGGAGAGCGAATCGACGCCTTCCTGTATACGCGCGCCGCCCGAATCGCAGAAGCCCACGTTTGGCTTGCCTGCGCGAAGCGAGAGGTCCATCGTCTTGACGATCTTTTTGGCGTGCATTTCGCCGAGGCTGCCCGCGCGGGACGTGAAATCCTGTGCAAACGCGAAAACCTCGCGTCCGTTCACATTTCCAAAACCGGTGACGACTCCGTCTGCAGGCACATCGACTTTATCAATCCCGAAAAGAGTTCCTCGGTGTTTAACAAACATGTCAAGTTCACGGAAGGTCCCGGGATCATAGAAATAATTTAAACGATCACGGGCGGTCATCTTCCCGCGTTCAAGCTGCTGGGCCACGGCCTTGGGGCCACCCATTTCCCTGATCTTAGCTTCCTTCTCACGTAGTTCTTTGAGTTTGTCCGCAACTACTCCCATATCAGCTACTCCTCCATCTCAACTTTAAAAAGAACGCAAGATTCGCTTCCACTTGACAACAGACTAGCCATTCTATCGCCTTGAGGGGTTATGTCAAGGCCTTTCCAGGCTAGATCGTCCAAATATTCACATATTAGCGCAGAGCTGTTGCGCATGCTCTCCGGCCCGAAAAAACGGACTCGGCCCTCCAGGGCACCTCCCTATACCTTGACAGGGATTTGCTATATTTTTCACTTTCTAAACCAAATTTGAATTTTTTGCTAATGTTTTTTCTCAGTATCAATACTCGCGCGAAAGCGCAAAGGAAAAACCGACTGGAGGGTAAAGACTGAGGCGGAAAGTGCCCTGTCCACGTGGCCCCTTTTCCAGCTATCCGGCCCTCATCGGGGTTGGTTTGCGTACAAAACATGCACGGGACCGGCCCCGGATTCGCGCGCCTTTTGCCAGAGAGTGCGGCTTTGCTGCCGTCGTTCATCATCGTCTCTCATGATGAAATGGACGGCGGTTTCGAACCTGCTCATGAATTCAAGACCGGCGGGCAGATCGCATATGAGCGCCTCAAACCCGGCGACCTGGAATTGCCCCGGCGTTATTAGAACGGGTTCGTCGGGGGGCGTATCCCCTGTGTTGAAGATCGAGTGAGGAATGAAGGCCCCCTGTGAAAATGTCCAGAGCAACCGGTCGATCGACTGAGCCTCGTATGTGGAGTCGACCAGGACCTGCACCGGCTTTTTCTCCATGTAGAACCGCTCGGTCCAGCGGCAAAGAAGCTCCCTTTGCTCCGCGACCAAGGTCTCAACGAAATAGATGGTCATATGATACTTTCCGCAAAATCAGGCCTGCAGCCGCCCGGCCAACCGCGTCTCAAAGACGCCGTCCGATGCGGGCCGGCGGGGGTTATGACACAAAGCGCAACGCTGCCGGACCGGCCGTTGCACCGAGTGAGCCAAGTGTATAATATCTCTATTGTCAAATCTATCTATAAGAATTCAAAACAAGTTCGGCTGCGTTTTCGGCGCGGGAAGATTTCAAGACAACAGCCCCTACCCCGGACTTATTTCACTCAATGACAGTTCTTGCGGGTCGCATCTGTCTTGTAGCGAAAGTTCTGCTTAGTGTTTTCCCCATGGACGGTGGTAACTGCCTCAGCAGGCTCGAAACTAAGGGCACCGTCACTGTGCGCCGGCTGAGGGGCAACCGTAAATTGTCCGTTCACTCCAGCAAATTCGTAGTAGCCGGAGTTAATCGTGTCAATATCAACATTCCATTGCATAGGGGTTGTCGACGGCAGTAGACGATAAACACATTCCATGAATCACAAAGATCATATGCTGAAGTTCTGTCAATTGCACGCGGTACGCAAATACAAAATTGTAAGGACCCCGGGGTTTTGAAGTATTGACGAATTGAGCAATGGTTTTTGAATTCCGAAGTACTCGCTGGAAAAACTTTTTTTGTTGCAAAAAGCCGGTTGCGGGAATGTCACGGGCGATGTATACGTCATTAAACCGGTATGTTATGTTAACCTGAATGAGGGGGTACCGTGCCATGACAAACCCCATGCCGGGTGGGACCGATCGAATCCGTTTTGGCCGGGTATCGCTCGCAACCGGCGTTTCGCTCCACTATGCGGACAAAGGCACAAAAGGCAAAGCCCCGCTCGTTTTCCTGCACGGCTTCGTCGATTCGTGGCGATCATTTATCAAAGTCATAGAGTTCCTTGCGCCGGGGCGCCGGGCTATTGCGTGCGATCTCAGGGGGCATGGAGATTCAGACAAGCCTGAAGGCGGTTACTTTCTAGCGGATTTCACACAGGACCTGCTTCTTTTCATCGATGCTCTTGGGCTGGACAAGGCTAACCTTGTGGGGCATTCCATGGGGAGCTTTATCGCCCAGTCGTTTGCAGCCATCCACCCTCACCGCGTTGAGCGGCTCGTCCTCATCGGTTCGGCGCCTTACGCGGTGGATAACGCCGCGCTCCTTGAGGTCAAACCCATGATCGATGCCTTACACGATCCGCTGGAAAGGGATTTCACAAGCGGTTTTCAAGCAACCGGGGACCCGGTGCCCGCGGAATTTATGGATATGATAATCTCCGAGACCATGAAAGTACCTGCCCGGGTCTGGCGTTCGGTTTTCGCGGGACTGCTTCAGGTGGACCTAAGGCCGATTCTTCATGCCGTAGCCGCGCCAACTCTGATAATGTGGGGAAACCGAGACATGATATTTACGCGCCGGGACCAGGAAACGCTGCTATCACAAATACCCGACTCGATGCTGAAGGAATTCGATGCCGGCCACGCGCTTCACTGGGAGAAACCAAAGGAAGTGGCCGCTGCCCTGGAATCATTCCTGTACTGAGTCCATCTCATCCCTCCATTCCCCGCACCGGTGCGGCCAATGGAGTCAGGTTTACAAAATTTTCGGCACGCCGTCCGTGTCGGCGTGATTAATTTATTATTATAATAATTTGATATCCGCGTGCAAACCGCATTGAGACATACTGAACAGGAGGACAATTCGATGCTCGGAAAAGGAATGATAATCGCTATCTTAGCTGTCGCGCTCATGGCCACGGCGTCCTGGGCGCAAGGGGGCGGGGGAGGATCGGGAGGCTTTGGCGTCCCCATGGACCTTCTCATGCCTGACCCGCCGACCGGCGTAACCGCAACCGCGGGCAATGGCGAGGCTACCGTCAGTTTCGCAGCCCCGAAAGTAGAGGGCGCAAAACCCATAACCAGCTACACTGTGACATCGCACCCAGGGGAGGTCAAAGTCTCCGGCAGGCAAAGCCCCATAACCGTGAAAGGGCTAATAAACGGCAGGCCCTATAGTTTTACGGTAACGGCCTCCAGTTCCGTCGGGACGGGGCTCCCTTCGCAACCATCCGGCAGCGTGACCCCAACGGCTCAATGATCACAGGACGCCGGGCGCTACAGTGAACAATTGAGCAGTGAGCGGTTGGACGCCGGAGATATTGCATCGAGAATCAGGCAAATCCCTCTGCTAAACTTTTGGAAAAAGGGGGACCCAGCCACCATACGTGTCAACCGTTCACTGCCATAACCGTTGGGTTCACCGGCTCAGCACTTTGCGGATGATCGCGGCGAAATCGGCAACACTATAAGGCTTCATGACGAATTCGCTGATGCCTAATTCCCGCGCCTGTTTCTCATTTATTAGTTCACTGAACCCGGTGCACAAGATGACAGGCATACCGGGCCTGATTGCGATCATTTTCCTGGCCAGCTCGTCACCCCTGAGATTCGGCATCGTCATGTCGGTTATGACAAGAGCGAACCCTTGGGGATCGGCCACGAAGGTCTTCAGGGCCTTGAGGCTGTTAGTTTCCGCAACTACCGTATAGCCGAGGGACTCCAGCATTTCCCGCCCCAACCCGGCCAAAGCCTTCTCGTCGTCCACAAACAGTATTCGCTCGGAGCCGGTGTGAACAAACTCGCTTGCTTCGCCCTGCGCCGAGGCCTGCATTTTCATGGCCGGAAGAAACACGTTGAAAGTGGCCCCCTTGCCCGGCTCGCTTTGGACAGTTATCGCGCCGTCGTAAGCCTTGACTATGCCCTGGACCACGGAAAGCCCGAGTCCCGTTCCTTCCCCGACACCTTTGGTGGTGAAGAAAGGATCGAAGATCCTTCCCATGACCGACGCATCGATGCCGTGCCCCGTATCACTGACCGCAAGACAGACGTAAGGCCCCGCTTCCAGATCGGGGTGCATGGAAGCGTCAACGACCACGTCGGTCAATTTTACGCCCAAGACGCCGCCCCTGGCCCGCATGGCATGACCGGCATTGGTGCAAAGGTTCATGAATACCTGGTGTATTTCGGTAGGATCGGCGAAAATTACGCCCTTATCCGGACTCATCGCAATATCCCGGCGAATTTCGATGGTCGTGGGCAAAGAAGGGCGCAAGAGCTTCATCCCCTCCTCCACAACCGAGGCGATGCGAATGGGGTTGCGCACCTGTTCGGTTCGACGGCTGAAGGTAAGGATCTGCTTGACAAGGTCCGCCGCGCGACGGCACGCGCTTAGCACCTGCTCGAGGTTGCCGCGCACCGGGTCGTCCTGCGCAATCCTGAATCGCGCTATCTCCGTGTAGCCGACAATGGCCGCCAGAATGTTATTGAAATCATGCGCGATGCCCCCGGCCAGGGTGCCGATGGCTTCCATCTTCTGCGCCTGTTGAAGCTCTTTTTCGAGCTTTAGTTGGCGGGTGATGTCCCGGTAGATGCCAACGTAGCTTATGACGGCCCCGGAGTTGTTTCGGATCGGGGAGGCGGTGAGTTCAACCTCGTAGAACGAGCCGTCCTTTCTCATGTTGGTGAGGCGTCCCGACCAGACATGGCCGGCGGCCAGCGTCTTCAGAATGTCCGTGTAGACTGTCCGGTCATTTTTGCCGCACTCGAGCACACGCACAGGCCGGCCTACCACCTCGCTCCTGTCAAAGCCGCTCATCTCCACGAGGGCCGGATTGACATAATCGATGATATACTTCTTATCGATTATGACTATCGCCTCAGCCGCCTGCCCGATAGCCGCCACCAAGCGCATGTGCTCTTCTTCGGCCCGTTTGCGCTCGGTGATGTCCTCGTATGTGCCGAGCACTCCCGTCACCTGGCCGCTCTGGTCGTACATTGGCACGCTGCTCGTAATCAGCCAGGTGATGCTGCCGTCCGGCTTTACGCGCGGCTCCTCGCAGTTGAGCCTGACCCTGCCCGTCTCCATCACCTCCCGCTCATGGGCGTTTGCCTCGGGGGGCGACTCGCCATCAGGCCTGCCCACAAGCTCAGAGGCGTCCTCACAGCCTCGATCAGACGCGAAAGCTTTGTTGCAGCCGAGGAGGACAGAGTCTCGATCTTTCCAAAAGACCCGCTGCGGGATGTTGTCCAGGACCGACTGGAGCATATGCCTCGAACTAAATAACTCGTCCTGCTCCCGCTTGCGCTCCGTTATGTCATTGCCGATGCACAGAACTTCGAACACCTCCTCACTTTCGTTAAAAATGGTCTTGTGGTTCCATGCTATCCAAACCCTATCGCCATTGCGGCGCATGTTCTCGCAAATATCGACAGCGTAGTTCCCGGGGTCACGGCCGATATCTTCGATCAAACGCTTCAGGTCACGGCCGGTCGAAGATTCATAGTGAGGAAAAATCGTGCCGACCACATTCTTTCCAAGTATCTCCTCTTCACCGTAGCCGAAAAATTGCTGCGCGAACTCGTTAAAAAAACTCACATGGCCGGTCTTGTCCATTCTGAGGATAATGCAGTTGGCATGCTCGACCAGCAGCCGGTATTTTTCCTCGCTCCGCCTGAGAGCTACCTCGGCTTGCTTTCGCTCGGTAATATCCCGAATGGATTCAATGGCGCCCGCGCGCTCCCCTCGAGCATCGAAAAGCGGCGCCACTGTGGCAAATACATAAGCCCCCTTGCCACCATAGACCCCCGGGACATGCGCTTCGGCAAGCAAATTGCCTGCCTTCCTCCTTAAAAACTGGTAGCGTGCTTCAATGCTCCCGTCGCTCTTATCGAGCAGGTCCACAAGATGAGGCCGCTTTTCGCCATAAAATGGGACCATATACGCATAATCGCCCTTACCGATCATGTCCTGTTTGCCCACCCCGGTCATCTCTTCGATAGCCCGGTTCCATGCTATGACCTTACCACGATTGTCGATGACAAACGTTGGATCTGGCAAAAATTCGATTATGTCGTTGAGTTGGCGGTTTATATCAGTCAATGCCGCGTTGGAGGCCGTGAGTTCACGAGTGCGCTCCTCGACGCGCAGTTCGAGTTCTTCAAGCGTTTTTTTCAGTTCGGCCTCAGCCCGACGCCGCTCGGAAATCTCCCTGGTCAGCCGCTCATTTACCGATTCGATCTTCATATTCTGCATGCAGGCCAGGCATGAGTCAGCCAGCTTGCGGTTAAGGGGGCCGAGAGATTTGGGCATGAGCGCGGAAAAGTCCGTGCTGCCCCTGCAAAGGAGCAGGAGCCCGAAACCGGGAAGCTCCATGAGGTGAAAAGAGCGCCCCTTATTGATCTGTCCCGAAACGGGAAGGCTCAGCAGAAATTCAGGAAGCGAGGCTTGGACCAAATCGACCGGAATAGCTTCCAGGGCGGCCTGACAGACCGAAGGCGACATGTTTCGCGGAATCGAAAATATCGGCTCGAAGCAGACCGCGTCCCCAGGGCCCCCCCGCATCTCAAAAACCACTCCAGCCGTACAGTTGAGCTTTTTCAGGTAGGCCGAAAGGCCCTCTTTGAGCATATCGCCCAGGTCGAGACTGTTGCCTATCGACATGGCGATTTCATAAAAAATCTGCGTCTGGTGCAATGAATCCATTATCCGGTTTCCAGCACGGCCATTACCGCCGTTTTGTTGTAGTACTCGAGGAATTCGGTCCCGCAATTTGCAATTTCCCCGATAGTGCAGGCCCCAACCATGGGCAGGTTGTCCTGCACCACGGCTTCCAACTCTTCTTCGAACCCGGCGCCCAAAAACAGGACCCTGGATATACAATCCATAAAGATGTGAAGCCCCGCTTCGCAATCAGCCGGGAAGCGCTTCATGGCCAGGCGGTGCGCTTTTCCGGCAGCTTTGATCAAAGAGGGTTTATCTCCTTTGAGGATGTAGACAAAGGCGCCCTGAGGCACTTCCCCTATGCAGACCAGGCCCTGATCGGGACCAGCCTGCAGGGTGTCCCTGACCAAATGTTCGGACTCAAGTCTCGAAATCCCAAAGGGATATGATCTCGATACCGTGAAAAACCCATTGTCCTTAAAGGTCATCCCCGAGTGTTTTTCCACAACTTGCCGGTAAACGTCGACGGCCGGTCTCCATTCGAGAGTGCGGATGGTATTGAGATGGGCGTTCGTGACCAGATAAGGGCCGCTCAAAGGCGTCCAGCCATGCGAGGCCCCCACCCCGCTTCCAAGCTCGAGCAGCGCCAGCACAGCCCCGTCGGCCGCCATCCCCTGGTTGGTAAACAGGCAGGGCCCGGACTTCATGCTCAAAGATCCCGCCCCGCCGCCAATGTAGTTCATCTGAAGCCCGAAAACGTTAAACAGGCTGTCGATGAATGCGCCTATCCTCCGGGCGAACCCATCGACAAAGACCATCATGGTAAGGGCTGATGGGGCGCCGGGGGGCTTCAGGTCGAGGAAGGATTCGTAGTCGATTGCGCTGTTGCTCAGATCGGGGACGAACCTGGTGTCGATAAATCGCGGCAGCCCCACGACCAGGCTGCCCCGCTCTATAAGCGTCTTGCCGTAAATGAGGGCAGG
>Ga0187882_1003120_pt1 | contig 14555 bp, 10 predicted proteins | sample June2016WEW_19_1_3_FD_132991 | JGI IMG/M metagenome (GOLD analysis project Ga0187882, IMG submission 132991) | Peatland microbial communities from SPRUCE experiment site at the Marcell Experimental Forest, Minnesota, USA - June2016WEW_19_150 | ecosystem: Environmental > Terrestrial > Soil >...
AGCATAGACACAGGTGTTCTTCAAGGGAAAACTGAGGGGGTCCATGTATCCCCTGTTTGAAAACAGGGGGATTATAGCCCCCTCAGGCTCCCCCATATCTCTAAATCTCGTCCTGGCCAATCAGCTTGCCATCGCTAGACGGGGCTGACTCTTCAGCTTGAATCTGCCTGGTGGCCCTATCGATCACATCCAGGGTCTCGATCTCGCTGCCTGTTGATGCCCCCAGTTCCTTAAATCTGCGTGCTGCTACCAGGACCCTGCTTTCCAGCGAACCAACGGCTTTATTATAGGCATCGACTGTTCTATCCAATCCCTTATGGATGTCTGCAAAATAGCCGGTCATGGTCCGGATGCGATCATACAGACTCTTTCCCAGGTCGCTTATGGCCTGGGCGTTTTCGGCGATCTGTTCCTGGCGCCACCCATAAGCCACCGCTCTTAGCAGGGCGATCAGGGTGGTCGGAGTGACCAGAATGACCCGCTGTTCCACACCACACTCGATCAGGCCGGGATCTTGCTCCAGGGCAGCGCTGAAAAAAGCCTCCCCCGGAAGAAATAAAACCACAAACTCCGGTGTGGGTTTGAACTGCTCCCAATATCCCTTGCTGCTCAAACGGGCCAGGTGGTTTCGCACCTGGCGGGCATGATCCTTGAGACCGGCCGATCTCAGATCGTCATCCTGCGCCTCCAGCGCCTCCAGGTATGCCTGCAAAGGCGCTTTGGAGTCGATCACGATATTCTTGTTGTTAGGCAGCTTCACCACCATATCGGGGCGCAACTGGCCATCTTCAGCATTGACGGTCTCCTGTTGAACAAAATCGCAGTATTCAACCATACCTGCCAATTCAACCACACGCCGCAACTGGATCTCTCCCCAGCGACCGCGCACTGCAGGGGAGCGCAGGGCCTTCACGAGATTGGCAGTTTCTCCTTTAAGCTGCAGTTGGGCATCATTCAACGATCTTATCAATAATTTCAGGCTGTCGTAGGCTGATACCCGAGCAGTCTCAATGTCATGAATTTTGGTATCGACCTTGTCCAAGGATTCTTTCAAGGGCTTCACCAGTTCGTCGATAGCCTTTTGGCGCCTTTCCAGGTCGCTCTTGGCGCCCTCTTGATACCTTTCCAGGGTGGTCTTTGCCAGATCTAAAAATGCCTGGTTGTTGCTCTTCAAGGCATCCGCTGCCAGGGCTTTGAAGGCATCCGACAGTTGGTTCTCCGCTTCTTCCATCAAGGCAAGCTTTTCTGAAGTCGCCTTTTGTTCTGCAAAAAGAGACCTGTTTTCGTGCTGAAGCTCTTTTATTTGTTCATCCTTGCCATTGAGACTGCTTTCCAGGGCTCTGATCTGTTGGCCTTTAGCGTCAACCCGTTCCAGCAGCGTCGCCCGTTCTGCTTCTGCTTCCATCCTGGCCTGGTCGCGGGCATGTTGAATTTTTCCACGAAGCACTGCCCAGGCAAGACCTCCGCAGACAATGATTCCAATGACAAATCCAAACAGAAAAATAATTGACGGCATATGATCCTCCAGCCTTGTTTACTTTCTCATATACCCCGGCATAATTCCATCAAATTGCAGGCTCCCGTACAGGCCCGGCACATGCCGGGGACTTTTCCCTTCCTCGCATCCATCCCGCCTACTCTCCAATTATTTTAACAAGGACACGCTTTTTTCTTCTGCCGTCAAATTCCCCATAAAATATCTGCTCCCATGGGCCGAAGTCAAGTTTGCCATCAGTGATGGCAACCACAACATCCCTTCCCATGACCGAGCGCTTGATGTGGGCATCCGCATTATCCTCATATCCATTGTGAAAATACTGATCGTGCGGCTTCTCCGGGGCGATTTTTTCTAAGAAGTTCTCGAAATCCCGGTGGAGCCCCTTCTCGTCATCGTTGATAAATACACTGGCAGTGATGTGCATGGCATTGCAAAGCAGCAGGCCTTCCTGGATCCCGCTTTCCTGCAGGCATGCCTGGACCATCGGAGTGATATTGATAAACTCCCTTCTGTGTTTAGTTTCAAACCACAGCTCTTTCTTGTAGCTTTTCATGTTTCCCTCCGTTCACGGTAATCCCGCGCGCCTGGCCCCAAGAGGAGTATAAGAAGCCCTGGATAGGGTTGTCAAGAATCGTCGTCGAAGAAAGGGGGTTAGTTCTATGTAAAAAACTAAAGCATGTATTATTCATGTATTATTAATGTTGTTAAAGCAATACAAAAGTAAAAACCTGACTCTCTTTAAGTCAGGTTGCTCGTCATATTTGGTGGAGGCGAGGGGAATCGAACCCCTGTCCGAAAGAAAGGCCACAAAGGTTTCTCCGAGCGCAGCCGGTGTTTAGGATTCGCCCCGAACACGACGCCCTCCGGCAGGCCTCGCTGGCGCTATCTCGATAAGGTTCCCGTCAGGGCCTCCGAGAATTGGCCCTTAGGTATCCTGCTAGTCGGCGCCCTATCCCAGGCCGCAGGACATCCCGGGTAGGACGGGCTGCCTGTTAGGCAGCCAGTGCTAAGTTATCGTTGGCAGTTAATGATTTTCCACCGTATCATACGGGCAGGTGGGACCCCAGCTCGCTTCCTTTGCTCCTAAATCCCCCGTCGAAGCCAGTACGCCCCCATATCTCGATCTCGTTCTCTCCGTCCGGTTCAACTGGGTCTTGGCTTCAGCGGGGGATTGCTTTCCCCCGCTGAAGCTTAGAGCCAGTTAATACAGTGACGTAACCACTCTTATCCCACCGCTTCAAAGAAGCGGGGGCATTAGAGCGGGTAGTCATCTGTGGTCAGCACCCGGCCCGGTCTGAACCTTCTGTATCGCATTATATCACAAATGCCTGCTTTGTGACACTCCCTAACCCCCTGAAGGGGGTGGGCTTCTAAGCAACTCCCGCGATTTGGCCTGTCTCTTGCAGACCCCGTTTCCGGGTGGTTTAAAAGTGCCCTGGCAGTTTTCACACCAGATCCGGACGGTCTGTCAGTCACGGTCGCGGCCGCGCAACTCACGGGCGATCTCCCGGTCGGCGTCGCGCCTGGCAATCTCCTCCCGCTTGTCGTACAATTTCTTGCCCCGGGCCAGCGCCACCTCCACCTTTGCCCGGCCGCGCTTGAAATAGACCCGAAGCGGGATCAGAGTATACCCCTTCTGGGTCGTCTGCCCCAGTAGCCTTTTGATCTCCTGCCTGTGCAGCAACAACTTGCGCGGCCGTTTGGGGTCGTGGTTAAACCGGTTCCCCTTGTCATAGGGGCTGATGTGCATGTTGTGGACGAACACCTCGTTGCCAGACACATCGGCGTAGCTGTCTCTCAAATTTACCTTGCCGGCCCGCAGTGATTTGACCTCCGTCCCCACCAGGGAGATGCCGGCTTCGTAGGTCTCATCTATGAAGTAATCGTGGCGGGCCTTGCGGTTCTCGGCCACGATCCTGGTCGGCTCCCGTTGTGCCTCCCCCATCCTGCCCACCTCGCTCAGCAGCCGCGCCCGCTATCGGGTACCTGGAACAGCCGCTCTTCCATAAATTATTGAATTGCTGTTTCCAACGAGACAGTCGCGCCGCCACACTTTATAATCTTTTTTGCCGGGCCGCACCCACCGCGCCCGGTCTAGTGGATGGGCATGCTTCAGAGAACATCGCCATTGCCCATGAAATCGTCCATCTTGGCCTGGGACATGATGATATACTTGCTCCTGGCGGTAGCGATCAGCCGCCCATCCTGGTTCCGGATCTCCCCTTCGGCATCCACAAAGCGGCCTTGCCCCGATACCCGCGCCCCCACTGGACCCGGCGCCGCTGCCGGGTGCCCTCTGGGCGCGGGCGCGGCGCGGCGAGCACCCGGCTCCCCGATACGGGCCTGGCAAAAGAGGCGGGCGCCGATGCGGGCCGGACGGCGGAAGCGCACCTCGATAGACGCGGTGACAGCCAACTGCTTGATCACGGAGTAGATAGCGTGGAACATCAGGTCATCGAGCAGGGCGCCGAGCACACCGCCATGCACCACCCCGGGATAGCCCTCCCAGCGGGCGTCCGGCTGAAACTCGGCCCTGGCCTCTCCGTTGCCGGAAACGATCTCCAACCGCAGACCCGCCTCATTCCTGCTGCCGCATACGAAACAGTGATCAAAGTTTCGTGTTTCCATTAAAACATCCCTCTCCTCAACAGAGGTCAGAGGTCAGATCCCGGAAAAAGCAGCATCATTCATCCAATATTCCGACTTCCGATTTGGCCACCAGCTCGAAGTCGATCTGCCGGTCCTCCAGGCTCGCCCGCACCAGTTGCACCCGCACCTTGTCGCCGATCTTGAAGACCTTCCTGGTATGCTGACCGGTCAGGGTGTAGCTCTTATCATCAAACAGGTAGTAGTCGTCGGCCATGGAGGAGACGTGCACCAGGCCCTCGATGCCGTTGGGCAGGGCGACGAACATTCCGAAGTTGGTCACGCTGGAGACAAATCCGTCGAAGATCTCCCCCATGAACTGCCGGATGTACTCCACCTTCTTGAGGTCCACCGTCTCCCGCTCCGCCTCTTCAGCCACCTGTTCCCGCTTGGAACTCTGCAGGGCATTGGCCGGCATCTGCTGCTCCAGGGTTTCCAGGCGCTTGGCGGTGAGTGACCGCGGGTGCCCGCCTGCGGGCGCGATGATCTCCCACAGCACCCGGTGCACGATCAGGTCCGGGTAGCGGCGGATCGGAGAGGTGAAGTGGGTGTAGAGTTGCACCGCCAGTCCGAAGTGCCCCAGGGGCTCCGGGGCATAGCGGGCGCGCTGCAGGGAGCGCAGTATCACCATGTGCACCACCAACTGCTCCGGCTTGCCCTCCACCTGATGCAGGACATCCTGGAAGAACCGGGGATGCACCCCGCCAGACACTGGAATATGGTAGCCAAAGCCGTGCAGGAACTCGTTCAGGGCGGTGATCTTCTCCTGTTTCGGCTCCTCGTGCACGCGGTACAGCAGCGAGACGTCAAGGTTAAAGAGATGTTTGGCCACTGTCTCGTTGGCCATCAGCATGAACTCCTCGATGACCTGGTTGGCGATAGACTGTTCCATCAGGCAGACATCCTGTGGCCGGCCGTTCTCGTCCAGATACACCTTGCATTCGGGAAAATCGAAATCCAGCGCTCCGCGTCGATGCCGCCGCTGACGCAGGATCAGGCAGAGGTCCCGCATCCGCTCGAAGGTTTCCACGAAGTCGGCGTAGCGCTGGCAGAGCATCTCATCATGATCGTCCAGGATGCGCCGCACATTGGTATAGGTCATCCGCTCGTCGACGCGGATCACCGCCGGGCCGATCTCATAGCGGACCACGTGCCCCTCCTGGTTGATCTCCATGAACACCGAGAGCGCCAACCGGTCAACCCCGGCGTTGAGGCTGCAGATCCCGTTGGAAAGCCGCCCCGGCAGCATGGGTATGACCCGGTCCACCAGGTAGACGCTGGTGCCCCGCTGAAACGCCTCCTTGTCCAGCTCGCTGCCTTCTCTGACGTAAAAGGCGACGTCGGCGATGTGCACTCCCAGCCGGTAGGCGCCATTGCCCAGCGTCTCCAGTGAGACCGCGTCGTCCAGATCCTTGGCGTCATCCCCGTCAATGGTCACCATCGGCAACTCCCGCAGGTCCCAGCGCCCATCCTCATCGTCCGCTGTGATCTCCAAGGGGGTGGCATCAGCCTCCTGCAGCACCCGCGGCGGGAACTCCTCGGGCAGGCCATATTTCTTGATAATGGACAGGATGTCCACACCGGGCTCCCCCGACGCCCCGAACACCTCCACGATCTTGCCCTCCGGGTTGCGCCGGGCCTCCGGCCAGCGGGTGATCTCCACCACCACCTTGTCGCCGTTGCGGGCACCCTTCTGATGGTTCTTGGGCACAAAGATATCCCAGCCCAGCCTCTTCTCGTCCGGCACCACGAAGCCGACCTGGCCGCCTGTAGATTCGAACCTCCCTACCACGCGTCCGTTTGCCCGCTCCAGGACGCGGATCACCTCACCCCCGGAGCGCTTGCCATTGGAGCCGAAACCCAGAGGCCGCACCACCACCCTGTCGCCGTGCATGGCACCGCCCAGGTTCTCCTTGGAGACGTAGATGTCATCTCCCTTGTCGTCGGGAACCAGAAATGCAAACCCCTTGGAGTGTCCCTGCAGCGCCCCCACCGCCAGGTTCATCTTCTTGGAGACGCCATACCGGTTTTTGCGGGTCCGGACCACTTTCCCTTCCCGCTCCAGGTCTTTCAGAACCAGCAGCAACCCCTCCGGTTCCGCCTGGCCGAGTTGCCGCGACAGTTCCTCCACCTCCACCGGGCGGTTCACCGCCTGCAACAGTTGCAAAACCTGCTCCCGGCCCGGGGGTTGCCTCTTGGCCGGCGTCTGCTCCCGCTTTTGCTGCACTTTCCGCTGCCTGCTCGAATCGGAAGCCTGATGCCGGAGGTCTGAAGCCGGATTTTTTCCACCGTGCCCACCTGTGCGCCGCATTCCTTCAGGCCGGGCGGTAAGCCCGGATGCGGCGGAGGCGGTGCCAGGTCCGGCGGACCGGGCGCGGCGCCCATGATGTTCCCCAGCACTCAAGGCTGATTCGTCCCGACCGAAATCCGCTTTAACATTAGTTCTTTCTTTATCATCGTGCTTCTGGATCTCTTTGAGTGCTGGGTCACCCAACAAGGTGGCCGCATGCTTTTCGCTTTTTCGCCGCGCCCCGAGGGCACCCGGCGCCACTGATGTTCGCTTTCGCTCACCTTTAGGGAAGCCGACCTCTGACGCGCCCGCTAAAGCGGCGGCGCCGGGTCCGGCGGGTGCCGCGCCCAGAGAGCGCCCGGCGCGGGCGCGGCCTCTGACCTCTGATACGCCTTTGGCCGCTCCGGCGTCCGGCATTGCTATCGCCCCGGCTTTCCTGGTACGGGGTTTGGCGCCCGGGCCTTTTTTGCTCTTATAGCCGTCCTTTACCTCGCCGGCCCCGGCGTCGACCCCGACCGCGACACCGGCTTTCGCATTCATACCGGGCCGCGCCGCGCCGCCGGTGGCGGACATGGCCCGGGAGCCGTTGCTCATCCTGTAGCCGGTTTTTTCACCGGTTCCGGTAATCTTGGTATTTCCGTACTTCCTCGTTGGTGGTCTTTTCTGTGCCATATCTCACCATCCCGATTTAGTTCTATAACCCATCTTATCATGCCCATCTTCCATTAACAACCATGCACAACGATTGAGCCCGTAATCCTTCTAATTAACGCCATTTAAAGACCATTTAAAGAGTAGATCGGCTAAAACCTTGTTGTTTCGGTTGACAATATTAGAATTTTTTGTTATTGTATATGATGTTGTGTTTATATCGCAAAAAGGTAATCCAGCCAGACAGTAATATTGAGAGCATTTTATCCAAATCACTTAGAATAGAGAAGGCGGTTTTTATGCGGTTTTTTATTATGAAGAAGTTGGCGCTTGGCGGACTATGCAGCTTACCCCTGGTGTTGCTCTCGCCCATGATGGCCTTTGCCAGCGAGGCAAATCTGAAGATCCCCAGTCTGAGCCAGGATCAGAATAATTTACTTCTCATCGGTATCGTCGTCTGCATACTGGGCATGTTGTTCGGCCTATACCAGTTCACCAAGGTCAGGAAAATGCCAGCCCATCAATCCATGCTGGATGTGGCAAACACCATCTATGAGACCTGTAAGACCTACCTCATACAACAGGGTAAATTCCTTCTGATACTGTTTGCCTTTATCGCTGTCTGCATTGCTTTCTATTTCGGCTTCTTGCAGCAAACCTCCGTTGGCGGCGTATTGCTCATCCTGTGCTGGACAGTGCTGGGCATTCTCGGATCGTACAGCGTCGCCTGGTATGGCATCCGCATGAACACGCTGGCCAACAGCCGGACAGCATTTTGCGCGCTCGAGAGAAAGCCCCTCAAACTCTTGAGTATCGCCCTCGATGCTGGCATAAGCATCGGAGTGCTCCTGGTCTGCGTCGAACTGATCATGATGCTGATCATCCTGCTGTTTGTTCCCCGGGAACTGGCCGGGGCAAGTTTTATCGGCTTTGCCATCGGCGAGTCCCTTGGCGCCAGCGCCTTGCGTATTGCCGGCGGCATCTTCACCAAGATCGCCGATATTGGTTCCGATCTGATGAAAATCGCTTTTGGCATTAAAGAGGATGACCCGCGCAACCCGGGTGTGATCGCCGACTGCACGGGAGATAACGCCGGCGACAGCGTGGGGCCGACCGCAGATGGCTTCGAAACCTATGGTGTTACCGGCGTGGCACTGATCTCTTTCATCGTCCTGGCTGTGGGTATGCTTCCGGGAATGTCCGACACTTTGAAAATTTCCCTGCAAACCACACTGCTGACCTGGATCTTCGTCATGCGCGTGCTCATGGTCATTACCTCGGTAGCCTCATTCTACATCAACAGGGCTTTCAGCCAGGTAATGTACGCCAACAAGGATGATTTCGATTTTGAACAGCCCCTCAGCAGCCTGGTGTGGATCACCTCCATCCTGTCCATAGTGGTCACCTTCGCCGTCAGCTATTTCATCCTGGGTCCCGGTTCGGGGGCGCCGGCCATGCTTCACAATCTCTGGTTCGTGCTCGCTATCATCATCAGTTGCGGCACCCTCGGGGCAGCCCTGATTCCCGAGTTCACCAAAATATTCACCAGCACCAAATCGGCCCACGTGTTAGAAGTTGTCAAAGCCTCCAGGGAGGGCGGCCCCTCCCTGAACATCCTGTCCGGTCTGGTGGCGGGCAATTTCAGCGCCTTCTGGATCGGCATGGTGTTCCTGCTCCTCATGTTCATCGCTTACTATGCCAGCGGATACGGCCTGAGCGCGATCATGATCTACCCCTCCATATTCGCATTTGGCCTGGTGGCCTTCGGATTCCTCGGTATGGGCCCGGTGACGATTGCCGTTGACAGCTATGGCCCGGTTACCGATAATGCCCAGTCCATCTACGAGTTGTCGTTGATCGAATCCATTCCCGGTATTGAAGGGGAGATCCAGCATAAATTTGGCTTTAAACCGGATTTCGAGAAGGCAAAGCGCTATCTTGAAGCCAACGACGGCGCCGGAAACACCTTCAAGGCCACTGCCAAGCCGGTACTGATCGGGACGGCGGTGGTTGGGGCCACCACCATGATCTTTTCCCTGATCCTGGTGATTCAGGAAGTGTTGGGGGTTAAGCCGGAGTCGATCCTCAATATGCTCAATCCGTATACCATCCTGGGATTATTGGCCGGCGGGGCGGTAGTCTACTGGTTTACCGGAGCATCCATGCAGTCCGTGACCACTGGGGCTTACAGAGCGGTCGAGTATATCAAGCGGAATATCCAGCTCGATGCCAATGCCAGCCAGAAGGCGTCCACCGAAAAGTCCAAAGAGGTGGTGAAGATCTGCACTCAGTACGCCCAGAACGGCATGTTAAACATCTTTATCGCCATCTTCTCCTTTGCGCTGGCCTTTGCCTGCCTCTCATCCCCAAGAACCGGCAACGAATCGGTTGCCCTGTTTGTCTTCTACCTGATCTCGATCGCCATGTTCGGTCTGTTCCAGGCAGTCTTCATGGCCAACGCCGGCGGGTGCTGGGATAACGCCAAAAAAGTGGTCGAGGTGGACCTGCAGGAAAAAGGCAGTGCACTGCACGATGCTACAGTAGTGGGCGATACCGTAGGCGACCCCTTCAAGGATACCTGCTCGGTGGCCCTGAACCCGATCATCAAGTTCACGACACTGTTCGGCCTGCTGGCGATGGAGATCGCCATCAACGCCTCGTTCAGAAACGCGGCCCCTGTTGTCGGGGTTGTTTTTCTGCTCATCGCCCTCTTCTTCGTATGGCGCTCGTTCTACGGGATGAGGATTCCGACAGACAAATAGAACAACGGCCACTCAACCGCGCTGTCTATCAAAGTTTAAAAGCCGCTCTCCAATGAAGGAGAGCGGCTTTTTTACAATGCTCAAGGAAATCCTCTTGTATGGCTGCTCCTGTCATCATTCCAACTGATTTTTAGGACGCCCAGGGCATGGCCAGCAGCAGGGTCATCAGCAGGAAGCCGGCCGCTAATACCATAGACAGCCTGTTCAGGAACTCGTCGAGCCCCTTTTTCTTCCCCAGCAGTGACTGCGCGCCGCCGGCGATGGCCCCGGACAGGCCGGACGCATGGCCGGACTGCAGCAGGATGGTGGTAATGATCCCGATGCTGAACAGCACCTGCAATACAATCAAGATCGTTTTAAAATTACTCAAACCGCTACCCCCTATTCGAGGTTCGAAGTTCCCTGTGCTCCGCATTCCCGGTGTGCCGGCGGGCTTTCAGCCAAGGCGGAGCCTTGAGCCGGCGTTCAGGCCGGGCGTAAGCCCGGATGCGGAGGAGGATGTTCGAAACTCGATGTTCGATTGCCTTTCCCTGCGAAATTCGAGCAGAACCTCGAACTCGAGGGAACGCGATCATTCTAGCACCACCGGCAATGATTGTCAAAGAGTTCTTAGCTTCAGTGGGGGCTTGCCTTCCCCCACTGAAGCTTATCGGAGCATGCCGGCGTAGGAGGCGGCGCTGCCAAGCTCCTCCTCGATGCGCAGCAGTTGGTTGTACTTGGCCACCCGGTCGGTCCTCGAGGGGGCTCCGGTCTTGATCTGGCCGGCGTTTAGAGCCACAGCCAGGTCGGCAATTGTTGTGTCCTCGGTCTCCCCGGAGCAGTGGGAGATAACCGCCTTGTATCCGGCACGCCTGGCCTCCTCCACGGTCTCCAGGGTCTCGGTCAGGGTCCCGATCTGGTTGACCTTGATCAGGATAGCATTGGCCACCCCCAGCCCGATCCCTCTCTTCAAACGCTCCTGGTTGGTGACGAAGATGTCATCCCCCACCAGTTGGATCTTCTTGCCCAGGCACCGGGTCATCCGGTGCCAGCCATCCCAGTCGTCCTCAGCCAGTCCGTCCTCGACGGAGACAATCGGGTAGCGTTCGATCAGCCTCCCGTAAAAATCGATCATCTCGTCGGAGGTGCGGACGATCCCGCCGCTATGGAAGTGGTACTCCCCGTCCTGGAACAGCCCGGTGGCCGCCACGTCCAGGCCGAGAAAGACCTCCTCGCCCGGTTTGTAACCGGCTTTGCGGATCGCTTCCACGATCACGTCCAGGGCCTCCTCGTTCGAACCTAACTTTGGGGCGAAGCCCCCCTCATCCCCGACTGTGGTGCTGTAATCCCGCGCCTGCAACACCGAACGCAGGGTATGAAAGATCTCGGCCCCCATACGCAGGGCGCTGCGGAAGCTCTCCGCCCCCAGAGGGATGATCATGAACTCCTGGATATCCAAGTTGTTATCGGCGTGTTTGCCTCCGTTCAGGATGTTCATCATGGGCGCCGGCAGCAGGCGCGCCCAGACGCCGCCGATATAGCGGTAGAAGGGTAGTCCCATACTCTCGGCCGCCGCCTTGGCCGCCGCCAGGGAGACCCCCAGGATAGCGTTGGCCCCCAGTTTATCCTTGTTGGGCGTACCGTCCAGGTCGATCATCGTCTGGTCGATCAGCACCTGGTCGGTGGCGTCCATGCCGGTAACATGAGGAGCGATGACGGTCATGACGTTATCGACAGCATTCAGAACCCCCTTGCCCAGGTAGCGGCCCTCGTCCCCGTCCCGCAACTCCAGGGCCTCATGAGCCCCCGTAGAGGCCCCCGACGGCACCGCCGCCCGGCCCATGCTGCCGTCCTCCAGGTACACGTCCACCTCCACGGTGGGATTGCCCCGGGAGTCCAGGATCTCTCTTGCCAGCACCTCGATGATCAGAGGCAATGTCAACACCCCGTTTAGAACAGAAGTCGGAGGCCGGAAATATTTCCCCGGCATTCCTTTTAGCCTTTTCCCTGCTTCTGTCTCAATTTTTTTCTTCCGCGCCCGCTCTGGCGAGCACCCGCTTCTTTTCAACACTTTTTTGCCGCGCACGCGAGCACCCGCGTCTACTACGCGGGCACCTGGCGGCGTCATGAGGGTCTATTCTAAAAGCTGAAAACACGGCAAACTAGAGACTTTTAACTCCGACCTCTGACCTCTTGCTTCCGACCTCTATCAGCGAGTGCCCGGTCATCTCCGGCGGCTGGGGAATCCCCAGGATCTCCAGCATGGTTGGAGCGACGTCCTCCAACGCCCCCTCCTGGCTCAGGGTGCTGCCCCGGTACATCCGACCGGCCAGGATCAGCGGCACGCGGTTGGTGGTGTGGGCGGTGTGGGGTTCCTGGCCGTTCGGCTCCAGCATCTGCTCGGCGTTGCCGTGGTCGGCGGTGACCAGGACTGTTCCGTCACGGCTCAGGATCGCCTCTACAACCTGGCCGAGGCAGCCATCCACCGTCTCCAGGGCGCTGACTGTGGCGTCGATCACTCCGGTGTGCCCGACCATATCGGGATTGGCATAATTCAAAACAATAACATCATACCTATCCTTGGCGATTTCTGCAAGCACCGCCCCGGTCACCTCCGAAGCGCTCATCTCCGGTTTCAGGTCATAGGTAGCCACCTTCGACGAGGGAATCAGGATCCGGTCCTCGCCCGGGTTTGGGGTTTCCACCCCGCCGTTGAAGAAGAAGGTAACGTGGGCGTATTTCTCGGTCTCGGCGATCCGCAACTGCTTCAACCCCCTGGCTGCCAGCACCTCGCCCAGAGTGTGGTTCAGACTCTGGGGCGGGAAGGCCACCGGGGCCTGGATGGTAGCATCGTACTGGGTCATGCAGACGTAGTCGATGTCCGGGTAGCCGCCAGGCCGCTCGAAGCCGGAGAAGTCCCGATCGACGAACGCCCTGGTAATCTCCCGGGCGCGGTCGGCCCTGAAGTTGTAGAAGATGACCACATCCCCGGGCCTGACCCGGCCCACGGGATGGCCATCCCCATCCAGGATCACGGTGGGGAGCACAAACTCGTCGGTGACCTCCCGGTCATAAGACTGGGCCACCGCCGTATCCGCAGAGGATGCGGTCTCGCCCTGTCCATAGACCAGGGCGTCGAAGGCCTTCTGCACCCGGTCCCAGCGTTTGTCCCGGTCCATGGCGTAGTAGCGCCCCATCACCGTGGCGATCACCCCGGCGCCCAGAGAGCGGCACTTTTCCTCCACTGCTTGAATGTAAGACCTGGCGCTGGACGGCGGCACGTCCCGGCCGTCCAGGAAGGCGTGAATGAAGACCTGGGGCGCCTGGGTACGGCAGGCCATCTCCAGCAGGGCGAACAGGTGGGTGAGGTGGCTGTGCACGCCGCCGTCCGAGAGCAGGCCGAACAGGTGCAGGGCGGACCGGCGCTTGACGGCTTCCTGCATGGCGCCCAACAACACCTGGTTGGAGAAGAACTCCCCGGTGCGGATCGCCCGGCTGATCCGGGTGATATCCTGGTAAACCACGCGCCCGGCGCCGATGTTCAGGTGCCCGACCTCGGAGTTGCCCATCTGCCCCTCGGGCAGACCCACCGCCTCCCCCGAGGCGCCCAGGGTGGTATACGGGTAAGTCTCCCGCAGCCGGTCAAAGTTCGGCAAATGGGCCAGGGTGATGGCGTTGCCCCTGACCTCCGCCGCACACCCCCAGCCGTCCAGAATGATCAATGCCAGCGGGCGAGTCAAACCCCCGCCCCCTTTCCTTGATTGTGACCCAGCACTGAAAGTGCTGGGGAACGAGGCCTACCCCGCGCCCCGCTTGCATGCGCGGGGTTTCAGGTTCCTTGTTTGACCTCTGCCACAGCGCGGATAATGGCGCTGAACGAATCCACCTTCAGGCTGGCGCCCCCTACCAGCACCCCGTCGATCTGCTCTTCCTTCATAAAACCGGCGATGGATTCCGGGCTTACACTGCCCCCATACAGAATACACACTTGCTCGGCAAAATCCCTACCGTGCCAGGAGGCGATCTTTTCCCGCAGCAGCCCCATCACTGCCACCGCGTCTGCCGGTAGGGCGGTGCGGCCGGTGCCAATCGCCCAGATCGGTTCATAGGCAATGACCAGGGTTTCCGGGTTTGACCAAGGCAAGCCCTCCAGGCCATCAGCCAACTGGTGCAGGCAAAAAATCTCAGCTTCACCGGCATCCCTTGTCGACAACTCCTCGCCCAGGCAGAAAATCGGCCTCAGGCCAAAGGAGAGAGCCGCTTTCATCTTCTTGCGGATCTGCTCGTCCGTCTCCCCGAAGTGCACTCTCCGTTCCGAATGACCCAGGATCGCGTAACGGCAACCCAGGGCCTGCAGCATCGGCGCCGATACCTCTCCGGTATAGGCGCCCTCGGCATCCCAGTTCATGTTCTGAGCACCCCAGCAGATCCAGCTTCCCGCCAGCTTGAGAGCCACCGCCGGAATCGCTGGGAAGGGTGGACAGATGACCACGTTCACAGCAGGGTAATTAGGCAGCTTTTCCAGCAGGTTGCGGGCAAAGGTTCCCGCTTCTGCAGGAGTCTTGTGCATCTTCCAATTTCCGGCGACTAAAGGAATCCTGCTCGCCATGACTCCATTATCTCCTCTCAAGAGTCAATGCATCAATACGGCAACTCCGGGCAACTCCCGGCCTTCGAGAAATTCCAGGGAGGCGCCGCCCCCCGTAGAGGCGTGCGTGACCTGCCCGGC
>Ga0187882_1003133_pt1 | contig 14526 bp, 10 predicted proteins | sample June2016WEW_19_1_3_FD_132991 | JGI IMG/M metagenome (GOLD analysis project Ga0187882, IMG submission 132991) | Peatland microbial communities from SPRUCE experiment site at the Marcell Experimental Forest, Minnesota, USA - June2016WEW_19_150 | ecosystem: Environmental > Terrestrial > Soil >...
CAGAACCAGGCCCTCAGCCAGCAGGTCCAGACGCTTCGGGCCACCGTGGATAATTTTAGAAAAGAAAACGCGCGCCTGAAGGGCTTGGTGGGCCAGTCCACAAGCCGGCCGACAACCCAGCCGACAAACCAACCGACAAGCCTGCCTGCCCTGTAGGCGGGTGGCATGGCCACACGGAGCGCGGCCAGGGGAAGACCGCCTCAGGGGAAGAATTGCGCCCTCGATTTTATGTGGTGGAGACAACTTTAATTCGCGCGATGGAGGCGCCGTTGAAAAATATCTCCACATCCGTGTAATTCGCGCTACCGGCTTTTTCGTATTTCGCGGGCACCCATGTCATCTCCTGCGGCCACGGTCCGGGCTTTTGAGTCAGATTCAGGTCCATCAATAGGATGGCCGGATTGATGCCTTGGGGTTGGCTGACGCTCAATTGCGCTTCGATTCCAGGATTGCCCACCTGGACTTCTCCGGTGACGCGGAACTTTGCGGGCGACGGCGGCATGGAATCAATCTGAGCGTACCAATTCCGCGTGGCCGGGGGCGGCGTTTTGGGCGCCGCTGTCCCTGTTTTGGCCTCGGCCTGGAGCAGCGGCTGAACCTGTTGGTATTCCAACCCCTTGGGGCCGGCATCGCCGATCACGGTGACCTTCTGGCACATAAACTTTTCTAGGGCAGGATCCTTTTCCCATGGCTGGACCTTCTTGATGATGGCCAGCTCCTTATAGTCCCACTGCTGGAGGTAGTAGGCCGGGCCCTCGGATTTGGTACCGATGGATTGTAGCTTATTGAAGAGATAACCATTGAATCGTGCCATGGCTCGCACTCCTACGTTGCGCCCAGGTCCGATCGGCGCGAGGCTGCGTTTCCACATGCGGAGTGCCTAGAAAGGTGACGGGCGCGCCGAGAGGTGGGCTAGCTGTAAAGAATCCACCCATAACACCCCGCGATGTCCTGTCAGGACAGCCTAGGGACCTGCGGGATGAAGTCAAGCACGAAATACGAGGCTCATGGATTGTCTTCTCAGTCTTGTAGGGTGGGAAACTTGCTAATGGCCCACGTTGGGCGTGCGTGCGGGTTCTTCGGGTAGAGGGGTTTGTTGGCGCGGGTCGGCGTAGAGTTGGACGTTGTCGAAGAGGTATTCCCCCGGCGGCCAGTAGGCGAAGACTTGAATCTGGAGCCATTGCACGTCGGCGGGCAGGCCGCCGCGCGGCGGGAAGGGGGCGGCCACGTGCGTCCAATCGCCGCCGGAGTTGCGGCAGGCCAGATACCAGCGGTACACCTCGCGGCGGTAGCGGTCCGGATGCGCCTTGGCGTCGGCGGCGACGAGCTCTTTTCGCTGCTTTTCCGGCAGGGCGGCGAAGGCCTGCGGCGTCAGGTTCCGCTCCACCAGCGACCGCTCCGGCAGGCCCTCGGCTGAACTGCTCATGTCGCGGAAGCCCTTGACGAAAATTTTCGGGAAGGCGTTGCCGGTCGGTTGGCATTTCACGTCGGCCGTCAGCCAGTACCGCCGGCCCGGTGAGGCCTTGATCCAATCGCTGTCGAAGTGCACGCCCTCCAGGCCGCCCACGGAGCCGTAGCCGGTGTCGGTGGGGATTCGCGGCGGCCGGTTTGGGTCGGCCTGGCCGAACATGAGCTTGCGGCGATACTCCAGCCACGGGTCGCGGGCCAGGTCTGTGCGGATTTTCAATACATGACCATGCCCGTCTTGCTCGGTTGTCAAGAACGTGCTGACGTTGTCTGGGGCATCCCAGCCGAAGGAACCCGCACTCTGCCTACCAAATTTTTTGTCGTTCAAGGCATCCCGGCCGCCGGGGCCTTGTTCGAAGTCTCCGTTGACGTTCAGGGGTTTGCCGAAGTTATTCGGCTCGGCCTCGTCGCCGTACTGCGGCGGGGTCCACTCGGCCTGGCCCCAGAGGGCCTCGGCGATCTGCCGGGCGATTTCGCCGCGGGCCCGTTCGGTGTCGTCGGAGAAGTTTTTTGTCCACTCCCGCGGGGCGGCCGGGTCGCGCAGGTCCATGCAATGGACGACGGCTGAGACGGATGGGCCCGTCTTGTTGACCGTGCCCCACAGGGCGACGTTGACGGCTAGTTTGGACATCAGGGCCTGGACGTCGTTGGCGTCGGCGGTCCATGTCGGGGCGGGAAACTGTCGCGTGGTGGGGGCGTCCACGACCTGGCAGCCGCCGTGCCGCGCCAAGCGCAAGCGTAGGCTGTCGGCCAGCTCCGCACCGGCGGTGTCGCGTTCGCCAGTGGCGGCAAAGTCGAACACGACCACGAAGGCGCTCGTCACCGGCTGGCTCGCCGCGGGCTTGTCCGTCGCGGCCGGGGCCGGCCCGATGGCCCAGTACGCTCCGGCGGCCAGGGCTACCCCAGCGATCCATGTCCACGTGCGAGCACGCATTGCTACCTCTATCGGTCCGGCGGGGGGCTCACGGGCGCCAACTCCACCAATCTGTATTCTCCCACCGTCCGAACATCGTACCGAAACAGTACTTTGGGTGATCGGGCGGCTACGGGACGCATCGACGGCTCATCGAGCAGCGACGCCTGAATGACCAGATACCGCACGCGGCCGTCGATCTCTTCAGGGCGCATGAGATATTTCAGCGGCTGGCGCACGTAGAGCATGACCTTCTGTTTCATTGGCCTATAGGCGTATATCGTTTGCCCTGGCGGCACGGCCTGGCTGATGGCCTGGCCGGTAGGGCGGTATAGTTCGTGGGCCAGACCGTAGGGTATCGTGAACGTGTAGTACTGCAAGATGACTATCGCGGTCACTATCCCGGTGGCCAGGCTGAGGGGGATCGGACCCAGCAGCCTCCGGCGGTACTGGAACAGCATGCCGGCCGTGGCCAGCGTCGCCGCGAACATGAGCCAGGCGGCCGGGGCATGAGAGGCCAGGACCAAGCCCACGGCCACCGAAGCGCATGACAAAGCCGCGATGGTCAGAACCGCGATCTTCCAGGGTCGTTGGGGGCGGGGGGACGGCTCTTGAAGCGATAGCACCCAACCGAGGAGCATACCCGCAAGCGGGAAGCACGGGAGGGCATAGCGGGGTAATGTGGCGGGCATGGCCTCGATCAGCACAAAGCCGATCGCCAGCGAGAGTCGGCAACCCTTGAACAGCGGCAGATCATGCGCCGGTACCTTCGATGTGAACCGCTTCATCCACAGCAGCGGCACAAAGGCAAGCCAGGGCATGAGTTCTCCCAGCGTCTTCAGCACGTTGAAGACCCAGATCGTGTGGTGTTCTTCGTCCGGCGCGAAACGAACGAGCCATTGCATCAGCCACGTGTGGGTCATCTTGCTGGAGGCCGACGACCGTATCATGGCCAGATACACCCAGCCCAGGCACAGAAACAGGATGACGGCAATGCCAACGAAATGCTGAAGGGTGAAAAGTTCCTTGAGCCTACGGGCGTAAGCCATCACGCAGATCACGGTACAGTAGAACAGGACGCCCAGGATCGGACCTTTGATGAGGGCGCCGTAGGCCAAAAGCACCGCCGGCACGAGCCACAGCAACCATCGCGAGCCGTTGCGAGACCAGACGTTGAGCCACCAAAGGGTAGCCATCGCCGTCAGGCATACGTAGGAGGCCTCGATGTAGGCGTGTCGCCCGTTGCATGCCAGGCCGATGGCCGTCAAGAAGACGACGGCGGCGATCAACCGACCGGGAAGGCCAAGCCATGGGCCGCGCGTCCAAATGAGCATGGACGCGAACGCGAGCATCATCAGCACCGAGGGCAGTCTTGCGGTCAGTTCCGACCGGACGCCGGTCACCGCGAACGACGCCGCAAAGAGCCAATTGATTCCGGGGGGCTTGTTGTAGTAGTCCTCCCCCCCGTACGGCGGTACGATCCATCGGCCGTTCTGGAGCATTTCGACGGCCGGGATCACTCGCCCGCCCTCCTGGCCGTCCAACTCCGGCGTCCCCAGGCCCGGGAGATACAGGGCAGCCCACAAAAGTGCCACGAATGCAAATGCTTTGGGACGCGTGATCACTATTCAAGCACCTCAAGAGCAGGTTTCAGCCGCCTATCAATGACTGGCACAGGCCGTCTGTCAAGGGGCATTGCCGTCTAGGCATGGCCGGCATGGAAGTGAAGCGATTGGCCCACTTGGCGGGACTGGCGGCGCCGCGGCGAGGGACATAGAATCATACGAAAATGTCACCCAACCGCCAGATTCATACCGTTTTTCTGACGGGCGCCAGCGCCGGGATCGGATTGGCGACGGCCCGAGCGCTGGCGGCTGGCGGTTATGAGGTGTGGGGCCCGGTGGGTCCCGTTGCTGGGCCGGCTTCTGCCTCGGGCGGTGGTGGAGTGGGGGCAGCGGCGACTCTACCGGCTGAAAGCGTGAGGGGCGCCTTGGTTTGGCGCGAAATGCATCCTGCAAGCCGCAGGCAGCAGCCGATTGTATTGAAGCGGCATTGGCACTAAACTGTCGCGATATTTGTCCTCATACGATTGGGAGACCGCATCAGTGAATGAGTTCGAAGAAATTCGCGATCAGATGATGGGCCGCGCCTTCCACCGGATCATCACGGTCAAAACATTGCCGGGGCCGGCGTTCAGTAGCGACGGACGGGAGATCATCTCGTTCAGCAGCAACAATTACCTGGGGTTGGCCACGAGCCCCCGGCTGATCGCCAGCGCCCGCCGCGGGCTGGAGAAATACGGCGTCGGCAATTGCGAGTCCCGCCTGTTGGGCGGGGATCTGGAGATCTACCGGACCCTGGAAGATCGGCTGGCGCGGCTGAAGCGAAAAGAGGCCGCCATCCTGTTCGCGACGGGATATCTGACGAACCTGGGGGTCCTGCCCGCGCTGGTCAACTGTTCTACGATCGCCCGCGTGTACGGTTACCGGCCCAAGAAGCGATACCGCTACGCGTATTTCACGGACGAGTTCAACCACGCCAGCATCCGCGAAGGCATTCGCATCTCGGGCGCCGAGAAAGTGACCTACGCCCATTGCGACATGAACAGCCTGGAGGACAAGCTCAAGGCCTCCGACGTAGAGATGAAAATCATCGTCAGCGACGGCGTGTTCAGCCAGGACGGCGATATCGTTCCCTGGCCCGACATGCACGCGCTGGCGGAGCGATACGACGCGCTGGTGTACATCGACGACGCCCACGGCACCGGAGTCCTTGGACCCACCGGCGGCGGCACCACGGAGCACTTCGACCTGTTCAGCCCCCGCCTGATTTGCATGGGCACGCTGAGCAAGGCCTACGGGGCGATCGGCGGGTTCATTGCCACCGACCAGTACCTGGTGGACATCCTCCGGCTGACGTGCTCGGCCTACGGATTCACCTCGACCTTGCCGCCGGACCAGGCGTGCGCGGTTCTGGAGGCTATGGACATCGTGCTGGACGAGCCGCAGCGCCGCCAGCGGCTGTGGGAGAATCAGCGGTATTTCGTCGCAGAGATCGACAAGCTGGGGTACCCGCTGATTTCCCGTTCGACGTGCCTCCTGCCGGTGATGATCGGGGACGAGTCGCTTTGTGAATGGTACTCCGAGCAGCTGTACCGCCGCGGCTTCCACGTGGATTCGATCCTGTTCCCCGCCGTGCCGAAGGGCCGCAGCCGCCTGCGGTTCATGATGAATGCCAACCACACCCGCCCGCAGCTCGACGCACTCCTGGGGGCCATGAAAGAGCTACGCCAAGCCGCGCCGAGCAAGCTTCCTGCGGCCAAGTCCGGCGCAGGCGGCAAGAAGGCCAGGTAGCTGTGAGGAGTTAGGGGCGGACATTGAGCAGTAGAAAGTAGAATAGCCCCTCGACTCCCCTTCGATTCGCGTTGCTCACTCAGGGTCGCTCGGGGCCAGGAGACCGCAGGTGAGCGGTCAAATCTTTCATGGCGTCGAGTCAGAGTCCAGGTGTTGCTGTTCTCTACTGTTCACCTTTCTCCTGCTCACCTGCTCTGTGAAAAACGCCCCCTGGAGGGGGCGTTTTTCACAGAGAGGTCGGGATTCGCTGGAGCGGCGCGGCTGTTGCCGCGTCGAACCCTCGGAGCGTCGCTTTGCGACGCCTCGGGTTCTGGCACCGTCGCAAAAAATGCGGCGTCTCAGGAGGAAATTGAGGCACCGTGGAAACGGAGAGGTCGGGATTCGAACCCGAGATACGGGCATGACCCCGTATAACGGTTTAGCAAACCGTCGCTTTCAGCCACTCAGCCACCTCTCCAAGCCGGACCGGCGGTGGCCGCTCGGCCCGTACCATCGACTATACGGGGCAAAGTCCTAAGCGTCAACGGGGCTGCGGACCGTGCATTTTTTCCCGCCGGTTGCCGATATGTTTTGTGGCCAGGGCGCCTATGATGGCGTGAACGGAGAAACAGTTATGAAGACAATCGTGGATCGAGAGGCGTGCATCGGTTGCGGCCTGTGCGTGCAGATATGCGAGGCCGTCTTTGAGATGGACGGCGACAGCATCGCCGTGGTGAAGGTCAACCCCGTGCCGGCGAATCAGGAAGCGGCTTGCAAAGAGGCGGCTGAGAGCTGTCCCACCACGGCCATCAAGATCGAGTAGCCAGCCGGGCGGGGCGGCCCCACCATAAGGGGGGCATCACTTCTTCTTTTTCTTTGGACTCTTTTGGCCCGTCACAAGGACTTGGCGGCAGAACTCCACCGTGCGCTTCAGGCCTTCCAGGCGGCCGACGACCGGTTGCCAATCCAGAATCTTCTTGGCCAATGAGATGTCGGGGCGGCGGACCTTGGGGTCGTCGGCGGGCAGAGGCTTTTCGACAATCTTGCTGGATGAGCCCGTCAGTTGAATGATCTCCTCCGCCAGGCGGCGGACGGGGATTTCGTCGCCATTACCGAGGTTGACCGGCTTGGAGTAGTCGCTCCGCGCCAGGCGCACCAGGCCCTCCACCTGGTCGTCGATGTAGCAGAAGCTTCGCGTCTGGCTGCCGTCGCCGTAGACGGTCAGGTTCTGGCCGGCCAGGGCCTGGCAGATGAAGTTGGTCACGACGCGCCCGTCGTCCAGGCGCATCCGGGGTCCATAGGTGTTGAAAATGCGGGCGATGCGGACCGACAGATGGTGCCGGCGTTGATAGGCGGTGATCAGGGCCTCGGCGTAGCGCTTGCCCTCGTCGTACACGGCCCGGGCGCCGATGGGGTTCACGTGTCCCCAGTAATCTTCCTTCTGGGGGTGCACCTCCGGATCGCCGTAGACTTCGCTGGTGGAGGTCTGGAGGAACACGGCCGACTTGTCGCGGGCCAGTTCCAGCATGTTCCAGACGCCCTCGCTGCACGTCCGCAGGATTTCGATGCCCAGCGGGCCGAAGTCCACCGGGCTGGCCGGGCAGGCCAGGTCGCACACCAGGTCCACCGCCCCGTCCAGGGGGATCGGGCGCGTGATGTCGTGCTCGATGAACTGGAAGGCGGGGCTGGCGGACAGCCAGGCGATGTTGTCGCCGCTGCCGGTGCAGTAGTTGTCGATGCCGACGACCTGGTGGCCGTCGTCCAGGTACCGCTTGGCCAGGTGGCAGCCGATAAATCCGGCCGCCCCGGACAGGACCACGCGCATGATGTTCTCCGTTGCGTCAGGCGCTTGGGCCGCCTTATGATGCTGGCGTTACTATACCTCAAGCCATCGGCCAAAGGGAAACCGTTCCATGAAAGTAACGATTGTGGGCAGCGGCTACGTGGGCCTGGTCACCGGCACGTGCCTGGCCGACGCGGGCAATCACGTGGTGTGCGTGGACATCGACCCGGCCAAGGTCGAAAAACTCTCCAAGGGCGTCAGCCCCATCTACGAACCGGGCCTGGAGGAATTGATCAAAGCCAACCTGGCCACCGGCCGCCTGCGGTTCACCACGCAACTGGCCGAGGGCGTGGAGCACGGGGGCGTCATCTTCATCGCCGTCGGCACGCCGCCCTCGGCCGACGGATCGGCGGACCTTTCGAGCGTGGAAGCAATCGTCCGCGACGTCGCCAAGCTGATGACCTCCTCCCGGGTGATCGTGATCAAGTCCACCGTGCCGGTGGGCACGGGCCGGCGGATGAGCCAGATCCTGGAGGATCTGACGGCGCATCCCTTCGCGTTGATCTCCAACCCCGAGTTCCTGCGGGAAGGGGCCGCCGTGGAGGATTTCCTCCGTCCCGACCGCATCATCATCGGCAGCGACGGCGACGCCGACGCCGTCCAGATCATCACCGAGCTGTACGCCCCCTTTGCCAAGACGCCGCAGACGATCATGGTCCTCAGCCGCGACGCGGCCGAGATGGTCAAGTACGCCTCCAACGCCTACCTGGCCACGCGCATCAGCTTCATCAATGAGATCGCCGACATCTGCGCGCGGACGGACGTGGACATCAACGAGGTCCGCTCGGGCATGGGTGCCGACAGCCGCATCGGGGCGGCCTTCCTCTACCCCGGCGTGGGGTACGGCGGCAGTTGCTTCCCCAAGGACGTTCAGGCGCTCATCCGCGTGGCCCAGGGTGTGGGCAGCCGCTCCGACGTCCTGGCCAGCGTTCACGCCCGCAACGAGCTCCAGAAGGTCGCCCTGGCGGAGATGGTCCTCCGGAAGTACGGCAAGGACCTGGCCGGCCGGACGCTGGCGATCTGGGGCCTGGCGTTCAAGCCCAACACCGACGACGTCCGCGACGCCCCGGCCATCAGCGTCATCCGCCTGCTGAGCAAGGCCGGCGCCAGGCTGCGATGCTACGATCCCAAGGCCTCGGCCAACGCCAAGGCCGAACTGAAGGGCTGCCGCGGCGTGGAATTCGTCGCCGGTCCCTACGAGGCGATCGAAAAGGCCGATGGGCTGATCATCTGCACGGAGTGGAACGAATTCCGCACGCCGGATTTCGACCGCATCCGCAGCCACCTGCGGGAGCGGGTCATCTTCGACGGCCGGAACCTTTACGATCCGCGGACGATGATCCGCCAGCGCATTGAGTATCATTCCATAGGCCGCCCGGCGGCTATACCGTCCCGCGGGCACGCGGCGCCGCCCCCCAAGCACAAGTAAGCCAAGCGGCCCAGCGGCCCGAACGCCTGGCGCCGCAGCCAGGAGGAGAGTCATCGCCGTTGAAAGCTAAACCGCCCAAGGCAGATAAGGCCGGCCGCGCGGGCGCCTCCGCGGGCGAGCCGCCGTCGCCTTCCCCGCGCAGGAGGTTGTGGCAATCGCTGGGGATCATCCTCCTGTTGTCGCTGATCGGTTACGGGCATCTGCTCACCCCCGGCGAGGTGCCGTACAACCGCTACTCGGACTTCATCGCCCAGCATCTGACGACCAAGACCGTCCTCTACAATTCGCTGCGAGAGGGTCGGGGAATTCCGTTCTGGCGGAACGATCAATTCTCCGGCTATCCGGGCCTGACCAACGCCCAAACGATGTACACCTACCCGCTGCACTTCCTGTTCTATTTTCTGCCGCCGGTGAACGCCCTGGGCGGGACGGACTACCTGCACTTTCTAGTGGCCGCCTTGGCGTTCTACGCGCTGGGGACGGTGCTGGGACTTGGCCGCTGGTCGCGGCTGTTCATGGCTGTGGCGGGCATGTTCAACTTCAAGCTGATCCTGGCGAGCTATGCCGGCTGGCTGCCGGTGGTGCCGATCATCGTCTGGCTTCCGGCCCTGATGGCGGCTGTGTTCTACGCGGTCAAGAAACCCGGCCCGGCCGCGGCGGTGGCGCTGGCCCTTGTGGGAGGCGTGTGTTTCCATTGCGGCCAGATTCAGCTGTTCTACTATTTCACCTGGTTTGGCGCCGCCTACGTCCTGTCCGTCTTGATTCGGCTGGCCTGGCGGCGGCAATGGCTCACGTTCCGCCGCACCGCCCTGTGGATGGTGGTGGGGGGCGTTTTGGCCCTGAGCCTGGCGGCCTACCTTATGGTGCCGCTGGCGGAGTCCAGCCGATACAGCACCCGGACCGCCAGCTCCTACCGGTTCTTCCAGGCCAGCCGGTCGATGCAACCGGCGCACCTGTGGACCTTTCTGTATCCCGAGATTCTGGGGACGCCGCTGAACGATTCCTACCCGGCCATCGAGCTCTGGGAGGACGTGGGGTACTTCGGGATCGTTCCTCTCCTGCTGGCGGGGGCGGCGGTGTTTTTTGGACGCCGCAAGCCCAGGACGTGGTTCTTTGCGATCTGCTTTGCCCTGTCGGTGGTCTTAGCCTTCGATACTCCCTTGTTGCGCGTGGTCTATTGGCTTGTGCCGGGATTCAACCTGTTCCGGATTTCGCAGCGGTATTTCTTCCTCAGCGCGATGTTCGGCATCTGTCTTGGAGGCATGGGGCTGGAGGAGCTGATAGCCAGGGGGCGGCAGGGATTCCGTCGCGGGGCCGTCATCGCGGTGGTGGCGATCACCCTGGTGGCGGCGGAGGGCACCTACTACGCCAAGCGGTACCTGACGATGGCGCCATGTTCCAAGGCGTTGCCTCCTAAGGAAATGCGGGACTTTTTTGCCGCCGACACGTCGCTGTACCGCGTGGCCTCGTTGGAGAGGCCGACGATCAACTTCGGCTGGTCCGCTTCCTTGGGCATTCAGAACGTCTCGGGCTACGACGGATTCAATTACCGTCATTACTTGGCGTATTTCATCCTCACGGATCTCGGCGTGGCCATTTCTCCCCAAGCCTCGACGTGGTTCTATCTGCGCCGCCTCGCCCGGCTGGACATGCTGGATGCCTTGAACGTCAAATACCTGGTCGCGCCCGTCCCCCTGGAAGATTTTCTGGGCAACCAGTATGAGCTGGTGACCGTGTTCCGTGACTCGCCCGTCTTTTATTTCTACAAGGGCCTTCAGTATTGGACCCTCTACGTGTACCGCAACAGGCGCTTCATGCCGCGGGCCTTCTGGGCCGGCCAGTTGCTCCCGGCCGATAGCGAGTCGCAGATGGGATCGCAGGTGCAAGGCACCCCGGACCTGCGGGACGCCACGGCCGTGCTCCATCTCGCCGCCGCCGACATCCCCAACAGCGCCTCGCCGGACGATAGCCTGGAAATGGCCTCCTGGGTGCCCGGCCACATGACGATTCGCACCCACAACGCCCAGCAGAGGTTTTTAGTCGTCAGCGAGGTATGGGACCCCGGCTGGCGGGGCCGGATCGACGGCAAGCCCGCCCCTCTGTACATGACCAACATCACCATGCTCGGCCTGTCGGTGCCGTCGGGGGACCACGAAGTGGTGCTGGAGTACCGTCCGCCGAACTGGGACCTTGCCTTGGGGACGACAATCGCCGGCATCGTCGTGCTGCTGCTTGTGGCGGGGCTTGCCGTGGCCCGTCGGGCGGCGTCGCGCCGAGCGGCGGCGACTGGTCAGCTCCCCGGAAGCGATTAGAACAGCCGCCGGTAGAGCGCCTCGATCTGCTCGACCATCCGGCGATGATCGAATTTTTCCAGGCAGAATGTTCGGCCGGCCTGGCCCAGCCGCTGACGCAGCTGCGGAGAATTCGCCAACGTCTCGACGGCCCGCTTCAACCCGGCCACGTCTTTAGGCTCCAGCAGGATGCCCGTCTCGGCGGTCACGACCTCCCGCGCGCCGTCCACGTCGAAGCTGACGACGGGCTTGCCAGCCAGCATCGCCTGCGGCAGGGCGCGGGCCAGCCCTTCGCGGAGCGAGCAGTGGACCACGACGTCGCTGGCGTGCATGACGGCGGGGATGCGGTCCGGCCTCAGCAGGCCGACCAGGTGCACCCGCCCCGACAGGCCCGCCCGCTCGATGTGCCGTTCGATGCGACCGCGCAGGCGCCCGTCGCCGACGAAGCAGAAGTGCACGCGCGAATCGGGAATCTGCTGGGCCGCGGCCAGGATGTACTCGTGCCCCTTCAACTCCGCCAGGCGCGACACCTGCGTGACCAGCACGTCCTGCTCGGCCAGCCCCAGCGACCGGCGAAACTTTTCCGCCACCGCCGCCGGGCGTTGCAGATAGGGCTGGACCTCCATGCCGCTGTAGATGGTGTGATACTGCTCCGCCCGGCCCACGCCGGCCGCCAGGGCCCCGGCGGTCATGGCGTCGGCCACGGAGATCAGGGCGTCGCTGCGCCGGGCCGCTCGCCGCTCCAGGGCGACATAAAAGCGATTGACCCACCAGGATTGGTAGGGGTGGAACGGCAGGCCGTGGATGGTGTGGACGATCTTCATGCCGCTGACTTCCGCCGCCGCCCGCCGGGCCAGGATGCCGGCCTTGGAGGAGTGCGAGTGCATCACGGCCGGGCGAATCCGCCGCAGGTGCTCGCACAGGCGGCGATAGGCTAAAAAATCCAGAAGAGGGCTGATTTCGCGGCGCATCTCCTCCAGCACCACGACCTCATAGCCGCCGGCCCGGGCGCGGCTCATCAGCTCGCCCTCCGGCCCCAGCGCCGGCCCGGTGATCAGCGTGACTTCGTGGCCGCGGGCGCGGAGGCCCTCGCAGGTCAGGATCGTGTTCTCCTGCGCCCCGCCCAGAATCAACCGCGTGATGACGTGGCAGATCCGCATGCCGCCATCGTCACAGCCGCGGGGGACATCGTCAAGACGGAAGGTTGATTTGCCGGACGCTTTGCGGTCTTATCGTCCGCTTCGGAGCGGCCTGTCCGCCGGACTTCGGCGAGATCAGTCGAGCCGCAGGCAAGCTGCGGAAACGGCCGGTGAGCAACCGATATTCCTCCCATGGACGACAAGGCCCATCGCGAGCGAGAGCATTTTTTCACCGGCGCGAAGATCGTCGCGGTGATCACGCTCCTGTCGCGCGTCCTGGGGATGCTGCGCGACATGGCCATCGTCTGGCTGGGCGCCAAGTGGCAGAACGACGCCTTCCAATTCGCCTTTGCCATTCCCAACCTGTTCCGCCGGCTGTTCGGGGAGGGCGCGCTGTCGGCGGCGTTCGTGCCGGTGTTCACGGAGGCCTCCGAGGAAGGGGGCACGCCGCGGGCCTCGCGTCTGCTGGCCAACGCCATGGGCCTGATGTCCGTGTTCCTTTTGGCGCTGATGGTGCTGATCATGGCGGGAATGACGCTGTGGTCGGCGTGTTCGCCCAACCGCCCGGACCGGCAATTCCTGGTCCTGCTGAGCAACATCATGCTGCCGTTCATGGTGACCATGTGCCTGCTGGCGATCGGCTCGGCGGCGTTGAACTGCCGGGGGCACTTCGCCTATCCCGCGGCCGCCCCGATCCTCCTGAACCTGTGCGTCATCGCCGCCGCCTGGCTGATCGCCCCCTGGATGCATGAAAACCGCGGCGGACAGTTGACGGTCGTCGCCATCGCCGTGTCGATCTCCGGCGTCCTCCAGTTGGCCGGCGTGCTGTGGCTGCTGAAGCGCAGCGGCTTTCCCCTCCGCCCCACGCTTTGGCCGGTGCAGGACGACGTGCGGCGGATGCTGAAGCTCATGGCGCCGATGCTCCTGGGGATCGGCTTCCTCCAGATTTCCTCGCTGTTCGATTACGTCATCGCCTGGCTGTTCACCGTGCGGCAATACAGCTCCACGGTAACGCTGTTCGGCCACGTGTTCCATCGGCCGCTGAGCGAGGGCGTGCTGGTGCGCCTGGCCGCGGCGCAGCGGCTGTACCAGTTCCCCATGGGCGTGCTGGCCATCTCGCTGGGTATCGCCGTGTTCCCGTTGCTGGCCCGCTACGCCAGCCGCGGCGACATGTCCAACCTCCGCGACAGCTTCAACCGCGCCATGCGCCTGGCGATGATGGAAGGCCTGGCCACCGGCGCGGGACTTTTTCTTCTGGCCAAGCCGATCATCGGCCTGATCTACCGTCACGGCGACTTCATGCGAGCCGACGCCGACCAGAGCGCCTTTATCCTGCAAATGTACGTGCTGGGCCTGTGGGCCTATTGCACGTATCAAATCGTCCTGCGGGCGTTCTATTCGCTGAAGGACCCCACCACGCCGTTGAAGGTTTCCTGTGTCATGGCCGTCGTGTACATGGCGTCGGTGAGCGTGCTCATCTGGGTGCCGCGGATCGGGGCGGGGGCGTTCGGCCTGACGGCGGCGGGGACGTTCTCGCTGAACGTGGTCCTCATGACGGTGCTCTTTCGGAAGCGGATCGGCCGGATCGGCGGGCGGAAGCTGCTGGCCAGCACGCTACGGTCGCTGGCGTGTTGCGCGGTCATGGCGGCGGTGGTGCTGGCGCTGCGATACGTCTTGGCGGGCCGCTCCAACGGCCTGGTGGTGGCGGCGTGCGTTCCGGCGGGGGCGGCGGCGTTTTTGGCCACGGCCTGGGCGATGAAGGCCCCGGAGCTGGGCGAGTTGCTGGGGGCGGTTCGCCGGCCGCCGGCGGCGGATACAGGTCCGACCGGCGGGAGCTTATAATGCGTAATAAGAAGGAACGGCGGTAACCATGCAGTTGCAGATGCCATTGCCTCCCAAGTACACCCAGGCCGACGAGGCCGAGCTGGCCGAGCTTATTGCTCGCCGCAAGGAGCAGCTCGGCCCCGCCCTGTGCATCCTGGCGCACCATTACCAGTCCGACGCGATCGTGGACCTGGCCGACGTCGTGGGGGATAGCCTCAAGCTGTCTCAGCAAGCCGCGGCGCGGCGGGACACCAAGTTCATCGTGTTCTGCGGCGTGCACTTCATGGC
>Ga0187882_1003134_pt1 | contig 14523 bp, 13 predicted proteins | sample June2016WEW_19_1_3_FD_132991 | JGI IMG/M metagenome (GOLD analysis project Ga0187882, IMG submission 132991) | Peatland microbial communities from SPRUCE experiment site at the Marcell Experimental Forest, Minnesota, USA - June2016WEW_19_150 | ecosystem: Environmental > Terrestrial > Soil >...
CCTCCTTTGACTCAAAAACGTGAACAGATATACGATCGATAATTGTGGACCGGATCGGTTTGAAATCCAAAGCCGAGTAACCTACTGCTGCACTGACCTTCAGCCATTCGCAGCCAAATCTGACCTGCGACTCTAATCAAATGTAATCGACCAAGCGAACAGAGATAATGCTTTCCCATCATCAAATGACTCTCTGGTGCGCTGTTTGTGAACATTTAGCTCGCAAGTTCAAATCGTGATGCCCGCACCAAGGGTCCCACACACACAATAACGAAATGACGACGGTTCAAATTACGACGCTCGCACCACGAGACCCACACACACCACACACAAATATCGCATACAACGACGGACGACGTTTGGTGCGTAACACAACTATTTTCCCGTTGCGTCGAGTGACCGGACGGTTTTCTTCAAGAGCTCGTCGAACCTCGGGTCCGAAGTGATCCCATCAAACCGTGGATCTAGTTTGGCTTGGAATGGAGTAAATGTGCGGGCTTCGAACGCTTTCTCAAGCCATTCCAAAGCCCGATCCTTGCTACCCAACTTCAGGTGAATGAGCGCTAGAGCCTTATGGTTCACATCTTCAACCGGTTCATGAGCGGAAGCCTCTTCGCATTCTCGCAAAATCCGCTTCGCCTCTTCAGTCCGCCCCAATATCGCATAAAGAGACCCGACTTCCGCTTTCATCGCGGTCGAGAGCGGTTGGAAAAAGGGGAGCGCCCACTCCCATTCCGCCAGAGCTTCCTCGAACATTGATTTGGCCAAGTAAACCCAAACACGGTTAGCACGTGCTGGCACAAAATTCGGATCCAGTTCCAGCGCTTTGTCAAGTTCTGCCAATGCAGTGTCATACTGGCGAGCGCAGATGTAGACAAGACCCGCGTACGCATATATCATTGGCGAAAGGGGATCAAGTTCTTCCGCGATCTTCAATTCCCTGATCGCTTCGTCCAAGCGTCCAAACCAATAAAGGTGGATGGAGTACCAATGATGCGCGGTCGCGTAGTTGGGATTGCTTCTTAGAGCCTTAGCGAACTCCTCTTCCGCCCCTCGCCAATCCCATTGTACACTCAGAATAATTCCGAGTGAGGTGTGCGCTTCAGCCAGTGTCTCGTCAAGCTCAAGCGCCTTTCTCGCTGCTTCTTTGGTCTTTGGGTTACCTTCACTTGGCGGCAGGTATCCATGATCCACGAGTACCCTGTAGCTGTCAGCCAACCCCGCGTAGGCAAGAGCAAACCCTGGGTCCCTCTTTATCGCTTCTTCAAAATACTTGATCGCCTTTTCGAGAGCCTCTCTGGATCTCTCGTTCCAATAGTATCTGCCCTTCAGGTAGAATTCGTAAGCGCCGATGTCCCCGGTCGGTTTCTTCTCAATATGCTCCCTCTCCTCTCTGAGTAGTCGTGTTTCCAGGGCATCGCTCACATTTTGGGCGACTTCTGTCTGAATTGCGAAGACGTCTTCAAGTTGCCTGTCATAATTCTGTACCCAAAGGTGCTCTTCAGTCGTAGCATCAATCAGCTGGGCGGTGACTCGCAGTCTATTCGCTGCCTTGCGGACGCTTCCCTCAAGCACTGAGCCGGACTTCAGTTCTTTCCCTATCTCGCCGACGCTCTTAGCTGTGCCTTTGAAGCGCATTATAGATGTTCGAGCGATCACCTTGAGCCCACTAATGGTTGAGAGCCGCGCTATCAGTTCCTCCGTAAGCCCATCCGCGAAATATGCATCGCTTGGGTCCGGACTGATATTCAAGAATGGAAGTACGGCGATTCGCTTCCTGTCGAGGCTGACTTGAGCTATTTCGCTGTTCTCCAAGGGGAGGATCCTGTACACACTAAACGGGGCTTCTATGTTCTTCAATTGATGCGGTCCGAGGTCTTCAATGGGGCAGTCTATCTTGTTTCTGACTTGATCGTAGACCTGTTGAGAGATACAGATCCCATCCGGCTGCGCCAACGGTTCGATTCTTGACGCAATATTGACTGCGTCTCCGAGAACATCGCTCTGTCGCTGTAGCACGTCGCCGAGGTGAATCCCGATCCTGAGGTGAACGCGTCTCTCGGCTATTGACTGTTCATTATGGCTGTGAAGCGTCTTCTGCACGTCGATCGCGCACCGTGTTGCTTCGAGGGCGCTTCCGAACTCTATGAGGAAAGCATCACCCATCGTCTTTATCTCGCGGCCATTGTGGCGGGCGACTATTGGGCGGACTATCTTTCTGTGCTCCTCCAGTAGCTCGAGGGCCAGTCGCTCGTTCTTCTGGGTTAGGGAACTGTAGCCGACGATGTCTGTGAACATGACGGCTGCCAGTCTTCTCTGCTCGCCGCTCATTTGACCTCCCCCACCTGTGGTGAGTTCTTGTTACTACGCCCCTCTTTGGCGCTCGCGTACACGCAGTAGGAATCAGCGAACGCCAGACAGGTGAACCGTGAATCTCAGCAAGTCGGTATAATAGTTCGCTTGTGCGAGGATTTCACGCTTTGGGTATTCCGTTGACAAGGAAAGAGCGGGTTGTTAGGGGGGTTCCTCCCCCAAACAAGTAGGAGGCGTCAGGAGGGACGTCGTCGACTGTACTGGTACGTGCGTCGCAGTTTGAACCGTCGTCGTCGGGTACCTTGGTGCGGGCGACGTAATTTGAACCGTCGTTCAGGCCTTTGTGTGTGTGCGCACCAAGAGATCACACACAAGGAAGGCGGCTCTTCCAATCGGAGGGATGCTGGGCTTTCGACAAAGCCCGTACGAGACGTTAATCTCTATTCAGGTCTCTGACGACGGAACCAGGAGACTGCTCGATCCATTGTTGTCTCATAGGCATTTGGGTTGGTAAGTTCATGGTCAGCACCCTTCACAACGACAAACTCCTTTGGCTCCCTCGCGAGTTCAAAAAGACGCCGAACCCCCGCTAGGTCGACGCCCTCGTCCACATCTCCTGCGATAACCAAGAGCGGTCGAGGAGAGATTCTGGATATCTCACTCATGGGATTGAATCTTGCTCCGTCTTCGATCATCCAATCAAGAATTTGCTTCCGCAAGTCGGGATCGGCCAGACCATGGACCGCCTTTGGGTCATTCTTCAGCAGTGCGTCTACTGCTGGTTGGATGATAGGCGAGCGGGCGAAAGCCAGCGTGTCATAGACGGGGGCGCGAACACAAACGCAGCTAATCCTCCTGTCACGTGCCGCAGAGCAGATTGCCACAGCTCCACCATAGCTTGCTCCGTAGACCCCAACCCAGCCTTTCATCGACAACTCTGACCGTAAGAGGTGGGTGACAGCGTGCCCTGCATCTTCGATCTCTCTGGATAGACGGAATATTCCGTCGCTTCTTCTGAATCCTCTGAAGTCAAACGTGAGAACAAGGAAGCCGGCTGAGGCGAGCTTTGACGCGACTCCGCTTACCTGATCGCCGTCAGGCAGACCGTGGAACTTGCAGACACCGGGAAACGGGCCTCCTCCGGAAGGCACAACAAAGTCTCCCCTCACTATCTCTCCGTCGGATGTGAACTCCGTCGGCACGATACGTATTGGTGACATGTGGAATGGGAAGAGGCCTGACTCCTAATATATGCGATTGAGCGTGCCTCTTCACGCTCTGCAAAGCCTGATTATTCAAGATCGGGGCTATCTTGAAATTCGAAATTGAACCGCCGTTCGTTTGATTTGTGTGCGTGGGGTCAGGTGGTGCGCACACAGAGCTCCTGGGCATTGAGATAAGATTGGAACCTCTCTAATATCGTACCGCGACTTACCTTAGTGATGACACGTCCTCAAGCCCGATTATTCTGACTCCCTCATATTCAGTGATAGGAGGGAAGTCCTCAATCACTATCACGCCCTTCACAGTCTTGAACACGTTCGAATCGAGTCCATGCTTGTTCATGTTGAGCTTCGCATATTCAATCTTCTCGAGGAGACTCGGGATCTTTTCTTGAATTAGTTTGTCGCCTTTCATCCTGTATTTCTTACCGTCGACTATGCCTTTGAGGTCTCTAACAAGCTGCTCATGCTTGTTCTTGTGCTCATAGAAGGTTGTCAATCCCCAACCCTTCACTTCTACGACAAATAGTGCTCCGTTCCGTCCTGCTAGACCATCGATCTCCAAAGTAGATTTCTTTCTGTCCCTTACGCTTGGAACCCATGTGTATCCAGCCTTTTCGAAAGCATCTTTGGCTCTTGTTGTTTCAAGTTCCTTTGAGCGCTTTACGGTTTCATCATGGAAGTAGTCTTTGAGCAGGATTGGATGCAAGAGTGCGAAGATTAGAAAGGCAGTTCTATGGGAGATGAAAACATTCCCTTCGAGGAGGATGAACAATGGAAATGTGGCAGTGTTCTTCTCGCTAAGAAGCAGAATCGGCTCAGCAGATATGGCCTTGCCCTTGAAAACACGCTTCAGGGCTTTTCTATACTCGTGAAGAGGTGTGACAGTCGCATATTCCGCGACAAGCAAAAAACCATTGGCTACGTCCATGATCTGAGAGGGTTCCTCAACGAGGCCTTCGTAGTTTTTGAAATCGAACGTTTCAGCATAAATTTCATTCTTAATCAAGCCGCAGTATAGCGCGTTGAGAATCGGGTAGCTGTTATGTATGAAAACGCGGGGGTTGTATGCTATCTTCTTCCCCTGCTTCCCTTCGACTTTCTCCTTGATTCTCTCCCATTCTGGTCGATACCCTTCGACTATTTTCTTCCCCTCTTCCTCCGAGTAGATTTGGTTGTTTGCATATGTACGCGATAGGGGAAGGAAATCCTCAGTATATGTTATCCTGAATCTTGATAGCTTTTCTTGAATCGTGAGCGACGACGGATCAAACGGCATATCCGCAACTAGTTCTCCAAACCCTTCTTTGAGATAGATGTGGTCTGCAAGGCGCTCAAGATATTTGTCGAAAGTCTTGACGAGTTCTACCGTATTGCTCTCGTTTGCCTCAATGGTTCCATCGAATTTCCCCATCATTAGATGCTTGATCAGAAAATTGTAAGCGAGGAATCTACTCATACCGAACGGCTGGTAATTGTCAAAGAAGTCTCGAGCGAACCTCTCTCTTTCCCAGATTATGTGAGCTATCAGTCGCGTCTTCTTGAACTGCTTGACGTATCTTAAGAAGAAATCATAAAGATACAAGAGTCGTTCGTTTGAGATCCTTAAGGCGACTTCTCTATTTACAACGTGGATTCTGTCGCATGTCGGACATTTCTTCTCCCAATTGGGTGGGTTTTGAAGCAGCAGCTTCGCGCCACAAGTTGAGCAGGGCATGACAAAGCCCAGAGCAATCCTAATACTGCATTATTGGACGAGTCTTCGCAGAACCGGCTTGTATAGTTTGAGGGATCGTTCGGTTCTTGCGATTCTTCGTAAATAGTGTAGTGTACTCTTCCCGATTCCAACCCTCCGCGCCTGTTGCTTTGTAAGGTTTAGAATTCGTTTCCGGAGCTCGCTGTCATCCTCCCGGTGCAGACCCGGTGAAGGTTCGGAGAAGTCGAGTCTACGAGTTCGACCGACCAAGTAGCGGCCAAGCTCAACAGTCTTCTGCTCGATAGCCGTATCCCACTTCAAAACACGTCCATTGTACCTGACCCCAGAATTGAAGCGTTCGCGGAGTACGTCTAGGAATCGTTGTTTCGCTTCAGGATCGAAGCGGTACCTGTAGTCGTCACCTGTGAAGTAGAAATCCGGCAAATCCAACACCCGAGATTCAAAGGCCTCCATCACCGCCACGTCGGCTATCCACCGGAACGGCTCCTGCAAATCGTAGACGAGCGACTGCTTCGTCTGGTAGCCGCTTGTTTCGTGGAGGAATCCCACGGACGGCTCCAAGCCTACGGTGTTGATTGCTGCTCGACACTCGCCCTCCAAGACGCCATACGCATAGTTCAACGCCAAGTTGACGGGGTCAGACGCGTTGTTCTGGTGGCTCGTTGTCATTCGTCCGTGGAAGTCGAAGCATTCAGGAATCACCGAAGCGTACGCCTGCCAATACCTCAACGCCACTCGGCCCTCAACCGTTCGAAGATCCACAACACTACGGGCCTTTCCGAGACGAAACGCTTCTTTCCTAGTTAGTCGGACTGCTTTCTCAATATCGTAACGTTGGCCAAGCCACTCTAGGACCTGTAGGTTTCTCGCAACCTTCGCTTGAACAATTGCATTCGCTATCGAGAACTTCCTCTTCGCGTCCTCGCTTGCTTTGATCTGTGCTGCACGTAGGTCCGCTTTGATTGGCCCGGGTGGTAGTATGCTGCTCATCATTGAGCCGTCATAGTCGAGGATGAAGACCGGAACCTTGTTTCGTGACAGCCAATGGAAGGCTTGCAGTGAAATGTAGCCGCTATGACCGTCGATGATTATGCTACTGTATGGCAAGCGTCGCGGACGAAACCGGTACGTTGATCCATCTTTGCCATCTTCTCGTCCATCCGTAATCTCCAATTCCGACCGAGACTTCAGATTGCGGACACGAATCTTCACACCCCAACCTGAAAGATGGAGAGGATTCAATCCTACTTCCTCTTTCCCTTGGCCTTGCTGATCTTGATCTGACTGTCAGTCACGGTGAGGATCAGCACTTCGCCTCGCTTCAGCCCTAACCCATCGACAAGAGGCTTCGGAATCGTGATTCGAAGCGAGTTACCGATCTTAGTGAGTTTCACTTTGAACTGGACTGGCACCTACGGAGCATGCCTCCTCGGTTCATCGTATATCCCAAAGGATATACAAGAAACTTTGGGTAGGACCCAAGTGTAGGAAAAGCTCGAATCCGGTTTAGATCTGGGTCGGCCCAAGTGCGATCTGCTTTCGCGCTAGAGGCGAGATTGGGTCCAACTAGCAGGCTGGAAGCGTTGCCTTCTCCGGGGCTCTGAAGGACCGAGGGCCCTTCTACTCAGTGCATACTGGACAAATTCGCCAAAATGCTCCGTAGTAACCGAGTGTTCGCTTTTTGGCGACCATGTCAATCACTTGCGTTGCGCGAATTTTCAATCGAATGGATACATCACTTCATCATTGATAATTTCCTGCATACTTTTCTCAGCCTATTTACGAAAAGCCAGATGAGATCCGATTTGAAGAGTGTCCTAAAGAGGAATTGTAAGTGGGACGGCAGAAGTACGGGGAAGCCATACTGCGACTACTGGCGACAGCTCCGCAGCCCATGGACGTTGAGAAGATTCGTGTTGGGTGCAAGATCGGCAACTGGCAGACCGCACTGAAGCATTGTCTCGAACTTCAATACGATGGCAAGATCCAAGGCATCAAGTCCTCGAAAAGCTGGATCTTCTGGAACAACTCCACACAAATTAATCAACCCAAACGAAGCGATGACCACGATGAGTGCTAGGGTCTACAGGATGACTATCTTCACCACCTGGTATGACAAGACGACAAGCGGAGCGCGAGAATATGAATTACATTTCGTGGTCGCTCGACGAGGCAGGATTCGAACGATTCGTCGAACGCTGATGATGAGGGGACTCCCGTATTTTCAGGGACTGCTCTATCGCCGATTGAAGAAGTGGATACCAAAGCGGAAGGTTAAGGTTCGCTTCGAGCGCGAGCAGCCAGCCCTGACGAGTGAGAGCAAGATCAGGCTTGAGGGGCGGAGCATGCTGTTTCGCGGCAAGCGATGGTGGGCCTACCCGCTCGGTCGGTGGGAGTTGAGTTATGCGAGGAAGAAGCGCGAGAAACGTCGATAGGGTAAGCGTCCTCAAGATCGATAAGGACAGCTTCGTGAACCGCCACTGGATCCGGGACTACCTACGCCTCGTCCTCAATACGTGTCACGAATACAGAGTCAAAGTTGTCGCGGTGAAGAAGACGCTTAGCGAGCGTAAAGGGGTCCACTTCTATGTCGAGATTGATCCACCCGTCGAAGCTGAGCTCGCTAATCGGCTGCAGTGGTTGTTGGGCGATGACTCTCGAAGGGTGGATTTCAACAGAGCTAGAATTGAGTCAGGCCTCAACGAGTGGAACAAGCTCTTCGAGGTTGTAGGTAGAAGGCTGAGGATGGTCTACCCAAAACTTGCGCGAGCGGGGGCTCCGACTCGGGAAAAGGGAAGTTGGAGGGGATGTAGACGCCAAAGATAGTAGGACTCGACGCGATTGAGCAAACTCTGAGAGCAACGCTGTTCAGCGCCTACGTGAAGGACGAGAAACCGCTGTCACTCCTCATTGTCGCTAAGCCCGAGAGCGCTAAGACAGCGGTTCTTAAGAAATACAGAGAGAACAAAGGAATAGCCTACTTGACTGATTGCACAGCCTACGGATTGACTCGCGACATTCTTCCCAAGGTAGTCTCAGGCGAGATCAAGCATATTCTCATCGCTGATCTCATCACACCACTCAGCAAGAGCACGAAGACGAGGCAATCGCTTGTGGCCTTCCTCAACAATCTCATCGAAGAAGGGGTAGCGAAGATGACCACGTACGCAACGGTGTGGGACAAAGAGGTCCGATGCGGATTGATATCCGCAATCACTGATGACGCTCTTCAGGATGGACGACGTGAGTGGGCTAAGATGGGCTTCCTGAGCAGGATGTTCATCTTCAGCTACAGCTACCCAATCTCCGCAGTCTACAAGATCTTCGACTCCCTCCTCAAAGACAAGAGCGGTATCGATGAGCAGACCAGCCTGCAGTTTCCAAGTCAGCCGAAGGAAGTTAGGCTACCCAAGCCTATTGCGAAGAGACTGATTCCTATCAGCATGAAAGTGGGTGAATCCATGAAGCTTCACGGTTTCAGGTTCTTTCTGAACACCAAAACGATGCTGAAGTCTCTCGCGCTTCTGAACGACAGGGCCACCGTGACCAACAAGGAGTTCGAGGAGTTTCTCGAACTGTCGAAATACCTCAACTTTCAATTCAACCCGATCTAGGGTTCAGTAAGTTAACACGTTTGGACGCTCCCTAGCGGCTAAGGAATTGGACACCATGATGTGTCCACTTCCCCTAGAATAATGGACACTGCTCAAGATCTGTGATGACTGTCGATCGTTGGGGGTATTCATGCTGGGATTGTCTCGGAAGGCGGCTGTGCCCCTTTCCGTGAATTTGCCTCTTGTGTGTGGTGCATTTGGTTTTCATTTCTACATCTATTCTCGTATGCATTCGATTCATTGATTTTGCTACGCATTTTTTGTGCTATTTTCTGGCATACTAAACCCGAAAACCACTAGAGAAGCCATGCCCTGATTCATGCCGTCTTCATGGCGTTGCTTGTGGTAGGAAGAAGGTAGGAAGCGTTGACGGAGAAGGTAAGCGTCCACTGGGTTCACGTCAAGAGTACCAAGACACTTACAAGTGGTCGAAAGCGTCGATACGTGGGGAAACGACGTTTCAAGAAGTACATTCGTCATGAGGATGGCTACTTCGAGACCAAATATGTTGGCCTTGGAACCTTCCTCTACTACAACAAGCGTTTGTGGTTGCTTCCATTGGCGGGTGTGGGGCTATTTCTCGTCCGCAGATTCTGGCTGCCATACGCAAAGGAAACATTGAGATTTCTGATGAAGTTGGTCGAATTGTATTGGCCGTGAGCGCCATCGAATGCGAGAATAGGAGGTCAGGACAGGCTCATCACAAACAGAGGATGGAGGCATTTCTGTATCTCTTTCACTGATTTGTGGCCGCGCAATAGTCACCACGAGACTTGTTTCATCTAGAACCTGGACTCCCTCGCCCGACACCACACGTCAAGAGAGTAATTCGAGACGACTGTAGGGCGAGCCTATGAGCCCTATTCCAAGACCCGTGAATTGTCCTCACCCGCGACTTGTGGAGCTGGTGAAATTCAAGGGCGAGCGTGTCGTCTACTATCGTTGCGAACAATGCGGCACACACCTCACAGTGCCGGAGCAATAACTCATGTCCGAGCGAGAAGACGAACTTGCCTGGCATGAGCGAGTACTCTAATGACCTATGGGTACTCTTTGCTTACATGGAGTGTCGCCATGCTTAGATGATCGTCTGAGTTTTTAGGTTGCGAACGCCACAGAATTGTCTGAGGTCAGCAGCGCTACTCTAGAAAACGAAGCTGGTTCCTAGCGTTAGTTTCTTACGTGTTCACGTAGATCATTGATCTAGTGGGGGCCTGTGCTGTGTCCATGGTCTTGTCGAACCCAAAGGAGAGAATCGCTTGACGAGAATCCCCCTCAAATATCCTGGGAAATGTATCAGGTGCGGTCGAGAAATCCCGGCCGGAGAAGTGGCGTTCTGGGAAAAGGATAAGGGTGTATGGCATCTCGATTGCGGAGAGGTCGGGAAGCCTCCTCATGTTCGCAAGCACAGATTCCAATTGCGTCCCCAGCTTGTCGGCACGATTCTAATCGCGATAATCGCATTCTCCGCAGGTCTTGCTATTGGGCCGTATGTAACGCCGTATAGGTCAATGCCTAGTCAAGAGTTGAACACGATCACCGTAACGACAACTGTAGGAACTACTATGTTCACCACCTCTAGCGAGTCCTATCTCGCAAGCCCAACTATTGTGTCAACGACAAGCAACGGGAAACCGAAGTGGATTAGTTCCAGTACAAATGTGGTATCCTACCTGCAGGCAGCGAACTATGCTGGGCAATCCAAGACAGTGGAGGGCAAGATCGTTCGCACTTATGCTTCAAGCAAGGGGAACGTGTTCTTGGACTTTCATGACCCCTACCAAGGATATTTCGAAGTCACGATTTTCTCAAGCGATGTCAAGAACTTCCCGTTCTCACCTGTATCATTTTACCTGAATAAAGAAGTTCGGGTCACCGGAACGATCGAAATGTACCAAGGAGCCCCTGAGATCATAGTGCATTCGCCGTCACAGATTGAAGTCGCATACATGGGATTCAACTATCCGTGAGGTCGTCAGTGACACTAGCTGGGTCTTCTTCTTCGATACCAGATGAGCGTGACGAGGGCAGCCATCATCACTGCCAAGGCCACGACCGTTGGAAGCGGAACGTTCCCCACGGCGACTAGGGTGCTCGTCGTAGGAGTTCCGACGGGAAGGGTGACCTCTGCGGGTTGGTATCCTTCTTTCTGTGCCGTGAAGACGAAATTGGCGTTGTACGTTCCTGACGGGACGGCGATTACGTATTCGCCGATGGGAGGCACAACGTTTGCCACTTGTCCTCGGAAGGTTGATCCGTCAACACTCAGCGACACGTCGGCTCGCGTCTTCACCCCAAGTGAATCAGCCACATGAAGTCTGATGACGCCGTAGCTTGTGTTATTCAGAGCGATGCTCTCAACAACGATGGACAGTCCGTTGACTTTTGGTAGTTCTGGTGGTGTGGCATTGGATCTTACCATTGCCGTGTACCAGACTCTAGCTGTTGCAATTATTGCTGCGTTGGTCCTGTTCTCGACAATGTTAGTGAGTTCGGGGCTCCACTGTAGGCCCTCGTCGATGAGGGTTTGATTGATGGACGACAGGAAGGAGTGGCTCTGGACCGCTGTCTCCATGACAAAAGCGGTAAGATTGCTGATCGGCATGATCGGTCCCACATCAGCGGAGCCCACCATCCTAATCTCCGATAGATGGGCAAGAGCTGCCGACTCAAACAGTTGATGCACTCCGACTCCATTTCTGGTCTGAGGATCGTAATTCACTGTAGTGTGGTAAGGCTGAGTAACATCGGCCGCATAGTGGGAGACTCGGCCAGCATCAATGAACATGCTGTTCCAATCCTTCGCTAGTATTGCGGATTCCATTTCGCCAGTGAACCCTTCGACTGCTTGTGGAAGTGTGCCAGTTGACGGATCGTTCGGATTCCAGATTTCCAGATCTATGAAGTGTCTCGGTGATTCGTTCGGATCGCTCTCACGATAATATATGTCAGGGTAAGTTGCAGTTTCAGCAAGCAACCCTGCATAGTATCCAAAGAATTGTCTCCACGGACTTGGAAGCAACTCTATCGCGGCGTTAGCGATTGCTGAGTGAGCGTCAATTGACCAAGCCGATGCGGGGTACGGTAGTATTGCCAGCTGAAAGACACAAACAAGTGCAAGCACAATTCTGAGCTTCACGTGTCTTCTCTTTCTCCACTCGGAGGATTTTCATTTGTCATCATGCATGAACTCAGCTTTGGCAGCGGTCTTTCTTGCATCTTCTCTTGCGTAGTGGTGCACATTGACTAGGTGCCAACGCAACTCGCTCATCGCGTGACGCTCAGGATCTCGGCGATAGTAACTGTAGTTACGATGAACGAGTGCACGTCCAGCGTCGACCCTCACATTGCATTCTGGACAGATCAGGTAACTACGTCGCCGCACGATCCTACCGCCGCTAGCATGTCGCAGATAGAGCGGGACTGAGATTACAAGGACAAAGATTCCGCCAAACGCGACGAGTGTCGCCAGAGAATAATCATGAGCGAACACCAAGGCGACGAATATTAGCATGACAAGGAAAAGTGCTCCGAAGAAAACCAACAGGTTGACGTGAGGTGGTTCAATCCCAGGTGCGGTCGTGGGCTTTGTGGTCGTCTCGGTTTCTTCTTGGCTGGACGCTGCGACGCCCGATGTCAAGGATGTTGCTGGTTCCGTATGAGGGCTAATCGCCGGATGGGGTTTTCGCCTCCAGACCCCTCCATGAGCGATAGCTCTTTCCTCTGTTGTCCTCATCGCAACTGGCTTGTTGGGTACCGGTGTCGCCTTAGCTGCGTCTTGTGACTGTTCTTTTCCCGCTGTCTCAATCATAGGGGTCAGAGGCGAGGGCCTCCCACATACGTCGCAGAATCTATCTTCATTTTCAAGTTGGCGACCGCACGACTTGCAGTACTTGGTCAACTTGGTCAACCAGTGGCAAAAGCGCCAATCGAACTGTAGTCTTCGCGGCTCTTGAGCGTGCTGGTTCAGCCTTCAATCTTCTGTGAGTAGTTGAACTTCGGGCAACCCTCATTCATGTGTGTGTGCACCAAAGTAAAGTACCCGACGACGAAAACACGTTCGACTCGTGAATGAGGGCATTCCCTTCGATGGGGAAGTATCTTAAGACAATCATACGAATCTCACCTCATGGCGCAGCTGAGCGACGAAATTGGTCAACGCCTCCTGGCACAACTGATGAATCTCTTCGTATACCCAGAAATAGCAAGAAGGCAGAAGGCCGGAGAGATAGAGAAGCCCCTCAACCTAAGGTCTGCGCAGATAGTCTTTTTTCCTGACGACAGAAAACCCCTTGTCCGAATCAATTCAGAGATCAAGGCAGTTGGAAGGGTGAAGCTAAGGAAGGCGGTCTCGAAGGAGAGAGGAGACCATATACTTGAGGACGAGGTTGAGAATCTGGATGAGATAAACCGGCCCGAAGAGGACTATCCGGATTGCGGACATGCGACTCTGATACGGATTCGTGACAGATGGACGATTGCATTTGATTTTCGTGTGAACAAATCATTGGCGCGAAAACATATTGCAGCTGCATATGAATTCTTGAGGTCAGCAGAAAGATGCCTGAAATTCAATGACTGGCACCCCTTCCTTGACAATCTATTCAGTGCGGCTGAGTTGTCGGTAAGGTCAATACTCTTGACGATGCGAGATAAGACGCAAACCCACAAAGGCGTCAGCATAAGATTCAACCGATTCGCTGATCTGGGAAACGTCGATCCTGAATACAAGAAGACATTCAATAGACTCTATGGTGCTAGGGACCGTGCCAGATACCTGAAGGGCGACATCACGATTCGCGAGGAGGAAGCTCGCTCGATGCTACATGATGTGAAGGGGCTGATCCGGCGAGCTTCTATTGTGGTTGGTTAGAGAACTTCGAAACTTGTCAGAATCATGCTTTCCTTCAAGCACAAATGGCGGGAATTGGTGTGCGTACTCGAATTCTGAACCGTCGTCGTTCGTCATGTGTGTGTGTGTGGTGTGTGTGCGCACCACGAGACCCACACACACACACACACAAAATCAAGGGTTCAAATTCCAATGCCCGCACCAAGGGTCCCGACGACGACGAAAAACGAACGCCCCCTCCCTCCTGCTTGCTCTCGATTCCTCAGCTTCAAGAGAGGCCCTCACCAATTTAGGGCTGCCTAACATGCAGGAACAGGGCAATAGCCGGGTCTCCTTCACCCGTTAGAGCTGAGCGTCAGCCGGAGGTCGTAACACGAAAGTTTATACCAACACTCCCGGCACACTACGATCGCGTGGTTGATTATGCCACTATTTGAAAAGCCGCACATGAACCATGAGAAGCATCTCTGCAGCAAGGTAGAATCTGGGTCGACCCTGAGCGACTACAAGGAACTAGTACGGAACCCGAAGTTCGTCTGTACGCAATGTGGCCGAGCCGCCGCGAAAGCAGAGAACTTGTGCCAACCAACCGCCGTCTAAGAGCAAATGAGAGACATACGCGTCTCCCTCCCTCTTTTTGGGTGTTCATGACTAGATGTGAATCGCTGCGTGTTGAGAAACCTAGCGGTGGCGTTTTTTCGTCGTCGCGCACCAAGGTACCCACACACAAATTAGTGAGGCCGGGCGCCGATCTAAAAAGCCAGAGAATCCTAGGTAGACATTCATATCTACCTGCATGAAATC
>Ga0187882_1003148_pt1 | contig 14473 bp, 11 predicted proteins | sample June2016WEW_19_1_3_FD_132991 | JGI IMG/M metagenome (GOLD analysis project Ga0187882, IMG submission 132991) | Peatland microbial communities from SPRUCE experiment site at the Marcell Experimental Forest, Minnesota, USA - June2016WEW_19_150 | ecosystem: Environmental > Terrestrial > Soil >...
GAGATATCCGACGACAAGTTTCTCGTGGATCTGACCGGTTCGGGTCCTCAAGCAAAGGGGTCTATCAACTCACCGTACCCCGCCACTCTATGTGCCGCCAAAGCGATAATGAAGGCGGTCATTGACCCACACGCGCCTGTCAACGAGGGTAACTTCGAGCTGCTTCAACTCATAGCCCCCGAGGGAAGCATATTCAACCCCAAGTATCCGGCTCCCACCTCGACCTACTGGGAAGCAATGTCATCCGTCACGGACATCGTGTGGAAAGCACTTGCACCCCACATGCCAGACAAGCTTACCGCCGGGCATTTCCTCAGCGTTTGCGCCACAATCGTGGGAGGAATCGATGACAAGACGAAGCAACCGTTCGCCATAGTGGAGCCTCAGGCAGGCGGCTGGGGAGCAGGTCTGAACAAAGATGGTGAGAGCGGCCTCGTCTGTAGTGGCGACGGAGAGACCTTCATAATGTCGAACGAAGTCATAGAAGTGAGACAGCCAATCAGGGTAGAACAGTACTCGCTCAACATCGAAGACGGTTGCGGTCACGGCATGTTCCGAGGAGGCTTCGGCTTAGTCAAGGACTACAGGATACTGAACTCTGAAGCTTCATTCACCGGGTCATTCGGAAGATCCGTATATCCATGCTGGGGCATGGAAGGCGGTCAGAAGGGCACTGCGAACTATTTCGTGATAATGAAACAAGGGCAAGAACCGCGCAAGGCCAGAAAGGTAGCCGCCGAAATAATGAAGAGAGGAGATCTCGTCAGGCTCAGGACCGGTGCCGGAGGCGGTTACGGAAATCCTTTGAAGAGAGATGTGCAGCGTGTGGTGTCGGACGTAAAGAACGAGTACATCTCGAAACCGGACGCGGAACGAATATACGGAGTCGTCTTCAAGGAAGGGTCAACGGAACCTGATGTGGACGCGACGGCGAAGTTGAGGGCGCGATAGGGAGCACGAGCAGTATCAGCATTGGCTACTAGCGCGGCTGCTTGAGAAATGTCTCGCCTTGTTCTGCAAGGGATACGTTGACTCCACGGTTTCATGCGATCTCCGAACAGCGATAATTGAGACTTCAGGGAGGCCGTTTCCCAGACTGTTGACCCACAGGATTTTACCATACTCATCTTGTTCTGACTGGGAAGACCGATGACCGTTGCGGGCGGAAAGGCGACCAAGCGCGCGCGACTCGGAAAGATAACAGCATCGATTGCCCGTGGCACACTGAGGTCGGCACAATTCTGCATCGCGTCGGGCCTGAAATACCACATCGTCGATGCTGAATGGAAGATGAACTACCTTCACGACGACGAGGTCACGGACCTGCTTGAGATTTCAGATCCGAGTATCACTACGATCCTGACTTACTCTACTCGCCACTCGTATTGTGAGAGAAACATGCGGCAAGCATGGACGGGCGCATCGGGTTTCGACAAGTTTGGCTTCTGCCTTGTTGCAGGAAATGCCGCGTACTTGGATGCAGACGAGCGGAGACGTCCTCTAGCTAAGACGATTTGTGAGGCTGTGAAGATAGTCAAGAAGAACTGTGAAGACCGAGAAGTCTGGATTGGAACGGAGGGCGTTCTACGTCTCGCGACGGAACTCGCAATCGAGTACGGGCTGACACCGTTTCTGCTATTCGACAAGAGTCTTGAATCGAACATCCAATCATTGAGAGACCGCGGGTTCACAGGAGACTTCGCGGTTTACGTTCCATTCTACATCTCAGCCAACCGCAGACGAGTGCTTCATGATGTCCTCTACCGCCTTTCAGGTTACATGCTCCGCCGGAAATGGGTTCGCGAAGAAGCAAAACGGCTGAGCTACGACCTGTCCCTGCCCCTACTGAGGACCCTGGTCCAAGAAAAGAGACCGCTGTCAAAGAAACTCATGAAGAGTTCGCTGGGCACATTGCTTGCGGAAGCGGCAGGTTCTCTATCGGTCTTCGGAGATCCAGAAGCCGTCGAGGAACGGTTGCGAGTAATCGCAGGACTCGGACCCAAGGTTATAGTCGGTCTGCCAATCAAGGAGAGTGAAGATCAGATCTCCGCCTTCAACAGATGCCTCAACGCTGCTACGCTCTGAAGGCTGTCATAAGGAGGGAAGACACCTTGTTGTGTCATGACGCGACCCAGATGAGTTTCCTGAGCTTTGAAATGGTTCGCTAAGGCAGTTTTCTCCTTGAGAGGACCTCCGGGTTGACGCAATGTTTCGGCGGTTTCCCAGTCAATACTCTCTCAGTCTCAAGAGCAGCGTTCCCCTGAAGCCTTGATGATGATTGTTCAGAGTACCAACCAATGTGAGGTGTAACGATCACATTCTCGAACCCGAGTATCGGGTCGGTACTACTTGGTGGCTCTTTTGCCAGAACATCGAGGCCCGCTGCTCCGATCCTGCCCTTTCTGAGCGATTCGACCAGAGCTTCCTGATCTATGACTGAGCCTCTAGAAGTGTTAACCAATACCACAGAATCCTTCAGCATGGCGAGTTCTTTCTTTCCGATGAGTTGTTTCGTTTCTTTCGTCAGTGGCACATGAATCGATACCACGTCAGAAACAGCTAACAACTCATCGAGGTCGGTATATCTCGCTCCAAGTTTCTCCATGACTTCGTGAGGAACGTATGGGTCATAGGCGACCACCACTGTCCTGAAGCTTCGCATCCTTTCCGCTACCTGCCTTCCGATGTTGCCGAATCCTATGATTCCAACGGTCTTTCCGTCCAAGCTATTGACAGGTCTGAACTTTCTCCAATTCCATTCGCCAGCTTGAGTGGATCGGCCGATCCGATCTAGCTTCCGTGTCAATGCAAGAATGAGAGCCACTGCGTGATCTGCGACTTCGGATGTCATGAAATCAGGGACGTTGCACACCACTATACCATTCTCGGTTGCGGCACTGACATCTATGTTGTCATATCCGATCCCATACTCCACCACGCCTACCAGTTCCGATAGGCTGTGGATCACGTTTCGCGTGACGGGCGAGGCATCACACATGATTACGTGTGCATTTCTGGCAGCATCGGCGACCTCGGACTCATTTGTACAATGGAATTGCTGAACTTTGGCGCCAATTCTTCCAAGTATCGCCTGTTCCTTGTCTCCGTTCTCAAATGGGCTGTCTGTTATTGCAACCGCGAACTGTCTTCTCACACACGTTCCCTGATGCGGCAAATTGCTTTCCTGCGTTGATTTAACGATTCTGCAGATGTAAGCTCACTAAGACTCGTCTCTAGACATCTCGTCAAAACCTAACTGAATTCAAGTACGCATTAGGTTTCGGAAAACTTGAAAAGTGATGACTAGTGTTCAGGGAGCTCTGGCGCTGCAGAAATGAAGCGGAAAGAGAAGGTCCTGATGATTCCCGGACCAAGTGAGCTTTCTTCTGAAGTCTTGAACACGATGTCACGGCCACTTCCGGCTCACTACATGGATGACTGGGTACCGATGTATCGCGAAACAGTCGACCTCACGAAGAAAGTTCTCAGAACGAAGAATGACACTTTCATAATCACCGGGTCAGGTTCTGCAGGAATGGAGGCCGCATGTGCGACAATCATCGAACCTGGAGACAAGGTCATAGCTGATGTTACGGGCCCTGATGTTTTCGAGCCATTTGTCTCCGCGCAGGGTGCTCATATTGTCCCTTTGGAAGTCGCTCCAGGCACAGCTATTGACCCCGATAATATTCGCAGGCTGATCAAGAACGAAGGCAAGGTCAAGGCTGTTGCCATCTTTCACAACGTGACGTCAACAGGCGTCACAAACCCAGTGGACGAGATAGGCAAGATCACTGCTGAGAATAATGTGCTCTTGCTCGTCGATGCTATCTCATCCGCTGGAGGAATCCCCCTTGAAGTTGACAAGTGGCACATCGACATCTGCTGCGCAGCAACGCAGAAAGCGTTCTCCGTTCCAGCGGGCCTAGCATTGGTTACTGTGAACAAGAGAGCTTGGTCAGCGGTCAAGAGTCGTAGAGCGCCTATCCACAGTGAGTACCTCAACCTTGAGCGATACAAGGAGGCCGCCTCGGAGCCTCAAGGCTCATGGAGCCCCACTCCAGATTCGTGCAACACTTTACACGTTAGAGCTCTGCTGCAATCGTTACGGGATCTAGTCGAGGAAGGTGTCGAGAATGCCTGGAACAGACATGCGATGATTGCTGAGGCTACAAGACAGGGCTTGAAATCTATGGGTCTTGAACTCCTCGTCAAGAATCCAAGACACGCGTCAAATACGGTGACCGCAGCGCTCTGGCCTCAGGGATGCAACTACGAGAAGTTCTGGCGGGCCATGTTTGATGAATACAACATAATGCTTGGTAATCCTCCGATCAAGGGGCACTTCCCAGGCTGGTTCAGGATCGGACACATGGGTACAACAGCGAACATAGAATACGTCCTCCCCACTCTCGCCTACATCGAGATGGCTCTCAGTAAGGCTGGGCATTCGATCGAGCCTGGACGAGGAGTAGCGGCGGCACAAAGAGTACTCTTCGACTGGAAGATTGGCTCCCGCTCGCGTTAATCGAGCGGACTAGTTGCGTCTCTCCGTCGCAGCAAGAGTTCTCTCGAAGTCCTCTAGGGTTGGTCGAATCTCAGGGACCTTACCGATCCGTGTGGCTGTCGGTTCAATGTCATTTAGGCCGTGGCCCGTGATTTCGCAGACTACGGCATCGCTGGCATCGATGTCTCCGTTGCGGAAGAGCTTGATCAGGCCCGCCAACGATACGGCGCCAGTTGGTTCAGCGAAGATGCCCTCCTTTCTTGCTAGTAGAACTTGTGCTTCAACGATCTCGTCGTCACTGACCGTTTCGGCAAGTCCGCCGGTGTCTTGTAGTGCTCGGTAGGCGTTTCCACCATCGATTGGGTAGGCGTCGGTTATTCCTGATGCAATTGTTCTCGGATTGTCCCAAGTTCTGATGTTCTCCGGTCCAACCTCCGCTCGAACAGCTAAGGCGAAAGGCGCGCATCCTTCGCTTTGAATCGCGATAAGTTGCGGCTTGCGTTCAATGAACCCTAGGTTCAATAGGTCTCTGAATCCCTTCCAATGTCCCGTGAAGCATGCTCCTCCTCCGACCGGAAGAGCCAAGTAGTCTGGAACGTGCCAGCCCAAGGATTCAGCTATCTCATATGATGCCGTCTTGGTCCCTTCGAGGGCGTACGGGTTCGCTCTTGAGTTTGTGGTCACATTCATCCAGCCATGTTTCTTGCTGATCTGCTCTGCCATGGATATGCAATTGTCAACTGGTCCAGCCACTTTCAAGACTCGGCCACCGAAGATATTTATCCGCACGAGTTTGCCGACGCTCGTCTCAGGCGGGACGAGTACATGGCATGGAATATCCGCCATAGTGGAATAGGCACAGGCGGAGGCCGCTGCGTTCCCTGAGGAGGCAATGATCACTCCGCTCGCTCTTGCTTCGACCACTTTGCTGATGGAGACTGTGGAGCATCGATCTTTGAATGATCCGGTGGGATTCTCCGTCTCGTTCTTTATGAATAGGTTGTGAAGCCCAACGGCCTTGGCCAGGCGTTCTGATCTGACGAGTCTTGTTCCTCCTTCCCCCAAGGTTACCTTGCTTCGCCCCTGGAGAGGTAGGAGCTCACTGTACCTCCAGACTCCTGGCTCCCTCGTCGCAAGTGTCTTTCTTGAGATAGTCTTGGCTATGGATTCATAGTCGTAGCTGATCTCGATTTGTCCACCGCATTTCGGACAGGAGCAAGGCGCCCCTTGAGAATATTCGGTATTGCACTTGCTGCACCTGATTGTGCATAGAGGCCTCATGTCATAGATTCCCCCAATCAATCCGACTGGCTGTCCTAATCAGAACAATGGACTCACTTTGTTCCAGAAGGTGAGACACTGTCCCGATCAGCCGGAGATTGGAAGGAAGCTCTTCACGCCCTTCTCGTCGATCACGACGAGGATGGAGCGCAGGATACCTTCGGTGTATTCGCTGCCGGGGTTTATGCAGAATGTTCGGCCCAGGTTGTATGTGCCTCTTGACTCGTGAATGTGTCCGTGCATTCCGAGCATAGGCTGATGCTTGTCGATCGCTTTTCTGACGGCCACGCTTCCCACGTTCTCCATTACCACTTGGCCGCCAGAGACAACAGGCTTGAGATTCTCGTCCAATTTCGGAGCCACATCCAGACTGGTCCCATGTGGGGGGCAGTGGAAGTTGAAGACGCAGTTCTTCATGTTCTTGACCTGAGACACCATGCCCTCGATTCTTTTCTCGAGTTCTTCTTCTGGGATGTCCCTGGGGCAATTCCAAGGCGTAATGTTGCTGTACCCCGTGCTAATCATCTCGTGGTTCTCATCCAGTTGGATAACCTTTCCTTCAGGATTCACAACATAACCTGACCTGTTGATCACATCGTCTATTATGAGTTGGTCGTCGTTTCCCGGCATCACGTAACACTTTATTCCCGTTCCTTTGAGGCGTTCCTCGGCTACGCCTATCCAACGCGTGACTGTCTCGACCATGATCTTGGTGAAGAGTTCATCGACCTTGTGGTTGTCTTGCTTGAGTTCTTGCACTTCCTCAGGGGAAGTCTTGTAAGGGTAGAAGCCTGATGTCCGGATCTTTTTCTCCAAACTTTGCACTTCATCCATTGACTTTGCAGTGAATTTCGTTCCCATGAATTCTGCTGTGAAGCCACCGTCGGCTTGCTTTACAAGAGGTATGATCATTTTTCCGGTTATGTCCCCGCCCATGACTATGGCATCTGCTTTGTGGATCTTGCCTGCATTGACCCATTTCATGAAGACCGGTTCCGACCCGTGTGCGTCGGTTGCAAATAGGATCTTGAACAGTTTGCCCATGTTTGCATCCACTCAAGTTCTTACCTAATCACTTCTTCAACGTCTCTGTACCATTTCCTCTTGGGACCTACTCGGGCTCTCATTTTCCAGCCGGTTGTCTTAGGTTCGTTCTCAATTCGCTCCATGAGCTGATCTGTCTTGGCGACAACATCGCGGCTGTCTTCTTCAGTCATGGATGAGCGAGAATATTCCTTGATCTTGCCTAGGTTTGTAGTGACTGTGTAGTAGAATCCCCAGTCCTTAGCTAGGCGTTTAGAAATGTATTGGGCGTTTATAGTTTCCTTATCCGAGTCTCCGATCTCATGCTCTCTCAGCAGGACAACGGTATCGATTTTGTCCTTGTCGTTCAGCTGAACGATCTGCATCTTCTCCAGTAAGAAGTCCGCTAGAGTGATCGTCGGTGAATCGAATCCCAATCTGCCCCTGAAATCAAGTGTGTGACACATCTCCAATTGGTCGAAAAATATGTCGGCCATTCTATGATTTGCGGGATCGCTGTATTGCTGACGCATCATCCCGAAGTAGGCGTTGAATCGGTCATCGGAAGCGTAACCGAGCTCAATGAACAGTGGCTTGATGCTCGGGTTGAATTTGCTGTAAGTCATGAAGTCTATGTCGGTGAGCGCACGTTTCATAGCCGTGTGCAGATGCAGGAACTTCGGGCAATGTTTCCTGATCACAGTGGCACCCATGACTCTCATCACAATGCCCTTCTCTTGCGCTCTCCCTACTATCCTGGTGGCTTCGTCTGCGAAGTCAGGCATGATAGCTGTGCTCAATTCGCGTGCTTCCTACTAATCGGGTGTCCCCTCACGTGGACCCGTAGACGGTAAAAAGGTTTGAGACGAAACCGGTAACGCTACTTCTGGCGGTCATGTTACCTTAGTTTCTTTGGTTTTATGCCGTAGTGGGGCATTATCTTAGTCCTGAACATCTCGACTGTCCGGATCGGGTCATAGCCCCAGTCCCCAATCAGGAAGTGATTCATGCCGACTTTCCTGTATCTCTCGATGAGTTCGATGAATTGGTCAGGGGATGAGAATAGGCAGGTCTTTTCGAGTATGTAGTCGTCGGTCAGTTTCGATGTCGAAGCTTCGATCTTTCGTGGGTCGCGTTCGTTGAAATTCTCCGGTATCAGAGAACCAGCGCTCAGTCGGTACTTTGCCACGAGTTTCTTGAGGTTTCCGTACCCTCCGTCAAAGTAGACGCATTTCTCGATCTTCGCTGGGTCCTTGCCCGCAGACTTGGCGGCTTCCATGAACACGGGAAAGACGTTGTCACGCAAGTTCTCTGGGGAGCCGGATGTCATGAGATGGTCTGCGCAGGACCCACCGGTCTTTGCGGACTTGGGACCGAATGCGGACCAGTAGATCGGGATTTCCTTCTTCGGCTTGTCATAGCAGAATACCCCTTTGACGTTGAAGTATCTCCCTTCGAAGTCGAAGTAGTCGGGCTCCGACCAGTACTTCCTGATCAGCTGAATTGCTTCAGCTAGCGTGTCCGCTCTCTCTCGCCACCCGGGCCAACGACTGATGAATGGTGACTCATTAATCGCCTCGCCTGTCCCAACCCCGAGAATCACTCTCCCAGGGTAGAGTCGCTCCATTGTTGCGAAGGCTTGGGCGACGATCAAGGGATGATACTTGAACATAGGGACTGTGATATCGCTGCCTACCGGAATCGCTCGCGTCTCGGCCGCTGCGGCAGTAAGCCAGACCCAAGCTTGCGGGCAATGTGCGTGAGTGTGGAACCATGGGAGAAAGTGGTCGCCGAACCAGGCGATGTCAAAGCCAGCTCTCTCCGCTCTCTTTGCCACTTCGATCGAGTACTTAGGATCGAACCAAGCACCAACAGGACCTACGTCGTAACTTATTTTGAATCTCAACACGAGCACAACTGCCCACGTTATGTGGATCCGGAGGTAAAACTTTGACGCGGGCTGTACGTTCTATAAATATCACCTCATGGTACACGTTTTATGCTGTGCTCGCGATTAGTGCAGCACCATAACCACGGAGGAAAATTGGTTGAGCGAAACATTTGCAAGAAGAGCATCAGGGCTTGTCAGAAGCTTGGGTTGGTGGGACAGTTTTGGCATAGGATTCGGCGGCGTCGTTCTCGGAGTCTCTATGACATCATTCTACTATGCGCTCCCAGCTACGCTGCCAAGAGCGGACTTGGTCGGAGGACTTCTGTTCCTCTTGGTCGTACTCGTGCCATATTTGACAGTGTACACGCAGCTCGCGTTTGCAATGCCAAGGTCAGGAGGAGACTACGTCTACCTTAGCAGAATCCTGCATCCCGCGATTGGGCTCATGCAGAGCTGGCTTGCAGTCTTCATAGTTGCATTGAACCTTCCGATCTTCTCAGACATGATCACAAACTGGCTGCTTCCCAGCCTCTTGACCGATCTAGGATACACAGCTGCCGCTGCAGCTTTGTCAGGTCTCACAATACGCGTTGTCATCGACAGCTTGATCATGATCGTTTCGACGCTAATGATCATAATTCCACTGAAGACATACGCGAAACTCCAGACAGTAATGATAGTCTTGGCACTCATATCGCCATTCGTAATGCTCGGTGCACTGCTCATCGGACATGAGGGTTTCGTGTCGATGTGGAACGCAGTCTCACCGATCAGCTACAATGCAGTCATAGAAGCCGCTAAACAGGGCGGTTACTCGACCCCGGTGCCAGATCTGACACAAACAGCCATGGTAGCGCCGATACTCGGCTTCTATCTGCTCACGATCTGGCCCGTGCATGTCGCAGGCGAGCTCAAGAACGTGCGAAGGAGCATCTTTGCAGGTCTTTTCGGTGCGGTCATGTTCAGCTGGATAGTCTTCACAGTCGGGGTTCTCGTGTACTTCGGCACAGTCGGCTTCGATTTCGCAAACTCGTTACTTGCAATCGGCAGTCAGTCACCAGTCAATCCGCCACTTCTCAACAGCCTCATAGGCTTCGTATACCACAATCCAGCACTGTCAACCATCATAGATATCGGATTGATCGCAGGCGCCTTTATCGTCATACCCCAGTCAATTCTAGTGATAACACGATGGATATTCGCTTGGGCCTTCGACAGAGTCGCACCGATGAAGTTTGCCGAGGTCCACAAGAAGTACTTCACTCCATATGTCACGGCAATCGCCGTCTGGATCGCAGGTGAGTTCCTGCTCGTAGTTCTGCTCTACACAGGTCTTGTGGGTCTACTGCTGAATGCAGCGCTCGGCTCGGCAATATCGTTCGTCCCGACCCTGCTGGCGGGAATGATCCTGCCTTGGCGTCGGAAACAGATATTTGATGCGGCCCCGTCGTTCACACGTGCAAAACTTGCTGGATTCCCAGTAATCACAATCTGCGGCGCAATATCCGGCTTCGGCCTCATCGCCTACCTGATAATACTCCTTTCCAATCCCCAGCTAGGGTTCCCAGTGACCCCGTCATCTGGAGGATTCATGATCGGCTGGTTGATCCTAGGAATTGTCCTATACTACATCGCCAAGGCCTACAGAAAGACACAAGGAATCGACATCGGGGCAGCCTTCAGAGAAATTCCACCAGAATAGACAGATCTCCAACCCACTTTTTTTCATCTTGTGGCGGCCCACCGTAGGTTCCGAGCCGGGAGAACAGATGCGGAGCCAGAATTCGTCCTGGCCTTGCCGAGCAGAATCAGTTCGTCCTGCCAACTTACAGTTGCCGGTGCCAGTCCCTCTTGGCTCGAATTGCTGAGGAGGTCGAGCGCATGTATTTCCGTAACAATATCGAAAGCGCTAAAGTTCGGGCGCGTCAGTTGGGACGCGTTGTGCCTTGGATATCGCGATCCGCGGGGGAACAATTGTCGACGGGACCGGGAAACCTCGGTTTCAAGCAGATGTGGGAATTGAATCTGGCAGGATTGTCAAGGTGTCACATGTCGAGTCTCTCGACGCGTCGAGAACGATTGACGCAAAAGGACTATTTGTTGCGCCGGGCTTCATTGACATTCATACACACTCGGATTTTGCATTGCTGTTGAACCGGAAGGCAGAGAGTGCTGTCAGACAGGGCATAACCACATCTCTTTTAGGTGCATGCGGGAGAACCTGCACCCCGGTCAGTGAGAAGAACAAGGAGTTTCTCCTCAAAGACATCATAGGATACAACTCTAGGATACCGGTAACCTGGAGTTCGTTCGACGAGTATCTTGATGAACTCGAGAATGGCGGCGTGGCTCAGAATGTTGGGGCACTTGTCGGACACAACGCTGTAAGGATCGCCGTCATGGGTTACGATGCTCGCGAACCTACAGACACAGAGCTTCGCGAGATGAAGGGCCTCGTTGGAGAATGTATGCAGGCTGGCGCTTTCGGCCTCTCAACTGGACTTGCATATCCGCCCGGATCATTTGCCGACACTGACGAGCTCATTGAGCTCTCCAGGGTCGCGGCAAACTACGAGGGCATCTATTGGTCACATCTAAGAGGCAGCGATGGTGACTTCCTCGCCGGCGTTGAAGAAGCCATCCGAATCGGGAAAGAAGCCAAGCTGCCGGTTCACATGGCACACCTATGCGGATTCTTCGGAAACTCGGAAACCCAACAGGCTCTCCGGATGATAAAAGATGCCAGAGGTCAGGGCCTAGATGTGACCTGTGACCTATACCCATACTTGGCCGGCGCTAATCCTCTCGCAGCGTTTCTGCCACATTCCGTGTTCACGCATGAATGGGAAGATCTAGTGAAGGAGATCCGGGACCCGACGGGACGAAAGAAGCTGGTTGAGGACATTAGACGATCTGAGGTGGGATCATTTTGGCTCACGCGAAAGGAAATTCTTCGAGGGATAGTACTCTACGACTGCCACGAGAATCGGGAGTACAAAGGGAAGTCGCTAGCTGACATTGCGGAGCTGAAGGACATGGATCCGATCGAGTCGGTTCTTGAAGTCCTTGCTGACGAAGGATCTGAGATGTACAATGTTGGTGTGATTGCTCAGTGGATGGATGAAAATGATAACTTTGCTGTGTACAGGGCGCCTTTCCACATGGTAGGCTCAGATGGAATTGCTCTTGCCCCATATGGAGAGTTGGCGTCCTTCAGGTTTCATCCACGTGCGTACGGAACCTTTCCTAGAGTTCTTGGAAGATACGTGAGGGAAAGGGGAGTCTTGACGCTCGAAGAGGCGGTAAGAAAGATGGCGTCTTTTCCGGCGCAACGTCTCAATCTCAAAGATCGAGGTGTCGTAGGCGAGGGGATGCATGCTGACTTGGTTATCTTCAACTACGAACGCATAATTGACAAGAGCACCTATGAGGAGCCGAGTCTTTACCCGGAAGGTATCGAATACGTGATCATAAACGGGGAGACTGTGATCGAGAACGGACAACATACCGGTCATTTACCAGGAAAGGTTCTTAGGCACACAACCCGGCAGGCATGATTGTCCCGGGCGACGAAAAAGGGTAATACTCTTCTCGGACTGTTCCCGCGTGGCAGACCGTAATCTTAGGTAGACTCGACTACGACGGCTGTACCATAGGCGAGGACTTCGTCCATCCCTTGAGCTATCTCAGTGGTGTCGTATCGCATACCGATGACCGCGTTTGCACCCATAGCACGGGCGTGGTCGATCATGTGCTGGAGCGCCTCCGATCGTGCCTGTTCACACATGTCGATGTACGCATCAACCTTGCCTCCGACGATTGCGCTCACCCCCGCTTGGAATCGCCCTCCCATGCCACGTGTTCTAACGGTCAAACCCCTTACAATTCCAAGCTCCTTGACAATTCTGCAACCCGAGATAGAGAATGCTGTTGTGCAGGGAATCTGCGTCGGCTGAGGATGAGGAGGAAGGCCGCTCACATGCGCCGTTGACGCTACACCAGCGCCAGACACCGGGCTACCGCAGTTCTGACAGAATGCTATTCCAGCCGAAAGCTGGGCTCCACATTTCGCGCAGAATGGCATCCAACACACCGATTCTAGTAGACTGGGAAGAAACCCTCATATGCGTATCGGCCCCACGCCATGTAAAATCCAGTCGCAATTGGCCCGATTTCATCTGACTACGAGGATCAATCTCAATGATATCTGCATTAGCAGGTGAGGAATGAAGACACGTGGAAATCCATGTCCGGAATCTTGGCGAGAAAATGCGCGAGATCATAGCCGATAGAGAGCGATCCTATCGTGGAAAGTTCTCATCCGAACTTAAGCAGGTCTTCAGATCAGTCGGATCAGTTGAGAAGGCAGCGTCAAACCTCCGAGAGGCCGTTGGACGGGCTTGGGGAACTCTGAGCAAGCCGGCGGAGCAACATGGCGCCCGACTCTCCGAACAAGTTCTAGAGGCCTGCAGGTCCCTAGCCACACACAGACCTGAACCCTCATACGATGAGTTGAGGAGGTTCCAAGAGGAGTCGATTCAAACCATTCGAGCGGTCGTGAAAGTTTACAACAAATATGTCCCAAGCATAATTCGGACTGTCAAATCTGAGTCCTCAACCCTTGAAGACTCCATTGCGACGCTCAGTCAGAATATCACAGAGCTTGGTCAAGCCCTCGATAGCTCAAAATTGAAGGAACTACAGCGCATAGCAGAGGATGCCGATCAACTCATAGGGACTGTTCAAGAACTGAGTCTCAAGACGGATGAGATTCAGCAAACGAAGGAAGCCATAAGGAGGCTTCAGGATCGCGAGTCGGCACTCAAGGATAATCTCTCCACGCTTGGTCGTGATCGTACCCTCAAAGAACTGGATCAAATCGAACAGCAAGCCCGACAGAAAGAAGCAGATATCCTTGCACTGCTTGACCCTTTACTGAAGCCCCTGCGAAAAATAGACCGAGCTGACGACAAGGCGCTCGAGGGGTCGAGCAAAGTAGTTGTGAACAAGATTGTTGAGAATCCGCTTGCGAGTGTGCTAGAGACTCCGGCCGGCGAGATGCACCAGCTGCTCATCTCGGTCTACGAGTTGCTTGATAGCGACGAGCTGTTCCTTGATCAGAGAAGAAAGCGGAGAGCCTACGAAGCCATACAGGTACTCCAAGCAGGAGCCCTAGACCGATTTAGAGAGGACCATGGCGTTTTGGAAGCAAATCGACGGGAAGTATTGAGGCAACTCAAGGGTTCCGGTCTATACGACAAGTGGCTTTCAGTTCGAAGGCAATTCGATGATCTTCGCATAGAACTCAATGGGCGCCAAGGCCGGATCACGGAATTGGAATCACAGGAAGCACGGCTGCGAACATCCGTCGTAGCCGGCAAGGAGCGAATAGAGTCTGCTCTCCAGGAAGTTCTGGGCGGGCAGGTGTCCATACTCCTATGATTCCGAGGATAAGGTGTGTCGCACAGATCCAATGGAGCTTAGTGACAAGCCCTATCCGCTTACGAGTGAACGTGCAAGCAAGAAGATGTTGCTCTTGTGTTCCAGAATCCGTCTCTTCGAGTAGGCCCACCAGCTCTTGCCAAACGGAATGTACTCACTTACTCGGTAGCCTCTTTGGACAAGTTCCAGTTTCTTCTTGTCTCTGATGCCCATTAGCATCTCGAACTCGAAATCTGCATGATGGACATTGCTCAGACGTATCGCTTCCTCGATTAGTTTCTCGTCATGACTTGCAATGGCAAACCCTTTCCCTCGTTCGAATATTGTCC
>Ga0187882_1003158_pt1 | contig 14432 bp, 19 predicted proteins | sample June2016WEW_19_1_3_FD_132991 | JGI IMG/M metagenome (GOLD analysis project Ga0187882, IMG submission 132991) | Peatland microbial communities from SPRUCE experiment site at the Marcell Experimental Forest, Minnesota, USA - June2016WEW_19_150 | ecosystem: Environmental > Terrestrial > Soil >...
AACCGGCACAGCTTGGGGTAAGTAGTGCTTGATGCCTGGAATGCCGGTGAAGATGCCGGGCTTGTAGCGAAAATGCACTGGCGAATATCCCCCCACTGTTGGTATTACTTGGATATTCGCGATCTTCCATGAAATTCCTTCTTTCGAGTGAAAACTTTTTTAAATATTTTTTATGCGTCGACTTTTAAATAAATATGGCATTTAATGACATGCGAAATACGAGTTCAGGCTTAAAACCATACTCTTTCAACTGATGTTCCAGTTCTTGCTTTTCGCTCCTCTTGCCATTCCATGCAGAGACATGCGGCAAGCTCGGGTTACCAAAACCAGTGTCGACCACAATCTTTGCCCGAGGGTGATCTATCAATACAGCCCACGAAGGAACAGTTATGATTTCACCCATACCCCTCCCAGACGTTAGAAATGACTTATCAAAAGTCAGAGTTCCCAGATCTAAAATCTTAACAATTGAGTTCACAGGATAAACCCCCTTAATATGTTTTTTTAAAAAACATTGGAACATCCTTGTACAGCAAATCCCTAAAAGTCCGGGTTTTCCTTATTTGTGTTTTCTTCATCCTGGCATCACCCAGAAATTGTTTTGAATGAGGGGGAGATTGACGATTGCTCAGCATCCTTCTCGTTCATCTCCCCCGCAGTAAACAGAACTACACAGCGAGCTATCATGGTTCTATTCGGGAACACCGGCACAATTCAAACGCTTGAGATGACCATAGGCTGCCGCTCACCTAAACCCTTGCAACGGCCACCTTTGCGCTGCGTTCCTCCTACCCCGGCGTACGAATATTCAGGCTAAACAACAATATCCTCCAGCTCTCTCCCCGGCTTCACATGTTTGGTGCCCAAAGCCAAAAAGGCTGGGATCAAGGAACACACTAACGTCCAAAGAGCTACCGCTCCTGCCGTCCCCATCGCCTTGAAAAGCATGGGGCCTGTAAAACCGGCAGCTATAAATCCAATCCACGTAGCAACGGCCAAAAGAGACCCACCCGTACCTCTTGCTCTGGTTGGAAAGGACTCGAGAGCAAACGCAACTGCCGCGCCCATCTGTCCAATAGTAAAGAAATAGTAACCAGAATAATAAACTGTAATTGAGACGAAATTATTGGCGTGGAAGGCTAACATATAACCGCTGATTGCCCCGATCACCAGATACAACACACTGATCTCTCTTCTGCCAAAACGCTCTCCCAGCGCTGCGGCGCTCAGATACCCAAGTACTGCGATACCGGTAGCCCAGGCAGAGGCCTCGTAGAGGTTCACAAGGGGTACTTTGTAAAACAGAAACACCGCAGGGAGCCAACTGATAATCGCACCTGCCCCATAGTTGTAAATTACTTGCCACAAAAAAATCAGGATAGAAGTGCGAGCTAAATCGCTCGCAAATAGTTGTCTATACGTGAACTGTACCGCTTTATCCTTCGCCACCTGGAATTCCGTTGCTACTTCGGCAGCGGCTTCCCGCAAAGCTTCACCCTTTTTCGCCGCCACCTCTCTGGCTTTTTTACGCAGTTCTTGCATGTCCTTAAAGCGTTCAGGTTCTTCGACGCTTCGTCTGACCCATATGACAAACAGAGCCGGTATCACACCAATTACGAAGAGCCAGCGCCACCCCCAGGCCGGAACGACTAAGAAGGCTATCAGGGACCCAAGGAACCAGCCCACTGGCCAACCAATTTGCGCATCGCAAATTAAAAAAATATAAGATTTCACCCCGTGCTGAATTAAAAAAAGTAAAGGTGAAACCATAATTTAGTAACTATCACCACAGCGATAGCTTAAGTGCTTTACAGTACGGTTAAAAGTTCTTTCTCAAGCGCCGGGGAACATTGGAAACTCCGCTATGGTTACAGCGAAAAGGCTTGCAATACTGCATTTGTTTCCATAATCCGGAGATTACAATACACAATGGCTTGATAAGCTCAGATAACAGGTAAAATAACAAATACCACACCTGCCGAGACAGATTATAAAAAGTCACGGAAAGCGTGGGTTCCGTAGATGTATAAATAGCAATGTATGGTCTTACCCGAAACAGATCGCAGGGATGCGGTTGTTGCGCCGGCCAAGATCGCACCTGTGTGATCGTCAGATTACAGTCCGCTCACACCATCGTGGATACAGAGCAGCCAAAGCGCCAGAAAACATACGGTACACAATAAATAAGCACCGGCTATTATCCCGACGAGCATAACCGGTTGCTCATTTTTTTACCGTCTTAATCTCTTTCTATTTTGACCGGTATGAAATCCTCGACCACCCGGCCGTCGATGACCAGCACGATCGGGAAGCAGCGCCCATTATGGGCAGCGGCGGCGTTGCCGGCCGTATCCACCACCAGGATGCCTCCCGCCGCCCGCCTCCGGTTCAGCCTGATGATCACTTCCTGCGCCGCCTCGGCGGCGGAAGCGCCCCGCTCAAGGAGATCGAGGGCCGCGCCGGCTCCCCGGATTTCGATGATCGCCTCGCCGTCCCCGGTGCAGACGGCAGCGCCAACAGTCGTTGCCAGGACACCCGCGCCGATCACCGAGGTGTCCCCGACCCGTCCGGGGAGCTTCAAAAAGATACCGCCGGTGCTGGAGGCAGCCGCTGCCTGGCTGCCCAGGACGGCGACGCAGCCGACCGTATCCCCGCCGCAACTGTGGGAATCGCTCCGATCCCTGCTGCTGCCCTGGCGACCGATGACCGCCCGCCTCCAGGCCGACCGTCGCTGCTCGGTGACCGGATCGAATTCCGGCCAGCCAATCGCCCGGGCAAACCGTACCGCCCCGGCTCCCGCCAGCATCACGTGGGGCGTCTGCTCCATCACCTGCCGGGCCACGGAGACAGGGTGCCGGACGCTCTTTATTGCGGCCACGGCACCACATCCTGCGCTGGCGCCGTCCATGATCGAGGCGTCCATTTCCACCTCGCCCTCCAGGTTCAGCACCGAGCCGCAGCCAGCGTTGAACAGCGGGTCGTCCTCGATGGAGATCACCGCCTGCTCCACGGCGTCCACCGTCCCCCGGGTCAGGGCCTGCCAACCGGCCAGGGCAGCTTGCCGCAAGGCCGCCAGGCATTCGGCGCTGCACTTCGTATCAGCGCCGCCATGCACCATAACCAAGCCCATGCTCGACCTCCTATATCATGCTCCCGCCAGGGTTACGTATCAGACCCATTTTATTCTAGCAGTGAGCGCGTGGAATTGTACTTCCGGTCGCAGGCGCCCAATTACCGATAGACTCGATCGCCAACTTGATCCGGGCATCCATCAGCCGTTCCGCTGAAGCGAGAGGTTAGTGTAAAATCCTGTTTCAAATAGAATGAGATCATTGACCGACGACAGGAATGCGGGCGCCGCACCTGGTGCAGCAACCGTTCTCCAGGCCGCGGACACGGGTCTGGTAGCCGCTGCGCCAGACAAGCAGGTTGCGGCAGACCGGGCAGTAGGTGTTATCGTCGTCCAGTTCGGGGGCATTGCCGATGTAAACGTACTTCAGCTTGCGGCAGGCGATCTCCCGGGCGCGGCGCAGGGTCTCCAGGGGCGTCGGAGGCAGGTCCATCTGGTACTGGGGGAAGTAGCGGGAGAAATGGATGGGGATCTCCGGATTCAGGCCGGCCAACCAATCCACCAGGGCGGTGATCTCTTCGTCGCTGTCGTTTAGGGTGGGTACCAGCAGGGTGGTGACCTCCAGGTGGCAGCGGCTGTGGACAAGCTCCACGGTGCGCTTGACCGGCTCCAGCCTACCGTGGCAGGTCTCCCGGTAGTAGTCCTCCGTGAAGCCCTTGACGTCGATGTTCATGGCATCGATGAGAGGGAGCAACTCCAACAGCGGCTCCTCGTGGACGGAGCCGTTGGTTACCAGGACGTTCTTCAACCCCTTCTCGTGGGACAGCCTGGCAGTGTCGTAGACGTACTCGTACCAGATCAGGGGCTCCGAGTAGGTGAAGGCGATCCCGACGCTGTCAGCTTGCTCGGCGGCCAGCATGGCGCTGGCCACCAATTCCTGCGGCGCCATCTCCCGGGTGGAGGGGTCGCCGTGGGCGATCTGCCAGTTCTGGCAGAAGCCGCAGTGGAAGTTGCAGCCGAAGGTGCCCACCGACAGGATGTTCGACCCGGGATAGAAGTGGTACAACGGCTTCTTCTCGATCGGGTCGATCCCGAAAGAGGAGATCCGGCCGTAGTTCAGGCTGTACAGAGTGCCGCCCTCGTTCTTCCGGGCGCGGCAGAAGCCGGCGTGCCCCGGCTGGATGTGGCAGTTCTGCGGGCAGAGACGGCACCAGACCTTGTTGTCCTCCTGCTTCTCGTAAAACCGCGCTTCCTGCATCATCTCACATCCCCTACCCCCTATTCGTACCGGATAACCTCAAATCTTGCGAGCTGCGCCGGTTCATCCGGCCGCAGACCGGCTTTCTGGCGGGCGATCCCAACCTGCCCGGCCACAGTGTCGATCCCCTCCAGGTTGGGCAGCAGCAGCCCCACCCGGCCGCGTCCCCTGACGATCACCCCATAGCGCTTCGGGTCCAGCTCATCCTCAGAATCAATCGGCTCCGGCGGGGACAGCACATCCACCGAGATGGTCAACTCCGGCAGTTCCTCCGGCTGTACCGCCCAGAAGCGGGGGTCCTCCACACCGGCGCTGACGGCGTTATAGATGATCTCCTCGGCCAGGTTGCGCCGCACCGGCTCGATAGTGCCAATACAGCCCCGCAGTTGGCCGTGCTTCTTCAAAGAGACGAAAGCCCCGGCCCGGCCCTCCATACCGGATGGTACCGGGTCAGGAACAGGCAGCAGCCTCTCGTTCCGAAGGTAGTGCTCCAGGCTGGCCCGTGCCAGTTGCACGTATACGGAAGGCTGCCTTTCAGGACGATCAGCAGACTGTTCAGGCATCCCTGTCACTCCCCCTTCTGCAGCGCCCTTGCTGTCGCCGGGGCTGCCGGACATGTCTTTCTTCCCTTTAGTTTGAACCCGGCCACCAGGTAGCCGACCCCGAAAGGCCCCTCGTAAGAATAGATCTTGCTCTCTACATTAAAGTCGCTGAGCGCCCCCAGCAGCATGATGATCGGCCGCAGTCCGCACTCCCCGGCCCGGTCGGCCAACACCTCCGGGATGCCCATGATGCGCTCTGTGTCCATGTCAGTCAGGGATTCCAGGATCAACCGGTCGAACACCTGGCCCTGGGGATCGTAGCCCGCCGGTGCTCCCGGCTGTAGCCGGTGCGACATGTCGCCGCTGGCGATCAGGCAGATCCGCCTTGGCGATCGGGCAATCGCCCGGGCCAGGGCCTGTCCAAACCGGAAATGCCGCTCCGGTGGCAACAGGCTGATCCCGAATACCACCGGGTCGGCGGAGATCCCCGCCTCCCGCAGGTAGTAGAGCGGCACCATCACCCCGTGGTCCAGGCTGCGGGTATTCAATTCCACCACCTGCACGCCTTCCCCGGCCGCTTCTGCGGCAATGGACGCCGCCAGGTCCCGGTCGCTTTTGACCCTGAAGGCCACCTCGGGCGCCCCGAAGGCGGCGAAGCTGCCCGCCAGATCCCGTCCGGCCAGCCAGCCCAGGGCCCCCTGCAGGAAGGGGGCATGCGGACTGATGAAGACCAGGGTTTCAGGGTTGACGGACGCGATATCCTTTGCCCAGGCTTTCATGCCTGTCACAGTGCGGTCCGCTGCCTGGAGTTCCTCTCCCCCCACCTCCGGAATGATAATCGGTGGATGGGGCGATAAACCGGCGCCAACGAACATCTGGCACGCCACCTCTCTGATCGCCGGATTGCATCCGGTTTGATTATTTTTCGGCGCCTTTTCCTTAATATTGTAAGGGGTAGGCTTCAATTTATGCACATGTCCCTGTATGTGCTTCCATTCTATCCCACCACATTCATATTATCAACAACGGCCTGAAGCGGGTCAGCCTCTCGGAGCCGGAAGGTAGCGCCAGGTCGCTCTCGGCAAGGACGGCGGTTGCGGGCCGCTGCCCAGGGGTTGGTGGCTCGGGGAGTCGACAATGGTGATGCTGTCCAGGATCAGTTCCTCCCCGGTCATCCTTCCATACTTATCGAACTGCCGCCTGATCTCGACATGAGGGATCACCACCGTAACCTCGCTCGGCACCGGCATATTACTGCAGCGTCTAACCTTCATCAGCACATCGGCGATCTTGACCGTCATCTCATCCCTCTTGAAAGCCACGGCTCGTCCTCTCCCTGCCATACATAATCTTGCCATTTATAGAATATGAAGAACCGGAGCCCGCGGCGACCTCGTTGAACCGAACGGTCAATGATGCAGGTTGTCCGGTCGAACCAATGGTGTTTAGATTCCAGACCGGAGCATAAAAAGATATTATGGGTTGAATCACCGGAGCTGTCAGAGTGAACGGGGTGACAGAGTTGAACGACAAGGAAAAGGACTTTTACACGATCCGCGGCTATGAGAGGCTGCGCCAGGAGGATAAGTCGGTCACTCCCACTATGGAAGACTACCTGGAAATGATCTACCGGCTCTCTAAGGACCGGGGCTTCACCAGGATCGGTGACCTGGCCGGCGCCCTGCACGTGCAGCCGCCATCCGCCAGCAAGATGGTGCAGAAGCTGGCGGAGGCCTCCTTCCTGAACTATGAAAAGTACGGCGTGATCGAACTGACCGGGCAGGGGCGGGAACTGGGGGAATACCTGGTCAAGAGGCACGAGACCATCGAGCGTTTCCTGAGGTTTATCGGGGCCACCAGAAGTGTCCTGGAGGAAACCGAGAAGATCGAGCACAACCTGAGCACGGAGACCGTGAAGCAGATCATGCTGCTGGTGCAGTTCATGGAGGAAAACCAGCAGTGGATGGAGGCTTTCACCGCATACAAACAGAGCCTCGTCTAGGCGCCTGCTTGCGGGCGCGGCGCCCGGCACGGAGGACATGGCGTGGAAGTAGCGGATGTCCTCCAGGCGCGATGGTATTGGCCGACAGGATCTCGCCCCCAACCTCACACTTCACATATCCCGATCAATAACGGCTCTTGGGAGCAGGTTCCCCGGCGAAGAATTGGACGACGCCGGCATAGACGCACCAGGCAACCTTATTCTGGTAGGTGGGCTCCGTGAGCAGGACCCCCTCCCGGGGGTGGGACAGGAACCCGGCCTCCACCACGATGGCGGGACGCTTCAAATTCCGGAGCACGAAAAAGTCCTCCGCTTTCGCCCAGCGGTAGCTCTCGCCCAGGCGGTTGATCAGTTCCTGCTGAACCAGGGCGGCCAAGCGATGGCTCTCGACCGAGCGAGGATGGTAGAAGACCTGTGCCCCCTCGCAGTCGGGCGAGGGGTAGCTGTTGAGGTGAATGCTGATGTAGAGGTTGGCGTTATTCTTATCCGCCAGATTCAGGCGCGCCTGCAGTTCGTCCCTGTTGCTGAAACCGGACTGGTTTCCCGGATCGGTCAGGTCGTAATCACCGTCCCGGGTGAGAATTACGGTCGCCCCGGCCTGTCGGAACAGGGTTGCCAGGCGTTTGGCTATCTCCAAATTGATATTCTTTTCCAGGATCCCGGTGCTGCTCACCGCCCCGGAATCGATCCCCCCGTGACCGGGGTCGACCACGATCACCTTGCCGGCCACCGACCAGGACATGGCCTGTACAGTCAAGCGTTCTTTGGCAGCCACCGCATAAGGGTATAAGGCGCTGCTAAACATCAGACACAGCAGACAGGTCACCATCAAGCGCTGGTTGATCCTGAATACCCGCAAAAAAATAAATTGACGCACACGTACACCCTGTCCCATTGAGATGTGCGAGGCGTGAGGCTGGATGACATCTCACTTCTCACATCACAATGTTATGCTGGACAAGGCAAAATTATCCCCATATGCTCCGGTCGGGCTCTCAAAAAACAAGTCACGCATCCAGCCAAGTGAGTCAGGAACCACCCCCTGGCTTGCCTTAGCGCTTGGAGAATTGCGGCGCCTTGCGGGCCTTCTTCAAGCCGTACTTCCTTCTCTCCTTCATCCGCGGGTCGCGGGTCAAAAACCCGGCCTTCTTCAGCGACGGCCGCAACCCCGGCTCCGCCTTGAGCAGCGCCCGAGCCAGTCCGAGCCTGACGGCTCCGGCCTGCCCGGTAATGCCGCCGCCCTCAACCTGGGCAATCACGTCAAAGCGCCCCGAGGTGCCGGTGATCTCCAGCGGCTGCCTTAGCATCACCAGGAGTGTGGGCTTGGCAAAGTATTGTTCCGCCTCGTGCCCGTTGATGTTGATCCGCCCCCCGCCGGGGATGATACGCACCCGGGCAATGGCAGTCTTTCTCCGTCCCGTACCCTGATACATCACCTGTGCCAAATTAACCTTCCCCCTTTCCGCTATTTCTTCATCGTCCAGACTTCCGGCTGCTGTGCAGTATGAGGATGAGCAGGCCCCCGGTAGACCCGCAGCTTCCGGTAAATCTGACGTCCCAGACGGTTGTGCATCAGCATTCCCCAGACGGCCTTCTCGATCGCCCGCTCCGGCTTGGTGCGCAACAGATCGGCGTAGCTCATCTGCTTCAGGCCGCCCGGGTAACGGGAATGCCAGATGTAGAGCTTGTTTTCCAGCTTCTTGCCGGTGAGCCTCACCTTTTCGGCGTTGATCACCACCACGTGATCGCCGACGTCGACGTGCGGTGTGAACTCCGGCTTGTGCTTCCCCCGGAGGATGACGGCCACCTCGCTGGCTAGCCGGCCCAATGGCTTGCCGTCCGCATCTATCAGATACCACTTGCGGTCTTTTTCCTGCGGTTTGGCCATGAATGTGCGCATTCCTACGACCTCCCTGTATTGAGACGTGCACGGAAGTTTCAATCAATCATGGAACTCTTACAAAAGAGCTTCCAAATACATTTAGTGCCGGGAATTCGGAGGCGCACAGGGCCTCCGGTTCATCCTCGTATGTGATCCGCACCAGGAACAGGCCCCGGGGCGGCAGCGTTGGTCCGCCCTTGTCTCCGTCCCGTGATTCCAGCAGTTCTTCGATCCGGCCGGGATCGGCCCTACCCAGTCCGATCTCCACCAGCGTGCCCGCCATCAGCCGCACCATCTTGTATAAAAAACCGCTGGCCGCTACCCTGAAGCCGATCCAATCACCACCGGCAAAGACCGAACTGGCGAACACCCGCCGCACCGTGCTCCTGGCACTGCTGCCGGTTGCAGCAAACGCCTTGAAATCGTGAGCGCCTGTAAAACAACCGGCGCCTTGCGCCATCCGCTCCAAGTCGAGCTGCTGCGGTACATGGTAGGAGTGATGATGCCAGATCGCCGAGCGCTGCGGACGGTTCAGGATCAGGTAGCAATACTCCTTGGACTTGGCCGAGTACCTGGCGTGGAACGATTCATCCACCTCTTCGGCGCCCCTGACAGACACGTCCGGTGGCAACAGCCCGTTGAGAACTGCCGGCCAGCGCTTCACTGGAAGTCCGGACTCCGTGTCAAAATGCGCCACCTGCCCCAGGGCATGCACCCCGGCGTCGGTACGGCCCGCTCCCACGATCACGTGCTCCGATCCGGTCAACTGCTTCAGGGCTGTCTCCAGCACCCTCTGTACCGTGCGCAAATCCGGGCCGGTCTGCCTCTGGAAGCCGCTGAAACCGGCGCCGTCGTACTCCAGGGTCAGCTTGAGGCGGCGCTTCACCGTACTCGCCCTACACGAGTTCCACAAGCACCATGGAGGCGCCGTCGCCACGGCGGAAGCCTGTCTTCAGGATGCGCGTGTAGCCGCCATTGCGCTCCTTGTACTTGGGAGCAATCTCATCGAACAGCTTCTTGACCACGGACTCGTCGAACAGGTAGGACAACGCCTGCTTCTTGGCGTGCAGGTCGCCCTGCTTGCCCAGGCTGATCATATGATCGGCTATTCTCTTCAGTTCCTTTGCCCGGTCCTCGGTGGTCTCGATCCGCTCCTCTCTCAGCAGGGATGTCACAATATTTCTCAGCATGCTGTTGCGGTGGTCACTCCGCAAGCCCAGCCTCCGGTACACTCGAGTTCACCTCTTCAATTAGTCGTTGGTCGTTGGTCGTTGGATGCATGTCAGTCTGCATGTCTATCATTTTAGACGTTGGTCGTTGGAACACAACGGTCAACTGGCGACCAGGGCTTTTGTTCCTCCAACCACCAACGCGCCCGCAAGCGGCGGTGCCGGGTCCGGTGGACCGGGCGCGACTACCAACCACCATTTTCCTGCTACTCTTCGGCCTTCTTTAGGGACAGGCCCAACTCTGACAGCTTGGCGTCCACTTCCTCGAGGGATTTCTTGCCCAGGTTGCGGACCTTGATCATGTCCTCCTCAGTTTTCTGGATCAGGTCCTCCACCGAGTTGATAGCCGCCCTCTTCAGGCAGTTGTAGGAGCGCACCGACAGTTCCAACTCCTCGATCGGCATATCCAGGATCCGCGACCGCTCGTCGATCTTCTTGTCCGGCGCCACAGGCTCCTCTTCCACCTTATCGGTGAGGCCCATGAACAGCCGGAAGCGCTCGATCAGGTTGCGCGCCGCCAGGCTCACCGCCTCTTCCGGGGTGATGGCGCCGTTGCTCCAGACCTCCAGGATCAGCCGGTCATAGTCTGTCTGCTGGCCGACCCTGGTGTTCTCCACGGTGTAGTTGACCTTGTAGACCGGGGAGAAGATGGAATCCACCGGAATCACCCCGATCACCTGCTCGCCCTCTTTGCTTTTCTCCGCCGGGACGTAGCCCCGGCCCTTTTTCACCGTCATCTCGATAAACAGGCGTCCATCCGGCTCCAGGGTGGCGATGTGCAGGTCCGGGTTGAGGATGTCGATATCCGAACCGGCGATGATGTCACCGGCCTTGACCTCCCGTTCACTCTTGGCCTCCCGCTCACCCTTGGCCTCTATCCTGATAATCTGGGGCTCGTCGCCGTAATGCTTGATGGCCAGCCCCTTGAGGTTCAGCACGATGTCCATGGTGTCTTCGCGCACACCGGGGATGGTGCTGAACTCGTGCAGCACTCCCTCGATCTTCACGGTGGTTACCGCCGCCCCCACCAAGGATGAGAGCAGCACCCGCCGCAAGCTGTTGCCCAGAGTGGTTCCATAGCCCCGTTCCAGCGGCTCCACGACAAAAGTGCCATGCTTGCCAGCCAGGTCAGGATTCGGATCTTTAATATGTTCAATGCGCGGTTTTTCAAAGTCTAACACGCAAAGGCCTCCCTTCCCCATGAACTATCCGGAGCCTTAACGGGAGTAAAGCTCCACGATCAGGTGTTCTTTAACGGGGGTATCTATATCTTCCCGAGACGGGAAACCCTGTACCCGCACCCGCATCTTTTCCAGGTCCACTTCCAGCCATGGAGGAAGAGTCTTGTGAGCCGCAGTCTCAGCCAGTTCGGCAAAGCGCGCCTGTTCTTTGCTCCCCGGGGCAATCTCGATGATATCACTGATCTTGACCAGGTACGAGGGGATGCTGACGCGCCGCCCGTTTACGGTAAGATGCCCATGCCTCACCAGTTGTCGCGCCTCGGCCCTGGAGTTGGCAAACCCGACCCGGTAGACCACATTGTCCAACCGACGCTCCAGCAGGCGCAGCAGGTTTTCACCGGTGATTCCCTTCTGCCGCTCGGCAACATCGAAGTAGCGTCTGAACTGTCTCTCCAAGATCCCGTAGATCCGCCGCGCCCGCTGCTTCTCACGCAACTGCAGGCCATACTCGGTAACTTTCCTGCGAGACTGGCCCTTGCTGCCCGGGGCATAGCTGCGGCGGTCGATACCGCACTTGGGAGTATAACAGCGGTCTCCCTTGAGGTATAGCTTCATCCCCTCGCGGCGGCACAGGCGGCAGACAGCACCTGTATATCTTGCCATATATCCTTTTCCCTCCTTATCTGAGAGTTGAGAGGTGTGAGGTTACCTGTGCTCCGCATTCTTTCAGGCCGGGCGTAAGCCCGGATGCGGAGGAGGTGAGAGACTTGTCGGCATTAGCTCCGCTAATGCCTTCGCGCCCGCCGGGTGCCCTTTGGGCGCGGCTCCCGTCACTTCTCACTTCCCGCTTCCCACTTCTCAATTATACGCGCCGTCTCTTCGGCGGACGGCAGCCGTTATGAGGAATGGGTGTGACGTCCTTGATGGTGCTGACGTCCAGGCCGGCTGCCTGCAATGACCTGATGGCCGCTTCCCGGCCTCCCCCGGGCCCCTTGACGCAGGCCTCCACCTGTTTCATGCCATGCTCCATGGCCGTTTTCGCAGCGGACTCGGCAGCCAGTTGGGCGGCAAAGGGAGTTCCCTTGCGGGTGCCCTTGAATCCCATCATGCCGGAGCTGGCCCAAGCGATGGCGTTGCCCGTAGTATCGGTGATGGTGATCGTCGTGTTGTTGAACGTCGACCGGATATGTGCGACCCCGTGCTCAACGTTCTTTCTTTCCTTGCGCTTCGTCCTTGTCTGTCTCTTTGGCACTTTGATCCTCCTTTCCACAGATGACTACCCGCTCTAATGCCCCCGCTTCCCTGAAGCGGTGGGCGCCGTTATCCGGGCTAACGCCCGGCCTTAAAGAAAAACGGCACACAGGTAAGAGCGGCTACATCGCTGTATTAACTAGTTCTAACCTTCAGTAGGGTTAAAGATTCCCCACTGAAGCCAAGAACTAGTTGAATCACTACTTCTTGCGGCGCACTCCCACAGTACGGCGCGGGCCCTTGCGGGTCCTGGCGTTGGTGCGGGTGCGCTGGCCGCGCACCGGCAACCCGCGGCGGTGACGGAGGCCCCGGTAGGAGCCGATCTCGATCAGCCGCTTGATGTTCACGGTATGCTCGCGGCGCAGGTCGCCTTCTACCTTGCACTCCTTGTCGATCACTTCCTGCAGTTTCCCTACCTCTTCCTCGGTCAGGTCCTTGACCCGGGTGTCCGGGTTGATCCCGGTGCGCTTGATCACCCCGGTCGCAGTAGTTTGGCCAATACCGTAGATATAGGTGAGAGCAACCTCTACCCGCTTATCGCGCGGTAAATCGACGCCGGCAATTCTTGCCATCATCTAACCTCCTCATTGTGAGGTGAGAGGTGAGAGGTTGGAGGTGGGATTCTGGTTTGGCATTGGCATGTACTCCGCATTCTTTCAGGCCGGGCGTTAGCCCGGATGCGGAGGAGCCAATGCCTTCAATATATTCCCACTTCTCACATCCCGCTTCCCACTTCTCAAATAGCTAGCCCTGTTTTTGCTTATGCTTCGGGTTCTCACAGAGAACCATCACTTTACCCTTACGGCGAATGATCTTGCATTTCTCGCAGATGGTCTTCACGGAAGCCCGCACCTTCATCGAAAACGCCCCCTTCAGCAGCCATGCGGCGTATGATTTTCCGTACGGCGGATAAACTTATTTAAAACGATAGACAATCCGTCCCCGGGTCAGATCGTATGGCGAGAGCTCCACGGTGACCTTGTCTCCCGGCAGGATACGAATGAAGTTCATCCTGATCTTGCCGGAAACATGAGCCAGCACCCGGTGGCCGTTCTCCAGTTCCACCCGGAACATGGCGTTAGGCAGGGCCTCGATCACCTTGCCCTCGACTTCAATTACATTTGTCTTGGACTTGGGCATATCATTTCTCTACCCCCCTCTTTGGGATGTGCGAGGTGAGAAACATCCCGCCTCTCACTTCTCAACGGTTTCCATAAACCCGGCAATCACCCTGCGAACCTCGATGTTACCAACCTTTTGACCGGCTTCCCATTGCTGCGCCAGATGTTCCGCCACTGTCGGGTAAAACCGCAGGTGCTTGATATTCTTGCGCTTGGGGTTTTCTATCCGGCGTTTGTCTCCGTTTACCAGGTAAACAAAGGCTTCATCTATTATCTCCAGAACGAGGTAAGGTTCCCCCCGGTCACGGCCACGTTTGGAAACTGCCAACTGCCCGATAACTGCATTGCCATCCTGAGCCATTTTGGGACCACCTACCGCCAACCACTAAATTTGGGTCAGGATTTCCGGCTGCCCTCCGGCGATCAGGACTGTATGTTCAAAGTGAGCCGACAGGCTGTGATCTCTGGTCACTGCCGTCCAGCGGTTGGGCATCACCATCACCTCATAAGTTCCCACATTGACCATGGGTTCGATGGCAATGGTCATCCCCGGCTGCAGCCTCGGCCCCATTCCGGCCTTGCCGAAGTTGGGGACCTGGGGCTCTTCGTGCATGCGGGCGCCAACGCCGTGCCCCACAAAGTCTCTCACCACCTGGTAGCCGTGCGCCTCGACGAACTGTTGAATAGCCGCCGAGATGTCCCCGATCCGGTTGCCGGGTATCGCTTGCCCAATCCCTTCAAAAAGGGACTGCCGGGTCACCTGAAGCAGCCGGGAGGCCTCGGCAGAGATCTCCCCGACCGGAAAGGTCATGGACGCATCACCAACGTAACCGTGGTACACCGCTCCGATGTCAATGCTAATAATATCCCCGTTTTCCAGTTTCCTTAAACCCGGA
>Ga0187882_1003165_pt1 | contig 14407 bp, 13 predicted proteins | sample June2016WEW_19_1_3_FD_132991 | JGI IMG/M metagenome (GOLD analysis project Ga0187882, IMG submission 132991) | Peatland microbial communities from SPRUCE experiment site at the Marcell Experimental Forest, Minnesota, USA - June2016WEW_19_150 | ecosystem: Environmental > Terrestrial > Soil >...
CAGCATTTCCCATCCCACCTCATGCGCCCAGTATTCTTCATCGCGTTCCGGAAAGCCTTCATGAGTTACCGTAACCTTCGTGCCTCTGCCTGCTTTCTCGAACCTCACCGTAACCTTCGACGGATTGTCGTCAGACCATTTCGGAATACGCTTACCAGTGTTCTTGTCGTACTCGTTCATTCCCCAGGTGTAGGTGAGTAGCTGGTTTGGCACGACTTCGAGAAATTCCCCTGTCGTAGCGAACCCGTCGGACTCTCGGCCCATCTTGAATTTGCCTCCTTTTCTAGGGTCGATTTCAAAATGGTCCGACATCCACTCCTCCATCTCCTTCTTGTCCGTGAACGCTTTGTAAACGCGTTCGGGGGGAACATTAACCTGAAAGACCTTGACGATGGTCCCCTTCATGGAGTCCGTTTTGGCCAATTGTACATCAAGCGATAGTTAAACCATGAATTAACTACTTATACCGTTGGCTAGTTAAGTTCCCGCATGCCAAGAACAAAACCAACCCTTCTCGCTCGGGAGATGTGGGGGAGGCGCGTTGCAGTGGAGGTCAAGGTCGATTCTGGGGATGAGTTGCGTGGCGAGATCAGCCGAGTCCGGAAAGCACTTCGCTCTCAGGCCTTGAGTGAGCTCTTCGTTGCAGTAGCGAAAGGCACAAACTCACCATCTGAGTTATCGAGGCTGGTCGGCAAGTCGAAGTTCGCCGTTAGCCTGCAACTCTCAGATCTCCGAAAAGCAGGATTGCTGGGTGATCACCTTGGAAAGGGATTGGATATGCGGCGGAAACGTTACGATGTTGTGTGGGAAAGAATTGCACAAATCTTCAGGCAGGATCACGCTCTCGAACTCGAGATGTATGAGAACCATCTCCTTGTTGAATCGTTCCGGGAAATTCAAGGAACAGTTAGCAAAGCTGGCCTGGCAATTTCTGGTAATGGCAAGCTTGGCTTGGTAAGGGAAATCGTTCCCGACAGGTTGCCCGTGGCGGAACCGAATCAAGGGCGGGTCAACGAGCGTATGAGTCGGCTTCTTTGGGAGTTTGCCGAGCTTTTCCAAGGGTATCTGAAGCAACGGCGGTTCACGACAATACAGGAATATCTGCTCGGAGCATACGAGGAGCTGTCACAACACTACGGTCGGTTTCCTCCAAGCTCAGAGCTTGCAAAGTTCTTCGAATTCATGGACAGATCCTTTGCACGTACTGAGCCGATCGAACAACTTTGGAGGAAGTACGTCAGGAAACGCCCGAAAGAATCCTTAGTTTCCTACGGGCGAGTGGCCCCCAAGAATTTGGTTGTCAAACTCTTTGCGGAAGCTGGCAGCGCCGACCCCGCTGGCCGCTACCTCCTAAACGCTGAAGCCCAATCGGTCATCAGGCCTGGGACACCACTAAGGATCTACCCGTCATACACCTATCCCGAGACATGAATCGGCTAGCGTGAGATTCGACTTTCGCGCCGCCCTACAAAATCAGCGTTCAACTTACTGAACGCGGTGCAAACAGACACAACACCAAAATGGCCGCACCGGGTAGAGGGGGCTAGGAAAAACGGCTGGTGCTATGGCGGACGAAGCAGATTGTGGTCGTCAACCTCTTCCTCGACCCTAAACGTAAGTTGAGTTTCAATAAACTCGTTGCCAGAGTCAAACAAACCGGAGCAGAAATCCTGACGGCTGACCATCAAAGCTTGCCCAACTCAGACTCATCTCTGCTTACCAAATGTGACGGCATCATACTGAGCGGCACAGAAGCATTGCTCACGCGTACCGCTGATCGAAAACAGTTCGAGAATTTATTCGAATTCTTACCAAAAATCGAAGTCCCAATATTGGGAATATGCGGGGGCCACCAGGCGCTTGCAATTGCGTACGGGGGCGAAGTGGCAAAGTCGGCACATCGCATCACGGGTTTTCGTACAGTTGAGCTCGAAGACAAAGACAGCCTGCTAGCCGGCCTGCCAGAAAAAATCAGGGTGATGCAAAGCCACTATGAAGAAGTGAAGCGCCTACCGCCAAAGTTCGTACGAATTGCGAGGTCGAAGGACACGAAAAATGAAGCAATGAAACATGAACAGAAACCCCTGTACGGCGTCCAATTTCACCCAGAGAGATGGAACGAAGAGAACCAAGCGGGCAAACGAATCTTGGAGAACTTCATCGAAAAAATCGCTGCTAAACCGTGATTGGTAGCCAGCTGATTTGCTAGGACTGGTGACCGCGGTTAGTGGTTGGTCGTCTTGATCGTAGAGTATCGTTCCACCGTCCCCCACAGCGTAACAGGACCACGGCGTGCGTTCTTGAACGCAACTTAACCTTGGTTTTTCTCGTGGAAGTTCAAATTTAGGGTTTATTCCATTTAGTTGAACCATATTTATCGTGCTAGAAACTTTCTATCGACAGGTCCTTTCCGTTCACTGAGACTGTAACTCTCCTAGAATCTGTTACGTATCCCAGCGGCCTGAGCGCTGGGATCATGCGTCTGGCTGCTTCTGTAACTCGTCTAGGGCAGATTACCAAGAATCCTACTCCCATGTTGAAGGTTCTGTACATCTCCCGGTTCGACACCCGCGCCGCCGCCTGTATTTTCTTGAAAATCCACGGTGGCTGGGGAAGATTATCCAAATGGAAACCGGCCTGCGCCATTATCCCAATTCTCTTGAGCTTCGAGTAGGCGCCTCCGGTAATGTGCGCCAAACCATGAATCTCCAATCCTGACCTGAGCAACCTTGAAATTTCCTTGACGTAGATTCTCGTAGGGCGTAGCAATTCCCCGGCAATCTCCGGGGCCGCTCTTGGAGCGAGGAGGGCTTTCCTAGCCAAAGTCAAGCCGTTGCTGTGGATGCCGCTGCTCCGCAATCCCAGAACAACGTCACCAGGCTCAACTTGTTCCCCGGTAATGATCTTGTTCTTTTTCACGATGCCTACTACCGTTGCAGATAGATCAAAGCCGTGCACAAGGTCTGGGACGATTGCAGTTTCACCCGCAACGATTGCAACGCCGGCCTGTCGCGCGCCCTCCTGCAAACCTTTCATAATGTCGGCTACAAGCCGTGGCCGTGGCTTCTCGAGGGCCAAGTAGTCAACCATTGCAAGCGGTTCGGCACCGACGCATATGATGTCGTTCACGTTCATAGCAACGCAGTCGATACCAATCGTGTCGTACTTGCCGCATGCTTCCGCAACAAGAACTTTCGTCCCAACACCGTCAGCGTGCAAAGCCAACGCGTAGTCTTTGCCAATTTCGACAAGGCCGGCATAGTGTCCACGAACGCCGAGGACCTGTCCCAGCCTTCCTTTCCTGTTCTGAAAGGTTCGGGACAGAACCGCTTCAATGCTCTTGTGAATTTTTGAGATTTGAGTTACGTCAACGCCTGCTTCAGCGTAGGTTCGGGGCGACGGGGTGCACTCTCATTTCGTCACGTCGAGAATTCTCTTAGCCAGATAGGCGGCGTTTTCAGCCGCGTCTATGCCCACCGCGCATACTGGGACACCCCGAGGCATTTGCACGATTGAAAGGAGAGAATCCAAGCCGCCCAGAGCTTTGTTGACGGGCACGCCGATCACAGGCCTCTCAGTACGCGAAGCTATGTAGCCAGGCAAGTGCGCTGCGAGGCCGGCGATTGCGATGAATATCTTGGCCTTGCTTGAGGCGATATACTCGTCGAGCTCCTTATGATTCCTGTGCGCCGACAGGACTTGTGTCTCATGTGTTATACCGAGCGAGTCAAGTGTGTGTTCAGCGCGTTTGGCGATTTCCAAGTCACTCTTTGACCCCATTACAATTGAAACAGAAGCATCAGGCAACGTGAACACGTCCGTTATGTTGAGGGCTCAGCAACCGCTCCTGGCTTAACTCTTGTTCGGCTTGGTGTTGGATAAAGGGTTCCTGCCTCCGGTTCCACCGTTCTTCCCAGCCCCCACTCCAATCAACCACCGCCTTCCCGCCTCGGACAACGACTCGCTCATCGGCGTGAAGTTGAATCGCCTTGGGGTATGTCCGATGCTCTTGCACCAATATTCGCTCAGTCAAGGATTCAAGCGTATCACTCGGCTTGACTGGAACGGTGCTCTGCAGGACAACTGGGCCACCATCCACGCTCTCGTCGACATAGTGCACAGTACAACCCGACTCGTTTTCACCCGCCCGCAGTACGGCTGAATGAACCCGTTCCCCGAACATTCCGGGGCCGCCGAACCTTACCAAGTCTTTGGCGGGGTGAATGTTCATTACTCGAAACCTGTACGCTCCTACCATCGCTGGGCCTAGGACCTGCATGAAACCTGCGAGGGCCACGAGGTCGATTCGGTACTGCCCCAATAGCTCAATAGCTTGCGCGTCGAATTTGTTTCGTGCCTTCTCTTTCTCCTGTTTGCTTGCGAATTTCCTGCCGAACACTCCTTCTAGTACCACATGAGGAGTAGAATATTCTTTGGCAATTTGGATCGCTTGCGCATTAGGGTCATTCGTTACGAGCAAATTGACCTCAACGTTTTCAAAAACTTTAAGCCGAGCATGGTCCGCGATGGCCCTGAAGTTTGATCCTCGGCCGGATGCGAAGACCGCTATGTGTTTCATGCGATCTCAGTTTCCAGCGGCTTCACCATTGAAGGACTAGCACTGAGAGATTTCATGTGCTCAATACGTTTCTGAATCAGGCCTTCGGTTCCAATATCACGCCTGTGCCTCAACGCGCCTTTTACGTGGGCGGTTGCGGCTTCAGCAATCCGCTCCGCCGCGGCTATGGTTTCAGCGATGCCTACAACCGCTATTGTCCTGGAGGCAGTGGTGACTACGTGTCCCTGCTTCATGTCCACACTCGCGTAGAAGATGCGCGCATTCTGCCGCGCCAATGCTCGCTCGTTGACCTCAATGGTTTGAGAGGGAGCTGTTTGCTCGGGGTAAGCCTCGGGGACGAGGTACTTGCATACAGTCGCCCTGCGTTGGAATGAGAAGTGTTTTGATTTCAGTGTTCCGTCTGCTATGTGCTCGCATACCTCGAGAAAGTTTGTTTCCTCTGAGAGTATGGGTAGGACGTTCATCGCTTCGGGGTCGCCGAAACGGCAGTTGAACTCGATGAGTTTCGGGCTTGGCTTTTCTTCGTGCACGCCTCGGGCTAACATGAACTGCCCGTACAAAACGCCCTTGTACTGTTCGCCAGTCTCCTTATTCAGGGAGTGAATGACGTCGGCCATTATTCCAGAACTTACTTCAAGATCTTCCCCCGTCACAAATGGCAGTAGGTGGTTGCGGTCGCTGTAGCTGCCCATCCCACCGGTGTTTGGCCCGGAATCATTCTCGTAAGCCCGTTTGTGGTCCTGGACGAGGGGCATGACATACACATCGTGGCCGTCGACGAAGGTTTGGAGCGAATATTCCTCTCCGTCAAGCCGTTCCTCAACTACGAGCTTCTCGGTGCCACCAATCTTGTTTCGAAGAATTTCTTTGGCGTAGGCTAACTCAGCCTGCTTGCTCGGTAGGTCTTCTCCCGTGACTTTCACCCCTTTCCCACTTGTCAACCCAGCAGGCTTGATGGCCACCGGCCCAGCGGTTCTGATGAACGCTTCAGCCTCTTGGTAATTGGTGAAAACTCGGAAGAGCGGGTTTCCAGATATGTTGTATTTGCGGAGATGTTCTCGGCAGAAGGCCTTGTCGCCTTCGAGCGAAGCAAGCTTTCGAGATGGCCCTACACACCTAACGCCTAATTCGGTTAGGGCGTCGCCGACCCCGTTAACCAGCGGTGCCTCTGGACCAATGACAGCTAATTCGATTCTTTTTCGTTTCGCGTAGTCCGAGACGGTTTGCGGATCACTAACCTGTAGAACTGAGGCATCCTTTGCGAACTTCATTATGCCCGGGTTGCAGGAGCTCATGGCCGCGTACAATTCAGCGTCCGGGGCTTTGGCGAGTGCTGAGGCGATGGCGTGCTCCCTCGCCCCAGACCCCACGAGCAGAACGCGAGTCAATGCTATCTCTCCCAATATCTAACATTCTGATTCTGGGGCTTTGCCTGCATCTCGTCAGCAATCGACTGCGCTAGGGAGGTGGGGTAAACACCGGTTAGGCAGGCGAGGCAAGTTTCCCGCTTTGGAAACCCGATCGCGTCCACTAGCCCATCAATTGTTTGGTAACACAGTTCATCGGCTCCTACGGTTCGGCGGATTTCTTCCACTGATTTTGTTGAGGCGATGAGTTCCGAATGAGTTGGCATGTCAATTCCGTAAAAGCAGGGTGACCGAATGGGTGGGCAGGTAACCCAGACTTCGACGCGGCTTGCACCCGCTTCCTTGAGCAGGTTCACAATTTTCTTCATTGTCGTACCGCGAACAATGCTGTCGTCGACTAGCAGGACGTTCTTCCCTTCCACAACGGTCCGCACTGCGTTCAGCTTCAGCCGAACAGCATTGTCCCTACCCTCTTGATATGGCATGATGAACGTCCTCCCCACGTACCGGTTCTTGATCAAGCCCTCGAAGACTGGGATGCCGGTCTCCCGTGAGATTCCCTCCGCCGCTGGCCGCGCCGTATCGGGGACTGGAACAATCACGTCCGCATGCGTCTTATGCGTGCGTGCAAGGTTCTTGCCAAGTTTCACTCTGGCCTGATACACGTCCTTCCCATCGATCGTCGAATCAGGCCGACTGAAATAGACGTACTCAAACATGCACCTCGCGTGATTGTTCTGTGCCTTAAGCTGCCTTCTAATTAACGGCTCATCTTCCCGTGCAACGATCAATTCCCCTGGGTTCACGTTCGAGTGATTGTGGATGCCATTTATGTCAAGGGCCACGGTTTCCGAGGCGAGCATGAAGAGCCCGTTGCTTTCGCCGAAGCAGAGTGGGCGAAAGCCTTGAGGGTCTCTAAAGGCAATCAGTTCACCGTCCCCAGTCAACACGACCGCTGAGTAGGCGCCTTCAAACTTCGCTACGCAATTCCTAACCGCCCTCTCCACATCGCCGCCGTCCGAGAGTTCGTTGGCCAAGATTTTGAGCATGACCTCTGCGTCACAGGTTGCTGAAAGGAAAGTTCCATCGGAGCGCAATTCGTGGCAAAGCTGAGGGAAATTGACAAGGTTGCCGTTGTGGCACAGCGCAAGTCCACCTTTCGGCCGGTCAGAAAAGTGAGGTTGGGCGAACTCCTCCAACTTCTGTGAATCCCTAAGGGTTTCTTCGTTTGCCGGTTGACCTACAGTGGAGTATCTGACGTGCCCTATCCCAACGCTACCCCTGAGACCGTTGAAGCCCTCAAAGTTGCCGACCAGCCCCAGTTGCTTTCGGTGATAGAACCGGTTCTTTTCGAAAGTGTAAATTCCGCAGGCTTCCTGGCCGCGGTGTTGCAACGCTAGGAGCCCCAACCAAATGTTGTGCGTCACCTCGCCGCCCTTGCTTATGGCTCCGACGACGCCGCAGCTTTCCCTTACTTCTGCCAAGGCTCCAAAATCCCCTGGATCGAGTTCACGTATACCGCCCGAAGAGTATCTACCGAGAAATCCAAGTTAGTGGTGTTGAGCCCAAGACGCAGTGAATTGCCTTCAACTGTCCCTACGACATCAGCGGGAACATTCGTTTTCGAAAGAACCTCTAGAACTTCAGAAGGCTTGTTGGTAGTTAGGACGAACCGAGAATTAGTCTCAGAGAACAACAGTTCATCATCGCGCATTTTATCCTCCTGTGTGATTGTGCAATCAACAGAGGCGCCCTTGAGGCCGGCGATAGCCATCTCGGCAAGGGCAACTCCTAGCCCGCCTTTCGAAACGTCATGGGAAGCGGAAACTAGGCCCTGCCTGATGCATTCATGAACAGTTCTGTCTGTGCGGACCTCAAGTTCAAAATCTAGTGCAGGTGGCGCGTTCCCGTTGCGGCCTAAAGTGTGGTAGTATTCAGACCCGCCTAGTTCAGGCCTCGTTCGTCCGACGATGACTAACGCTTGGCCATAATCTCTGAACCCCATTTTCATAACATCATCGGGTTCCTCGATCAGCCCTAGAACGGTAACAACCGGAGACGATTTGATCGCCTTATGGCTTTCTTCGTCTTGGTTGTAGAAGCTGACCTTTCCGCCAATACATGGTAGGGGGAACGCTTTCGCGAAGTCGGCCATTCCTTCGACTGCTTTCGAGAAGGCCCAGAATATTTCCTCGTCATTCGGGTCACCGAACTGGCAATGGTCGAGGAAAGCGACTGGTTCTGCACCTACTGCCACAATGTTGCGGCAACACTCCGCAAGGACACTGGAAGCCCCAAGGTACGGGTCCAAGTCACAGAACCGGGCGTTTCCGTCGACTTTGACGGCGGCGTACTTGCCGTTTGGCAGCTTCAGCACGGAAGCGTCAGCTTCTCCGGGTTTGTTTATGGTTCTGATGCCGACCTCGTGATCGTACTGTCGGAAAACCCATTCCTTGCTCGCAATCGTCGGCGAAGCCAGCAGGTCTAGGAGGGGCGACCGGAGGTCGCTGGGGCGCTCAGGAGAGTGCTCAAGTTTTCGGACCGCTGGCATTTGCGCCTTTCTGTGGATTATTGGGGCGTTTGCAAGCAACGGGGTGGGTAGGTTTGCGATCGGCTCCCTGAAGTGAAGGACCCTGATTCTGTTGGTTGCGTTGACCTCGCCTATGCGGGCATGCTGCACGCCATACCTCCGAACGATATCATCCAAGAATCCCTCAGACCCTTTTTTCACGACGAAAAGCATTCTTTCTTGGGACTCCGATATCATGACCTCAACGGGCCCCATGTCGCCTTCGCGAACAGGGACTTCCTCCAAGTACACGTCGATGCCCATGCCGCCTTTATCAGCGATCTCGGAGAGGCCTGTGGCTAAACCACCGCCACCTAGGTCCTTGCAGCCCCTTAGAATTCCCGCGCGACCCGCTTCCAGCGACGTTTCAATGACCAGTTTCTTTGTGAAAGGGTCGGGTATTTGGACGGCTGATCTTTCTTGGTCTGAGTCAGCTCTCAAGGTTCTGGACGCAAAAGTTGACCCGTGAATTCCGTCACGGCCCGTGGAACCACCAATGAGGTAGACACCATCGCCCGCGTGGGTTGCTTGTGCAAGAAGAAGTTCCTCCTTCCTTCCAACCCCGAGGCAAGCAACATCTACCAGGCAGTTCCTCTCGAAACAATCGTCAAATTCTACTTCGCCAGCGACCGTCGGAACACCTATGCAATTTCCGTAATCTGCAATTCCCCGAACCACGTTCTTCATTATCCACTTCGAGTGGTCGCTTTTGGTAATCTCACCGAACTTCAATGCGTCAAGAAGGGCGATGGGCGTCGTCCCCATGCAGAGAATGTCGCGGACAACACCCCCTATTCCTGTGGCGGCGCCGCCGTAGGGGTCGACGGCGCTAGGGTGGTTGTGGCTCTCGATGTGCATTGCCACGACATAGTCGTCACCAATATCGATGACGCCGGAATCATATCCGGGCCCAACAAGGACGCGCCTACCCGAGGTTGGGAGTTGTGCCAGGATATGTCTTGATGATTTGTAGCTGCAGTGCTCGCTCCATTGAGCGTCAATCATTGCCCATTCTAGGCCGTTTGGTTCTCTTCCTAGCTGTCGGCGCGCGTAGTCCATCTCTTCACGCGTAAGCGTTGTCCCGAGTTCGCCGACTAGCATCTGGCCCACTCCAACATTGACTCGAAAACTTTCAACCCATTGGTCCCGCCAAGTATGTGGTCACTTGCGCGCTCGGGATGAGGCATCATACCAACAACGTTGCCATCCTTGTTTGAGATTGCAGCTATGCGGCGTGAAGTTCCAGTGGGGTTCTCATGCGCATACGTCATGACAACCATTCCTTCGGCCACAAGCCGGTCCAGAGCCTCGTCATCAGCGAAGAAGCGCCCCTCATTATGGGCGATAGGCATCCTGAGCTGGGAATTTCTTTCAAAGGAGCACGAGAACGCCGTGCTGCAGCTTTCCACCCGCAGGTCTATCCACTTGCATACGAATTTCAGCGTTGAATTCCGTAGTAGTGCTCCAGGAATTAGGCCGGCTTCGATTAGTATCTGAAAACCGTTGCAAATGCCTAGAACAGGTTTTCCGTCTTCAGCCATTTTCCGTATGATGTCAGTCGCGGGGGAATGAGCTGCGATAATGCCGGCTCTCAAGTGGTCGCCGAAGCTAAACCCGCCTGGGAGAATTGCGGCATCATACGAGGTGTCCTTGAAATCGTTGTGCCAAATGAGATTCGCATCGAGGCCTAGAACGTTCCTGAGTACGTGGAGAGTGTCACGGTCACAGTTACTTCCCGGGAACTGAATGACCGCGACCTTCAAGCCTAAGCCCTAACCCTCAGGTTTACTGAGTGCGCGACTGGATTGTATAGTCTCAGGTCGTCGCACATTAGGAGAATTTTATTCTTGGCCTCGATTTCGCTTGACGCTTCGACCTTGACCGTGAGCAGCTTGCCTGAACGGACCTCCTTTACAGATTGAAAGCCCAGCTTGTGAATTAGGTCGCGTTCTATGGTCTCTCCTTCAGGGTCTCGGGCTTGCGGCTTGTTGGATATGACTATCTCAACTGAAAATACTTGGTCCACTGCAAACCCTCCTGAGGGGTTCCAAGTACCCTAGCTCGAAGACCTGGGGCAAGCCCCTACGGAACCTATCCTTATCTAGGATTTCCTTCGTTTCCTTATCCCAAAGTCTCCATGAATCTGGACTAAGCTCGTCCCCGACCAATAGTTGCCCAGAGGGATCTCGTCCGAATTCGAACTTGAAATCAACGAGAATAGCTCCTCTTTCATCGAAGAATCTCTCCAGGATATCCGCCGCTTTCAGGGTGACACGCCTGATTTCCTCTATTTCGTTGTCGCTAGCGAGTCCTAGGAGCTTGAGGTGTTGATCGGTCAGCATTGGATCGTGGAGTGAATCATTTTTCAGGTAGAATTCGACAATGGGAAATGGGAGCTTGTCGCCGTTCTTGAATTGCTTTCCGATACCGATGAAATGTCCAGCAGCGCGGATTCTGCAGACAACTTCTACGGGGATCATTTCTAGTTTTATAACTAGGAGGCGAACGTCGTCGATTTGTTGGATGAAATGGTTTGAAATCCGGTGTTCGGTGAAGAGTCCGTAGAGTTTAGCGGTTATCGCCGCGTTGACCTTTCCTTTACCTGGAAGAACCTCATGCTTCTTACCGTCGCCTGCGGTGACGTCGTCTCGAAAGGTCAGGACGATTCGGTTGGGTTGATCGGTGGGCGTAACGGTTTTCGTTTTGCCGGTGGCAAGTATGGACACTGACATGTTTTGTTAATTAATGCTACAGACTAAAAGCGGTTTTTGACAGGATTACGTCTAACTCTAGGCGTGCGTTCTGCTGGGGGTTGACGGTTAGCCTTCCCTTTGATTCACCCCTGTCAACGTCTGAAGTAAACCGATTCTAACCGAGTTTTCGTCATCGCGGATTTGGAAAGCGATTACAAAAACCCCGCTCGGGCATCTTTTGCTCAAAGCCATCGATTTGTGGAATTATTCTAGTGTGCAAAGTGCCTGATGCCCGTAAACTGCAGAGCCATTCCGAACTCATCCGCGGCCTGTATGACCTCGGGGTCACGTATTGAGCCGCCCGGTTCAATGATCGCTCTCACACCTGCTTTGCCCATCAAATCGACGGAGTCTCTGAAGGGAAGGAAGGCGTCGGACGCCATGACCGTTCCATTAACGCTCAGTCCCGCTTCTTGTGCCTTGAGCAAGGCGATCTTACAGGAGTCAACTCTGCTCATCTGCCCCGCTCCCACTCCGACGAGTTGCTCCGTTGAGCTTAGGACGATGGCATTCGATTTGGCGTGCTTAACGATCTTCCACGCGAAAAGGAGCGCTTCGGCTTCGTTGGGAGTAGGGGGCCTTTTCGAAACAGTCTTCAGGTTTTGCTCGTCGATTAGTTGCTCGTCGCTATCTTGGTATAAGATGCCCCCATGAATCCGCCGAAAGTTCTTCTCCACCTGCCAGCCCTTGCGGTCTGCACGTAGTATCCTCGAAATGTCGAGAATGCGTCGATTCTTCTTTGCCGACAGGACCTTCAGGGCTTCTCCTTCGAATCCCGGTGCCAAGACCAGTTCAACGAACTTGTCGTTTAGAACATTGGCAGTTTCGGTGTCAACCTGCCTTGTGAATGCGTAAACTCCACCAAAGGCTGAAACAGGGTCTGTCTCCAGGGCTCTGCGGCATGATTCTGCCAGTGTCTTTCCCTTTCCGATACCACAAGGGTTCGTGTGCTTGATTATCACTGTGGCTATGATGTCGCCCAGTTCTCTCACCAGGCTGTACCCGGCATCTGCGTCGAGTATGTTTGTGTAGCTGAGCCCTTTCTCGCCGGCAACCATAGGGGATGAAGCAATGCAATTACTTGCGTACACGTCGCGGTAGACTGCTGCCTTCTGGTGCGGGTTCTCGCCGTATCGCAGGTCTTGGATTTTCTCGAAGTTCAATAGGAGCCTATGGGGACCGGGCCATTCACTTCGCACCACGTCTTTCAGGGAAGTTTGAAAGAATGATGAAATCGCCGCGTCGTAAGTTGCGGTGCGTTCGAAAGCTTTGAGCATTAGCTGTGAACTTGTGCGTTCGGAGAGTTGACCATCGTTGCTCTTGAGTTCAGACAGGATTTCAGTGTAGTCAGCTGGGTCGATTACCGCCGCAACGCTCCGGTAGTTCTTCGCTGCAGCCCGAATCATCGTTGGACCGCCGATGTCGATGTTTTCTAGAGCATTGTCCAGGCCCGCCGAATGTGCTGTTACGCTTTCGAATGGATACAGATTTACGACAACCATGTCGATCGGCCTAATTCCCAGCCGGCTTATGGTTTCTCGGTCACCTTCGTTACCGCGCCTGTATAGTAGGCCAGCATGAATTTTCGGGTGGAGGCTCTTCACCCGGCCATCAAGAATTTCAGGGAAACCCGTGTAATCCGCAATCTCTCGAACCCTAATCCCCTTTTCGATAAGCGACTTGGCTGTCCCGCCAGTCGAGAGCAGTTCAATCCCTAAATCACGAAGCCCGCTTGCGAACTCAACAATTCCGGTCTTATCGTGTACGCTCAGCAATGCGGTCTTTATGCGCATACCCATAGGTGGTCTGGGCTGTGAATGATGGCCGCGAGACTTAGCTTTTCTTTACCCGCGATGCCAGCAACTAGTTGACTGGCCCCGTTTTCCAGCCTTAGCTCCGTGGAGCAGTAAGAGTACGCTCAGAAGGATTGTGGGAACGGCGAACAAGAGATTCGGGCAGATTACAACATGCCGACTAGGATTCTATAATCTGACCGTGAGCGGCATTGGAGCCAAGCCCAAGGAAACAGCAAGCACGATGGCACCAAGCAAAATCCCGAACTTATTCACAACACTTACCCCGCACGCCAACCGAAACCATGCAAATCGATTAGCTTTGCAACTACTGTTTCAGAAACTATCGCCTTTCCACCATTGCTCTGAACAATCGTGCTTCCGATGAGCCGACAACAAGGGGGAGGACACCCGCCTACTTCTGAGTCTCGTGGTTTCGCGGTCCCTGAATTTCCGTGATACCTTTCCGGAATCGAGGGCCATTACACGATGTCTTCATCGGAGTAAGGATTCGAAGGACTAAGCAAGTATATGAAAACCGCTCCGCTGGCCATGAATAGCCCGGCGACTAGGAAGGTTAGGTAGAATCCGGTGTAGAAGGATATGAATCCTGAGATGAATGAGCCTATCATTGTTGCGAACCCTACGAGGGCGCTGTATATCCCCAAAGCGGAGCCCTGACCACTCCGGCCCAGCGTGTTGAAAACCATCACATTCGAAGCTGCGTAGTAAACTGCGTATGCAAGCCCCGCGGCTAGCGTATAGAAGACGATGGTGTACGCTAAGTATGGGAGTCCCGTGAGGAAGTAGGCGGAGACTCCTATCGCCACATAACCAACGGAACGCAACAGAAGCCCCCCGAATGCGTTCTGCCTCAGGTTTTGCTGGGTCATGCGTTTTCCGTAATAGTTGAAAGAGGCCGTTTGAATCGTCATTGCAATCACCGAGACGAGGAAGATTTCGCTCCTTGAGATACTAGCCTTGGAAAGCGAGGGAACAAGGGAAGTGTTGAAGATTCCGCTAGCGAAATAGAATGCCGCTATGGAACCGTAAAGCAGCGCGGGCTCCCGGGTTAGCGGAGACCTTCCGCCCTTGAAGAACCGCCTGAAATCCATCAAGCTCGGTATCTTCAAGAAGAACAGAGGCAACGCTAAGAGCCGTTGGAAAAAGCTCCGGCTGACCATGACAATCATGTCGCGTTCAAAAACGAAGCCAGGCTCCTTCATCATAACCACCGACATTGCAACCGAAAATACGCAGAGCACTGTCAGGGGGACAACGAGAAGATTGAATGGCAGGAAGTCACCCCACGCAACACCAAGCAGCAACCCAATGACCACGCCCAC
>Ga0187882_1003171_pt1 | contig 14388 bp, 12 predicted proteins | sample June2016WEW_19_1_3_FD_132991 | JGI IMG/M metagenome (GOLD analysis project Ga0187882, IMG submission 132991) | Peatland microbial communities from SPRUCE experiment site at the Marcell Experimental Forest, Minnesota, USA - June2016WEW_19_150 | ecosystem: Environmental > Terrestrial > Soil >...
CGTCCTCGATCCGGTGCTTCTTCTCTTTCAGCTCGGTCTCGGTGGCAGCGCCCACCTTGACCACGGCCACGCCGCCGGCAAGTTTCGCCAGGCGCTCCTGGAGCTTCTCCCGGTCATAGTCGGACGTGGTGTCCTCGATCTGGACCTTGATCTGGTTGACCCGGGCCTTGACATCCCCGGACTTGCCGAAGCCCTCGACGATGGTGGTCTTCTCCTTGCTGATCTTGACCTTCTTGGCCTGGCCGAGCATGTTCAGGTCGACACTCTCCAGTTTGTATCCCATGTCTTCGGAGATGAAGGTGCCGCCGGTAAGGATGGCGATATCCTCCAGCATGGCCTTGCGGCGGTCGCCGAAGGCCGGGGCCTTGACGGCGGCGCCGCGGAGGATGCCCCGCAGCTTGTTGACCACCAGGGTGGCCAGGGCCTCGCCCTCGACGTCCTCGGCGATAATCAGAAGCGGCTTGCCGGAGCGTACGACCTTCTCCAATAGGGGCAGGAAGTCGTTGATGGCGCCGATCTTCTTCTCATAGATCAGGATGTACGTCTCCTCCAGTTCCACTTCCATGGTCTCGTTGTTGGTGACGAAGTAGGGGGAGACGTAGCCGCGGTCGAACTCCATGCCTTCGACCACTTCCACCGTGGTCTCGATCCCCTTGGACTCCTCCACGGTGATCACGCCGTCCTTGCCAACCTTGTCCATGGCCTCGGCGATCAGTTCGCCGATCTCCTTGTCGTTGCCGGCGATGGCGGCCACGTGGGAGATGGATTCCTTGGTCTCCACGGTGATGCTGTGCTTCTTCATCTCCTCGACGGCCTTCTCCACCGCCTTGTCGATGCCGCGCTTCAGGAAGATCGGGTTGGCGCCGGCGGTGACGTTCTTCAGGCCCTCGCTGACGATCGCCTGGGCGAGCACGGTGGCGGTGGTGGTGCCGTCCCCAGCGACATCATTGGTCTTGGAGGCGACCTCCTTGCAGAGCTGGGCGCCCATGTTCTCGTAGGCGTCTTCCAGCTCGATCTCCTTGGCCACGGTGACGCCGTCCTTGGTGATGATCGGGGAGCCGAATTTCCTCTCCAGCACGACATTCCGGCCTTTAGGCCCGAGGGTGGTTTTAACCGCCTCGGCGACTATGTTGACGCCTCTTTCCAGCTTGCGCCTGGCGTCGACGTTGAAAATGATTTGCTTGGCAGCCATTAATTTCTTTGCCTCCTTTAGGTTTGCGTTTACTCAGGTTCGAGGACAGACGCCCAGTTACTCTTTGATGGCGAGGATGTCAGTTTCCCGCAGGATCAGGTACTCGACGGCGTCGAGTTTGATCTCCGAGCCACCGTACTTGGCGTAGATCACCTTGTCGCCGGTCTTGACTTCCGGCTGGACTCTGGTTCCATTTTCGAGGAGCCGTCCCGGCCCGACAGCGATCACTTCCCCGGCCTGGGGTTTTTCCTTGGCGGTGTCGGGAAGGATGATTCCTCCCTGGGTCTTTTCCTCCTTGGACAGAGGCTTTACCAGCACGTGGTCACCTAGTGGTTTGAGCATTTACAACAACCCTCCTCAAAATGGTAAGAAATTGAAACTGATTAGCACTCAACCTTAACGAGTGCTAACAACCTAATGATAAATATACAAATGGAGGCACTGATTGTCAATACCTTTTTCACGGCCTTAACACAAGTTTAACCAATTTTATTGTAAATTAACGAAAATATTGGCGACATCTGAATTGGTAGGCGTAAATATACAGGTGGGCTGGGAGGCAGGGGGGCGAGGTTCTAGCCTCGAACCTCGAGGTGGGGCTCCAGGTGAGCGAAGATCACTGTCTGGTTGCCCCTTTCCTTACTGCACGAGGGGCAGTTGGCCAGGCACAGGTAGAGATCCCGTACCTTGCGCCCTTTCTTCTTGAGATCCCGAAGCAGCTTGTCGACCACGGTTCCCATCTGGAAGGGCGGCGCCTTGGTGATTACCGTGTAAAAGGCGCCCTGCAGCTTGCGGCAGGCAGAGTTGTCGCCATCCTCCCGGCAGGCTGCCGGGTCCCCCGGCGGGTTGATCTCCAGGAAGATCTCACCCCGGAACAGGCCGCTCTTCAGCAAAATGAGCGGGTCCTGCTTGATGATGTAGCCCTGGGCTGTGGCTTCCATCATCGCCCTGGAGATATCTTCGCTGTAGGTGATGGGGCTATGAAGGGCCATGCGGGTGGTGACGCGGTAAAAGTAGCGTGACTGTTCCCAGAAGCATTCCTTATCTTGCCAGGTCTCGCTATCCATCGACTGGCAGTAGCAGCCCTTGAGCATGGTTCCATCTCCTCAGCGCAGGCGTGCCTTGAGAACTATACATCAATTATACCCCAGATGCTTTATCCTGCATATATATTCTCGCGTATTAAGCATTGTGACCCGGAATAAAATATTTGTAATGGACAAGGGGGTCTTGACGGTGCGTTGGATAGTGATGAGGCGGCGTGACATATTCAGGTGGGGGCTGTTCGTGGTGATTTTCGGCATCGGGTTGCTGCTGGCTACTGGCCTGGCGGGCCGGGTGAGCAGGGTATCCGCCCGCCCACAGCGCGATGTGCCGATCTACTCGGTGGACACCAGGGAGAAGAAGGTGGCCATCTCCTTTGACGCCGCCTGGGGAGCCGACGCCACACCGAAGCTTTTAGAAATTTTAAAACAGCACAACGTCAAGACCACCTTCTTCCTGACCGGGATTTGGGTCAAGAAGTACCCACAGATGGTGCAGGCGATCGCCGCCGCCGGGCACGAGATCGGCAACCACAGCCTGACCCACCCGCATTTCGCCTCATTGCCGGAGTCGGAGATCAAACAGGAACTGGCGGAGAACGACGCCCTGATCTTCAAGCTCACCAACAAGCATACCCGGCTGTTCCGGCCGCCTTTCGGGGAGTACAACAACTTGATACTGCAGACCGCCCGCGGCATGGGCTACGAGGTGATCCAGTGGAGCGTGGACTCCCTGGACTGGCAGGATATCGGCAAGGAGGCGATCACCGACCGGGTGCTGAAGAACATTCAACCGGGGGCGATCGTCCTCTTCCACAACAATGCCCAGTACACCCCGGAGGCCCTGCCGGTGATCCTGGATACCCTGCAGCAGCAGGGCTACCAGATCGTTCCGGTCTCCGACCTGCTGCTCAAGGGGAACTATTATGTGGAGCAGCATAGCGGCATCCAGAAGCAAAAAGGGAACCAGGCGCCGGAAGCCAAGCCTAGCCTGATGCCGGTGACGCCCCTCTCGATGTTCCCTGTGCTCCGCATTCCCGGTGTGCCGGCGGGCTTTCAGCCGAGGTGAAGCCTCGAGCCGGCGTTCAGGCCGGGCTGCAAGCCCGGATGCGGAGGAGGAAGTTCGAACCTCGAACCTCGATCAGATCTCCCGTGGTTTGCAGATGATCTCCTTGACCTTGGTGTCAAAGAACTGATTGGAATGGGCGGGCACGATCACCACCGCCGTATCGGCCCCGGTGGCTGATCCGGCCACGGCGACGACTTCCTGCCCATAGGGAATCAGCCCGGCGTCCAGGGCCATGCAGGCGATCTCCACGCATACTTTGACCCCCTGGCCTAGCATCCTGAGCGATTGGGCGATGATCTCCGCCGGGTAGAGGCCGCCGAACTTGTTGCGCACTGCCCGGTCGACCCCGGCCAGGAGGTGGGTGGTGGTCAGCAGCTTGACTCCCTTCTCCGCCAGTTTCTGCCGCACCTGGGGCGGCATCTCGTCCTCGCCGGGGCTCATGAAGCCGATGTGGTGGGTGACGCAGATCACCTCCACACCCTTGTCCAGGAACTGCTCTGCAGTGTAGCCGCTGTTGGATGCCACCACGACCTGCTTGATGCCCAGCTCTTTTGCCCGCTTCAGGGCCAGGTCGACGGTGGCGGTGGTGTTGGCCCTTCCCTTCTGCTCCCAGTCCATGTCTTTTCGCTCCTCTCTTTGATTTCTGCCGGTTCACGTCAGATTTCCATATATAGTTTGTACAAAAAACTACCCGGTAGTCAACAACAAATTATCGAGACAACTGCTTGTTGCTTAAAGGCCGTCCGTATTCAACTGGGTCTTGGCTTCAGTGGGGGATTGCTTCCCCCACTGAAGTTTATCAGTAAAACTTGGCTTGCGCCGAGCCGTCGGCGAAGGCGGAAGCCTTAGTTGCACTGATCCAGGGGCTTAGCGCCACTTGGCTCCCACTTCAGTGGGAGTCTAGTGGCGGTTAGCCATCGGGGAACAGTTGAATACAGTGGCGTAGCCGCTCTTACCTGTGTGCCCGTTTTCTTTCAGGCCGGGCGTTAGCCCGGATAACGGCGCCCACCGCTTCATGTACTCCGCATTCTTCAGGCCGGGCTGTAAGCCCGGATGCGGAGGAAGCGGGGGCATTAGAGCGGGTAGCCATCTGTGGTAAAAGCCATGCCGGAGAGGATGCGGCAGGGACGGGGATGGGCGTGGTTGTTCTTGTGCGGTTGACGTGGTTGGACTTGCTGCTGCAAATGGTATAATCGAAGGAACAATATCCGGTTGGAGATGGTGACGATCTTGCCCGAGCACCTCTGTCCTGCAAATAGAGACGATGCTCCCGGCTCATCCGGACGATTGCCGGGCATGGCCCGGGCGGCTCTGATCTGCGTTCTGGTCTTCGCCTTTTTGGCCTGGCGGCTGCACGTGGGTGGCCTGGTTACCTTCGACAGCGCCATCACTGGCTGGGTCCGGGCTGACATCACTCCCGGTTTGACGTGCTGGATGATCCTGATCACCGACCTAGGCAACCTCGGCTTTGTGACCGTCCTGACCACCCTCACCGCCCTCTTCCTGTTCGCCTGCCGGGAGTGGGGGGAGGGGCTGGGGGTGGCAGCGGCCTCTCTGAGTTCCTGGTTGCTGTATTCATGCCTGAAACTGGTCTTCCAACGACCGCGCCCGGACCTGCCGCAACTGGTCCCGGCCGGCGGTTACAGCTTTCCCAGCGGCCATGCCACGGTGACGGCAGCGCTCTTTTTCACCATGGGCATGATCTACTGTCATCACACCGGCTACCGTACCGGAAGGTCAATGATACTGGCCGCTGCGGCGCTGCTGGTGCTGCTGGTGGGGGTCAGCCGGGTCTACCTGGGGGTGCATTACCCCGGCGACGTGGTGGCCGGCTGGGCAGCGGGCGGGTTTGTGGCCCTGGTTGTCGCAATGTTGTTGCGTCTGGATTCCCGGGCGAGTTGATGCCGCTTGCTCAAGAATTGAGTCAGGGGGCGGTTCCCTGACTTACTTGGCCTATTTACTCACAACCGGTCGCCAGCCTGCCTGGGTCGTTTGTTCAACTGGTAACTTGGCTTCAGTGGGGGAAGGCAATCCCCCACTGAAGCCAAGAACTCAGTTGATGGGGAGTGTTAAGCTTGAAACCTGGCCTGATCTGCTACCTGGCCCAGCGTGAGGATGAGGAAGAGATTGCCTACGATGTGGCGGAGTTGAAGGAACTCCTGGTCAACATCGAGATCGGGGTTGCCACGGTGGTGGTGCAGCGCCGCCGGCCGGACGTCAACTACCTGTTTGGCGAGGGCAAGGCGCAGGAGGTCAAGCAACAAGCTGCCGGCGCCTCGATAGAAGCGGTGATCTTTAACCGGGAACTGTCGCCCCGGCAGGTGAAGGCCCTGGAGGACCTGTTCGAAGATGTGGAGATCTGGGACCGTACCCAGGTAGTGCTGGAGATCTTCAGCCGCCGCGCCCGCTCTAGGGAGGGGAAGATCCAGGTCGACCTGGCCCGCCTTTCCTACCTCTACCCGCGCATGCTGGGGTTGGGCGGGGTGCTCTCCCGCCTGGGGGGCGGCATCGGCACTCGAGGCCCCGGCGAGACCAAGCTGGAAGTGCTGCGCCGGACGGTACGCGACCGCATCCACGACCTGAAAGAGGAGATGGAGGCTGTGCGCCAGAGCCGGGCGGTGCTGCGGCAGCAGCGACAGAGCGCCGGCATCCCGGTGGTCTCGCTGGTGGGTTATACCAACGCCGGCAAGTCCACCCTGCTGAATGCCCTCTCCCAGAGCAGCCAGCAGGCCCTGGCCGAGGACCGGCTGTTTGCCACCCTTGACCCGCTCAGCCGGCGTATCCACCTGCCATCGGGTAGAGCAGCGCTATTGACCGATACGGTGGGTTTTATCCGGGACCTGCCGAAGAAGCTGAAGGAAGCCTTTGCAGCCACCCTGGAGGAGTTGCAGGAGGCCGGCCTGCTGCTGCACGTGATCGACCTGACCAGTCCCTATATGGAGCAACAGGCGGAGGCGGTGGAGGAGATTCTGGGGGAGCTGGCCCTGGATGACCGCCCGCTGATCAAGGTTTACAACAAGCTTGACAATTTCAAAGAACCGCCTCCTGCGGACGGCGTGGCAGTGTCGGCGCGGTATGGCGCCAATCTGGACCTGCTGCGGCAGTTGATCGAGAATGCCCTATTTCCTGAGCAGGAGTTGGAGATCCTGGTGCCCTACAACCGGCTGAACGAGGTCGGACGACTCCGCGACTACCTCAAGGTAATGGCTGAGGAATACCTGGGGGACGGGGTGCGCTTCACCGTGCGCGGCCGACTGCAGGACCTGGAGCGGCTGCGGTCGCGCCTGACGAAATGAGGACATCTTGACTTACGAGAGCCGGGTAGAGGTCAGGGGCGCGGGCTATAGGGCTGTTGCTGCTTGCGCATACGCAGCGACTTGGGAGTGACCTCCAGCAGTTCATCGTCACCGATGAACTCCAGGCACTGCTCCAGGCTCATTTGCCGGGTTGGGGTCAGCTTGATCCCCAGGTCGGCGGTGGAACTGCGCATGTTGGTCAGACGCTTTTTTTTACAGACGTTGATGGCCAGGTCACCGGTGCGGGCGTGTTCACCCACGATCATCCCGGCGTAGACCGGCACGCCCACGCCAACAAATAGATCGCCCCGCTCCTGGGCGTTTTCCAGCCCGTAGCCGGTGGTCTCCCCGCCCTCGAAGGCCACCAGCGACCCCCGCAGGCGCGCCGGGATCTCCCCGGCCAGCGGGGCATAGTGGTGGAAGGACTGGTACATGACGCCTGTGCCTTTGGTGTCGGTTAGAAACTCCGAGCGGAAGCCGAACAGGCCGCGGGTGGGAACGTGAAATTCCATGCGCACCTGGCCGTTGGCGTCGGGCTGCATGTTTACCATGGTGCTCTTGCGGGGCCCCAGGCGCTCCATGACAATTCCGATGCAGGCCTCCTGCACCTCGATCACCACCTCTTCCACCGGCTCGCAGATCACTCCCTTGATCTCCCGCTCGATCACTCGTGGCCGGGACACCTCGAATTCGTAACCCTCCCGGCGCATGGTCTCGATCAGGATCGACAGGTGCAACTCGCCACGGCCAGCGACCAGGAAGGCATCGGGTGAATCGGTTAGCTGCACTCGCAGACTGACGTCCGAATCCAGCTCCCTCATCAGCCGCTCCCCGAGCTTGCGGGAGGTGACGAAGTCTCCCTCCCGGCCGGCGAAAGGGCTCTTGTTCACCAGGAAGGTGACGGCTACGGTCGGCTCGTCGATCTGCACGAAACTTAGCGGTTCCGGAGCTTCCGGGTCGGCGACGGTCTCGCCGACATTGATCTCCTCTAGCCCCACGACCACCACGATCTCCCCGGCGGCAGCCTCCTCCACCGGGATCTTTTTCAGCCCGTCAAAGACATATAAGCCGGCCAGGCGCTGCCGCCGCGGCACGCCGTCGGCGCCAAGCACAGCCACATCCTGTTTGTTGCGAATGGCGCCCTGGTGGATGCGTCCCACCGCCTGCCGCCCCACGTAGGTATCGTAGTCGATCAGGGTCACGCCGAGTTGCAGCGGGGCCCCGGGATCACCGTCAGGCACCGGGATGGTGGACAAGATCAGGTCGAACAGCGGCTTAAGGTTGGCGCCCGGCTGCCCCGGATCCAGGGTGGCCGTACCCGCTTTGGCATTGGTGTAGACTACCGGGAAATCCAACTGGGCGCTGCTGGCCCCCAGGTCGATGAACAGATCCAGCACCTCGTCCAGCGCCTCAGCAGGGCGGGCGCCCAGGCGGTCGATCTTGTTGATCACCACGATCGGCACCAACCCGGCTTCCAACGCCTTGCGCAGCACGAAGCGGGTCTGGGGCATCGGCCCCTCGGAGGCGTCGACCAGCAGCAGGACGCCGTCGACCATCTGGACGATGCGCTCCACCTCGCCGCCGAAGTCGGCGTGGCCGGGGGTATCCACGATGTTCAGCTTATAACCCTGGTAAGTGACCGCGGTATTCTTGGCCATGATGGTGATGCCCCGCTCCCGCTCCAGGTCGTTGCGGTCGAGGACGCGCTCCTCCACGGCCTGCCGCTCGTGGAAGACCCCGCTCTGCTTCAGCATCCCGTCCACCAGGGTAGTCTTGCCGTGGTCGACGTGGGCGATGATCGCCAGGTTGCGGAGATGGTCCTGCCGTACGCTATCTTTTTTTATGGTTCCTTCCATGAGTAATGCCTCGCATCATGTTCTTTAGAATTGTTCTCACAAGTCGGGTTGTCAATCTTAACCTGCAGCCACCTTTCTGAACGACGCGGGTAGGTCTCCCAACCCAATTCCGAACTGCTGCTCATGGGTCTAGTCCCTTTCAGGTCATTGGTTTGATGTTCTACGCCAGCTATTTTGGCTCGAAACGTTCAGCAGCCAGGCGGTTGAAATGAGCTTTGTCGAAGGTGAAAACTGGCCAGTCGCTGCCAACAGCCTTGGCCGCAAGATAGGCGTCGATGAAGTCGACGTTCAGGGTAGCGAAGTCAGCCAACGCTCCTAATACCAGTTCACGCTCTTCTGCTTCCATGCCCTGGGCATTGACAACCTCACTCACAGTTTCTGCTGTTTGCTCTTTTGAATAATTATAGAAGGAGTTCAGCACCCACACGAGTTCGGCGATGTTGACCATGGAGAGGTGCAACTTGATCAGGCTGCGTTCGGCCATCTCCATAACTTTACAGGATTCTGCAAAAAGCTGCTCATCGTCGTGCATCAAGTAACGCAACACCACATTAGTATCGATCCAAACATCTGTTATCTTTGAATTATTCATGTTGCAATCTCTGCGCTGCCTGTTTAGCGACCATACGCTTGGTGGCCTCTTCCTCCTCTTCAATGCCAAGGAAGGGCTGTTTAGGAGTCAGAATCCCGGCCAACTCCGATAGCCGGCGGCGATTGCGAACATGGACCAGAAAGGTCTTATCAGAAGCCAGTTCAAAGATCAGTTCATCGCCGGTGCTAATGTTCAGGGCATCTCTAATTTCTTTGGGAACCTGTACCTGCCCCTTTCCTGTAACCCGACCGGTAGCATTAATCAAAAGATCACATCCATTCACTTTATGTCGTCAATTAATTATAATTCATGACAGACTATAAATCAAGGTTAAGGTATGATTTCATGAGAGGAATGGAGCAGCTCGTATTGACAGATTGCTGGAAAGTAAAATATATATCACTGCTTTACTTGAACTGCTTACTTTTTTGCCACCTCGAAGAAGAGGCCGTCGGGGGTGCCCTTCAGGGTGACGGTGTCACCCTGCCTGATCTCGTCGGCGATGATCTTGCGGGAGAGCGGGGTCTCCACCTCCTGCTGGATCAGCCGTTTCAGCGGGCGGGCGCCGTAGGCCGGGTCGTAGCCCTTCTTGGCAAGGTAGGCCGCTGCCTCCTGGTCCCACTCCAGGGTGCCGCCCTGGGTCTGCCGGATCCGGGTCGCCAGGCGCTTAAGCAGCAGCCCGGCAATCTCCCGGATCTGCTCCTGCTCCAGGGCGTGGAAGACGATGATCTCGTCCACCCGGTTCAGGAATTCCGGGCGGAAGTGCTGCCGGAGCATACCCAGCACGGTTTCCTTCATCCGGTCGAAACTGGCGCCTCGCTCCTGGAAGCCCAGGATCTCCTGGCTGCCGATGTTGGAGGTCATGATCACGATGCTGTTCTTGAAGTTGACCACCCGGCCCTGACCGTCCGTCAGGCGGCCGTCGTCCAGGATTTGCAGCAGGGCGTTGAACACGTCGGGATGCGCCTTCTCGATCTCGTCGAACAGGATCACGGAGTAGGGCTTGCGCCGTACCGCCTCGGTGAGCTGACCGCCCTCCTCGTAGCCCACGTAGCCGGGAGGCGCCCCGATCAGCCGGGCGACCGTATGCTTCTCCATATACTCGGACATGTCCAGCCGGATCATGTTCCGTTCGTCGTCGAACAACGCCTCCGCCAGGGCGCGGCACAGCTCGGTCTTGCCGACGCCGGTCGGTCCCAGGAGGATGAAACTGCCTACCGGGCGGTTCGGGTCCTTGAGGCCGCTGCGGGATCTCAGCACGGCGTCAGCCACCGCATGCACCGCCTCGTCCTGGCCGATCACCCGCTGGTGCAGGATTTCCTCCAGGTGGAACAGCTTCTCCCGTTCACCTTCCATCAGACGACTGACCGGGATGCCGGTCCAGCGGCTGACTACCCGGGCAATGTCCTGCTCATCCACCTCTTCCTTGAGCAGCATGCTGCCCTTCTCCTTGCCGGCGATCTGCTCTTCTTCTGCCTTGAGCCGGCGCTCCAGTTCATTCAGGCGCCCGTATTTCAATTCGGCTGCCCTGTTCAGGTCGTACTGGCGCTCCGCCCGCTCGATCTCCGTGCGCACCGCCTCGATCTCCTTCTTGATCTCCCGCAGGCGGGTGATACCCTGTTTCTCCTCCTGCCACTGGGCCCTCATGGCGTCGGACTGGCTTTTCAGATCGGCCAGTTCCTTCTGGAGATGCCCCAACCGCTCCCGGGAGGCCTGGTCGTGCTCCTTCTTCAGTGCCGTTTCCTCGATCTCCAACTGCATCACTCGCCGGGTGATCTCGTCCAGGGCGGTGGGCATGCTGTCGATCTCCGTGCGTAGCCGGGCGCCGGCCTCGTCCATCAAGTCGATGGCCTTATCCGGCAGGAAGCGGTCGGAGATGTAGCGGTCGGATAGCACCGCCGCCGCTACCAGGGCGGCATCCTGGATACGCACCCCGTGGTGCACCTCGTAACGCTCCTTGAGGCCGCGCAGGATGGAGACGGTGTCCTCCACCGACGGCGGGTTGACCATCACCGGCTGGAAGCGGCGCTCCAGAGCGGCATCCTTCTCGATGTGCTTCCGGTATTCGGCAAGGGTGGTCGCTCCGATCGCCCGCAACTCGCCCCGCGCCAGCATCGGTTTCAGCAAGTTGCTGGCGTCCATGGCACCCTCGGCCGCCCCGGCCCCGACCACCGTGTGCAGTTCGTCGATGAACAGCACGATGCGGCCCTCCGCATCGCTGACCTCCTTCAGCACCGCCTTCAGGCGCTCCTCGAACTCGCCGCGGTACTTGGCGCCCGCCACCAGCGAACCCATGTCCAGGGCGATGATCCGCTTCTCCTTCAATCCCTCGGGTACGTCCTTGGCCACGATGCGCCGGGCGAGGCCCTCCACGATGGCGGTCTTGCCGACGCCCGGCTCGCCGATCAGCACCGGGTTGTTCTTGGTACGGCGGGATAGGATCTCCATCACCCGGCGGATCTCCTCGTCACGGCCGATCACCGGATCGAGCTTGCCGTCGGCAGCCAGTCTGGTCAGGTCGCGGCCATAGCGCTCCAGGGCCTCGTAGGTGGCCTCCGGGTTCTCGCCGGTGACCCGCTGCGATCCCCGGATCGCCTTCAGGGCGGAGAGCAGGCTGTTCCGGCTGATATTCTGCCGGCGCAGCAGTTCTTTGAGATCTTCCTCGCCCTCGTCGATCAGGGCGAGCAGCAAGTGCTCCACGCTCAGGTACTCGTCCTTCAGGGATTTCGCTTCCTTCTCCGCCCGCGCCAACACCCGGGCCAGACCGGCGCCGAGGTGCAGCGAATCCTCCGGGCCGTAGACCGCCGGAAGCTTGCGCAATAACTCATCCAGCCCCCGCTGGAGGGATGGGAGATCGGCGCCCGCCCCGGTCAGAAAGCGCCCCGCCAGGCCGTCCTCCTGCCTGATCAGGGCGGCCAGCAGGTGCTTGGAGGCCACTTCCTGGTGGTGCATCTCAGCGGCCAACTGCTGGGCTGCTGCCAGGCCATCCCGGGCCTTCTGGGTAAACTTGTTGAGATCCGTGTATCTCACCTCACAATTCAAGAGTGATGAGTGATGAGCATGATGAGTGATGGCATACACTTTTTAGACTCATTACTCATTACTCATCACTCATCACTCATCACTTCCTTAGGCGGTCGACCTCCGCCTGCAGGGTCTCGATCCGTTCCAGCAGGTCGAGGATGATGGCTGCTCCGGGCAGGTTGACGCCCATGGTCTGCCTCAGGCGCAGCATCCTGTAGACTCGCTGCAGTTGCCGCGGCCGGATGGTCTCCTCCCGGATCTCGACGACTCCCAACTCCTCCAGCATCTGCAGCAGTTCCGGGTGGAGATCCAACTCACAGAGCGGCAGCCGCTCATCATCGTCATCATTATAATGGTAATACCAGCGCACGATGCTCATGGCGATCCGCTACCTTTTTCTAATTTTTGCAACTCAATAACTAAATAACTTAGGCGCCTGATACCCTGAGTTTTTGCAACTGCCGGTACAGGTCTTTTTCCTCCTCGCTCAAGGCGGGAGGGATGTCGATCACCAGCCGGACGTATTCGTCGCCGCGCTGGCCGCCATTCCCGGGCAGGCCCTTCTCCCGCAGCCGCAATCTGATTCCGGCGTGGCTGCCCGGGGGTATGGTCATGATCACCGGCCCGTCCAGGGTGGGCACCTTGACTTTGTCCCCCAGGGCCGCCTGGTCAGGCAGCAGCCTGATTTCCGTTTCCAGGTCGCTGCCCTTCACGGTGTACACGGGATGGGGCAGCAGGCGCACCTTGAGGTAGAGGTCGCCCCTGGCGCCGCCGCCGGTTCCCTCGCCGCCCTGGCCGCGCAGCCGGATGCGCCCGCCGTTACAGATGCCTGCCGGGATCTTGACCTCCAGCGTCTTGGTGTCCGGGACCTGGCCGGTGCCGCCACAGCGGGGACAGAAGCCGCGTTCCCTGGTTCCGGCGCCGCCACACTCGGTACAGACTGCCCCGGTGGACAACTGGATGGTCTTGCTGACACCGTGATAGGCCTCCTCCAGGGGCAGTTCGATCTCGGTCTCCACGTCCTGGCCGCGCTGCGGTCCGCGGGTTCTGCGCCGCGCCCCGGCGGCGGCGGCTCCGGCGGTGGCGCGCCCGAAGGCGCCGCCGCCGAACAGGGTCTCGAAGAAGTCGCTGAAGCCCCCTGCGCCCTGGAATCCATCCGCCCCACCAGGGAAGTCTGCGCTGTTGTAGAAGCGCACGTTGTCACCCCAGTCGGGCGGTGGCTGAAAGTCCTGGCCATTGCGCCAGTTGCTGCCCAGGCGGTCGTACTTCGACCGCTTCTCCGGGTCGCTCAGCACCTCGTAGGCCTCGTTGATCTTCTTGAACTTCTCCTCGGCCTCGGCCTTCTGCTTGCCCGTATGCAGGTCGGGATGCCACTTGCGGGCCAGCTTCCGGTAGGCGCTCTTGATCTCCTTTTCCGTGGCCTCCCGCTTGATGCCTAAGATCTCGTAGTAATCCTGAAAAGCTATCGCCATCTACCCTGAAACCCCCAATTTCCCAGTGTTACAATTACTTTACTTCGTATTCGGCGTCCACCACGTCGGGCCCACCCTGGTGCGACCCTGGTGCGGCGCTGCCGGGTGTGCTGCCATAGCTTTCTCCTACCCCGCCGGGCTGTCCGCCCGCGGCCCCTCCTGCCGCCTGGGCCTTCTTGTAGGCGGCTTCCGACAGGGAGTAGGCCGCCTGCTGCAGGTCATCCTTCAATGACCGGATCTTGTCGACCGGGGCGTTCTCCTTCAGGGCTGCCTTCAAGTCTGATGCCAACTGCTCCACCCGGGCCTTCTCGTGCACCGGCACCTGGTCGCCCAGGTCCTTGAGCTGGCGCTCCACCTGGTAGACCAGGCTGTCCGCCTCGTTGCGGGCCTCGATCTCCTGCCGCCGCTTCTTGTCTTCCTCGGCGTTGGCCTGAGCATCATTCACCATCCGGTCGATCTCGCCCTTGTCCAGGTTGCTGGAGCCGCTGATGGTGACCGTCTGCTCCTTGCCCGACGCCTTGTCCCGGGCGCTCACTTTCAGGATGCCGTTGGCGTCGATGTCGAAGGTCACCTCCACCTGGGGGATGCCCCGCGGCGCCGGCGGAATGCCGTCCAGTTTGAACTGCCCCAGCGACCGGTTGTCCCGGGCCATCTCCCGCTCGCCCTGCAGTACGTTGATGTCCACTGCGGGCTGGTTGTCTTCGGCAGTCGAGAAAACCTGGCTGCGCCGTACCGGGATGGTGGTGTTGCGCTCGACGATCCTGGTCATCACACCGCCCAGGGTCTCGACGCCCAGGGACAGGGGAGTGACGTCCAGCAGCACCACGTCCTTGACCTCGCCGGC
>Ga0187882_1003172_pt1 | contig 14384 bp, 9 predicted proteins | sample June2016WEW_19_1_3_FD_132991 | JGI IMG/M metagenome (GOLD analysis project Ga0187882, IMG submission 132991) | Peatland microbial communities from SPRUCE experiment site at the Marcell Experimental Forest, Minnesota, USA - June2016WEW_19_150 | ecosystem: Environmental > Terrestrial > Soil >...
GGACTTGGCCAAGTGCACGCTCGAAGGTACCGGCATTCAGGCAATGATCCAGGGTGACACCGCGGGAGGAATGCGTGAACACCTTGCATGGTCTGGCGCGGGATACAAAATCCTGGTGCGCGAAGAAGACGCAGCCGTGGCGCGCGATGTCCTTACTCCACCAAAGGACGCCAGCGAACTCCTTGACGCCGACTTCCCACCTGATCACGACACTCATCCACCGTGGCGCCGCTTCACGTAGAAGCCGTATCATGAAAACTTCTTAGGGGGTCGGAGCTTCAGCTCCGACATTAAGTGTTTGGCATCAATTGGGCTTTAGCCCCTGAGGAGACTCTTCCTCCACGCAAATTCCATTTATGAGACAAGCTCTAGTAATCCCTAGTTACTACTCTACTTATGACTCACAAGTCACGAATCACGACCCACGACCCACCAATCACACAATCTGCACCATCTCCGGCGGGCAATCCCGCAACCTCTCCATCGTTACACTCTTCTCCGACTTCGCAATGGCCGCTGCCGGCACCATCCCGAAGCTCCGATTTCGCCCCTCGCGTTTCGCCAAATACAGCGCTTTGTCCGCCAGCTCGATCACGTTATCAATGGACAGCAGCCCCACATCATCGCGCAGCCACGGGAACGGCGCCCACCCAATCGAACACGTCTTGTGAATCTCCACCCCGTTCCCCACATCGAACGGCAATTCCCGAATCGCTTCCAGCACGCGATTGCACAGCAGCCCCGCGTTCTCCCGGTCCGTCGTCCGGCACACCAGCAAAAACTCTTCCCCGCCCCAGCGCACCAGGTCGTCCGATCGCCGCATAACGGAGCCGATGCGCTTCGCCACCTCTTGCAGCAGGCGATCCCCGGCCGCATGCCCCATCTCGTCATTCACGCGCTTGAACCGGTCAATGTCCACCAGTACGAAGATCAATTCCTGCCTCGGCCCTGAAGGAGCATCCGAGTCCGGCGAGCCCAGATGCGAACGCAAAGCCTGTGCTTCATCCGTTGAAATCGTCTCGTAAAAATACCGCCGGTTCCGCGTTCCCGTCAGCGGATCGGTCAGCGAAATCTCTTCCAATTCCTTGTTCTTCTGCAGCAACTCCGCGTTCCGCTGCGCCACCGCCTGTTCCAGTTCCAGTTGGCGCCGGTTCAGCGCTCGCGTGCGCTGCGATACAAACACCCATAAGCCCAACAGTAGCAGCACTCCGCCCGCCGCCTTCGCCCACCACGTCTGCCAGAAACTCGGTAGCACCCGGAACCTGAAACTCGCCCCGGCCGGCTCTGACGTTGCATTCGGTTTCTGGCATTTCACCCAGAAATCGTATTTCCCCGGCGGCAGTCCACCGTACTGCACCTCGCGCAGTTGCGTCACCGTCGCTTGCTGCTCCAGCCCGTTCAATTCGTAAATGCACGAGACGCGCTCCGGCGTATCCAGCACCAGCGGCGAAAACTCCACCGCCAGCGTCCCTTTGGACGACGCCACTTCCGGCACTTCCGTCGTCCGTCGTTCTTCTCCTCCCAGCGTGATCGACGTCAGCACCACGCTCGCCCGGCTCTCCGTTGGCGCGCGCTCCGGTGGCTGGTAACGCGCCAACCCTCGCGATGTCGCAATCACAAAACTTCCGTCCGCCTCTTCGCGCACCCCGGTCCACGGGCTGATGTCGTCCCAGATCAATCCATCCGCGTGGCTCATGCGCTGCACATGCCCGTCGGGCGAAAGCACGGCAATTCCGTCGGTTCCGTTGAACCAGATGCGGTTCTTTGAATCGCGCGCCACGATCGACCAATCCCAGTAGTGGCTCTCAAAGTGCGGTGTGCCTTTCGCGTCCAGCAGAATATGCGTCACGCTTACCACGTCGTTGTAGGCGATCCACACTTCATTGTCGTTCACCGCCACCACGCTCGTAATCGTCTGTCCCCGCAGGCCATCCTCCACGCCGAGGGTCTTCCATTTTTTTCCGTCATAGCGGTACACGGCCCCGGGACCGGAACCCCACAACACTCCACTCGGCGCGAAGGACAGATATTCGACGTCGCCCGTAATCTGCCCCGGCAAAGGAATCTCCACGGGAGTAGGTGTGGCTTTTCGCGGATCGAACCGCAGCAGATGCGCCCGCGCGGTCGCCCAAACGCTGCCATCCGGCGCAGCTAGAATCGAAACGAACGACCGCCCATGGTATGAAGGTGTCGTCGTCGTGCCGAAATTCCTGGCGTCAATGCGCAGCAGCGCTCCCGTCGCCGTCAGCGCCCACACCGAACCGTCTCCCGCCAGTTGCATCTGCCGGATTTCGTCCTTTGCCTGCCCCTGCAAAGTGGGCACCCTCTCCCACCGTCGCGTCTGCCCATCCCATATACCGATGCCGCGCCCGGTGCTGACCCACAGCCGGCCCTGATGATCTCGCAGCGTTGACCACGTTGCGTTGTCCGGCAGGCCCTCCGTCGTCGTCCACGCCGACCATTCATGCACACCCGGCAGCCGGTCAAGCCCCGTGCCTGATCCCGCCACCCACAACGTCCCTTCCTGGTCTTCTAAAGCGCTTTGCACATTGTTGCTGGCAATTCCCTGTTGCGCTGTCAATACCCTCCAGTGCTTTCCTTCCTGCCAGAACAATCCCGCCGAGGACGGCACCAGCAGCCGCCCCTGCCGGTCCAGGCTTGGCTTGCCTTCCTCTTCGTGTGCGGTTCCAATCCCCGCTGATTCGAAGCGTATCTTGTGCAGCGACGGATCGATTCGGGCCAGCCGCGCCACCGTCCGCAGCCACAGCCTCCAATCGCCGTCGAACACCAGCGCCACAACACGCTCCTTCGGCACCTGGATTCGCGGATCCACTTCGATCGTCGTCGACCCTTTGGCAATATGCGCCAGATGCGTGCCATAGGTGAACCAGATGGAATCGTCAGCGCCTCGCGCGATCCCGGCCACATTCTCCACCTTGGGTTCCCCGGTTCCCAGAATCACTGCTTCTGCCGGTCTTTTCGGATCGATGCGCAAAATGCCCTGCTTGAACAGCACCGCATACACCGTTTCCTTGCTGTCCACCGCGAAGATCTGGCTCCCGATTCCCAACGGCATGGCCGATTCCGGAATCGCCAGCTTCTCGAACTTTCCATCTTTGTAGTGCGCAATCCCCCGGCTCCCTGCAAACCACGCCGTGCCATCGGGCGCGATCAGCAGGTCGAGAATGTAGTGCCCGGTTAAACTCTCGACCTCCGTCATCTTTTTGGCGCGTGCACCGTCATACCGGTAGAGCCCGGTCTGCGTGCCAATCCATAAGAACCCCTGGGCGTCCTGACCCATCGCGGTCGCGGTCACGACACCTAGGCCAAACTGCTCTTCCAGTCGTTGTATGGTGTAGCGTGGATTAGCGGGAAACGATACGCGGCGCTCCTGCGCCCACGCCCCAGGCAATAGTCCAGCGGCTGCGCAGACTAGCACAATCAGCCGGGAATGGATTCCCTCAGGCAAAATGGCACTTGCTTACACGAAGGCTTCTAGCCTGGGCGGGCTACTTTAAGGGCTCTTTGCTTCGTGCTCCGTGTAGGTTAGGGGATAAAAATGCACCAGGTAAATCCCACAAAAGTACCGCCGTATAGTACTTGCGAATAGTTACGATTTGGATAGCAGACCGCGATTTCCTACGCCGCGCGCGTTTCCGCTCCCGCCCATCCTCGCGGCGCGTACTTCGCTCTTCGGCCCTTGCGAGCGCCTGGTCTTCGCCACTTTGCGCTTACTTGCTCATGTTCTCCATGAGCAGCTTCCGGAACTTGCCCCGCTCGTCCAGGCTCATGTCCACAATCTCAAACGACATGTCCTGCGCGCGGTAATCCCGCATCAGCGCCGTGGCCTGGACGTTTCGCATCCCCACCTGCATCTTCATTTGCACCTGCGTTCCCGGCGCCAGATGCATGTTCGTGGCCGCCAAGCCTCCGGTCAGGCTGGCCGTTTTGATTTCCAGTTTGCAGTTCTGCTTCAGATTCGTGCTCACCGCCGGCAGCGTTTTCTGCAGCCGCACCCGCGTGTGACGCCGCTGCCGCACAAATTTCGAGTTGGCCGGCGTATCCAGCGGCGCCAGCGTCAGCTCCGCACGTTCAATGCCGCTGCCGGGCATGAATTCGTGCGCCCACTCCGGCTCCAGTTTCTCCAGCACCTGCAGCGCCGTGATGCGCAGTTCCTGCGGGTGCTGCCATCCAAACACCTTGCGCGATTCCGCAATCCGTTTCAGCGTGCTGACCGCCTCCACCGCGTGCAACCGCCCCAGCGCCTCAATCGCTTTCACCCGCAGATACGCCGCGGCATGCAGTGGCAAGTCGCCATCCGCAATCGTCAACAGCCGCCCCAGTGCCTCGCGGTCCCCGGTCATGCCGATTTCGTCCACCACCAGCGGCATCACCAGCGGGTCCACATGATCCAGCACCGCCAGCAGTATCCGGCAGCGTCCCGCCGCCCCGCTGGACGAAATCTGCCGCACCACGCGGTCTTGCGCCGCCCGCGGAAAATTGTCAATCCGCCCCGGCAGGAACACCTCCGCCGCTTGTGGGTCGAGCTTCGCCAGCAACCCCACCATTTCCACCGCTTCCGCGATCGCCCCGCTTCGCACCATGCCGCGCAGGTACTGCAGCGCCTCCTCGCCCAGGTCGTTCGCCAGGTTGGCCACGTTTTCCAGATCGTCCCGCAACTGGCACCGGTTGAATCGCGCTGAAATCTGTTCCATCGCCGTCTGCGGCAGTTGCCTCAATACCCCCGTCAGCCCCGCCGAAATTTCCCGGGCCCGCAGCGCTTCTTCCACGAACTCCGGCACGCGCTCTTCAATTCCCATCTTCGCGCGCAGCGTTTTCGCGATTCCCGGCCGCTGTCCTTCCACGCCATTCAGCAAATCCAGGGCCTGCAGCATCGCCGGAAAGCACCGCTGCGCTGCCGCTTCCTGGCTCAGCCGCACGAACGCCGCGCTCACCAGCATCTGCAGATCCTGGTCCTGCTCCACGCTCAGCCGCAGCCCCACGTGGCGCAGCGCTTCCGCCAGCAGCTTCGGATCCGCCTGCGCGTACAATCCCGCCATTTCCGAAAGCCCCGTCGCCGCGCGTTTCCGCGCATCCGGCTCCTCACTGTCCGCGCACTTCGCATAGTTCTGCAGAATGCTGATCGCTTCCGCCACGTCTCCATGCTCGATCAGCTCCGCAACGTACGATTGCACGTTCTTCGGCGGGATGCACCACGCCTCATCCGACAGCAGCACTTCCCTCTTCGCTGCTTCCGGCACGCTCGCCCAGAACACTCGGTCCAATATCTCCCGGTGCGACTCCACCAGGATTCCCGCCTCCGCCATCTTGTCTTCGTGTTGCCCAAGGATCTTCCGCAACCCCTCGATTTCCTGGTTCATGCGGTCCAGCATCTGCCGCACCGCGTTCACTTTCACTTCCCCGCGCGAGAAACGCTCCATGGCAAAGCGGATCGAGAGGTGCTCCGCCAACTGCACCAGCACGGCCTTGTCCAATTTCTTGCCTTTTCCCTGCTCCGCGATGCCAGCCAATGCCTGCCGCAGCGTGTCCTGCGCCCGCTCCGGCAATTGCCCCACTTGCGTTTGAAATTCGACCGCCGCTCCGGCGGGATTCTCCCCGGTCCCCAGCTTCCCAAACGTCGTCAATGCTTGCAGGATCCGGTACATCTCCTCATCATCCGGAATCCCCGTTCCGTAACCAGCGCCCCCTCCCTTGCCCGTTCCCCTGCCCCATCCAAAGCCCCCACCCCCCCCCACTCCCCCGCCAACGCCGCCGCCCGCCGCCATGCCGGTTCCCGCGCCACCCATGGCAACGCCGGTTCCTCCGCCAATTCCTCCCCCCGTGCCCGCTCCTGTCCCCGTGCCATTTCCGATTCCCGCGCCCTCACCTGTTCCCATCCCACCATTGCCAGGACCGCCCCCCGTGCCGCTACCAGGCCCTGCGCCGGGTCCCGCGCCAGGCCCTGCGCCGGGTCCCGCGCCCGTTTCTGACCCCTCCGCCGCGGCAATCAATTCCAGCAGTTTCTGCGGGTCGTTCAGCATCTTCGTGAACTGCACCCGCTCGTCGCCAAGCGATGCGGCCGCTATCTGTGCCGCCATGCTCGCGTCCTTTAGCCGCGAATCCGTTGCCACGAAGCAGATTTCGTTCACCCGGATGCCGCGCGCATCCGCAATCGCCTCTTTCAACTGCTGCGCCAATTCCGAGGGTTTTGCCTTGCCGGTAGGAAATGCGTGCATCAACTTGGCCAGTTCGTCTTCCGTCACTTCCGGCGTGAATTGCACGCTCGCCAACCCTGCCGCGGAAAGCAATTGCGCGAACTGCTTCTCCGCCGGTGCGCCTTCCAGCGGCACTCCATCCAGCAGCAGTTGCGCCCCCGTCGCCCCGAGCAGCAGCCCGGAGTCGCTCCCCTCCGGAATCGCCATGCGCAGTTCTTTCCACGCCACCTCCAATTGCTCCGCCGTGCGCACGTGGTCGTACCCGTATAGCCGCGCAAACTTCAGCAATATGTTGAGGCTGCGAATAAATGCCCGGCCCGCTGTCGTCTTTGGGTCCGTCTTCATCCCTATCCCGTCCGCCTCGTGTCCATAGTCCTGAAGGCCAGTCGCCTAGGACATCCTCTCTAGTACCGTAGGGCTCTTGCCTGAGCCTCACAATGGTACGGCCGTCCCATGTGAGCAGTCCGTCATCGCGCCATCAGGACAGTTCGCGTACCAGCCCTCTCGGACAACTTTCTTCGCTTACGGTACAGGTGTGATTCCGCCCCCACCTGTGGCGCAGAGCAAGTCTTCACGCTTCAACTGTCCGCCGCGTCCAGGCGGGAGCCATGCGGCCGAGCATTTTGGAGTGCGGCGGCTTGCCGCCGCTTTTGCGCTGTAAGCAACTCCGCGAGAGTGTCCTTCTCTGGATGATGTAGTGCCCGACCTTTAGGCCGGTTTCTTGGGTTTGTTCCTTCTTTTCTTCGCAGCGCTCCAGCACGGCTGGACGCCTTCTCGGCAACACGTTAAAACCGCTGTCCTCCTGGCGGGAGGCCCGCGCTTTCTGCGGGCCGCAGCGGAGGGATCCCCGCACAATCCCCCTTATCCACGCAAGCCGCTGGCCCCGCGCAACTCGGGGTACTTACCACTTACAACTGATCACTGATGACTTGTTTTCTCGATTGGTCTTACTTCATCATCGCCACGCGGCTCTGCCGGCGGCTGCGATTTCCCACATTGGAGGGCTGCGGCAGGCCTCCGAGTTCCAAGAGCAGTCTTCTCAGCCGCGCTCGTTCATCCAGATCCATGTCCACAAACTCGAACGCCATCGCTTGCGGCCGCGCGCCCCGTACGATCGCTTGCGCGCGGATGTTGCGTACGCCGTGGGAAATCTTCAGCGTCAGCAACGACCCCGGCGCCAGATGCCGGTCCGCCGCTCCAATTCCCCCGCTCATGTTCAATTCCGGAATCGTCAGGCGGATGTTGTCGCGCAAGTTGGTCGTCACCGCCTGGACGGACCGCGACAGTTTTAACCGCGCATAGCGCCGCTGCCGGATCACCGGAGCATTGGGCTCCGGATCGAGCGGCTCCATCACCAGTTCCTTGCGGTCCAGCCCGCTCGCCGATATCTTCTCCATTGCCAGCGTTGGCTCGATCTTCTGCAACGCCTGCGCCGCCGCAATCCGCAGCTCCGTCGGATACGTCCACCGCCACACCTGCTTGGCCTCCAGGATGTGCTGCAACGCCGCACTGGCCGCGCTCGCCCGCAGTCTTCCCACGGCCTCGATCGCCTTGATCCGCGTGAATCCCGGCGTCGTTTCGTCTTGCGTCAATTCCACTGCCTTCTCGATGCACTCCGCTCGCAGGCTCATCCCCATTTCGTCCAGCGCCAGCGGTCGAATCAGCGGATCCAGTGAGTCGTACAGCTTCGCCAGCAACCTTCCCCGCTGCTCCCCCGGCGTCGAGGATAGCTGCCGCACGGCCCGGTCATGCGAAGTCCGCGGCCACTGCGCCAGTCGCGCCGGCAGTATTCTCTCCACCGCCTCCGGTGACAATTGGCTCAACAGCCCGATCACTTCCGTGGCTTCGTTGGCCGGCGCGCTTTGCAGCGTCTCGACCAACCGCTGCACCGCCTCTTCGCCCAGTCCGTGCACCACCTGCCCCAGCAATTCGCAATCTTCCCGGAACCCGCAATTCGAAAACCGGTTGGTCACATAGTGCAGCGTCGCCTTTGGCACCAGCGCCAGGATGTCCAGCAACCCATCGGGGATCTGTCCCGTGCGCAGCGTATCTTCGATGAATTCCGGCAACCGCTCTTCCGTCGCGATTCTCTGCCGTATCGCGGTCGTCGTCCCCGGCCGCACCGCTTCCACGCCGTCCAGCGATGCCAGCGCCTGCTGCATCGCCGGATAGAATTTCTTCGCCCCGGCTTCCTGGCTCATGCGCACAAACGCCGCTCCGATCAGCGTCTGCAGGTCTCCTTCGCGTTCCACCGCCAGCTGTTTCCCCAGCCGTTGGATCACGTCGATCAGCGCGCTACCGTCGCCGCTGCCGTAAAATTCCGCCAGGTCCGATAATCCGATCGCCGTCGTTCGCCGCGCTTCCGGCGCTTCCAGCGCGATGCACGCCGCATATTTCGTCAGGATTTCGTTGACCGTCTTCAATTCCCCGCGCCGCAGCATCTCCTCCAAAAACGCCCGCACATTTCGCGGCGGCACGCACCATGCTTCATCCGACGTCAGCACTTCCTTCTTGTTCTCTTCCGGCACCTGCTGCCAGAATTCCTGATCCAGCAATTCCGTGTACGACTGCACCGCAACCCCCGCGCTGGCCATCGCTTCTTCCTGCGCTCCCAGGATTTTCCGCAGCGCTTCGATCTCCGAGTTCATCCGGTCCAGCAGTTGCTTCACGGCGTTCACGCGCAATTCCCCGCGCTCGTAACTGTCCAGCGCAAACCGGATCGCCACGTGTTCCGCCAGCTTCAGCAGCATCGGTTTGTCCGGCGCGTCCGACGGCGCCTGCGCCGCCAGCCCCGCCAGCGCTTGCTGCAAGGTGTATTGCGCGCGCACCGGCATCGCCGTCAAGCGCGACTGGAACGTCGCTGTGTCCATGCGGCTCTCGGGATCCTTCCGCGATTTTCCCAGTTGCGCGAATAACCCGATCATCGACCGCACTTCTTCTTCGGCTACCGCGTAGGCTCCGCCTCCTCCAGCACCACCCATCCCTGCAGATCCCACTCCTGGCGCTCCCGGAACTCCTCCCAGTACGCCGCCACGCAGCAGTGCTGACGCCGTCATCCACTTGCCTGGTTCTCCACTCTGCCCGGCTCCCCCACCGGCTCCGCCACCCCCACCTGCACCTCCGCCAAATCCTCCGCCCGGTCCTCCGCTGCCTCCACCGGGGCCGCCGCCACCTGGTCCACCACCTCCGGGTCCGCCACCTCCCGGTCCACCGCCTCCAGGTCCACCGCCTCCAGGTCCACCGCCTCCAGGTCCACCGCCTCCAGGTCCACCGCCTCCAGGTCCACCGCCTCCAGGTCCACCACCTCCCGGTCCACCACCTCCCGGTCCTCCGCCTCCCGGTCCACCGCCTCCTGGTCCACCACCTCCCGGTCCACCACCTCCCGGTCCACCACCTCCCGGTCCACCACCGAATCCTCCGCTACCGCCGGTTCCGCCACCGGTGCCGCCGCCCCCACCGGATCCTGTTCCCCCGCTACCGCCGTCTGGGCCTCCAACTCCTCCGCCACCCGAGCCTGTTCCTCCTCCACCCGCGGCCTTTCCCGCTTCCCATAAACTTCCGCCCGCACCCGTGCCGCCGCTCCAGCTCGAGCCCGCTCCACTTCCCGATCCTCCTGTGCCTCCGCCTGGCCCGCCGCCGCCGAATCCCGGTCCAGAACCTCCGCCGCCTCCGCCACCGCCGCGCGAACTTTCCGCTGCCAGGATCAGTTGCAACAATTTATTGGGATCTTCAAAAATGTCGCGCAGCTTGTCGCCGCCTGCGCCCAGCGCCTTGGCCGTCAATTGCGCCGCCACCTTGATTCCGGCCACGGAGCTATCTTCCGCAACAAACCGAATCTCGTTGATCTTGATGCTCGTATCTCCCGCCATCGCTGTCTTCAACTGCTCCGCCAGTTGGCTGGGTTTTGCGTTGCCGCTTGGAAATGCGCGCACAAACCGCGAGAATTGCGGTTGCGTCAGATTTTTTGCGAAGTGAATGCTGGCGATTCCGGACGATGTCAGCAGTTGCGCAAAACTCCGCTCTCCCGCGGCCGACCCCAGCGGCACGCCGTCCAGCAGGATCTGCGTTCCTGAAGCTCCCAGCAGCACGCCGGTTTCGCCGCTTTCCAGCAGCGCCGCGTGCAATTCTTTCCACGTCGTTTCAAATTGTGCCGCGGTGCGCACGTGTCCGAACTCGTACAAACGTGCGAATTTCAGCAGAATGTTCAAACTGCGAACAAACGCCCGCGCCGATGATCGTGTGTCGCTCGCCATTCTCTGCGAATTTCCCTCTGCCTTACCTTCTTACTACACTAGGACGCAACACGCACGGAAACAAGCACTGCGCAAGCCTTTGTCACCTTCTCACTAACACAACTGCCCTTTCCGCTAACTCTTCCTTCCCCCCTTGAAAACGCAGAACTTGAGTTGCTCGCGCAGCCATCTTGCCAGTACAATCATCCTGTTGCGATGGCCGACAATACTCCACCCACCCGCTTTCGGCCGGACATGCCGATTATTCCCGGCGTCACCGGGGCGCCCTCCAAGCTTCCACGCCGCAATCCCCTTTTGCCTTTGGTGGTTGGCTTTCTCATCCTGGGCGTGCTCCTTTTCCTCGGCGGCCGTTGGCTCAGTCATAATAAGCCTTCCGAGCTCGCCCGTGTCGAACCTCCGCCCCAGATTGAAGTCCCTGCGCCCGCTCCGGATCCCTCCGCATCTCTCCCTCACGCCACGGAGAGCAATCCCGCCATCGCCGAAATTTCCGATCTCGCCAAGCCCTGGTCTTCCGCTGATTTCTTCATTCGCAACCGACTCTCCGGCGAAAACATCCCAGCCACTATCGTTCGTCTTCCGGGAGGTTCCGCCAACTCACCTTCCAGTTACTGGGCCTTTTCTCGCAGAGCCCCTTACGGCCCCTGCCAACTCGAATACATCACCGACCTTGAAAAACTGAAAACAGAATACGGCTTTCGCGCTCCCAATCATCCCCTCGTCGGCAATCCTTGCAGCCGCACACTCTACGATCCGCTAAGAACGGGGAGCCTTCCCGGCAACATCTGGATTCGCGGCGCCATCGTCCAGGGCAGCGACATTCGCCCGCCCTTTGGCGTTCAACTCCAAATCCAGGGCAAACAAATCCTCGCCATCCGCTCCGAATAACTCCTTCTCGCTGGCTTTTCTCCGCGTCCTCTCCGCCACCTGCCAAATCGACTTGTCATTCCGCCTGCCCGCCGCAGGAGGGACCGGAGGAATGGCGTCTCCTGCCATTCCGCAGGGGAGGAATCGCGGCACAATCCTCGCCACTTCGTCTTCATTGACTCTGTGGCCCCTCTGTTATCTCACTGCTTCGCTTTTCTCGCCCCCTCTCTTCTCTGCGAATCTCGGCGTACTCGGCGGCGCGCCAGAGTCTTCTTCTTTCTTTACTTACCACCAAAAACTAACCACTAATCACTCTCTTCACCTCCTCTCCCATCTTCCCCGCCAGCATCATCGCCACCATCTTCTGATCCGCCCACCACGACCACAACGGATGTTCAAACGTCGCCGGCTTATTGTGCTCAACAAAAAAATGTGAACTCCACGCGAGCGCATACGGCACCACCAGCGCCAGCGCAATCCACCACCACTCTCTCATCACCACCCCCGCCGCCAGAATCGCCCAACCCGCCAGCGTCCCCACGCAATGCATCACCCGCGTCGTTCCCGCGCTATGCGCCCGCACATACTCCGGCCAAAATTCCGCAAACGTCATGGCATTCCCCCTGCGATTCTTGGCCTGCCATAACACGCCGCCCCGCCTCCGCACTGTGGAGTGCGGCGGCTTGCCGCCGCTTTTACATCTGCATCTAGTGCGACCAAATCCTAATTCCTCTGAGCCCATTCGACTAGGATACTTTTTCACTCTTCTACTCTTTCACTCTTTGACTGTTTCCCTCTTCTGCGCAACCCTTTCACCCCCGGCCCGCGTCTTACCATTACGGAGGCCCCATGCATCGCTCACGGCCCTTGCTCACTCTTCTTACCCTCGCCTTGTTCTTCAGCGTTGCCTGCAACAACCACACTGACGATTCCATCGCCCTCAACATCAAGGCCAAAATGTTTTCGGAGCCGCTCCTCAAGACCTCCACCGTGAGCGTCTCCGTCAAGGGCGGCACGGTCACGCTCTCCGGTCAGTTCGCCGACGATGCCGCTCGCCTCGCCGCCGAACGCATCGCAACCGACACAAAGGGCGTCACCAAGGTTATCGATCAAACCACCGTGCCAATTCTCCCTCCCGTAGTCGCTGAATACGCGCCGCCTCCCGCACCCGCCCCGGCTCGTCCAGTTCCGCACCCTCCTCGCACTCCTCGGCTCCAAGCCGCGCCTGCACCACCCACTCCTTCCGCACCTTCAAAAGCTTCGGAGCCAGACAATCCGCCCGCGGAGCAGCCCGCTGCCGCTGCCCCTGTTCCCGCCGCAGCTCCTGCTCCGCCTCCTCCGCCGCCAACTCCGCCCCCGCCGCAACCTGTCACTGCCACGATTCCAGGCGGCGCCGTCGTCACCGTACGCACCATCGACAACATTGACTCCTCCACCAGTCAGACCGGTCAAACTTTTCGCGCCTCACTGGACGCTCCTATCCTCGTTGACGGGCGCGTCGTCGTACCCAAAGGTCTCAACGTCAACTTGAAAATCGTCACTGCCAACTCCGCGGGCAAATTCAAGGGCGCCAGCGAACTCACCGTTTCCCTCGATAGCTTCACTTACCAGGGCAAGACGTATCGCCTCTCCTCCAGCAGCGTTCAGGAAAAAGGCGAATCGCGCGGCAAACGCTCTGGCGCTGTGATCGGTGGTGGCGCGGCTCTCGGCGCCATCATCGGCGGCCTCGCCGGAGGCGGCAAGGGTGCGGCCATCGGCGCTGGCATTGGCGCGGGCAGCGGCGCTGCCGTGCAGGCCACCACCAAAGGCCAGCAAGTCCGCATCCCGCCGGAAACGCATCTGGACTTCACCTTGCGCGATCCTCTCGACGTCACCTTCATCCCCAGCCAAAAATCTTCGCACCCTACAACCAACACCGCGCCTCCCGCCACTACCGATCAGCCCGCACCCAGCGATACTCCACCCCCTCAACAACCGCAGTAACCGCCACAGCTTTGGAGTGCGGCAGCTTGCTGCCGCTTTTACAGCCTCAGCCGAACCACGACTCTTTCCTTATTCAAATAATTGCAAGCTCTTCCGAACCCGCGACCTTATCCGTCTTATCCTGTCCTGCCTCCGCTCTTGCCCATAATTGTCATCCCGACCGGAGCGGCCCGATTTTCTTTTCCGCGCCGCACTTTGGCGCGTCGGGCCGCGGAGCCGAGGGATCGCGGCACAACCACCGCGTCTTGAGTCCCTCTTCGTTCTTCGATTTTCGTTTTTCGAGCTTCGCTTCGTGATTCCCGCTTCCTGATCGCTGATATCCCCCATGTCCTAGTGCCGTTCCAACTATTTCGGCCAAATGACGGTCCAAGCATCTGACGCGAACACGGAGTGAGTATTCTCGAAGGGATTTGCTGGAACAAGTTGGAACGGCACTAGTCGCCCCCTCCGCACTCCTCCTTGACACGCCTCCTCCTTCCGCACCATCCTTTCTTCTCATGACTCCCATCTCCCGTCGCCGTTTTCTCCATTCCACCGCTGCCGCCTCCGCCGCCGCCTTCGCGCCCGGGGTGCCTTCGCACGCTGACTCTCAAGCCGAACCTCCCCAACTGCCTCCCGGCTTCTCCAACCTCAAGCCTCTCGGCGACCGCATTCGTCCCCTCACGCCCGATGACTTCCACGATCGCCTCCTGCACGCGCAGAATCGCATATCCGAAGTAACGCCCGCCTTTGACGGCCTCGTCATCGGTCCTGGCTCTTCTCTCTACTACTTCACGGGCATTCGTTGGGGCCTCAGCGAACGTCTTCTCGCCCTCGTCCTCCCGCGTTCCGGCCAACCCATTCTCATCTGTCCTGCCTTTGAAGAATCCCGCATGCGCGAATCCCTGCGCTTCCCCCTCGACATTCATCTCTGGCAGGAAGACGAAAGCCCCGCGCAACTCATCGTCTCCACGCTCGCCGCGCGCAAGATCCGCTCCGGCCGCATCGGCATCGAAGAGACTCTTCCCTTCACCTTTTACGACCATCTTCGCGCGTCCGCGCCCGCCTTTGGATTTTTCTCCGCCGATCC
>Ga0187882_1003174_pt1 | contig 14380 bp, 12 predicted proteins | sample June2016WEW_19_1_3_FD_132991 | JGI IMG/M metagenome (GOLD analysis project Ga0187882, IMG submission 132991) | Peatland microbial communities from SPRUCE experiment site at the Marcell Experimental Forest, Minnesota, USA - June2016WEW_19_150 | ecosystem: Environmental > Terrestrial > Soil >...
GCCGTTTCGATTGCGGTCTGCGCGGATAAGAAGCCTGTTTTGGGATTTGTGCTGGACCCTGTACGAGGGGAGCTTTTTTCGGCAAGAGAGGGAAAGGGGGCCTGGCTGAACGGATCGAGGCTCCGGAGGCGCGAAAAGGTCGAACTCGACCGGGCGCTGATCGCCACGGGATTTCCTTTCAGGACCAAGCACTACATGGACGATTACCTTAAGGCCTTCAAATCGATCTTCCTGCGCGTAAGCGGAATCAGGCGGGCGGGGGCCGCCGCGCTGGACCTGGCATATCTGGCCGCCGGCCGGGTCGACGGATTTTGGGAAATAGGCCTGAAGGCCTGGGACATAGCCGCCGGCGCGCTGCTTATAACAGAGGCCGGCGGCGTGGTGAGCGATTTTCGGGGCGAGGACAATCACCTCCTCAATGGAAATGTTGTGGGAGGCGCGCCTTTGGTCTACCCGTTTTTGCTGGAGCAGGTCCAGGAGTGGCTGGTTCCAGTCCTGGAGGCGAAGTGTTGATCAGGCAGCCTGGCTTGGAGCAACTATGTTCATCGCCATCAGTTTCTTGCTGCTTTCGAATATGACCTCCATCTTTCGTGGCGAGATGAGCTTGGTAACCACGCCGATCCCGAAAGTTGGGTGAATGAGCAGCGAGCCGTCTCTGTAAGTGTCCGAGATCTTGTAGGCCGGTACACCCTCCCTGCTGGCATCCATGAGCAGTTGCCGCCAGTCGTCGTCGGTTTTTGGCCGCGTGATCCCTTTGTAGAGGACCGATGGCAGCAACTCCTCGTCATCATCGGCGTCTTCGAGCAGCAGGTCGTCTTCGCCGGCGAAATCAAGTTCGTCGGTCTGCTCAAACTCGAGACCGGATTCATCTTCGAAGTCATCCATCATTCCGTCGTTATCCATATCTTTTTTCGGCATGATCCAATTCCTTGTTTTGGCCTGTTATCGGGCAAAGTCCCATTTATTGGAACTGTGCAAAAAGGTCAAGCTCTTTCATGCTTTGCCGCCCTGGAAGCCAGGACTTCTTCCGTGCACATGGTTGGTATTATAATACGGAGGATTTTTCAGGACCAGTCCCCGGAAGGGTCCTTTCAGGCCGGGACCGAAACTACTCTCCCGGCGTTTGTAATTCGTCTTCGGTGGCGAGTCCGTATTTGAGCAGCCGATACCTGAAGGAACGAAAACTGATCCCGAGCAGCTTGGCGGCTTTTAGCTTTGCGCCGCTCGTCTGCTGGAGCGCCTGCTGGAGCATACGTTTTTCTATTTCGGCCATGTGCCCGTCCAGGTCGAACCCATTGATTGAAATTTCGGAAACACCTGGAGCGGCGGCCTGTTGCTGTTCTTTTCGCCGGTATATCGAAAGCGTAAGAGAATCCGGCAGGATGATCCTGGAAGATTCCATTGCCACGCCGCGTTCGATTATATGCTCCAGTTCCCGCACATTGCCGGGGAATTCATAACTGCAGAGGATATCCATGGCGTAGGAAGATATTTTATGGATGTCCTTGCCGAAATCCTTCGTAAATTTCGAGAGGAAATACTGTGCCAGGACCGGGATGTCCTCCCTGCGCTCTCTCAAAGGCGGGATCCGGATGGGGAGGACGTTCAGCCTGTAATAGAGGTCCTCGCGAAACGTCTTTTCCATCACCATGCGTTCGAGGTCGCGGTTCGTGGCTGAAATGATCCGGACGTCGACCGGAATATCGTCGGTCCCGCCGACCATTTTTATCGTTTTCTCCTGGACGAGCCTGAGAAGCTTGACCTGAAGAAGCGGGGAAAGCTCCCCGATTTCATCGAGGAAAAGGGTCCCGCCCTGGGCGGCTTCGACGAGCCCTATTTTGTTTGTGGTTGCGCCGGTGAAGGCGCCCTTCTTGTAGCCGAAGAGTTCGCTTTCGATCAGGTTTTCCGGAACGCCGCCACAGTTGACGGTCATAAGAGGTTTGTCCCGCCTCGTGCTCTGACGGTGAATGGCTTTGGCCACAAGCTCTTTGCCCGTGCCGCTTTCGCCGGTGATTGCGACATTGCTGCTGGTCTTGGCCACCCGCTGAATACTCTCATAGATCTTGCGCATCGGAGGGCTTTCTCCGATAAGGCAGCCGAAAAACAGCGGTCCTTCCTGCGGCTTGCTCAAAGTTTGATCGTCGCCCCTGTTGCGCACGGCATTGGAGATTACCGACAGGATTTCATCGTTGTTGAAAGGCTTTGGGAAGTAATCGTAGGCCCCTTCGTTCATGGCCTCCACGGCCAGTTCGGTGCTGGCGTAGGCCGAGATCATGATGACGGTGGTTCGAGGGGAAATCGCCTTGCATTTTTTCAGAACTTCGAGCCCGTTTACAGGATTCATTCTGATATCCGTGATAACGAGATCGAACGATCTGCTTTGGATTATATCGAGGGCTTCAACGCCGCTTTCGGCGCACTGGACGTCGTAGCCGTGCTTGAGCAGCAGGATTTCAAGAAGCTCTCGCATGCTCCTTTCATCGTCGACGACAAGAATTTTGGGTGGGCCAAGGTGTTGTGGCATAATAGATACCCGGAGTTAAGATTATGGGCCGGAGAAAACCACCCTCCCATCGACAAGAGTCATAACCGCTTTTCCCTGCGCTTCCATGCCGTTAAACGGACAATTCCTGCTCTTTGATTTAAATCGTTGCGCATCGATCGTATACTTCGATTCGGGATCGATAAGCGTCAAATCGGCCGCGGAGCCTTTACGCAATGTACCGAAGGGTATCGAAAGGATTCGGGCGGGGTTGCAGGTTACCTTTGCGACTGCTTCCATGGGAGTCAGGACGCCCTGCCTCACCAGCCCCAGGATTAAAGGGAGGGATGATTCGAGTCCGATCATGCCGCTGGCGGCAAATTCGAATTCCACCTCCTTTTCAACCGCGCTGTGGGGCGCATGATCCGAAGCTATTGCATCGATAGTCCCATCGGCCAGCCCGGCCTTTATCGCCTCGATGTCCACGGGGCCTCTGAGCGGCGGATTGACCTTGTAGACCGGGTCAAAGGAAGAGATCAGGTCCTCGGTAAGGGTAAAATAGTGGGGTGCGGTCTCCGCGCTGACGGGAAGGCCGCGTCTTTTGGCCTCGCGTATCAGGGCCACGGACCCCGCAGTGCTGATGTGAGCCACATGAAGCCTGCTCCTGGCGAGTTCGGCGAGAAAAATGTCGCGGGCCACACTGATTTCCTCGGCGGCCCTTGGAATGCCCCGCATTCCGAGCACTGTGGATACGGTGCCCTCGTTCATCATGCCCGCGCTGGAAAGGTTCAGATCTTCGCAGTGGCTTATGACAAGGAGGTCGAATGTCCTGGCGTACTCGAGCGCCCGCCTCATTAGAAGGCTGTTCATCACCGGCCGGCCATCATCTGATACGGCTAAGGCGCCTTCGGCCCTCAGTTCCCCATATTCGGCAAGATTTTTGCCCTCGAGCCCCTCACTTATGGCCCCCACGGGGAAAACCCGGCAGGCCCCCTCATCTTTTGCCTTCTGCAGAATGTACCGGGTGACCGCGGCGCAGTCGTTTACCGGGTGAGTGTTAGGCATGCAGGCCACGGCGGTGAATCCCCCGGCCGCGGCGGCCTGAGTCCCGGATGCGATGGTCTCCTTGTATTCTTCTCCCGGTTCGCGCAGGTGAACGTGCATATCGATCAGTCCGGGCACAATCCATTTGCCTCGAGCGTCAATTTGCTCGATTTGCGCGAGCCTGTCCGGACCTATTTCGATATTAGCGCTGGTTTCGACTATGATCCCGTTTTCGATGAGAACGTCGGCAACGGCGTCATAGCCCCCGGCAGGATCGATCACCCTGCCTTTGCGCAGCAAAAGATCGGCTGAATTCCTGTTTGCTTCCATTATCGCTCCGGGAAAAGGCAAAAAGCCGGATTAAGCGCAACAGGCAAACTACCTTTGCGCGAGCAGATACAACAGCGCCATCCTGACGGCAACCCCGTTGGTCACCTGGTCCAGGATAACGGAATGTGGCCCGTAGGCGGCTTCGGGGCTGATCTCGACCCCCCGGTTTATCGGGCCGGGATGCATGATCAAAACGTCCTTTTTTGCCTTCTTGAGCCTTTCGCCGTTTATTCCGTAACAGGTCGAATATTCGCGCAGCGAAGGCAGCAACATCTGCTGTTGTCTTTCCAATTGCAGTCGCAGAACCATTATTACATCGGCATCCGGGATGCATTGTTCCAGCCGGTTCGATACTTCAACCCCCATCGTTTCGATATTGGGAGGAATAAGTGTGGCTGGGCCGCATACCACCACTTTGGACCCCATCTTTGTCAGGCCCCAGATGTTGGAGCGAGCGACACGGCTATGGAATATGTCGCCCACGATAAGGACGTTCAAGCCGTCCAGCCTGTTCTTGTGATCGAGAATGGTCTGCATGTCGAGCAGTGCCTGGGAAGGGTGCTCATGCATGCCGTCCCCGGCGTTTATGACGGATGCCGGCGTGCGCCCGGCAAGCATCTGGGGAACGCCGGAAGCGGAATGGCGCACAACGAAGACGTCCGGCTTCATTGCTTCCAGAGTCTTGAGGGTATCCAAGGCGGTTTCGCCCTTGACTATCGAACTGGTTGAGGCCGTAATCGAGTAAGTATCCGCGCTTAAACGTTTTGCCGCAATATCAAAGGAAGTTCGCGTCCGGGTGCTCGGTTCATAGAAAAGGTGAATGACCGTTTTGCCCCTCAAGGTCGGCACCTTTTTGATGGACCTCTCGTTGATTTCCTTGAAAGAATGCGATACAGTGAGAATGTGTTCAATTTCAGAGACTTCCAGATCGCGAATTGCCAGAAGGTCTTTCCGGTTGAAGCCCATAGTGTTCCTCACGAGGTCCTGGAGGACCCCTTATCAATCACCCGGTTTCATGGTTGTTGGGGGAAATCTGGCGCCGTGCAGTCACAAATTCACAGCCCGCAACTCTATCACGACGCCGGGGGTTAAGGGTAATTCAAAATGGACCGATCCGAAAAAATAGACTCGATTCAATGATTCCGGGCGTGCCACCCGGACCTCATCCGGCCCGGTGCCCCGCAGAGCGCGTGGATGTCCGGCGCGGATGCACTTTTTGATGAAATTTTTTCAGTTTTAGTAGTAGTATATATGTAAATATTTAAGGGCCGGACCATCCGTGCGGTTCCATGCCAGTTGACGGCTTGCATTCAGCGTTGACCGGGACCGCATATTTTATTTTCAAAGGAGCTGAAATGGCGAGAATCCCCATTACCAAGATGGGATACGAAAAACTTAAGAATGAATTGCAGCGTCTGCAAAGGGAAGAACGCCCCGCTGTCATAAAGGCTATAGAGGAAGCTCGCGCGCACGGCGATATTTCGGAAAACGCCGAGTACGAGGCCGCCAAAGACAAACAGGGTATCATCGAGGGCAAGATTCAGGAATTGAACGACAGGCTCGCTAACTCTCAGATAGTCGATCTGCCTCAGGCCGTGAACGGAAAAATCATCTTTGGATGCAAAGTGATCGTTGAGGACCTGGAAACCGGGGAGGTCAACTCATATCGATTGGTCGGTCCTTACGAGGCCGACGTCCAGGCTGGAACCATATCCATTTCATCTCCCATAGGCAAAGCGCTCATCGGCCGGGAAGAGGGCGATGAGGTGAAGGTTCAGACACCCAAGGGTATCCGGAATATCGAAATTCTCCAAATCCAGTTGTGAAGCACATCCTGCAGTTCAACGCGAGGCCGCGCGACAAGTCAGGGCAGGACCGGCGCATGGTTTGGGAAGGTTTTGCTTGTCCGCGCTCTTGGAAAGGGTTGATTCAAGAGTAAGTCGGGGTCTCCAAGCGTACCAATTGTTTGCCGGTAATAAATGTTATCTGCGTTCTAAATAGCTACAAATAAACGCGATTTTTGTTGTCATCCTTCGGGCGACCGTTTACAATCAGTCAAAATTCTGATTAAATCCCCAAGGAGCCATGCGTTATGAAGTTTGTGAAGCTGACCATAGCGATCCTGGTTGTGGTCATGATAACCATGACTGCATCCACAGGCTTTACCCCTGTCGTCGAGGTGTTGGCCATGGGCCGCACCGTTGACAGCCCCATGCCCTCCTTTGAGAACCGGCTGCAAACCGACCACTTCGTTCTCAGATGGACAAACCAGAGCAGGCATTCGGAGGACAATATCAGTGACCGGCAGATTATAAAGGACACTGCCGAGTACATGGAGATTGCGTGGGGGAAATATGTTTCGCTCTTCGGAAGGAAACCTTACATGGCCCCCGGTCGGGACAATATCGAGGTGGTCTTTCGGGACATGGATTGCTACGGGGTTTCAGATCCTCCAAACGGGCCGATCCAGTTCAATTCGTATGCCTGGGTGAACAACCGCGGGATCCGGCAGCCGACTTCAGCCCACGAGTTATTCCATAAAATGCAATACGCATACGGGTATAAAACCAGTTGGAAACCTAAAGAGCCCTACCTTTGGTTTACCGAGGGCACTGCCGCCTGGTCCGAGGTTTTCGTGTGGGGAAGGGTGAGCCGCACCTGCAAGGTGGACACGATCTTTAGAGATACCAAACTGGGCCTTTATCAGGCCGATGATATGGCGATGCCTTTCTGGATCTATTGTGTCCAGGGCAATCACCCGAATCCGAACAATGCGTTCATTGTGAAGCTTTTCGAAAAATGCGAACAGCTCCGGGATGAAAGGCTTGCTTTGAACGAAGCGATAAAGGAGACTTACGGTTCGGTTGACGACTTTTTCAAGTCTTTTGCCAAGGACCGCAACAACGGGTTCTGGGCCGATACCTGCGAGAACCCGTACAGTTGCATCCTGGGGCCGGACGGGAAGGACATGGTCAAAGAGGTCAAGGATATTCAGAAAAAACATAAGAGCTGATCGGAGAGTATCGGGAAATTACCTGCCCAGGGGTAGCACCGTACAGACAGCGGACCCCTGGCAGGTCAGGATTCAGTGCAGCAGCCACAGCCATCCCGCCGCCATCGCAAGTGTCGAAACCGTAACCGGCACTCCTACACGGGCGTGTTCTTTCCAGGAGATATGAACGTTTACCAATACCGACGCAGAGCGTCGCGAGCACTATGATAAGGCGTTTACGCCCAGTCGGGCAAACTCCTGGTTCCCGGCGCTTCATCAATGGATTTATCGCTTACCGCGCTTATCGAAGATTCAACAGCTTGCCAGCTTTTCATCACTCACCCTCCTTTGTGCGCCGGACTCAAAAATCCGGTACCCGTATTGTCAACTGCGCATTCGTCGCGTAACTTTTGAAAAGGTGGCCGTCCCTGTGCGGAATTATCAATATATTAAGGTAAGATGAATTGAAAGTGGCGGTTTGGAGCACGCCTGGGGGGAAACCACCGTCCGCGCCCGGAGTGCAGTTGCGTAGCGGTCCTCGGTCGTCGGCCCGGGCTATAGGTACATGAGGCCGGGCAATAAAAATTTTCCAGCTATGCGTTTTGACCTTTAAGTGCTCTCGATGGGGTTATAAAATAGGGAAAACGCAAAGTCTCACATAGATGGCATAATATCCTACGATATGGAATGATGATGAAACTCAGAGCAGCAGCACTGGTTTGCGTTCTTTGTCCATGGTCAGTGGCGCTTCTTGCCGGGGTTGCGCCGGCCGCCCAGTCCGATGCAGTGTCCGCGATGTCCTGGCCGATTTTCTCGGTTTTCCTGTGGGGCATGGCCCTCAATCTCACTCCGTGTGTTTATCCCCTGATTCCCATCACCATATCATACTTCAGTGCCAAATCGATCGAGGGCAAGGCGGGGCGCGGCCGCACGATCGTCAATGCTCTGCTCTACGTTCTTGGAATAGCCTTGATGAACTCGATATTGGGGGTCTTTGCGGCTCTTTCCGGACGTCTTTTGGGAACGCTGCTGGGACACCCGGTGACTCTCGTCCTGGTTGCCCTTGTCATGCTCACCTTTGCTCTCAGCATGTTCGGCGTCTGGGAGTTTCGTCTGCCCGCGGCGGTAACCGGCCTCGCCGCTCGAAATTACGCCGGTTACTTCGGGAGCCTCGTCATGGGGTTGACTCTTGGTATAGTCGCCGCCCCGTGTATCGGGCCTTTCGTAGCCGGGGTCCTGGTTATGGTAGCAAATATCGGGGACCCTGTTTTTGGATTTTGGGTCTTTTTCAGCCTGAGCATGGGAATGGGGTTTCCGCTCTTTGTGCTGGCCCTGCTCTCCGACCAGTTGAAGAGGCTGCCAAAATCGGGTGAGTGGATGCTCTGGGTCCGCAAGATCATGGGATGGGTAATGATCGGGGCCGCCGCGTATTTCATTTCTCCCTTGATGCCGTACGGAGTCGGCACCGGGTTGCTTGCGGCCGTCGCTGTGGCCGCCGGAATTCATCTGGGCTGGATAGAGTCTACGGAGGGGCGGTCCTCCCGGTTTTGGTGGATAAAAAAAGGCGTTGGAATTGTTTGCATCGGCTTTGCCGGAGCGCTTATCTGGAGCGCCATGCCGAGCGAGGCGGTACGGTGGACGCCTTTTTCAGATACGGTTCTTTCCGAAGCAAAGGAATCGGGCAGGCCTGTCATAATCGATTTTTATGCCGACTGGTGCTCGCCCTGCCGGCGTTTGGAAAAATTTACCTTTCACGATCGCTCTATCATCGATGCGGCCGCAAAGGATTTTATCATGATAAGGGTTGATCTTACCCATAGTGGAGATGGTGCAAAGGAAAGGCTGCTGCGTCTCTATAACGTTCTGGGGGTGCCCACCGTGGTTTTCCTGAAGCCTGGAGGTGATGAAAGGACCGATTTGAGGGTTATGAATCTCTTGCCGCCCGATGAATTCCTGAAGAGGATGAATCAGTTGAAGACTTCGGTGGTCTCGCGGGAAGCGAAGTAAAGTCCCGGTAATGTACCCAGGCCTGGAAGGTGAAAGGTTTCGAGGGCCGTGCCGGACACGTTCACGGCCATTACGGGGTCCGATCTCGGCCTCGCGTCTATCAGAAACACCGCTTTCGCGGGAGAGCCGGCGCGGAAGATCCACTTTTCCACTATATATCGGCATTTTGGTGATAATCAGGCAGGAGTATTACTATGCCACTTGAACGAAAATGCAGGATCGGAGTTCTGCTGCTGGTTTTTATCCTGCTGTTGGGCTTTTACGGGTCCGGCAGTTTCGGCGGGGTCGATTCCAGACCGGAGCCGCACACTGCAACATGGGCCGTGCCCTACTTTGAACTCCCGGAGAGGGCCGAGCTTTGCGGAGAGCCCGCGCCGCTACAATCCGCCGACATTCGCGAAAGATACGACCGGGAGTTTACAATAGTAACGCAAAGCCATGCGCAGGTTTACCTCTGGCTCAAAAGATCGGAGCGCTATTTCCCATGGATCGAAAAACAGCTTGGGGCCCGGGGGCTTCCGGATGACTTGAAATATCTGGCCGTTGCTGAAAGCGATCTGATGGGCTCGGCGGTTTCGCATGCCGGGGCTGCCGGGCCGTGGCAGTTTATGGCGAACACGGCTTCCACATACGGCATCACCCAGTCCTCGGCCGTGGATGAGCGCTATGACTTCGAAAAAGCAGCCCTTGGCGCCTTCAAATATTTGCAGGATCTTCACGATTTATTTCAGAATTGGACCCTTGCCGTTGCCGCCTACAATTGCGGGGAACATCGCATAAAGGATGAAATCGAAAAACAGAGGACAAACCGCTATTATTCCCTCAAGCTTCCCCAGGAGACCGAGCGCTACATTTTCAGGATTCTTGCCATAAAGGAGGTTTTGGGGAACCCCGAGAAGTACGGCTATTGTCTTCCAAGGGGCGCCGGTTATCAGCCGATCATTTTCGAAAAGGCAAACATCAGTCTCCCCGCTCAGATGCCGATAATCACGGCGGCCAATTGCGCCGGCGTTACTTATAGAGAATTTAAAACACTCAATCCCTTCCTGGTTTCCGACGTGATCCCCAGGGGAGACCTCTCGGTTCGTGTCCCCGAGGGCAGGGCGAAGCAATTCGAAAAAGAGGTGGAACTTTGGAAATCGACGTGCAAGCCGAGCGTTTTGATACACAAAGTTTCAAAGGGGGAGACGCTCAGTGGGATCGCCCATAAGTACGATTCGACGGAACAGCAGATTTGCGCCTGGAACAATATTGCCAGGAATAAAATACGAATCGGGCAGACGCTCAAGATTTACAGGTAGGTGGTTCCGCCGGATGTGGAAGTCTTTACCAGACGGCATTTTCCGAAGTTTTGAGTGCAATTTGCGATCCTCTTAAACTCTTGACAAGCATTGCCCGGGGAACTACGATAACGGGCTGTTTAAGTTGAAAAACTTAATGATTCTGGTGAAATATGGAAATATACGAGCGATTCTCTGAATTGCTGCTTCAGAGCCGATATGCGGTAGCTCTAACGGGCGCCGGGATATCGGTGGAAAGCGGGATACCGGATTTCAGGGGAAAAAACGGTTTGTGGTCTAAGCTCGACCCGTTTGAATACGGGCATATAGATTCTTTCCGTTCCAATCCTGCAAAGGTATGGAAAATGCTTATGGAGATGGGCGCTCTGGTTGAGAGCGTCAATCCGAACGGGGCGCACATTGCACTGGCTGAACTCGAAAAGCTTGGCATAGTTAAGATGGTCATTACCCAAAATGTGGACAGCCTGCATCAGAGGGCCGGGAGCAACGATGTCGTCGAACTTCACGGAAATTTCCGCAGAATGCACTGCGATAACTGCATGAAGCCTTATCTGCGCGCGGATATTTCACTGTTGACGCTTCCGCCTCTATGTTCGTGCGGAGGACCGATTCGGCCCGACATAGTCATGTTCGGGGAGGGAATACCGCCGGAAGCGTATTCGCGTGCATTCGAGGCGGCGCAGAAGTGCGACATGATGCTTGTGGTCGGGACTTCGGCAAGTGTCGTACCGGCCTCAGAGCTTCCACGGATTGCAAAGAGCAAAGGTGCCCACATTCTGGAAATTAATCCGGCTGCCTCCGGATTTACCAGTCGGATAGCGGAGTTGCACGTTAAGGAACCCGCCGGGCTGGCTTTCAGAAATATACTCAGAGTTGTCAGATCAATGCGTGCAGAGGGTTAGAACAGATGCTTATCCAGTTTTTGACAGCAATCGCCAGTGCCGCTCCCGATATAGCCGCGCCGTATCAGCGTTCGGGAGACAGCGTGATGGACATGATCTTCAACGCCGGACCGATGGTAAAGTTCGTCCTCCTTATCCTTATGGGGCTTTCCATTGCGTGCTGGTGCATTATAGTGCTCAAATTTCGCCTCATTCGGCGCGCAAACCGGGAATCGAATGATTTTATATCCCTGTTCAGGCAGCGCAAGAACTATGCGGCGCTCTACCGGGACAGCGAGAAACTGACTGACAGCCATCTCGGACAGATTTTTCGGGTAGGCTACGCGGAACTGAGCAGAGTCGGGAAATCGCTGGATACGAGGAACCTCCTGGATTTGTCCGCGAACCCCGAAATGCTGATCGAAAACGTGGAAAGGGCGATCCATGGTGGCATGACCTCGGAGCGGCAAAGGTTCGAGCGCTTTTTGCCCCTGCTTGCCACGACGGGGAGCACTGCGCCGTTTATAGGCCTGTTTGGAACGGTCTGGGGCATCATGACGAGTTTTCAGGAAATAGGCGTAAAGGGCGCCGCCAACCTGGCTGTTGTGGCCCCCGGAATTTCAGAGGCGCTGGTTGCCACAGCCATAGGCCTGGGGGCTGCAATCCCCGCCGTTGTCGCCTACAATCACTTTTCTACCAAGATCAGGGGAATCGAAAACGAAATGAGCCATTTTTCCGCCGACTATCTCAATATGCTCAAACGCGACCTCATGCGCAAGGGCAGGCAGGAGGAGGCGATGGCGAACCCGGCGCCGGAACAAAGGTTTGGCCTGCAGGATTAAACTCGAAGGATAGCGGCCGATGCAAACAAGCTCAAGCAGCTCAAATGGAATGGTTTCCGATATTAACGTTACGCCGCTTGTCGACGTAATGCTCGTTTTGCTCATCATATTCATGGTGACGGCGCCGATGATGACCCAGGGGATAGACGTGAAGCTCCCGCAGAGTTCAGCGCCTGCCATCCCCACCGATGATGAACGGCTGGTCGTAACGGTTACTCAGGACCGCAAACTATATATCAATGACAATGTGGTGGAACCTGGGGAACTGGGGTCCAAACTGGCCGCGATTACTCAAAACCGGGCCGATCGAAAGGGAGTTTTTCTGCGGGCCGACGAGAAAATTCCATACGGGTATGTAATGGAAGTCATGGGAATGATAAAGCAGGCTGGAATTGACCAGATAGGGATGGTGACCGAGCCTGCGAGAAGTCCTGCTCCGGATGCTCAGCGTAAAGGCAAGGGCAAGATTTGATTTCATATCCCGGATCGCCGGGTGGGCCTTGCCCGCAACTATCGGTCTCCACGCTTTTCGAGGTGGAGGAGCGCAAATATGGAATCCTTGGCATTTGCTGGTAGGAAAGTTCCCAGGAAAGACCTGATAACCGGGATCGGGACGTCGTTTCTGGTTCATTTTCTGGTTTTCAGCGCCGCGTTTATCTGGGCGTGGGTGATGCCGCACAAACCCTTGCAACCACCCTATTGCACGGTTAATCTGGTGTCTCTCAAAGACATCGGAATGGGAATGGCGGAGCCCAAGGGGAGTCCCAAAGCCGCTGAGGAGGCCGTGGTCTCCCAGGATGTGAGGTCTTCGGGCAGGGCGAGCGGAAAATCCGAGCCTGTGGCGCCGATAAAAAGGCTGACTGTCGATGATTCGGTAAAAAAATCTGAAGCGCAGATAAAAAAAATCGAGCCCAAAGAGGTCCCGGCAGAGCCCGAAAAGACACAGGGCCTTGAAGCCATAGAGAAGAACCTGGATAAGTTGGTGGCCAAACCGAAAGCAGTTCCGCACACATCTTCGCCGGCTGCCGAACAGGCGGCGCCTCAGCCCAAAAACCAGGTCCAGGCCGCCCCGGCGCCGGAGCCGGCAAAGAGCCGGCAGGGGAGAGAAAAACCGGGCAGGGGAACACCGAATGGAGCTGTTGAGGCAGGGAGCCTTGGAACGACCCATGGGAGCACGTCGGGGACCCCTGAGGGGAGCAGCGCGACAAACCAGTTGGCCAACATGTATGGACTTCAGGTCATACAAAAGATCCAGAGCGAATGGAGACTGGCAAACGAGCAGGGAGTTGGCGGCCTCAAGACTGTGGTCGAGGTCCAGATAAAAAAGACGGGCGAAATTATCGGTATCAGGCTCAGGGAGAGGTCGGGCAACGATCTTTTCGATGAGGCGGCAATGCGGGCCGTGAACAGGGCTGCGCCGCTTCCTCCGGTGCCTGAGGCCATTGCTCAGCAGAGTACGACATTGATTCTTAAGTTCAGACCAGGGCAGGTATCGTAGTCAGGCACAGAAAGGGTTGTCCGTAATATGTATACAGTCAAGAGAAGGCTGCTGTCTTTTTGTATTTTCATTTTTGGGACTTGCGGACTATTGGGTGTGGCCTCCGCTCAGACTATTTACCTCGATATTACCAAACCCAGTTTCCAAAGAATTCCAATCGCCGTCCCGGATTTCAAATATATGTCCCCGGAGCAGTCCCAGTTGGCCCGGGAGATGAGCGAGGTGCTCTCCAACGATCTTAATATCTCGGGTGTTTTCCGGCCCCTGGACCGTAAAGGGTTTCTCGAAGACCCTCAAGTGATGGGCCTCGAGGCCTCCGAGATCAAGTTCCAGGATTGGGCCCGCCAGGGGGCCGACTTTCTGGCGCGCTGCTCCTATCAGGTGCAGGGGTATTCGGTCAGATTGGACGGGCGGCTCTTCGACGTGTCGGGCAGGAAACTGGTGGGAACGGCCAAGAGCTATACAGGCGATTTGCGGGCCTGGCGTCAGATGGTGCATGCGTTTGCCGACGACATCATGTTGATGCTGACCGGGGAGCGGGGGGTGTTTGACACCAGGATAGCTTATGTTCAGAGCGTCGGGAGCGCCAAGGAGATCTTCTACTGCGATTTTGACGGGAACAATCCGGTGCAGGTAACCAGGGACAACAGCATCGCTCTGTCTCCATCCTGGAGCCCCGATCAGAGCCAGATTGCCTATGTGAGCTATCGTGACGGCAAGGCCAAGGTTTACGGTGTAAACGTTTTAAACAACTCCAATTACGTGATCAGCGGTTTTCCGGGGCTAAATATCACTCCGGCATGGAGACCGGGAAGAAATGAGCTGGCCGTTACCTTGACCAAAGATGGGGGACAGGACATATATCTGGTAACCCCGACAGGCCAGGTGGTGCAGAAATTCGGGGTGGGTTCGGGGTCTTCGATAAGTGTATCTCCCGACTGGTCGCCTGACGGCAAGAAGTTCGCCTATGTTTCCAACGAATCCGGAAATCCGCAGATATACA
>Ga0187882_1003178_pt1 | contig 14375 bp, 7 predicted proteins | sample June2016WEW_19_1_3_FD_132991 | JGI IMG/M metagenome (GOLD analysis project Ga0187882, IMG submission 132991) | Peatland microbial communities from SPRUCE experiment site at the Marcell Experimental Forest, Minnesota, USA - June2016WEW_19_150 | ecosystem: Environmental > Terrestrial > Soil >...
ATCTGGCAGAGGTGCTCGGAAGGGTTGTTCTCCCTTATGGCCATGTATGCCAGTCGATTCCGCAACTGCGGATGTGCGGAACGGAATCGCATCGGAGGCAGAGGTAAGAAATGGGGGAGGCAAAGGCCGAGAGCCATCCTATGGCCGGAAGTTCATGCGGCGCAGGAGGTCTTGACACCCATTTCCCGATTACTTGGCGGCTCGCACCACGTCCGTCGTCAGAACGATCACTAACACGGTTAGTGCCACTACTGCCGCCACGACCACGACGATGACTACTTTCGCGGTGGTGCTCAGGTTCGGCCCGAGCTGCACTACATCGTTGTAGGCGATCTGGACGGGCGCGGCCTGATGGTCGGGCAACAGGGTGAAGTTATTTTGCGAGATCGTTTGAATGTTGCCGTGATACTCCTTGCCCGCGACCGTCTTCACCATGATGTGCCGGGCAACTCCCAGGCCCATGACCACTCGCCGGGCTTCTGTCGGATCGGGCTGGCCGGTGGCGCGATAAGTCAGTTTGGCCACGCGGATTTCACTCACCTCGGTGAAAGCGACGTGCCGGGGCGTGCTCTGGCGTTTGACCTTCAAAAGGAAACCGTCGTCTGCCACCGCCGCGAGGGTGCCGCGCAACTGCCTGCCACTCGTGAGCTTGACCCTGACGTTGGCGCCCACCCCGAACTGGCCGATCTGTTGCCTCACCACGCCCGGTTCGAGCGCGGGGGTCGCTCGAAGCGTCGCAACGTCACCCAGCGGCAATACCATCATGCCGTACACAAGTCCAATTGCGACGACCTTCCTCCAGCGAATCACGACTGCCTCCTCTCAGCGAGGATTTTCATTTTAGTCGGAATTTCCATTTTGACTTCTCGATCGACTGATAACGTACCTCTGACTGGCTCCCAATGCAATTGCCAGTCGAGTTTTCGGAGTTCGGAGCCTCCAACGCCGACGGAAGGAGCCCCTTTTGCCACTCTTGAGAATGCCGGAGTCCGAAACGGCCTCTCTGTCGACCCACTCCTCCGACGCCTTTCCTTCCCCCGCCTGCTCTTTGCTTGAAATCCCATCTCCTCGGTAGCTCGCCTATCTCATCCGCCCCCGGCACCCCCTTTGATTTTTCCGCTTTGAGGCACCCCTGGGCGGGGCGGCTTGGGTCGAGGTGATAATCCCAACAAAAGAATGAACCCAACATAGACCGACGCGTTGTCTATCCCCATCAACCTTTTCGATAGGTCTCACGCTTAGCTCAGGACCCCTTCAAATGAATTCTCAAATGACACCAGTACCGGACTATCGGGAGGAGTGCCAGGGGGAGGGGTTCGCGGAAGTGCTGTCTGGAGCAAAACCCCTCCGTGCTGGGCCGACCGCAAAGTGGTCCCGGCAGCAGACCAGGATCTCCCCAGAGGCTCCTATGCGCATCATGGGTGCTGGGGAGCGCACAGATTGGATTGGAAATGAAAAGTTGGCTGCCCGGAAAATGGCCGCCGACCAATACAGACCCTGTGTAACGCCGCAGTGTGGACCGGCGCACATCAACTCCAGGATTGTCGCGGACTCAAAAGTTATCGTAGTTCCAATCGCCTCCGGTCTGAGAATCGGCAGGCACATGGTCAGAGGTCGTTTTACGGTATTGATGGTTGGACACCGTGAAGCGTGGTCATCGTAGAAAGTTTCAGGTCAACCGGCTGAAGTCACCGCGTTCTTAGGGATAATTTCTGCAAGGTCCGCTCAAATCAAGCCGAAAAGAGGGAGGAGATACCATGTCTTGCGACGCGAAGAAATCAAAATCGAGGAAGGCGTGTAGCGAATTACGTGAATTACTCAATGATGCCCAGGCCTCGTTTGTCTGGGGAGAGTACGCGCGTGCGGCCATCGATAGCAAACGTCCCGACCACTCAATTCCCCCTGTGACTGTTTTTCTGGATCGTTCGCCGAGCAGAACTGAAGGCCTGCTTCCTTAGCGGCCGGGAAAACGGAAGCATTCGAGGAAATCTCGTCGGCCCCGAAAAAACCACGTAAGCCTGCATCGTTCCACTACAATTTCACTACAGTCGGCCATTCTTGGGGCCATCTACAGGTCCTGAATGAACCTCTATCTCATTGACCGCAAAAGAAGAAGGGTGGTAGGCCTGGAGGGATTCGAACCCCCGACCCACGGTTTAGGAAACCTAGTTCCGTTGTTGAGCGGTTTTGAAAACTTTATACTCTACTATATCCGTCAACGAGTTACAAACCCGATGATTCTGGGACGTGTACTGGTTTTGACCCGATTTGAACAGATAACCACTACAGTTTTACTACAGTCTCGAGTTTTCAAAGTACGCTGGAAACTTCGCGTTAAGATTTCGGGCGTCCGCCCTGCTAAGGAGTGGGTTATTCTTGCCTCGCGGTCCAAAAGGACTTTAAACGAGATAAACAAGGAGGAGTCTTTTCATGGGTGCCTCTGCGTTAGTTAAGATCTTGTACCGCCGCAATTGTGAAAGTCTACATCACGGCTCAGGGCTGGAGCTGCTTCGCCTTGACGTTCCAGCCTTCTACCTCTACGACTGGCGCGGACTTGCCCAAATCTTTCGTGTTGTAGGTTGCGGTGACCTGACGACTCTCGCCGGGCAGCAGCGAAAAGTAGTTGTCCTGCCAAAGAATCGGTAGCACGCCTTCGTCCGTCGGACCGTGGCGGCTGACGCAGCAGCCGGTCCACGCCCGTTCGATCTTCAGCCGGAGGCCGAAGGCGAGCGTCGAACTCGGGTTGCGAAGGGTAACCGTGGTGGAACTTTGGGCTTCCCCCTGCTGGGACTGGGCCGTAACTTCCAGTTCGACCGGCGGCAATGTACTCAGGGCCGTGTAATCGGCGAAGGATTTCGTGGGAGTCCAGGTCGAATGATGGGGGTCATCGGGTTCGTCCCGCGATTTCTCCCAGTCGAGCGTTTCGGGCCGGGTCGAGAGCCAATAGAAGTTCCTGCTGATCAGGTTGCCCGAGGATTCGAGCGTCAGGTTCACAAAGTAGGTTGAGCTGAGGTCTGAAATCTCCGGCAGGGTAAACGCGCGCGTGCTGGAGTCAGGGCCTGCGTCGAGCGTGGCCTCCCGCGAGAACTTCTCTGCCATGTCGAGGTTGTACACCTTGGCTGTGACTTTCAGGCTTGGAAAAGCTTTGTAGTACGAGTTCACAACCACGACGGAGCGGTCGTCATACGAATACTGGACGTGGAGCGGCTCGCAGGCGAGCTTGACACCGAAGTAGGAACCGCCGGGGCGAAGGTACCAGTCGTACAGGTGCCAGATCATGCTGGGCCAGGCATTGTTGAGCATCCACTGAATGACGCCGGTGGAGGTGTACTTGTTGCGGCCGAAGGCTTCCATCATGGCGCGGTGGGCCTCGTAAGCCTGCATCTGGGCCTTGCGCGAATACTCCTCCACGGAGGTTGAGGGGCCGTAGCGCTTGTTGAGCGCCTCGGTGAATACACTGAGAGTGCTGGACATGCCCCCGGCGTGGTATTCCCAGACGGAGTCAATCGGCCAAAGATGATCCGCCGGCAACATGCGGCGCAGACTCTCGATGGGCGGGATCGCCGGGCCGGGGCTGGTCTCCGTGTTAAAGCCAAATGCTCCGCCAAAGTTAGTGTCCAGGTACCAGAACGAGGGAGCTACGTATTCGTAGGGACCGGTCATCTTCACGCCGCTGGGGCCGACCGTGGTCGGCTTGGCCGTGGCCGAAGAAACCGAGGGGTTGGGCCACTCCAATTCGTCAAGAATCTTCAAGTACATCTTCTCCACTTTCGGGGGAGGCGGGTTATCGCTGCCGTACAGCCAAGTGAATACGGAAGGGTGTCGCTCCAACCGGCGGATCTGGTCGCGCAGGGATTCGGCGGCGACGGACTCATCTTCGGCATCCCACCTGCCCCATCTCTCCCAATGGTCGCAGCAGCACCAGCCGGGCATCACCAGGATCCCCAACTGGTCGGAGAGGTCGAAGAAGTGATCATCCTCCAGCTTGCCTTCCAGGCGCACGGTGTTGAGGTTCAGGTCGCGGACGTAATTCAGCTGGGCTTCCTGCCGCTCCGGCGAGGAGCGCATCAGCAAGTCCATACTGTAGCCCGCGCCGCGGATCAGGATGTTCTGTCCATTGATGCGGTACAGGCGGTGCCCCTGGCCATCAATCTCGGAGGTCACCTGGCGGATACCGAAGCGAATGTGACTCGAGTCTGAGATCTGGCCGCCAACCTCGAATTGCAGATCGAGTGGATAAAGGTTTTGTGGTCCGAGCTGTGCCGGCCACCAGAGGCGCGGGTTCGCCAGGCGAAGTTGCGGGAATTTCTCCGGCGTGAAGCGGACGACCTGGGTCTGGCCGGGGCCGAGCCGCACCGGCTGCGAGAACTCGGTGTTTTCGATCTTCCCTTTCAGCACGCCTTCGACCGCGCTGGCGCTGGCGTTCTTCAGCTCCGCCCTGACCGTGAGTTGAGCCTGGTCGGTGGAAGGCAGGTTGAGCTTGGTGAGCACCGCGGGGTAGCGCAGCGCGACGGGGCCGGTGGCCGTGATGTGGACGTCGCGCCAAAGGCCCATCTCCTTGTCGGGTGGCATCGGAGCCCAGTCCACCAGGGTAATGGCAAGGTCGTCCGGTTGGGGCGGAAAGACCTCGACAGCGAGCGAATTCTTCTCGCCCGGATGGGCGGTGGCGGTGACATCGAACTCGAACACCCGCCACGTACCCACCAGCTTATCGGCGGTGGCGATTTGGTGGCCGTTCATCCAGACGTTGGCGCGATAGGTGACGCCGTCAAAACCCAGCCAAAGAGTCTTGCCGCGGTTCTCGGCAGGGATCTGAAATTCCGTGCGATACCACCACGAGTGCCGGAACGGGCTACCTGGTGGTATGGGATAACTCGAAAAATTCTGGTAGATCGCGTACGTCGTGCCGGGAGCGGTACGTAGGTTCATGCCCACGTACGGATCGAGGAAGACGTGCTGCTCCACCAAAGCGCTGAACACGGTGGTCGGGACCGTGGCACGATACCACTCGCGCGCCTTGAATCCCGGCGTGGAGATGGCCGCGCCTGTTGCGTGCACCTCGTCCGAAGACTGGATGGCCCAATTCTCCCGAAGCAGCATATTAGGCGCGCCGCCGACTTCTGGTGGGGATGCAGCCCGAAGTGCAGTTGCACTCTGGATGAACATGAGGACGAGCAAGAAGGAAACACGGAACCTATTCATACCTTTTCCTCCTGCCGGCATCGCGCCGGCGTTGCTGCTACAGAATATTCACCCGGGATTTCCATTTTGGTTTTCTAACCGACGGGTAATATACAACTGATCGCCTCCGCAGGCAACGCTTCAACCCGGTTCTCGATGCTCTTTCCCCTTGCCTCCCACGGAACCATGGCCGTTTCGGGGCTTCTACGCACAGATTGCCTGGGTATTGGGTGGTTTTGCAGTTTTGATGGTTCTAGTGAGTGACCTGGGTAATGCGGCTTCCTGTGACTCAGGCGCGCAAGAAAAGCATTGAAGGGGAGAGCCCAAACCGGCCTGCAATGATTTCGAGATTTCCAGCGGACGTGTTCGGGGAATATGACCTTGAAGCGAGATAGGCAAAACGCTACGCTACACCTTACCAACATTCCGAGTTTGCACATTCCCAGGATGAAATACACGGCGGAATCAATGCAAACTAGAGGGCTGAATTGCCCAGAAGGTAACCAATTAACAAAGAGAGCATAAGCCGACAAGCACCCATGAAGCGCCGCAAGCCTCATCCAGGCAGATTAGCAAAAAAGCGCTTGGCCATCTCTTCAGTGATTCGGGTTCCCTTTTTGATTCCTAGAGCCTCCCTCACCTGCTTGAAAATTCCCTTCTGACCGCCCTTGTCGAAAGGAAATTTCTCAATCACGTCGAAGTGAACCGGCAGCTTGTCACTTATCCCAGATTCCCCCTCCCAAGGGGCATGTTCATCACACCAGTATTCAGGACTGGTGCGATAGCGGTCCCTATTGTTAATTGCGCCGGGCAGCTTTCCGATCTCAGGTCGTCGGCCGGTTTCGGTTCCGTCGCCTGAGCAGAACCGAACACGTCAGAACGCCGGTGGCAAGCCCGGCAGCCACCGCCGTATGACGCGAGCGCCTCACCGGCCCGACGACCGCGCCACGTTCCAACCTTCAACCTCCACCAGTGGGGAAGCCTCCCCCAGGTCCCGATGGCGGTACGTCGCAGTGACCTTCCGGACCTCACCCGGCATCAAGGAAAAGTAGTTGTCCTGCCACACCACCGGAAGCACCTCGTCGCCCCCTGCGCCCTTGCTGACGCGCAGCCGCAGGAAGAACGCCAGGTGGTTGGATGGGTTCTCCACCTGTATGCGCATGACCTCCTCATCATTGCTACCCGGCTCGGACGTACTCTTGAGTTTGAGGGACACGGGCGGCAGCTTGCCAAGCGCGCTGAAATCGGCGTAAGACTTGACCGCTGTCACGTACCACTCGGTGCGGTCCCAGTCGATAACGTCCGGCTTCGTCGATAGCCAGTACAGATTGGAGCTCACGAGCTCGCGCTGGGAATTCTCGAGCCGAAGTAGAATGAAGTACGCGGTCGAGAGACCCGCGATTTCGGGCAGAGGGAGCACCTTCGTGCTGCTGTCCGGCGGAGCGGTGATCACGACGTCTTTCGCAAATCTCTCATGCAAGTCCACGTCGTAAACCCGGACGGTCACCTTCAGGTCCGGGAACTCCTTATACAGAGAATTCACGACGAAGATCGAGTTGTCGTCGTAGGCGTACTGCACGTGCAGAGGCTCGCACGCCTTCTTCGCGCCGAAATAGGCGCCGGCGGGACGCAAGTAGTAATCATAGAGATTCCAGATGAGCGACGGCCAGGCGCTGTTCAGCATCTCGTGCGCCACGCCGGTGGCCAGATACTTTTTCTGGCCGAAGGCCTCGAACATGGCGCGTTGCGCCTCGTAGGCCATCAACTGTGCTTTGAATGCATAGTCCTCGAGGCTGCGCGCCTGCCCCAGGCGGGCATTCAGGGCATCCGTGAAGATTCTGAGGCTGGTGTCTTTCAAATCGCCAGCGCCGCTATGCAGTTCCCAGGTTTCGTCGATGGGCCAAAGGTGGCCAGGCGCCAGCATCAGGCGCAAGCTTTCCACGGGTGGAATCGCCGCGGTCGGGCTCGTCTCCATGAGGAACCCGGACGCTCCGCCCTTCTTGCGGTCGATCGACCAGTAGGAGGGTGGCACCCACGCATACGGATGCATGATGCTCTTGTAGCCGGTTCGGCCCAGCGAGCCGCTCTCGTTCTGCGAGGTCTGGAAAGGATTGGGCCAATCGTTCTCGCGAAGAATGGCCGTGTAAGCTTTCTCGACGGGCGGAGGAGGAGAATTGTCGTCGCCGTGCAACCACGTCAGCACGGAGGGATGGGTACGAAACTCGCGTATTCGATCTCCAAGCGAAGCGGCGGAAATGGAATAGTCCTCTGCGTCCCAATCCTTCCAGCGCTCCCAATGATCGCAGCAGCACCACCCGGGCAATAGCAGCAGTCCGTAGCGGTCGCAGAGGTCCAGAAACTCCGCATCTTCGAACTTTCCGTCCATGCGGAGCGCGTTCAGGTTCATGTCGAGGGCGTATCGCAGTTCCCATTCCCGCCGCTCCGCAGAACTCCGCAGGAGCATGTCCGACCACCACCCGGCCCCGCGAATGAGGACCCTGCGACCATTCACGCTGTACAGGAGGTTGCCGTCGGAGGTGAGTTCCGATTTGACGTCCCGGATTCCGAACTGCACCCTTTGCGTGTCTGAGACCTGCGGGCCAATCGAGAAGTCCAACTTCGCCCGGTACAGGTTCTGCTCACCCATCCTTGCGGGCCACCAGACCCGCGGATGCGCCAGATTCAACTGCCGGAACTCGGCGGGACTGAAGACGACCCGTTTGGTGGCGCCACCTTCAACCGTGACTGCCTTTTCGAATTTCGTTCCTTCGATTTCCCCCTCGAGGACACCAGCCACTGCGTGCTCGGTGGCGTTCTTCAGATCCGCGGTTACGGTGAGGTGCGCCGTGTCCAGGGAAGGGAGATCGAGACGCGATATCACGTTGGCGTTCCTAATCGCCACCGGTCCCGTCACCCGGATCCTGACGGGCCTCCAGATGCCCATGTTCTTGTCGGGCGGAGTCGGGTTATTGTCCACCCAATGCAACTGCAGGTCGTGCGGCTGCGGCGGAAACACCTCGACCGCCAGCACGTTCGGCTGCCCGAACAGGGCCGCGCCGCTCACATCGAACTCGTAAATGCGATACGTCCCCGCGACCCGGCCGGCGTCCGCGATGCGCTTGCCGTTCAGCCACACATTCGCGCGGAAATTGATGCCGTCGAAAGCAAGCCACACGGTCTTGCCGCGGTACTCAGGGCTCAGCGAGAATTCAGTTCGATACCACCAAGCGGATGCGAACGGACTATCGGGTGGCATCTGAATTCTCGAATAGAACTCGCCGATCGGATACTGCATTCCGGGGAGAGACCTGAGGTTCATCCCCGGGTACGGATCCGGATAGACCCGGAGCGCCACCAGCGCCGCGAGAACGGTCGTCGGGCACGATGCTGAATACCAATTGCGCGGCTGGTACTGTGCCGTCGAGATCACTTCACCCGGTTCCAGGGCGAGCCGCGTGGACTGTATCGACCAGCCGTCTCGCAGCATCTGCTCGGTCCCCGCAGCGGAGTTCGGAAGCGAACCGGCGTTGAGGGTCAGGCTGATACTCGCCAGCGCCAATCCGGCTACAACCTTTAGTAGCATCATGGTCGCGTCACAGGCTCTTTGCTCCATTGGATTTCACCTCCTTCTCTACATAACCGCCGCTCCCAAAAGGCTTGTTCCGGAATTTCCTTCTTGCCACTCGGCTGCGGGCGAATATACCCCGAGTTGCCTCCGCTCGCGATTTTTTTTGGATTCGTTCCAAGGCCCTGCCAAAGACTTGATCGACAGTGAAGAGCGGCTGATTCATAGGGGCGTCAAAGGGTCGAGGGAGTTGCTTAGTGGGCGCGGGCTCCAGATTTGATAGGCGTACGAACTTGGGGGAAGTCCTGTTCCCATCGGGCCGGAGTCTTCACGGATCCCGGCCGACTCCAGGGGGAGGATACCTGTCCCTCGCCAGAATCTCATCCGTGCAGAAAATGGGACGACCCCTTTTCGCGACAACCCGAAGAGGTAACCCCAATGCGACCGAGAATGTTCTGGGAGCACGACCATTCTCTTGGAGGGGAACCCGTGCGTACGCGCGGGTAGCGTATATACGCGAGGATGGGCGAGAAACTAGCCCGAATCAGGCAGACCGATCGTAGCGATGATGCAACCCGCCGAGTCGCTCATACGACAGGACGCGACCAGAGGCTTTGGAATGAGCTCTACAATTCGGCGTTTCCTTCCCCAGTCCGAGATGCGTGCGGTCTTCATGGTAGTAGCGGACGTATTCAGAGAGCAATCGCTTCAGATGACGTCGTCGAATGCGATGATGTGATCCAATAGGTCACGGCGGCAGCTGCCTACTCATCGCTCCGCCACACCGTTTTGCCAAGGACTCTCGAAGGAGGTCCGCGCCGGGCTCATTTTCAGGGATCGAACGGCCATGGGGACCTCCAACCCGTATTTCGCATCCCGGTCGAAGATTAGAAATCTGGACGCCGACTCGAATGGAAATGCTTCCCGTAGCTGCTGGATGATCCAATTGCTCCTCGGGTGCTTCGTGACGTTGAAGTGTAGGATCCGCCGGCGATCGTGGCTGATTACGAAAAAGCCATAGAGTACGCCGAAGGTGATCGTCGGGGCCGCGAAGAAATCCATCGCCGCGATACCTTCCCTGTGATTTCGAAGAAAGGCGAGCCAACGTTTGGCCGGTTCGGGATCCCTCGGAGCCCGTTTCATCCAGCGTGAGATCGTTCTCTCGGAGAGATCAAAACCGAGCATGCGGAGTTCGCCATGTATCCGCGGTGCTCCCCAGGTCGGATTCTCCGCAACCATCTGGAAGATCAATTCCCGAACTTCCTTTGACGTCGGTCTTCTCCCCACCTGCGTCCTGACCCTGGAGATCAGCCGCCAGTACAGGCGGAAGCCGGCCCGGTGCCACCGGACCACCGTCTCGGGTGTAACCTCTATCAACGATTGTTTCCATCCTGACCAGAATCGACGGACGGCAACCCAGAAGAGCTTGTCGAGCAGCCCTATTGTTGGCTTCGGATGCCGAGGCTTCAGCGCGGCGAGTTGTTGGCGTAGCGCGAGATTCTCGAGGAGGAGGCTCCGGCGTGCCCGCCAGAGGCGAACCAGTGTGCCGATGGACAGGACAATGAATCGAAACATGGCCAGGAGTTATAACAGAACAGTGGCGGGAGGGCAGCAGCTATGTTATTGATGTTGCAGGCGGCCAGAGTTTTGGCGAACCACAGGTGTTCAAGGACGGAGTTGGGTATGACCCCGCAAGACTGCTGGCCGCCGTACGGGGCCATTACGGCGAATACTAGCTAGCCGCGTGAGAAGGCGGGGGCCTCAGGCACGGAATACGGGGCTAGCGATTTGCACTTATCCTCGACAGCCGTCCGCACCGTTTCAGGCGGACGGAGGTCGGCGTTCCGCTTTGATCACCCCCTACCTGGGGCTTGCGGCAGGCCGATCCGGCGACAGAGGTCAGCAAAGCGCGGGTCATCGCGCAGGCAGTCGAACGGCGGGAAGCGGAGCCGCACCAGCCATGGGTTGTGGAAAAGCCGCAATCAACCTGTGACCGCTTGGGAGCGGAGGGAAGAATCATGAACATGGACCGCCGGAACATACTGAAGATCCTCCCCGCGATGGCCGGCGGGGCTGTCGCGGCGTCTGCGCACCTGTCTGCTTCGGCCTTAACGCTCCGCCTCGAACCTTCGGGCCAAGACTCATACCGGCCTCTTCAAGAAGTAAGCGTCCGCGGGGTGGAGACAGGAACCGTTATCGTGACCGATGGCGCCGGCAATCCTTACGTGCGAGAGACGGGGCGAGATCCCTTCAAGTTCAAGATCGGCGGCGCGCTTGGCGTCCATAGCATCGAGACCCTCGACTCGCAGGGAGCGCTCGTCGGCTCGACGAAGTTCCGGGTCGATTGCAGCACGGAGATCAAGGATGAAAACGGCGAGTTCCGCGATCTCCTGGCCAATGTCGTGTGGACCATCATGGACTGGAATCAAGAGGCGCCGGTCAATGTCCTCCGCTATAAGGGTCGAGTTTACGGGCTCTTTGTCAACTGGATTTTCGACCACACTCTGACAATGAAGGGCATGAAGTATTTCTGGCCCGATGTCAAGGATGCCGTCGATTTCTTCGCGGAGACGCAACGCGAGGACGGCATGATTTGGGAGAACTGTTACCCTGCGACGCCCGAAGCCAATTATTTTGACTGGAAGTTCGGCTATGACAATTTTGTGCGGCGCATCGAAGGAGGATTCCGCCAGTTGCGCCGCGCGCCCGTTGAAAGCCACGTGGAACAATTCTTCCTCGAAGCGCTGTACTACACCTGGAAGGCCACGGGCGATAACGAATGGATGAAGGCCAAGCTGGATTGCGCCATCAAAGCGGTGCGGTATGTGACGAGTGATCCATACCGGTGGTCGGGAAAGTACCAACTTATGCACCGCGGTTTCACGATCGACACCTGGGATTACGTTTCCGATGACCAGCAAAAGTTCGGGGAAACGGTTTTCGTGGTTTATCTTGGCAAGAGTGAGTTCGGCGTCTTCTACGGAGATAACACGAATCTCATTATCGGGTGCCGGCGTCTCGCCGAGATGCTGACCCACGCTGGGCGCGAGCAAGAGGCTCGGGAGTTCCTGGCGCTTGCCGATACGCTTCAGGAGCGCCTCGACAAGCTGGCGTGGAACGGCCAGTTTTATACCCACTGGATTGCGGAGAATCCGGATTATCACCCGGATGTCGGAGTGGATACTTCCCAACAGGTCTCACTGTCAAATGCTTATTCCCTGAACCGCGGCATTGCCCATGATAAGTGCGTGGAAATCATCCGGACATACCAGCGCATCCGGCGCGAGATGCCATCGACTTCGCCGGGCGAGTTCTACGGCATCTACCCGCCTTTCCAGAAGGACTTCACGCAAAACGAGCCTGGTGAGGTGTGGGAGTACGTCAACGGCGGCGTTCTGTCGATCGTCGCCGGGGAGCTGGCGCACGGGGCATTCGAGCATGGCTTTGAGGAATACGGCGCAGATATTCTGCGGCGCGAAAAAGCAGTTGCGGACCGGTACCGCGGCTACCTGCCCGTATCACTTCGTGGAAAAGGTGTTGAGACCCCGCGCAGGAATTTCCGAAAGCTCGACATGCGAAGCATTGCCGACGCAGACTTCGGAGCAGGGGCGCGGGGTGTGCCGGCATGGGTGGGTCAGCCGGGCCCCCGTACGCTGGGTGAAGCCCCCCTGGCGCAAGATCTGACAGGCATGCCGACAGGAGCCCAGGAACTCCAGGGCATACCCTTCGACGTGATTGACCCCGCATCCAACGGTCACCGCGCATGCCTGGGGCTGGCGCAAGAAGCCGGCTACACACGCAGCGCCAAGCTGCCTGTACACGCGCGGGCCTCAAGCATCTATCTGTTGCACGCTGCCGCCGGACCCGACCACACAGTCGGGACGCTGACGATGCACTACGCCGACGGCAGCTCCTATTCGGAGTATATCGAAGACGGCAAGAACGTGGCTTCCTGGTGGGAGCCGCATGACAGCAAGTACCACCGCGATGGCCCGAGAATCAACGACACGCTTCGGGTGGCATGGCACGGGTCGAGCCGGGGCCTGCCGGAGGTCGGCGTTTACGCGGTCGGATTTAACAACCCGCATCCTGACCGTGACCTCGCCTCCCTCGAGTTCGCGGCCGGAGTCGGAAACAGTAAGTGGATGGTGCTCGCCACGACCTTAAGCGATGCTCCGGTGTTTTTCGCGCCTTACGATGATCTCTCCACGGGGATTCCCGACGGATGGAGCGCCGCGGTCATTTATGCGCTCATTGAGGGGCTCGCCGGAGTTAAGGATGACGGAGTCGCGTTTAGCCGCGCACGGCTGGCGCCGCGCTGGGAAGCTGCGGGAGTCCGCAAGGCCGAGGTCACAGTGAAGTATCCGGCTTCGGACGGGTATTGCCATTACCGCTATCAGCGTGATCTCGCGTTGAGCCGGGTCACCGTAGAATTCACCGGAAGCGGTTCGGAATTCGAGCTCCACGTGCTGCTGCCCAAGGGTTTGCAGGTCAAGGCCGTGAGGTCGGATGGCTTGAAGGTTGGGGTAATGGGCAGAAAGGTGGAACAGTCCGAATACGCCGTGGTCCATGTCACTGAGAGAGGTACGCATCATTTGGAAATAGACTTCGTATGAGCCGCTCGTTCAAGTAGGGAAGCCGCCTCGCGACGCCATGACGTACTCATCCCAGAAGGGAATGTGGATCATGCAGAAGGTGAGCAAATGCGCGTGTTCCTTAATCATGCTGGTGACAGTGTGTGTTGCCGTCGCTCTTGAGCCTGCCCCAGCCCCCCCGAGTCTCGCCAACCCCTCACTATTGCCTTGTGGCCCCATGGCGTCCCTGGCGAGAAGGGCGATATGGGACCGGAAAAGGACACGACCAGACCAACTGACTTGGCTTAATCAACACAGGAGGATCCCATGCGGCAACTCAAACAAATCGCAGTTGGCCTCTTTCTCATCACACTGTCGTGGGCGGCGAACTTACACGCAGCCGAATTGCGCATTGGCACGGCGACCGCCGACATCACGCCATCGCTGCCCGCAGCCTTGTCGGGGCAGTTCAACCTACGGATCGCCCACACGGCTGCGACGCCTCTGACGGCTAACGTCGTTGCCCTGGAATCAAGCGAGGGCGACCGATCGCTCGACATGGCGATTTTGGTCTCCTGCGATCTTGTCGAGATCCCGAACGACTTGCTCACCCTGGTCCGCGACGAGGTGCACAAACGTCTGCCCAAGTTGGATGTGAATAAGATCTTCCTGAACGCAATCCACACGCACACAGCGGCCGTCTTGGAGAATGACGAATATCTGATTCCCAAGGAAGGCGTCACGCAGGTTGATGCCTACCGAGCTTTCTTTGTCCAACGCGTGGTCGAAGCGATCACACAAGCCTGGAACGGCCGTCGAGCCGGGAGCGTTACGTGGGGCCTCAGTCATGCCGTGGTGGCCTACAACCGACGCGCTGTTTACGCCAATGGCTCGTCGCAGATGTACGGTGATACCAATGTACCGGAGTTCTTGGGTCTGGAGGGTTACGAAGATCACGACGTCAACATGCTTTTCTTCTGGAATCAGGACGGGAAGCTAATCGCCGCTATCATCGAGGTGGCCTGCCCGGCGCAAGAAGTTGAGAATGACACTAC
>Ga0187882_1003183_pt1 | contig 14351 bp, 15 predicted proteins | sample June2016WEW_19_1_3_FD_132991 | JGI IMG/M metagenome (GOLD analysis project Ga0187882, IMG submission 132991) | Peatland microbial communities from SPRUCE experiment site at the Marcell Experimental Forest, Minnesota, USA - June2016WEW_19_150 | ecosystem: Environmental > Terrestrial > Soil >...
AGGATCGAATTTCGAATCTATTTATCAGCACCGGCTGATAAGGATTCGCATAACTTTCCGGCGTAGGGGTCGAAATTGGAGTAGGTACGATAAATGTCGGTTCGGGATGAACTCAGAAAATCCTCGCAGCTGCGTCCGGCCTTAATCGATTTCGAGATGTCGGCACGGAGCTTTTGACAGGCGCTCAGCAGATCTTTCATATTCTGAAAATTCGAGACTTCGCCGCGCGCGGATATCACCGCAATTCCTTCTTCCAATGTCTTCTCAGCCGCCGTTTTGCTTTCTGCTTTGGTTTGCGGGATGGCAGGTTTCAGCACGGGAATCGAATCAACGACCTGCTTCAGGCCGTCGATCCAATCGGCTACATCTCCTTTTGCCTCGGTGTCAATGTCGGGATAGCGCGCCGCTTCATAGAGTCCTCCAACGAAAAGGACCTTCTCGGCAGGAACGTACACAACCACATCGCCGCCTGTTTGAGCTTTGTGTTGAAGCGCTGTTATCCGTATCTCCAGGTTTTGCGGAAACAGATGCATCTGATGGTCGAAAATGAGCCAGGGGAATGAAGGCGGTTCGCTGGAATTGTTGCCGGGTGCAACCGGCCCTTTGGCATCGGTTCCCGGGATCGACGTTGATATGGAGCGGAGCTGGGCGCCGGCCAAAAGCATCGCACCCTGTTCGGAGAAGAAACGCGCTCCCCCGGAATGGACAGCGCGGGGACCGGAGAATGCGACCCAGCGTACGGCTTTGGTACTCAGACGCCTCAACGCATCCACGGTAGCCGACAGATCCGGTTCCGACGGCGGATTTACAATCAGAATTCCTTCATCCGTAACGACAGCGAAAACGTTTTCCCCTCCTCCCTTGAGCTGCAGATAGTAGCAATGCTCGCTCACTTTCTCGAACCGGAGCGGGGCGCCGAAAAGTGGAGCACTCATCCAAATCATGAGCGAGAGCAGTGCGGTAATAATCACTTTGTTCATAGGTCCGCGTACCACATGTGCGGACGGGTCTCCAGACCCGTCCGGCCTTTCAGTCTTATCATGGTCCGGGTAGGACGGCTCTGGAGAGCCGCCCCCACATGTATTTATTCAGCGGCTCTTGAGAACGCCCCAGAAAGAATTTTAACCTCAGGGTCACAAACTGCTCAAAAATCCGGTAACAAGCGTTCGAACGGCTTCAAGATGGCCGGCGAAGAAATGATCGCTTCCCTCGATCCGGTGCACGGATGAAGTTGATGGAAGCCGGTCTGCAAAGCGATCCAGATTTTCCAGGGAGCAGAACTCATCGTTCGTTCCGATTATGTAAAGAGCCGGCTTTGGATTCGAAAGCAAAAAACCAAAATCATACATGTTTAAAGGAAGCCCCAACCCGACGAGCGCTTTGATGCGCGGCACGGAATGGCCGGCCTCCAGCCCGACCCAGGCGCCGAATGAATACCCGATTACAGCCAAATCCAGAGCGGGATACCGATTCTCCAGCCAGTGTATCGCGGCTGCTGCGTCCTCTTTTTCTCCCAAACCCTGGTCGAACTGGCCTGAGCTCCGGCCTGCCCCTCGAAAATTAAATCGCAGAGCCGCATATCCCGCGTCGGCAGCTGCTTTGGCTGCGCGGTACACCACGCGGTTATCCATGGTTCCCCCATAAACCGGATGGGGATGACAGACGGCAACAGCGCCCCGAAGGCCTTGCTTGGGCTCGCGAAGCTGCGCTTCAAGTTGAACGGCTCCGGCCGGAATCATGAACGACATAAACCAGCTTTCAGCTCTCAGCTATCAGCCGTCAGTAAATGCCTTTTTTTTGCTGATAGCTGACGGCTGAAAGCTGACAGCTAAGTAACCACTGTTTTCCTGAGGCTCAAGGGCACCTCCAGACCGTGCTTCCCCATCAGCTCGGCATCCGAAAGCATGGAGCGGGTTTCACCATCAGCCCATATTTTGCCGTGATCCATGAGAACCGTTCTCGAGCAGACATCCAGCACAAGCTCCAGATCGTGGGTTGCGATGATCAGGGTTGCGCTAAGGCCGGAGACAACTTCGATCAGATGATGGCGGTTTCGGGGGTCCAGGTTGCTTGTCGGTTCATCCATTCCCAAAATCGCCGGTTCCATCGCCAATACTGCCGCAAGGGAAACCCGCCTGCGCTCCCCCAGGCTCAGATGATGCGAGGAGCGGGAACGAAAGGATCGATCCAGGCCGGAATCAAGCAGCGCTTTGTCAACTCGACTGGAAATCTCAACGGCCGGTACATCGAGATTCAGTGGGCCGAATGCAACATCCTCGAAAACCGTCGGGCAGAACAACTGATCGTTGGGATCTTGAAACAATAGTCCCACCTGTTTCCGGATCCGCTGGAGGTTCGACGGTTCCAAATCCGATCCCATGATCTTCACGGATCCGGTTCCGGACAGGACGCCGTTCAGGTGCAGGAGCAAGGTGGATTTTCCCGCCCCGCTTGGCCCGACAATCGCGATCCGCTCTCCGCAGCGCACATCGAGGTCGATCCCTTCCAGCGCCTTTGTTCCGTCGGGGTATGTGTAGCTCAGCCGAGTGATTCGAACCGCATAGTCAGCCATATCACTTCAACGCAGGACAAAAGTCAAAGCAATGAAAAGCGTCACGCCGTCCAGAAAAAGAAAATCATGCCACGAAAATTTTTTCGGCGAAACCACCGGGAAATCGCCGGTATAGCCGCGGGACAACATGGCGGAATGCATTCTCTCGGCCCGTTCGAATGAACGGATCAGGAGAGTTCCCATCATCGAACTGAGAATTTTCAGCTCTTCCCTGAACGGGGCTCGCCCTACCCGCCGGCAATCCCGCGCCTGTTTCATCCGCATTGCCTCTTCCGTAAGGACGAAAAGATACCGGTAGAGAAAGCCCAGGTTCATTACAAGGATTTGAGGACAACCCAATTTCCGCAATCCGCGCAAAAGTTCGACAAATCGGGTCGTATTCGTCAACAATATCAGCATCATCAGGCACAGAACCGCCCGGACGAACAGAAATCCGATTCCCGCGTACCCCTTCCAGGGCGCCGCCAGGCTCGCAAGCACAATAAATGGCAAAATGACGAGAGTGCGTCCCAGGATGTAACCGAGCGGAATCTGCGAAATGCCCATCAGGATGGCAGCGGCGAAGAAATACGCAATAAACAAGCGTCCCTTGTCCAAGGGAATACACAGGACAGCCACAATCAGCGCGGTAAATCCCAGGAGTTTTGTTCTAGGCTCCAGCACGTGCAGGGGCGAGTCGAGAGCAGCATAACGATCGATAAAATTGTGTCTCATGGCCGGCTGCTCCTGCGCCTGCCCAGGAAACCGGCGAGAATGCCGAGGCCAATCAGAACGACAAAAACAGCGGCCCGGATCAAGTAGTCCATATACCGTGTGCTCGAATACAGCCTGTCCGCTCCGGCGCCGGTCGGGAGCAGCGGCGAAACCGCGAGAAGCTTTTCCAGCGGGTCGGGGAGCTTGGAGCTTCCGGCCAACACCAAAATCGTAAAGGGAATAACGACCAAAACGACGGAGCCAACCCAGTCCGCGAGTCCAAAGCGGCCGGGTCCGTTGATCTTCATTAAGTCCGGACGCACCTTGAACAGAAAGGTCAGGACACCGGCGGTCAGCATGCCTTCGATAATTCCGACTACCATGTGGTAGCCCACCATTGTGCTCAATCCGATGCGCAACGGGATCGCTCCGGATATCCCTATTTCGAGCGCGCAGCAGGCGGAAGAGAATAGCAGTGAAGCCCATCCGGCGATGAATCCGATCAAGGCCAGCCGTTTACCGCCGGACGATCCTCCGCCCAGGGACCTGAAGATCGCATAGCCGCTGAAGCAGGTGACGGCGCAGATATTGAAGACATTCGCTCCCAGGGCGACGAGGCCCCCGTCCTGCAGAAACAGTGCCTGGGCGATGACCACAGTTGACATGGTTAAGAAGCCGGCCATCGGTCCCAGCAGTATGGCGAGCAAAGTGCCTCCGACCAGGTGGCCCGATGTCCCCCCCAAGATCGGAAAATTGAGCATCTGTGCGGCGAAAACGAATGCAGCAAGAACTCCCATAACAGGGACCATGCGGCCGGAGAAATCCACCCTAACCCGCCGGGCCGCATAGAGGATGGTTGCACCGGATACGACATCCAGGGAACCCGCAATGCGATTCGTTAAAAAGCCATCCGGTATATGCATCCGCGGAATTGTAGACCAATCGGGACGTTAATGACAGCAGCAAAAAAGCAGCAAAAACGCCACGGATTTCACGGATTCCACAGATTCTAAATCAGTGATAATCCGTGAAATCCGTGGCGTTTTTCCGAATTATTGCGATAAAATTGGCCGCCCAAATAAAGGAGTTCCCGATGACCGTCGCCAATGTCATAACCCAACAACTCGAGCGCTCGTCCTGGATCCGCAGGATGTTTGAAGAAGGCATCCGATTGAAAGCCGAGCGTGGCGCAGAAAACGTTTTCGATTTCTCGCTCGGCAATCCGGCCGAGGACCCGCCTCCGGGCGTAATGGCCACATTCCGGCGCCTCGCTGAGCTGAATGCGCCGGGCTCTCACGGGTATATGCCGAATTCCGGATATCCTGCCACACGGAAAGTGGTCGCACAGCGTTTGCGGCGGGACACCGGCGTCGAATATACCGAGAATCACGTGCTGATGACGGTCGGCTGCGCAGGGGCGATGAATGCCGCGTTAAAGGCCATCCTTGATCCGGGAGATGAAGTCATCGTGCTGATGCCGTTCTTCCCCGATTATCAGTTTTATATTACCAATTACGGTGGACAAATGGTCCCCGTTGAAACCGACGATGAATTTTCGATCAATGTGCCCGCGATTGAATCGAAGATTACGCCGCGCACCAAGGCCATTATCCTTAATTCGCCCAATAATCCAACCGGCGTGATCTATTCGGAATCCGTTTTACGGAATCTGGAATCGATGCTGCAACGGGCTGGCCATAGGATTGTCGTGCTGAGCGACGAGCCCTATAAGTCAATTGTTTATGATGGAGCGAAATGCCCGGAAATGGCTTCCATCATCTCCAACTGCATCATTACCACTTCATGGTCAAAGACATGGGCGCTTGCCGGCGAGCGCATTGGATATCTGGCAATTTCGCCCAGAATTCCCGATGCGGAGGCATTGTCAAACGCATGCAATTTCACGAACCGCATTCTGGGATATATCAACGCACCTGCAATCTGGCAGCATGTGGTGGCCGAAGCGCCGGAAGAAATGACGGATCTGGTTGCCTATCAGGAAAAGCGCGACCTCATGTGCAGCGGTTTGGCAGAACTCGGCTACGAGGTTCGCAAACCCCAGGGTGCTTTTTACATTTTCCTCAAAACCCCCATTTCGGATGACGTTGCTTTTTCGCGGCTTCTCCAGGAAGAAGGGGTTCTGGCGGTGCCCGGCAGAGGTTTCGGGCGCGGCGGTTACATTCGGCTGTCGCTTACGGTCCCGCGCGAGACGATCGTACGATCGCTGCCTGCCTTTGGCCGCGCTCTGCAGAAGCACCAGGGCCTCCTGGCATAAGACCAAAAGAAAAAACGCCACGGATTCGCCGAATGATCACGGATTCAAATCTGCGACAATCCGCGTAATCCGTGGCATCTCTTCAGCCCTTATCGAAATCTCTTCTGCCGCATGCTTTGGAGGCTGGTTTTGCAGCAGACTGGGGTTCGGAGCACGAAGAGGAGGAAGAAGGCGATGGGAGGAAATAGAGCAGTCATTGCGAAAAGTTGTTGTCATCCGGGAATTCATAAAGTATTTTTCTTATGCGTGTTGACGTTTACATAACTTTTCAGGAGTATGGCAATGAAGAATGTTTGTATTGTAATGGTTTTGGTAATGCTTGTTGCAGCCCCGTTATCGTTGTGGGCCGCTGAAGATGGCGCCGCGCTTTTCAAATCTAAGTGCGCCGCTTGCCATGGCGATGAAGGACAGGGCAAGCCCGCAGTAAAAATGCCGGCCGTCAAGGGCACCAAGATGACTGCGGACAAGATCGTTGAATACCTCACCAAGGGCGAGGCCGGAAAGAAGTTTCCGCACAACAATCCTGTCACCGGGCTCAATGAAGATCAGGCAAAGGCACTCGCGGATCACGTGGTATCCCTTAAGTAGCTTTTCAAAAACGCCACGAATTCCACGGATTTCACAGATTTTAGTCCGTGATAATCCGTGAAATCCGTGGCATTTTTAGCTTTTCCCGCAGATCCGGCACTCGGGATCTCTGGAGATTTTGAATTCCCGGAATGTCAGGTCGTTCCCGCAGAAACACAGCAGCCTGTTCACCAGAAGCCCGTCCAAGCCAAGTATTATTTTAATCGTTTCAATCGACTGAATGCACGAGATCAGTCCCGGTACAGGTCCGAGGATGCCCGGGGGCGCGGAAGTCGATTCCGCATGATCATCCGGAAAGACGCACTCGAGGCACGGCGTCCTGCCCGGAATTATTGTTGTGGCCATCCCATCAAGTTGATGCACTCCTCCGTAAATATAGGGAATCTTTTTCCCAACCGATACGGCATTCAAGATTCTCCTGGTCTTCATGTTATCCATGGCATCAACAATGATCGAACAATCTCCAACGAGTTCCGCACAATTGCTTTGGGTAATCTCGGCTTGGACTGCCTCGATATCGCAGCAGGGATTCAGGGCTTCGAGTTTCCGGGAGCCCGAAACCGATTTCCATTCACCGATATCCCCGGTCCAATGAATAATCTGTCGATTCAAATTGCTGCAGTCGACTTTGTCTTTGTCGACAATTCTCAAGTGGCCGATACCGGCAGCCGCGAGATAGTACGAAGAGATGGACCCCAATCCACCGATGCCGGCGATAAAAACTTTTGCTTCTTTCAGCTTCCGTTGTCCCTCTTCTCCTATTTCGGGAATGATAATCTGCCGGTTATACCGGAGAAGTTCCTCGCGAGTAAGTTCCATCGGCTCTCCTTAACCACGGATCGTTTACGCGTTACACCCGCATCCAGAAAACGCGTAAACGCGTGAACCCGTAAACGCGTAAACGAATAGCTATTTCCCTGGCATTCCATTCGTCATTCGTAATTCTAAACTCGTAATTTCCTTGTCCAGGCCACGAGATTTTCCAAGAGTTTGCCTATAAGCTCCTTCGTCTTCTGGTCAACAAGATTCCCCTGTTCATCAAACCGTTGTGCGGCATTGGAGACCATGACTTCAGGCTGATTGACCGGATGCATGTTGAAGAAAACGAAACTCTGGCGTAAATGGTACTGGGCGCGGGCCGTTCCAAGCGCACCGACGGAAGCGCCCATCACGGCAACAGGCTTTCCAACCCAGGCATTGTCGCCATAGGGGCGTGAAGCCCAGTCGATCGCATTCTTCAGCACCCCGGGCACGGAATAGTTATATTCAGGACTGGCAAACAGAATTGCATCTGCCGCCCGGATCCGGCTCTTAAATAGAGTCACCCGCTCCGGCGGATTCTGTTCGTCATCCTGGTTGTACGGAGGAATCCCATCAAGATCGAATACCTCCATCCGGGCATCTTTGGGAACGAGCGGCTCGGCGATCCTGAGCAGGGCGCGGTTGTAGGAACCCCGTCGCAGACTGCCTGCGATTCCGAGTATCATTACTGGCTTTTCCATAAACCTCCTTTTGGGTTACGAATTCCTTGGCTGAAAGTATCGCCGTTATGTTTCGGGATCAAGTTACAATTAAAATTCGGTTTTGGCCGGGAGCGCCGGCGCTCTCGGCGGGTCCCCGAGGATAGACAATCCCCAATCCATTTGCTAAGGTTTTCATGAAGACCGCTAAACGCAATGACTCTACAAACCAACATTGACGGTTTACGATTGAGAACGTCAATCGTAAACCGTCAATCGCCAGGAGCTGTTATGGCCGATTCGGCTGTCAAAGTGCAGTACGAAATCAGCTTGATCACGGATGAAGATCTGTACCTGTTCAACGAGGGCTCGCACTTTCGTCTTTATGAACGAATGGGGGCACATCCGCTGACAGTTGCAGGTCAGCATGGAACCTTCTGCGCGGTCTGGGCACCCAATGCCGAACAGGTTTCCGTGGTCGGGGATTTCAATCAATGGGATGGGACGCGTCATCCCCTTCGCTCCAGGGGTGATTCTGGCATATGGGAAGGCTTTTTGGCCGGGCTCGGAAAGGGCGCCAGCTACAAGTTTCACATTGCCACGAAATACCTCGGCTACGTCGTTGATAAGGCAGATCCCTTCGCCTTTTACTGTCAAACCCCTCCCGAAACGGCTTCGGTGATATGGGACCTGAATTATCAGTGGGAGGATGAAAAATGGATGGAGGAGCGGCGCGTGCACAATTCGCTGAACGCGCCCATATCCATTTACGAAGTGCACCTGGGTTCATGGAAGCGCATTCGTGAGGAGGATTGCCGGCTGCCGAGCTACCGGGAGGCAGCGCCCGCGCTGGCCGATTATGCAAAGAAAACCGGCTTCACTCACGTGGAGCTGATGCCTATAATGGAGCACCCCTTCTATGGCTCCTGGGGGTACCAGGTCACGGGTTACTTTGCACCAACCAGCCGGTACGGCGCTCCCCAGGATTTCATGTACTTTGTCGATTACCTCCACCGGCAAGGGATCGGGGTTATCCTGGATTGGGTTCCTTCCCATTTTCCCAACGACGAGCACGGACTGACTTTTTTCGACGGGACTCATCTCTACGAACATGCAGACGCCAGAAAAGGGATGCACCCGGACTGGAACACTTCCATTTTCAATTATGGCCGGAATGAAATTCGCAGCTTCCTGATCAGCAGCGGTCTCTTCTGGCTGGATAAATATCACATTGACGGGTTGCGTGTGGACGCGGTCGCTTCCATGCTCTATCTCGATTATTCGCGCAAGGAAGGGGAATGGATCCCCAATCAATACGGCGGGAGAGAGAATCTCCAGGCGGTCGATTTCATCCGCCGCTTCAATCAGGAAGCGTATATAGCACACTCGGATATTCAGACGATTGCGGAGGAATCAACCGCCTGGCCTATGGCGACCAAACCTCCCTATGTCGGCGGACTCGGTTTCGGGTTCAAGTGGGATATGGGCTGGATGCACGATACCCTGAAATACATCAGCCAGGATCCCGTTTACCGCAAGTATCACCACAATGAGCTGACCTTCCGCTCTCTCTATGCCTTCTCCGAAAATTTCATTATGCCTCTTTCTCATGATGAAGTCGTACACGGGAAGGGCGCGCTTCTGTCGAAAATGCCCGGCGGCGACGACTGGCAGAAATTCGCCAACCTCCGGCTTCTGCTGGGATACATGTATGCGCAGCCCGGCAAGAAGCTGCTTTTCATGGGCGGTGAAATCGGGCAATGGCGCGAATGGGACCACAACAGCAGCCTGGATTGGAATCTCCTGGAATATGACCCTCACAAAGGGCTGCATCGATGGGTGGAAGATATCAACCGGCTTTATAAAAACGAGCCGGCGATGCATCTGGATACCGACCCGGCCGGATTTGAGTGGATAGACGGCGGCGATGCGGACAATAGCGTAATCTCTTTCCTGAGAAAAGCGGCTTCAGGCGAATTAATCCTGGTCGTCTGCAACTTCACTCCCGTGCCGCGGAAAAACTATCTTGTCGGCGTGCCTGCCGGAGGCTACTGGAAGGAAATTCTCAACAGCGACGGGAAAGAATACTGGGGCAGCGGACTCGGCAATTCCGGTGGCGTTCAGGCCGACCCCGTACCGATCCATGGCTGTAACCACTCCCTGAATCTGACGCTCCCTCCACTGGCAATTGGATTTTTCAAGCAAGGATAAGCGACAAAGCACGAAACCGGTAAGGAATACAAAAGAAAAAAACGCCACGGATTCCACGGATTATCACTGATTTAAAATCCGTGAAATCCGTGGAATCCGTGGCGTTTTGGGTTTTCAGATGCAGTTCATCTGGGCTTTGATTTTGCTGTATTCTTCCTGCACATAACGCTCAGCCCAGTCCTGGTCCGCTATCTTTTCCACCGCTACAGCGCAGTACTTATACTCCGGGGTTTTTGAAATCGGGTCCACATTGTGAATGGTGAGCTCATTGCAGGCGCCGACCCACCACTGGTACGTCATGTACACCGCGCCGACATTCACCCGGTCTGTAACGGAAGCGCGGCTCACAACCTTCCCGCGCCGCGAGGATACCCAGACCAGTTCCTGATCTTGAATGCCTAACTTCTGCGCATCCGGTCCGCAGATCTGCAGATACCCCGGCTCGTCGGCAAGGACCTGAAGAGCGGCGCAGTTTCCGGTCATGGTGCGGGCCGAATAATGCCCGACTTCCCTTACCGTCGACAAAATCAGCGGATACTGGCTGTCGGGCTGTTCAAGAGGCGGCCGCCATTCGGTGGCAAACAACTGTCCTTTGCCGCTTGGGGTGCCAAATTGATTCCCTTTGTAGAGGTAGGGTGTCCCGGGATGATCTTCAGTCGGACAGGGCCACTGGATGGTGCCGAGTTTTTCAAGGCGTTCGTAGGTCACGCCGGCAAATACCGGACATAGAGACCGCAGCTCGTTCCAGATTTCTTCGGTATTGTTGTACTTCATTGGGTATCCCATGGCGGTCGCGAGCATGGAGATGATTTCCCAATCCGGTTTGACGTCCCCTTTCGGTTCTATGGCCTTGTGAAACCGCTGGAATCCGCGATCGGCAGTGGAATACGTCCCTTCATGCTCGCCCCACGAGGTGGCCGGAAGAATCACGTCCGCGCACATCGCAGTCTTGTTCATGAAGATGTCCTGCACGATAACCAATTCCATCCCCTTCAAAGCTTCGCGGACCGAAGCAGCGTCGGGATCTGTCTGGACCAAGTCCTCGCCAAAAATATAGTACGCCTTCAGCTTTCCTTCTTTGACCAAATGCGGAACGTCCGTCAGGGTGTATCCGACTTTGGCCGGAAGCTGCGCGACTCCCCAGGCCTTTTCGAATTTGGCCCGGACTTTTTCATCCGTTACCGGCTGATATCCTGGAAACACGTTCGGAAGGGCTCCGTGATCGCACGCGCCCTGCACGTTGTTCTGACCGCGCACCGGCCCGATCCCAACATTCGGACGGCCGAAGTTGCCGGTCAGAAGCGCCAGTCCCGACAATCCCTTTACCACGTCGACGGCCTGACCGAAATGAGTGACGCCCATTCCATACAGAATAAACGCACTCGGCGCCGCCGCATAGATTCTCATCGCCTCACGGATGCGGTCCGCGGGGATGCCGGTTATTTTCTCGGCATATTCAGGCGTGTATTTCGCAACGATGGCCCGGTACTGTTCGAATCCCTCCGTATAGCTTGCGACATATTCTTTGTTGTACAGCCCTTCCTCGATGAGGACGTTTACGAACGCATTGACCAGAGCCATGTTGGATCCGTTGCGGATCGGCAACCACAGGTCGGCGATGCGCGCCGATTCCGTCATTCGAGGATCCACGACAACGATTTTGGCGCCCTTCTGTTTCGCATTGACGATGCGCCGCGCCACGATTGGATGCGAATCCGCGGCATTGTAGCCGAAGATAAACACACATCGGGTATCTTCGATCTCCGGGATCGAATTGCTCATTGCTCCGTTCCCCAGGGTTGCGGCCAGACCGGCCACGGAAGGAGCGTGTCAGACCCGAGCGCAGTGGTCGACGTTATTCGTGCCGACCACCGCGCGGGCGAATTTCTGCATCACGTAGTTAGCCTCGTTCCCGGGCCCCCTGGCGGAACCGGTGAGCATGATCGCGTCCGGTCCGTACTTGTGCTTGATCTCCTGCAGCTTTCCGGCCGTGAAATCAATCGCCTCGTACCAGGTGACTTCTTCGAATTTATGCGCCCGGTTTCGCCGGAGGAGTGGTTTTTTCAGCCGTGGCGTCAGGCGGTTGGTGTCGTTGAGGAAGTCCCAACCGTAGTATCCTTTCAAGCACAGCTCATTTTGATTGGTACGTCCCGGCGCGGGTTCGGCCTCCAGAATCGTGCCGTCTTCAACCAGCAGATTCAGCATGCAGCCGGCGCCGCAATAGGGACATACGGTCAATACTTTTTCTGCCATCGCTTCATTCCTCTTACAGGTTCCCCGTTCCCCGTTTGAAATTTGTCAGAATTCAACGGGGAACGGGGAACTATTTACATTTGTGCAACTGCCGCCTGCTCGCGTTTCTTGCGCAGGTTATCCGAGAGAACTTTGGCGTCAATCGTATAAATCGCCTTGGTTGGGCACACATCGATACAGGATGGCCCCTGAGGGCGATGAATGCACAGATCACACTTGTAAGCTTCGACCAGAGGTCCTCCGGCCGCCGGCTGCCGCTCCTGGAGAACAGCCACGCGCGTCACAATTTCCATCGCGCCATAAGGACACGCCATTACGCAGCTCTTACAGCCGATACAGCGCGTCTGAACGACCTGCACGGAGTTATGGTTTAGAACCAAGGCCCTCGTGGGACACACCTTTGCGCAAGGAGCGTCCTCGCACTGGCGGCACTGAACGGGAGTGCTGACTTTCGAGGTCTTGATCAACTTGAGCCGCGGAATAAAATGTGCGGCGGCCAATTTATGAATCGCATCCGGTGCGGCATGGGCCAGCACGCAAGCAACTTCGCATGTGCGGCAGCCGATGCATTTTCCCGGATCGGCAATCACCAGTATGTTCATCAGTTCACCTGCTTTTTTGTTGCACCTGGGAACGCGGGCGTCCCGCCCGCATGCGGCCGAGACGGCCGCGCTCCCAGGAAAACTCGCACTAAACTTTTGCCAACAACCTTTGCAGCAGCTCGGCCAGCGCATGGACCGAGCCCGCAACTTCCGGGCTCATCGGCTCCCCAAAACCTGTGTGCGCCGGCTGAATTCCGAGCGCAAACAATTCCGCATGGCTGTTCTGCCTGATATATCGAAAGAACAAATCCACCGTCATTTGATGAGTGGAGATGCTGCAACCGGCAATGTCCTCGGCTTCCAAAATTGCCAGGTCACCGGGTGCGGTGCCGAAATTGGCGGCATCAATAAAAACAATTGTGTCCGCCTGAGCGTCCAGGATCCTGCTGAAATAACTCTCGGGGACTTCGCCGACGTCCAGCAGGCTCGCGTTCACCTTTCCTTCGAGCAGAGCGATTATCTCGGGCCCTGCGCCGTCATCGCCGCGAAGTGTGTTCCCCGCGCCGATCAACAGCACGCGCCCCTTCAATCGCCGTGTTAATTCTTCTTCAATTCCCGCCGCTTCGCCCATTCTTATTTAGCGGCCACGGGGAATGAGGAAGCCTCCCCCTCCGGCTGACGGTAACGGTAGGGTTGCGCTTTCCCTTTTACCAATCCCATGGCGACGGCCGCGCCCCACAGAATCGCCTCGGGCCTGGGCGGGCAGCCCGGAATATAGAAATCGACAGGGATCACTTTATCGCAGCCGCCGAGCGTGTGATACGAATCGAACCACATGCCTCCGCCAACTGCGCAGGACCCGCAGGCGATCACGACCTTGGGATTGGGCACCGAATCGTACAGCAGACGCAAACGCGACTCAATATTTCGCGTCACCGGACCGGAAACCAGCAAAACATCGGCATGCCGCGGCGATCCCACCAGCTTCAGTCCGAAGCGCTCCGCATCATAGTACGGAGTGAACGCATTGATCTCCTCGATGTCGCATCCATTGCAGCCGCCGGCGTTCGCATGATAAACCCACAGGGAGCGCCTAAAATACTTCTCCACGAGCATTTTGTAGAGTGACATCGCTTAGCCTCCCGCCACCTGCCCGAGCAGGGCTTTGACGGACAAATCGATCAAATGGTTCAGAAATCCGAAGTTTAATCCGGTGAGGACAACCAACAGTGCCATCAGCACAATAACCGCCATCATTGCCGGCGGACAGCGGCGGCCCGCATCCGGCGCTGTATTGACCGCGGCAGCGCCCACCGACATGGCCATCACCTTTGCGGATTGCGATGTGTTGTTATGCCCTTCTGAGGCGTGTGTGTGTTGCATGAATACCAGGGTGCCTGCCCTGATCATCACGGCGAGCGTCAGCAGGCCGGTAAATATGGCAATACCCATGGGCCACCACAGGTGCGCCTGCCCGGCGGCAACATAAATCGCGAACTTGCTCCAGAAGCAATTCAGGGGCGGCATTCCACCAATTCCAAGCGCGCCCACAAAGAAACAGACGGCCATCAGCCGACTGTGCTTCTTCTTCCCAAGCTCCCTCATATCTGTAGTGCCGAAAGAATACGCCAGGGCGCCACTGCACAAGAACAGCATCGCTTTGCTGATCCCGTGATTGAGCATATGATAGATCGCACCGTAGAAACCGAGATAGGAACCTATGCCGAAGCCGAAGATGATGTAGCCGAGCTGACTGA
>Ga0187882_1003186_pt1 | contig 14344 bp, 14 predicted proteins | sample June2016WEW_19_1_3_FD_132991 | JGI IMG/M metagenome (GOLD analysis project Ga0187882, IMG submission 132991) | Peatland microbial communities from SPRUCE experiment site at the Marcell Experimental Forest, Minnesota, USA - June2016WEW_19_150 | ecosystem: Environmental > Terrestrial > Soil >...
TCATCGGGCAGCCTGGTCTGATCAAGCAATATCAGGCTGTTGTCTTCCCAGCGCAACACATCCATCGAAGATCCACCCTTCCAACATCCAGCGGCCAGCCATTATTCTAATGAGCCGAGTTCCCTGGCCGCCTGAGAGCAACTGCAGGGCCGGGACTCGCTGACGTTTTCCAATACCGAAAAGATAATCCGGCGCAGCACCCCCTGGGCCTTGTCCATGGCGGCAACGACCTCATGGTGGGACAGCGGCCGGGTGGAGATGCCTGCCGCAAAGTTCGTGACCAGGGCGATAGTGGCATAGCAGAGAGCCGCCTCTCTGGCCAGTACCACCTCGGGAACGCTGGTCATACCGATCACATCGCCCCCCAGGCTGCGGAACATCCTGATCTCCGCCGGAGTCTCGTAGCGAGGCCCTTCCGTGCACACGTAAGTGCCCCCGTTATGCAGGCGTACCTGGATCCTGCCGGCTGACTGGCAGATCTCCTCGCGCAGGCTGGGGCAATACGGGGTGGTGACATCCACGTGCAGCACCCCATCCCCGTTGCCCTCAAAAAAGGTTTGGACCCTGCTCTTGGTAAAATCCAGGAACTGATCGACCAGTACGATCTCACCCGGTTTCAGGTCCTTCTGCAGCGATCCCACTGCGGCAGTGGCGATCACCTTCTCCGCCCCGATCTCCCGCAGTGCCCAGATGTTGGCCCGGTAGTTCACCAGATGGGGGGGAACAGTGTGCCTGGCGCCATGCCTGGGCAGAAACACCACCTCCCGCCCCTGATAGGCGCCCGTTTTGAGGCTTACCGCGCCATAAGGGGTCGAGGTGGTGAGGTCCTTTTCTTCGTTGAATAGCCCGGCCTCATAGAAACCGGTGCCCCCGATGATGCCAATTTTCATCCTGCTGTTTCCTCCTCGTAGTGCAGGTGGCAGCACTCCTTGCGGCGCGCCCAAAGCCCCCTTATCCTGGTACTCGATCCGGTTTTTCACCCGCGCCGCGCCTAGAGGTGATGCCGGATACCGCGCCCGGTGCTCATGATATTTGCTACGTTCACCAAAGCTAGCTTTCAGAGTCCTCCTCACCGAAAAGCGCCGCCAGAAACTCCTCTCCCGAAAAATCCTTCAGGTCTTCGTTGCCCTCTCCCACTCCCACCAGTTTTACCGGAATGCCGAGCTCTTCCTTGATGGCCAGGACGATTCCGCCCTTGGCCGTGCCGTCCAGCTTCGCCAGCACGATGCCGGTCACCTCGGTGGCGTCCCTGAACAGTTCCGCCTGCCGGATGGCATTCTGGCCTGTGGTGGCGTCCAGCACCAACAAGACCTCGTGGGGCGCCCCAGGCATTTCCCGTGAGATAATTCTCCTGATCTTGCGAAGCTCCTCCATCAGGTTCGATTTCGTATGCAAACGCCCTGCCGTGTCGATGATCAGGAGATCGACGCCTCTCTTGACAGCCGCCTGAATAGCGTCAAACACTACTGCGGCAGGATCCGAACCGGCCTGGTGCTTCACCAGGTCAACGCCGGTGCGGCTGCTCCAGACCTCCAACTGCTCGATGGCTGCCGCCCGGAAGGTATCGCCCGCAGCCAGCAGGACCCTCTTCCTTTCTTTATTAAAACGATAGGCCAGCTTCCCGATGGTGGTCGTCTTCCCCACTCCGTTGACACCGACCACCAGGTAGACCGTCGGCCCCTGGCTGTTGATGCACAGGGGGACCCGTTCCCCCAGGATCTCTCCCATTTTGGAGCGCAGCAGGCCTTTCAACTGGCTCGCATCGTTCAGCCCCTGCCTTTTAGCCTCGCTTCTGAGCCCGGCGATCAGGCGCGACGTCGCCGCCACTCCTACGTCTGCCTGCAGCATGATCGCCTCCAGTTCTTCGAAGAGGTCCTCGTCGATCTTGCGGGTGACCGCCACCAACTGGTTTACCTTGTCGACGAAATTGTTGCGTGTTTTAGTCAGGCTTTCCTTGAGTTTCGAAAAAAATGCCACCATTGCTTCATCCTCTTTTTCACCAATTGTAACCATTTTATAACAATTAAAAATGCCTACTCAACCCTCTAAGCTGGCACCCGCATCTTGCTTTTTCCTCCCACTTCCAACTTCCTCCGCATCCGGGCTTACAGCCCGGCCTGAACGCCGGCTCGAGGCTGGCGCCCTCCGCATCCGGGCTACGCCCGGCCTGAAGAATGCGGAGCACAGGTCGGCTGAAAGCCCGCCGGCACACCGGGAATGCGGAGTACATCACCTCACACCTCTCATTTCCACCGCCACCAGCTTGGAGATCCCCGGCTCTTCCATGGTGATGCCGTACAGAGTGTCCGCCACCTGCATCGTCCGTGGGCGGTGGGAGATGAGAATGATCTGGGCCTTTTCGGCCATCTTGCACAAGAAATCCGCAAAGCGGACCAGGTTGGACTCGTCAAGGAACGCCTCGATCTCGTCCAGGAAATAGAATGGGCTCGGGCGCGTCTGAAGCAGCGCGAAAAGAAAGGAGATCCCCGTCAGGGCTTTCTCGCCTCCGGAAAGGAGGGACAGGTGGCGCGGTTTTTTCCCGGGGGGTAGCACTCTCACATCTATGCCCGCAGTCATCAGGTCCTTCTCGTCGGTCAGGAACAGTTCCCCCGTGCCGCCGTCAAACAGGGCGGCAAATACCGTCTCGAAGTTCTGCCTAACCTCTGCGAACAACTGGCGGAAGCGGCTTGCCACTATCTGGTCCATCTCCCTGATCACACCCTGCAGAGCCTTCCGCCCATCCTCCATATCCTCCCTCTGCTCCATCAGAAAACTATGTCTTTCCACCAGGGCTGCATATTCTCCCGGGGCGGCAAAATTGATCTCGCCGAAGCTCCCCAGCCTGTCCTTGAGGGAGGCAACCTGCTCCTTTATGCCGATCTCCTCCTGGCGCTCCAACTCGGGAGCGCCAGGCGCCTGGTCCAGGTCCAACTCCAACTCCAGTGCCCTGGCCCTGACCTCATCCAGTTGTTCTTCCAGGTGCCGCACCTGCGCCTCCAGGCTGTGCACCTTCTGCTCACGCTGCCAACCGAGGTGTTTGATCCGCAAATATCTTTTTTCCTTGGCGTGAAAATAGCTTTCCTTGGCGTCGGCCTGCTTTCTTCTGAGGCCCAGATCTGATTCGATAGCCGTTTTTCTGCCCTCAAGAGCATTCAGTCGCTTTCGACAGTGCTCTTTCTGCTCCTCGTAGCCGTTCATCTCATCAAGCAGATCGGCCAGGGCGGCCTCGACCTGGGCGCGCTCCCGCTGCTGCTCTCCGATCAGGTTGTTTTCCTGCTGGGCTTTCTGCTCGAGGTACTTGATCTCCTGGTTCAGCGAGACCAGGCGCACCCTGCTTTCAGACAACTGTCCGTTCAACCGGCGCAGGCTTTCATCACAGTCTTTCCTCTCCTGCTCTATCTGAACTCGCCGTTGTTCCAGCTCACTCTCGCTCTCCAGCACCCTGGCCAGATCATGCCCGGACCGCTCGATCTCCTGGTCGAGATCACCCCGGCGGTAGTTCTCCTCGTTGCTCTCCAGCAGCCATTCCTGTGCGTATTCATGGAGCCGCTGCAACTCCCGGTTCCAGGAGGATATGGCCTGTTCCAAGTCGCTCTGCTCTTTTTCCAGGGAACGCCCCGTTGTTTCCAGTTCTCTGATCCTGGCCGCGATCGAGTTCTGCTCCCCGGTCAGTGCAGCACGCTTCTGTTCCAGCGCATCCAGCGCCTGCTGCCCGCGGCTCTGATCTTCGGACAACTGCGCGATCTCCCGTCTACGCCTGATCGCAAACTGCGCCGGCTGGTCCTCCCGACCACCGGTGATCAGGCCACCCGGTTGAATCAGGTCTCCATCCAGCGTCACTACACGCACCCGGTAATAGTTGGATTCTGCAAACTGCCGGGCATCCTTCAGGCTCATGGCGAAAAAGGTGCGTCCCAGCAAAAATTCGGCCACATTCCGGTACTCATCCCCACAGCTTACAAGTTCGGCGCCGCGCCCCAGGATCTCGGCGCCGTGAACGTACCTGGGCGCTCGCTCCTTTTCCATCCAACGCTGCAGCGCAGTCAACGGCAAAAAGCTGGCCCTGCCGAACTCCTGCTTTTTCAAAAAGACCAGGGCCTGCTGGGCAACTTCCGGCGAGTCGCAGACAAAGTAGTGGGCTGCCCGTCCCAGGGCGGTATAGAGCGCTGTTTCATACTCCCGGGAGATCGTGAACAACTCCTCGACCATGCCGAGGATTCTGCTGCAGAAGGCCTCGCCCCTGGCCCGGGCCTGGAGGATCGCCCTGACTCCTCTCTGGTAGCCGTCCCTGTTTTTTTCCGACTCCTGGATCATCTGCAGGCGGGTCTTGCAGCGCTCGTTCTCCTGGACCTGTTTCTGGATCGCCGGCACGATCTGCTCCCGCTCCCTGCTGATGCCGGCCGCTCTCTGCCGTGCCTGTTCCAGTTCCGAAGCGTTCTCTGCCAGCGAATCAGTTTTTATCTTCAGCAACCGGCTTTTTTCCCCGATCTGTTCCCTGATCTGGTCTATCCTGCCAGCGTTTTCCGCAGACTTCTGCCCGAGGTTTTCCTGCTGTCTGCGGGCAGCCTCTTTCTTGTTCTGAAACTCCTTGACCTGGCTGGCCAGCAGGGTTTTCTGGTGGAGCACCTCAAAAAGCTCTCCGTTGTTTTTCTCCCATTCACTATTGAGCCGCTGCCTGGTCTTTTCTCCTTCTTCCAGGGCCTGTTCCAACTCCAGGCAGCGCTGCTCGGCCAGCACCTTCTGATCACGGCACTGCTTGTCCTGACTGGCAATCTGCTGCATCTCCGAAGCGATCTCCTGATCTTTCCGGGCGATCACCTGCAGCCGGCCCCTCAATTCCGCCTGGCGCGACAGGGAGGATGAATATTTTTCTTCCAACCGGGCAAATTCGACCTGCGCCTCCTGAAGCTGCTGCCGGACCTGACCGGCCTCCTGCTCGCGGGCGGCGAGCCGCTCCTTTCGCTCCCTGAGCCCCTCTTCCAGGTCCTTCAGTTCACCCGCCATCAGGTCGGCCTTGGTCAGGGCTGTTTCCTTGCCGGCCTGCAAATCCTCGATGGTTGCCGCAATCGCCTTCTTTTTAGCCATCGCTTTGGCAAACTGGCTCCCGACCAGCCTCGCTTCCAGCCCTTTCAGCCTCTCCTGGCTCTCGTTGTATTGATTGGCGATCCTGGCCTGTTCAGCCAGCGGCGCCAACTGCCGGTCCAGTTCATGAACAACATCCTGGAGCCTTACCAGCACTCCTTCAGTTTCTTCCAGCTTGTTGACCGCATCAGCCTTGCGCTGCCGGTACTTGCTAATCCCTGCCAGCTCCTCCAGGTTAAGCCGCCGCTCTTCGGGTCTCTGGGAGATGAATTCCTCGATCCGGCCCTGGGCAACAATCGAAAAAGCCGCTCTGCTGATACCGCAGGCTAAAAAAAGCTCCTGGATATCACGCAGGCGGCAGGGCATCTTGTTGATAAAATACTCTCCCTCGCCGGATCTGTATACCCGGCGGGAAACGGAGACCTCATCGTACTCCAGGGGCAGGACGCCCTGGCTGTTATTGAACGTCAGGGTGACTTCCGCCATCCCATATGACCGGCGCCGGGAAGTTCCCGCAAAGATCACGTCCTCCATCCGGTAGCCCCTGAGCGCCCTGACATTCTGCTCGCCCAATACCCACTGCACAGCCTCGGTGAGGTTGCTCTTGCCGCACCCGTTGGGACCTACTATTGCCGTGATCCCGGGCGCCAGATCGATCTCCACCCGCTCTGCAAAAGACTTGAAACCTTGGATTTCAATGCGTTTTAAAAACATGATGGACTCTTCTATCTTGGTTCCACAATAAATTTGATGGCGGTCCGTTCTTCCCCGTCGATAGAAATCTCTACAAAAGCCGGAACAGAAACCAGGTCAATCCCGCTTGGCGCGATAAATCCCCTGGCTATAGCGATCGCTTTCACGGCCTGGTTGACCGCTCCGGCGCCAACAGCCTGCACCTCGGCGGTACCTCTCTCCCTCAGCACGGCGGTCAGGGCGCCGGCAACGGATTTCGGGTTTGATTGGGCAGATACTTTGAGCACTTCCACCATCTTTTCCCCCTCTAGTGCGCATTAACTGTAGTAAATATACTGGCTCGTATCAAATATATTTCGACCATTAGCTAAAAATTCCTGCCGGAATTGAGAAGAGAGATGCGGAAGCTTCAGAGATTGCCCTTATATTTTAGCAATTTTAAAGCGTTCCTGGCGGCCTGTTGTTCCGCCTCCTTTTTGGACTTCCCGTTGCCACTGCCCAGCATCTTTCCGTTCCAGAGCACCCCGGCGGTAAAGTGCTTGTCATGGTCGGGACCGGCCTCATCGATGATACAATAAGCCAGGGTATCCCCTCCCCGCTGCTGAACCACCTCCTGGAGAGCGGTTTTATAATCCCGGCCGCTGTCCCGGGCAGTGTTCAGCATCTCCTCACCCAACAGCAGCAGCAGAAACCGGCGGGCCTGCGGCCATCCCTGATCAAGAAATACAGCACCCGTCAGGGCTTCCAGGGCATCTGCCAGGACCGAAGCCCGCTGCCGGCCACCTGACAGCTCTTCTCCACGGCCCAACCGCAAATAAGTGCCCAGGTCCAACTGTCTCGCCATCCTGGCCAGGGTCGATTCACAGACCACTGCCGCCCTCATCCTGGTCAACTGGCCTTCAGGCTCGTCCGGAAAGCGATGATAAAAATATTCGGCGACTACCAGGCCCAACACGGCATCGCCCAAGAATTCCAGCCTCTGGTTGTGATTATTGGCCTGTGGATGCTCGGCCAGATAGGATGGGTGGGTGAGAGCGGTGAGCAGCAGTTCCGGATCGTTGAATGAAACAGCGGTCGTCTGCTGCAACTCGTCGAGCATTGCCTGCTCCTGCTTGGATCTGTGCGAACTCGTCATTAATAACTGGCACCAACCTCGAGGTTCGATATTCGAGATGCGAAGTTTGAAGGGCTACTCGAGTGGGTTCAACCCTCAAATTTTTTTAAGACCAGCACGCCGTTATGTCCACCAAAACCGAAAGAGTTGGAGACCGCCACCCTGACCGGACATTGGCGGGCCTGGTTGGGCACGTAGTCCAGATCACACTCCAAGTCCGGTTGCTCATAATTGATGGTTGGAGGCACCCAGCCCGTGCTGATGGACAGGGCGCAGGCGATAGCCTCAAGGGCGCCCGCGGCGCCCAAGGAATGCCCGATCATGGACTTGATGGAGCTGACCGGCGTCCTATAGGCGTGATCCCCAAGCACCTTTTTAATGGCCATGGTTTCGATCTTGTCGTTGAGTCCTGTGGACGTGCCGTGAGCGTTGATGTAATCCACCTGATCAGGAGAGATCCCGGCGTCTTCCAGGGCAATCCGGATCGCCCTGGCCGCCTCGGCGCCCTCGGGCTCGGGGGCGGTGATATGATAGCCGTCGGCGGTGCAGCCATAACCGGCCACCTCGCCATAGATCCGGGCGCCTCTCGCTGAAGCATGTCCGAGGGTCTCCAGCACCATGACCCCGGCTCCCTCGCTGATCACAAACCCATCCCTGTTCCTGTCAAAGGGACGGCTGGCGCGCTGCGGCTCGTCGTTGTTGGTGCTCATCGCTTTCATGGAGCAGAATCCCGCCATGGCGACGGGCACGATCGGAGCTTCGGCGCCTCCCGCCAGGATCACCTCCGCCGCTCCCCGCCGGAGCATCAGGTAAGCCTCCCCGATGGCGTTGGTGCCCGATGCGCAGGCCGTCACCACAGTGATGTTGGGCCCCTTCAGCCCCAAGCTGATGGCAATCTGGCCGGCCGCCATGTTGCTGATGATCATCGGGATGAACAGGGGGCTGATACGGTTGGGCCCCTTGGTAAGCAAGATGTTGTGCTGATCGCAGAGGGTTTCGATGCCACCGATCCCGGAGCCCATCACCACCCCGATGTCTTCCGGATTCTCTTTGTCTATCTCCAGTGCTGCATCTCCCACTGCCAGCTTGGCTGCAGCAACACCGAACTGGGCGAAACGGTCCATTCTCCTGATCTCTTTCCGGTCTAAAAACTGCTCAGGTGCAAAATCCTTGAGCTCTCCGGCGATCTTGCTGTCAAATGAGGACGTATCGAACCGTGTCACGGGGCCTATCCCGGACTTGCCCTGCAGGAGCGCTTTCCAATAATCCTCTTTCCCGATCCCGATAGGAGACAGCACGCCCAGACCGGTAATCACGACTCGCTGCTTGTTCTCAGGCAACATTATATAATCCTTTCACCATTCTGGCTGTGGGCCGTTCTCGTCCTAGCTGTTGGCCTTGATATATTCAACTGCTGCCCCTACGGTCAGGATTTTTTCGGCATCCTCGTCAGGTATTTCCATGCCGAACGTCTCTTCCAGCGCCATAATAAGTTCCACTATGTCTAGGGAATCAGCATTCAGCGCCTCGAATGAGGTCTCCAGCGCCACCGCGTTCTCCTCGACGCCTAGCTGCTCAACAATGATCGACCGTACTTTCTCGAAGATTGCCTGATCACTCAAATCAGCCATTCACCTATCACCTCCTATCTCAAAAATTTAAGATATCTTGTCTCACTAATTTAAGATATCTTGCGAGAGCATGCTCAGATAGCCATGCCTCCATCCACGTGCAGGACCTGCCCTGTTATATAATCTGCACCCGGCGATACTAAAAATACCACCGCTCCGGCAACATCCTCCGGTGTTCCGATGCGCCCCAGCGGTATCCTGCCCTGCAGTTCCTCCCGGGCCTGGGGTGAGATCCGGTCCGTCATCTCTGTCCTGATGTAGCCCGGGGCGACGGCGTTGACGTTGATGCCCCGGCTGGCCACCTCTCGCGCCACACACTTGGTGAAGCCGATGATCCCGGCCTTAGAGGCGCCATAGTTTGCCTGCCCGGCATTCCCGGTCACCCCGACCACCGAGGCGAGGCTCACCACGCGCCCCCAACGGCTTTTCAGCATCCATTTCAGGGCGGACCGGGTGCAGTAAAAAACGCCGTTCAGGTTGGTGGCCAAAACCGCCTCCCAGTCCTGGTCCTTCATTCGCAGCAGTAACTGATCCCTGGTGATGCCGGCGTTGTTGATCAGTATATCCAACGACCCACTGCGCTTGACGACTGCATCCACCATCTCTTCGACGTCTGATTTCTTGCTCACGTCAGCAGCAACAGAAAAAGCCCTGCCGCCAGCCTTTTCAATCTCTTCAACCACGAGGGCCGCCTGGTCGGACTGCCCCGGGTAGTAGTTGACTGCAACCACGGCGCCGTGCTTTGCCACAGTCAGAGCTATGGCTCGCCCGATTCCCTGGGAGGCGCCGGTGACAAGCGCAACCCGATTTTCTAAAAACATTTTAAACAGTCCCTCTCATTTGCGCAAGCACCTTTTCCAGCGTTTTTTCGTCCTCGACATGGTCCACCCGGCACTCTGGCAGGATTCTTTTGATCAGTCCGGACAGCACCTGGCCGGGGCCAACTTCCAAAAAGTCTTTGAACCCTTCAGTTGCCAGTCTTTTTACCGATTCCACCCAGAGCACCGGCGAGCTTACCTGGTCAGCCAACAGATCCTTGATGGCGCCCGGGCTCTTTACCACCTCCCCGGAGGCGTTCATCACCAGGATGACTCTGGGAGTGGAGAAGGTATAGCCCTGCAGAAACAGCCTCAGGTCCTCGCTAACGCCAGCCATCAATGAGGTGTGAAAGGCACCGCTTACCGCCAGGGTGACGACTTTTCTGGCGCCCCTGCGGCGGGCCTCGGCGATGGCCTCATCTAAAGCCGCCCTCTCGCCGGAGATCACGATCTGGTTGGGAGCGTTGAAATTTGCTGGCTGCACCACTCCCTTGGCCCTTGCCGCCAGGCATATTTCCAGCGCCACCTCCTGCTCCAGGCCGATCACGGCAGCCATTCCCCCCAATCCGGAGGCAGCCGCCCGGTCCATCAACTCCGCCCGTCTGATCACGATCTCCAGGGCCGCGGTGAAGGGCAGCACCCCGGCGGCGACCAGGGCCGCATATTCTCCCAGGCTGTGGCCTGCGGCGGCCTGGCAGGTAACGCCGGACTCCTGCAGCACTCTCATGATGGCGATGCTTGCCGTAAGAACCGCGGGCTGGGTATACTTGGTCCGGCTCAACATCTCCGCCGGCCCCTCGGCGCAGAGCTGCAACAACTGGTACCCGGCAACCTGCCCGGCCTGCTCGAAAACTTCGGCCGCCGCCCGGTACCGCCGGGCCAGTTCCACACCCATGCCCACATACTGGGACCCCTGTCCCGGAAAGACGAGCGCCAAACCTAGTGATGAGTGCTGAGTGCTGAGTGCTGAGTTGCTCAATGCCTGTGATGAGTGCTGAGTGCTGAGTGCTGAGTTATTGCTCATTTTACGTCACGTCTCCTTACAACGGAAACTATAAGTCCACCGCTAATGCGTCCGTCCCTTTTATCAGGTTCATCAACTTACCGAAATGCTGTTCGTCTAAATATCCAGCATTCAAGGCTTTTCACCCATTACTCATCACTCATCACTCATTACTCATTACTACCATCTTATTGTGCAGGCCGCCCAGGTCAATCCCGCCCCGAATGTCGACAGCACAACCACCGACCCATCCTGCAGCAGGCCCTGATCCACGGCCTCGGCCAGGGCCACGGGGCAGGTGGCGCCTGAGAAGTTGCCGTACTTCTCAATATTGACAAATACCTTGGACTTTGGCAGCCCCAGCCTCCGGCGCGCCGCCTCGATAATCCTCAGGTTCGCCTGGTGGGGGATCAGCAGATCGATGTCAGCGGCAGTGAGTCCGGCGCGGCTCAGGCTTTCCAGGGCGGCCTCAGGCATCGCCCGCACCGCGAACTTGAACACCTCGAGGCCGTTCATGTGAATGGTGTGCAGGTGATTGGCAACGCTCTCGTGAGAGGCCGGGCAACGGGAGCCGCCTGCGGGCAAGTTCAACAACTCCGCCCCGGCTCCGTCGCTGCCCAGGACGAAGGAAAGAAAGCCCCGGCCCTCTGGGCCCGGCTGCAGCACCGCTGCTCCGGCGCCATCGCCGAACAGGACGCAGGTGTTGCGGTCCTCCCAGTTGACGATCTTGCTCAGGGTATCTGCAGCGATCACCAGGACGCAGTCATAGGTTCCGGTGGCAATGAACTGGGAGCCGACGGCGCAGGCGTAGATGAACTGCGGGCAGGCCGCCTCCAGGTCAAAACAGGCCGCCCGCCTGGCGCCTAGGGCTGCCTGTACCAGGCAGGCCGTAGCCGGAAAAAACATGTCCGGGGTCACCGTGGCCACAATGATCAGGTCGACCTGCTCCGGCGCCATTCCGGCGTTGGCCAGGGCTTGCCTGGCCGCCGGGATGGCCAGGCTGGAGGTCGGCTCGTCCGGCCCGGTGATGTAGCGCTCTTTAATACCGGTCCTGGTGGTGATCCATTCATCCGAAGTGTCCACCATCTTTTCCAGATCGGCGTTGGTCAGTTTGCGCCGGGGAAAAAACTTGCCCAACCCCGTGATCCGTACCGGCCTCAAGCCTTCAGGCTTCATGACCCTGTTTCCACCCCCTCTGCAAGGATTCGACAAGGTTCTCTTGTACCGCTTTAGCTGTATAGCGGACAGCATTTTGAATGGCGCGGGCGCGGGAGGAGCCATGACAGATGACGCTCAACCCGTTGACGCCGAGCAGAGGCGCTCCCCCGTATTCTGTATAGTCCATCTTGCGAAAAAGGTCACTAAAGGCTGGCTTCACCAACATACCGCCAAGCATCCGCAGGGGGTTCCGCTTCAACTCATCCCTGATCATCCCGGTGAGGGTGGAGACGATCCCCTCGGCCAGCTTCAGGGCAATGTTGCCGACAAAGCCGTCGCAGGCGATCACGTCCACGTCGGCGGTTAAGAACTCCCGCCCCTCGATATTGCCGGCAAAGCACAGATCCCTCGCTGCGGCCAGGGTTTGGTGGGCCTCGATGACCGCCTCGGTTCCCTTGGTGGCCTCGCTGCCCACGCTGAGCAGGGCGACCCTGGGGTTGCCGATACCCAGCACCTGCCTGGCGTAATGGCTGCCCAGGCAGGCGAACTGCACCAGGTGGCTGGCCTTGACATCGACGTTCGCCCCTGAATCGATCAGCACTTTGGGCCCCTTGGGAGACGGAAAAACGGTGGCGATTCCCGGGCGCTCGATGCCGGGCAGCCTTCCGAATTCAAAAAGCGCTGCCGCCATCTGGGCTCCGGTATTGCCGGCCGAGATCACAGCGGCTGCCTCGCCCTCTTTAACCAGCCTGGTAGCCACGACCAATGACGAGTTCTTTTTGCGCCTGACCTCGGACGCCGGGTGCTCATCCATGCGGATGACTTCGTCAGCGTGTCTCACGGTGATGGCTTCACTGGGATAGCGATAGTTCTTCAGGTCTGCCTCTATCAACTCCTGAGGGCCGACCAGGATCACCCTGGCAAAACCACTGTTGACAGCATTGACGACACCCTTGACGATCTCCCCCGGGGCATGATCACCCCCCATGGCATCAACGGCAATGCTCACAGGTCAATCATCTCCCTCGCCACAACGGTAAAGCGGCCCCTCAGGACCTCTGCGCTGCCTACCCTGGAGTTCACCTTGATGAAGAAGCTCTTGCCCTTCTGGCCCACGACCTCGGCGCAGGCCACCACCTTGTCCTTTAAAAAAACAGGGGTCAAATAGCGCACAGCGGCGCTGCCTGTCAACACCACGTCTGCGTTGATCAGCGCCACCGCCAGGGAATTGACCTGGGCGAAGAGGTAATGCCCGCGCAGGATCTTGGTCTTGGAAAATACCATATCCTTTTTGACCTCGAGGACTGAAATGCCTCTTTTGCCCACGTCCAGCTCCAGTATGTCGCCGATCAACTCACCGGTACCCAATGAGCGGATCTGGCCGTAAAACTGCTCGGCGACGTCCTTGGTGCGCACCCGCAGTTCCGGAATACCCAACTCCAGGCGGTCCAGGCGCACGGTGGGGACGCTCACGGACAATAATTCCGCCAACTCCTCATCGGTCAGAAACGGGTTCTCCTGCAACTGGCTTACCATGACCTGCTGCCTCTCCCGCTTATACCGGTTCCTTTTCAAGACCACCGCAACACACTCCTGCTTAATACCTAATCTTATTACCAAGTAACAATGAATAGTATAATGTACCAAAATAAAAAAGACAAGCAGGTTTTGCCCACACTTGTCCTAATGACCGTTAGCCGTTGGTCGTTGTCCTTTCTTCTACTTCTCCAGAACCTCCAACTCCCGGTAATAACCGCACGCCTGGCAGACCCGGTGAGCCATTTTCGGTTCGTGGCAGCGCGGGCAGTTGATCACAGCCGGGCTGGCAATCTTGATCATGGCCCTTCTCTTATTCTTACGGGCTTTCGATGTTCTACGCTTGGGTACACCCATGTCCTCACCCCCATTACTCTTTAAAGTTCTTCAGGTATTCACCCAGGCCTGCCAGCCTCGGGTCCGGCGCCTGCGGACCGCAATTGCAATGATCGTTATTGAGATTGCACCCGCAAGAAGGGCACAGGCCCTTGCAGTCCGGGTGACAGACCGGCTTCATGGGCAGCGCCAGGACCAGGCTCTCGATGATCACGTCCCTGAGGTCTATCCGTTCCCCGCTGTATATCCGTCCGGTATCATCCAGGTCGCCTTCGGCGCTGCCTGCGGCATAATAGGTCTCCTCGAAGGAGGAGGCGACGGGGATGGTAAAGGACGTGAGGCAACAACTGCAGTTAAGATCGGCTTTCGCCTCGATGCTGCCCCTGATGTAGATCTTGCCGCCGACGTTATTTGCCTGTCCCTCAACTAGTACCTCAGTAAAAACGAACAGGTCGCCCCGGAGTTCGATCTCCAGGCGGGAGTCCCTGCCGGCGAACTCTTTCTCGTTGCCGCGCCCGCCGTGGCGGGCACCCGGCCTGCGCAGGTCAGCGACCTCTAACAACAAGTGCACCGCCCCCAATCAACCATTCCACATTATACCGGCGGCGAATATGTATGTCAATTAAGAGGCAAGAAGCGAGAAGAGCAGTGAAGGGGAATGTCCTCGCCCTTCCCCTTCACTGCTATATTGTCTTGACTGGCGCGTTTTATTGACCGGGAACCCGTGCCACGGCCTTAGCCATCTCCGGCTTCTTCTGGAGTTGTTTCTGGAACTCGTCGTCACGCTGCTTGTTCCGGTATGCCGGGTCCTGGAAGGAGTATCTGAAGTTGGTGTGCACGTCGTAGGTGCCGTTCAAGAGCGCGATCGTGTCTTCCACCATGATCAGCTCCTCGTCGGTGGGGATGACGAAGATCTTGACCTTGGAATCCGGTGCGGAGATGTCCGATTCGGAGTTCCTGGTGCGGGCCAGGA
>Ga0187882_1003189_pt1 | contig 14323 bp, 8 predicted proteins | sample June2016WEW_19_1_3_FD_132991 | JGI IMG/M metagenome (GOLD analysis project Ga0187882, IMG submission 132991) | Peatland microbial communities from SPRUCE experiment site at the Marcell Experimental Forest, Minnesota, USA - June2016WEW_19_150 | ecosystem: Environmental > Terrestrial > Soil >...
CAGCGTGTTGTGCTTAAGGGTGTTTGCTATGTGCCTCATAAAGGGGGTCCATTCAGCGGAATAGTGGCCAAGGAATAATTTATCAACATGTTGAAATCTTGCCGCCAATTTGGCAAGTGCGTGCATCCGCCGAAAGCGCAAGTAGCGGCAATACCATCGGTTAGCCACTGGATGCAACAGTTTCTGCACCCGATGCCTCGGTTCGATCAACACGGCTAGAAAGCTCACAGTCGCCCAATCGCCCACTTTTATTAGCGGCATGAATCGCTCTAGAGCACCGTTTTTAGGTCTTATCACAACCAAATGGTTGTTCGTCAGTTGAAACCAATGTACCGCCTCAATTGCATTGAGCAACTGATGTGGCGTGTTAACCACGAATACATTTGGCTTTGCTTTGATTCCCTTCATTGTAGCGGTCCGTTACTACAACTCATTAGCTTGGGCTAGATAATAATAATCTGTCGAAAATCTCCACGAATTGCAGGCGCGGCAGAAGCTGCTCAGATATTTGCATGACCAGCGATCGTTTTCGTGGAGCCTGCTACCAGCTTTTTGATCTGCTCGTATGACCTTCGGCTTAATTCGATTTGTCTGAGCGCCGCGGCTTGTAACGGCTCGCGCAGTTTATCCGCGTTTTGCCAAGCTCTTTCGATAGCGCTGTGAAGTCTTTGAGGCAAGGCCGGCTCGTTTAGGAGGATGGTCTGAAAACCTTCACCGAACTGGTCTTCCAAGCCCAAAAACTTGTTTCTGTAATAGGCAGATTTCGCGAGACCGACCACGGGAATCCCTTGTGCGAGCGCGAAAACGGCCGCATGATACGCACCCGTCACGACTAGCCGACAACGTGCCGCCTGCTTGATCACTTTCAGAGGGGAATCAAGGGTTTTGCCACCGTCAGATTGTTCATCAAGTCCGGCCAGAAGTTGCTTAATGGTCAGGTCATCCCTGGAATATTCGTGCATTGCAATGGGAAGGGGGATTAATGAGACACAATGCTGCCGGGCAAAATCTTGCAGGACCGGCCTGATGTTCTCAATATCATCATCATCGGTCCATGCTGACGTGAGAAAGCGTATGTTGATGCCCAAGCCCCGCCCGGGCTCCTCGGCCCTCGCTTCGTACGCCAGTTCCAGAGCTTCATCTCCCGTGGTCTGTACTTTCGATTCAGGAACGCCCAGGGACCGGAGGAAAGCAAGTGATCCTCGACCTTCTCTTAAGGTTATGAAATTGACCAGCGGAAGGACCTTTGGGGCCCGCTTCAGAACTAAGGGGTCACTAATAGGTCCGAAACCTTGACCAAGCATGACGACAGGCACATCTCTTTGAATGGCCGCCTCGAGCAAATCCAAAATATCCAGGTTCCACGCTTGGCAACCATCATAAAAGCCACCTGCACCACAAATTAGCAACAGGTCTGCATTCTGCAACGCGCGCGCAAAGGCCGTAACGGCTTCGGCGTCTGTCGGCCGGTCCCGATGCTTGAGCCTCCAAACCACAATTGCCTTTAGAAGTTTTGGGCATCGCGACCTAATGGTTGTTTTAAACCTCACTAGCAGATCCACAAACCACCTGGGCGCTAAGTTGGTATATCTTCCGAGCAAAACTCCATTTGCCAACCAAAGCGTCCTCCCGCGATTGTCCAATGGTCTTGCCGCGGGACAGAATCGGGCCAAGTTTTCGGCTGAATCAGTGAGCACTTCAATGCAAGCTTGTGGAAATAACTTGTACAATCGATCTAAAGCTACTTGCAGCATGGAGATATCACCCATATTGCCGTACTCTGAGACGCCTTTCCCTAAGCCTGTCTCTATTAAGATGTTCTCCACTATGATCTGCTCCACTCGTGTCAATTCTTATCACTGATTTCCCAGTCCAGGAGACCACGGGCATGCAAGTCATTGATGACATTCATGGTAGCCTTAAAAGAAATGCCGCATTTGCTCGCGATCTGCGCGACGGAATGGGTGGCATCAATTAGATCCATAACGTTAAAAAGCGACCGATTACCTTCCGGATTGGAATACGGATCAACAAAAATGCCAAACCGAGAGCAGAAGATTTCTCCTTTGAACCGATTGACGGGCACTCTATTGTCTTCAATTGTTTCTATCATCCTTAGAACCATGTCACAGGAGGCATCCAAACTTTTGACCGAGGTCACGCTCGGTGTGTCATGACTGGAATGATATTCGCGGTAAGGCGAATCTGCCATCGTTGGTGGTAGGACCCGAGATAAAGATAGCATCGGAACCCTGACACCTGGTCCGTTAAACTGGCGCTCATCATTGCCGATGATGGTGCGGTAAGCACCAGTCCAACCAAACGGATCGTGGTCCTTGAGTGCCTGCGAAAAGCAGAGATCAACTTCCGTGTTTCCGGCAAATGAAAGCTGAAGCGCATGGGGGTTGTCCAGTCCCAGCATTTCCAAGAACAATCCACCTTTCATTTTCGGGATTAGCTGTTCGTTCTGGCTCAAATAAGCAACAGAGCCAATGGTCTCAGGAACAATTAAGAAGCGGTAAGTGTAGCGCAGGTCGCTCCGGCCTAACAAAGCCTGCATCACTTTGATCCCCACAACGACTCCGGATAAATCGTCATTGACCATCGAGGGGTGACAAAGATGGGCACACAAAACTATGCAGTCGTCACTCTTGCCAGGCGCGACGACCTCTCCGACCTTCAATGTTCCAAAGCTAAAGTCGCTCCTTATCACTACTTTGTATTTATCATCGTGTAAAGCATCTTTTAAATTCTTGCTGCAGCACAACCCCCAGTCGCGCTCATAGTATTTGAAAATGAATGGAACTGCTTCCGGGATTTTATGATGAACATGCAGATGTTCGAATAGATCCCTTCGCGTCACTTCCCCTTCAAACAGCAAGGAATAGGAGACTACGTGGAGCGGATTGTCTGCGTACGAAAACAGCCGCTGACCGTCGAGAGACTCGAGATAGGCTTCGTGGCATGTCCATTTTTCGGGAATAATCCAACTCCAACATTCTGTTCCCGTCGGATATTCGCAGATCTTCATCGGCACCTGGGTTGCGATTGCCGCAAGCGCGGCATCATAGCCATCAGATACGATATCTCTCGGCAGTCTCCATAGCGCAGAAATCAACTCCTCCATGGATGCATTTTCCGGCAGTTGAATGCGGGCGTCTTTGCCGCTGGTCCGGGCATTCTCGAGTTGGACCGGGTCACCGGCCGGTCCCCGGGCGGTAATCCACGGATCTCGGGCGATCTCCAGACTGGCCAGTTCATATAAACTCCCGCAATCAATGGAGACAACTTCGCCCCGCCCGACATCGGCGACACGACACCGGCCCTCGGATCGAGCCATCTTTTCCAGACGGGTTCCGTCCGGAAAACCACTCGCCGCCCGGATGGGCACGCTCGAAATCCATCCTTGTTTCCTCAGCTTGCCGTTCTGGCCGATGCGGCCGGTGAATAGCTTTTTATACCGGAAGGGTACCCCCACGGCCTCCTCAACATAGTGGAGAAATGATGCCTCGCCGAGGCCGACACCGATGCCGCATATCTTCCCCCCGCATTTCATAAGGCGGTCATGCAGGCAATCCTTCCCATAGCTGGTATTCGGCAGTCGGCTGAGGAGTTTCTCTGCCTGGGGTCCCAAACCGGCAACCGAAAGGATCGGATCGGCTGATCGCACAACGCCCGGCTGGCAGCGGAAGTACTCGAGAAACTCCAGAGAAGAACTCCATGCCCCTTGAATGCTCGGCGTGGTTTGGGGGTCAAAATCCTCATTCCGATAAAAAGAAAAAGAAAACGCCGGCAGCAGCATGGTGCCTTCAGGCCCGATCACCTCCCGCATCGCTGAATAAAGCAGTTCGCACTCCTCCTGCCCGGAGGATCCGCACTCAACCAAACCCAAAGTGCGGTGGGACACTTGAAAAAAAACGATGTCCTCCGGGCGGAGACCGATCACCTTCAGCCCATTGACGAGACCGGCCCGGCCGTAATCCGATTTGCTCGGAGACATGTAGATTCTGTTTTCTTATTCTGCGCCGGCCTCAGGACGAGCCGCAATCTGGCGTGTGGATGTAGGCACTCGGAAACTTGCACTGTCAGTCATAAGGCAGGCGGACGCACCGGCGGGATCGGAGCACCATGCGGAAATCCATCGGGTTGTTCAAGAGAAGGCTTATTTTCCCGATTCCACCAGAGCGGCAATAACCCTGTCCTGGTCAGACTCAGTGAGGCCAACCGAACAAGGCAGACTCAAGCCCCGCCGGGCCAGTTGCTCGGCCACAGGCATCGCAACCACATTTTTCGAGGCGTGGGCAGGAGACTGATGAATCGGTTGCCAGAGCGGCCGGCATTGGATTTTTTGTGTACCGAGTGTGTGCATCAATTGGCGGGAATCCATGCCGAACTTCTCCTCCTCGACGAGGATGGTGTACATCCAGAAGGTACTCGCAGCCCACGGGGCGCTTCTCATCGGTACGATGCCCGGCAAGTTCTGGAGTTTTTCTGTATAGCGGGCGGCGTTCTTCCGCTTGGCGGCGACATAGGCAGCCAACTGCTCCATTTGCGCGCACCCGACCGCCGCCAGCAAATTGGTCAGGCGATAGTTGTAACCCACTTGTCCGTGGACGTATTCGATCGGATCGTCCTTGGCCTGGGTAGTGAGATACTTGGCCTTCCGCGCCCACTCCTCGTTGTTTGTGACGAGCATCCCGCCGCCACCCGTGGTAATGATCTTGTTGCCATTGAAGCTGAAACAGCCGATGTCCCCGAGACAGCCCAAGCCGGACCCCTTGTAAGTCGCGCCCAAACCCTCGGTGGCGTCTTCAATTACTTTCAGGCCGAATTTTCTCGCAACCGCTAGGATGGGATCCAGGTCAACGGGATGACCCAGTATATGAACGGGAATCACGGCCGTGACGCGGCGTCCGGTACGCCGGTTGTACAGCGTGCCGTCGCTCCAGCGGCAGTCCCGCTCCAGGAATTCCACAACGCGGGCGGGATCCATTTGCCAGTAGGCGGGCTCGGCATCAATGAACACCGGCCAGGCGCCCACATAACGGATGGCATTGACGGGTGCGATGAATGTCAGGGTGGAGACGAGCACCTCGTCCTCGGGCTGCACTCCCGCTACCAGGAGTGCGATATGCAGCGCCGATGTGCCGTTCACGGTGGCCACGGCATACTTCGTCCCGGCTTCCTGCGCCACCATCTGCTCGAACCGGTCCACGTAGGAGCCCACCGAGGAAACCCAGGCGGTATCGAGGCACTCCTTCACATAACGCCACTCGTTGCCGCGGATTTCCGGGACAGCGAGGGGGATGAAGCCGTCGCCTGGCGGCGCTCCTGGAGCGAGTACTTCAGTCGGTTTCATGCAAGTTGTCGCGGAGGTATTTGGAAAGCAGAAGAATCCGAAGAACCCTTGAACCAGTTCACATCACAATGACTTTGCAGGAGCGTTGGGTGACAGCGTGTGTGCCATGCTCTAGAGCCCTTTAGGGTCGGACAATGCCACAGGTTCACGCCAGATCCGGTTGCGGCCCATCTGTATGATGATCCGCCCTATCCCAGTGGTCGTGGTGCCGTGACGCTGGATCTGCGCTGCCATCTCTTCCTTCTTGGCCTCTGAAAAGCCAAACTGATACAATACCGGGCTACGGAACTTGTACTGCGAGAGAGGCATGGAAAGCGGACTCCGCATCCAGCTTGCGATATCGTAACGCAATAAGACGCAGGGACTATCCTCGTTGCGGTCACTGCCCCAAATATTGTGCACGCGTCCTGCGCAGAAGGCCTGGATATCAGCGAAGATTGCCGAGCTCTCGGCGTCACTGTGAATGTCGTCGCCGAGCATGGCGTTGGCCGTCTGGAAGACGTATTTCACCCAATCATCCATCACCGCCAGGCTCATGGCCGTGTGGGTTTGAATCAGGTTGATGCCGATTTCCCCTTTGAGCAGCTTCTCGTAATTGTTTTCTGCGCACACATATGCCCGAAGCTCCTCTTCAGAGTCCCACAACTCTTCCTTTGTCAGCCGGACAAACGAGTTGAAGATTGCCTGCACGGAGGCGGGCGCCCACTTGATTTCCGCTACCAGTCTTTGGAGTAACCCGATGATAGGAACCTGCTTTTGTCGCAGCAGCCTTAACAATGGACCGAAGTCGCCGCCGTTACAGATAACCGCGACCATCAGATGCAGCTTCCTAGCCTCGACATAGTCCTCAAATGGCATCGTGCTCGTGGAACTGACGACCTCTTCGATTTCGACGGCGATGCGCCCGTTCTGGAGCTTCGCGAAGCTGCGCGGCAAGATTCGAAAATGCGAGCCAATCTTATAGGTCGCCCGGCTTAAGGCCGTATTGAGTTCCGTGCCGTTCAGCAAGATGCACGTATAGACATCGATGACGTCGATTCCGGCCTCTACAACGTCCGAAAGCGATTTGACGTGCCGTTCATAGGAATCACCCGGCAGGCCCAGAATAAGTTCCGAGAGGGTCGGCAGGCCGAGTTCCTGATACACGCTTGCCAGAGCCATCATCTGGGAGGTGCTGATGTTATCGCGCTTAATCTCCTGGAGGACAACAGGGTCCATCGACTGGACAGACATCCCCAGCGACATGGAGCCATTCAATTTTCGAACTGCTTTGGCAATGCGCTCCTTCTTGTTCTTGCCGATCGAGGCCAAAATCGAGCGCGGCCAGTTCTGCCTTTGTTGAATCCTTTCGATATGTTCGACAATTTCGTAGTCCCGCTCGTACATCGCAAAATTCGGGTCGGCGAACATCAGATTCGAGATGAGGAATGGGGCTCTCTGTACGGCGGCTGCAATATAGTCCAGCTCGGCCTTCACGCGTTCCATACTGAAGTGGTTCACCTTCGAAATAAGCTGGTTTCCCTCGTGGCAAAAGGTGCACGAGAACGGACACCCCCGGTTGGTTTCAATCATCGGGACGAGCTTACCGTCGAAAAACTTGTCCATGTAGCCCGTGAGGTACGGAGACGGGATCTCGTCAAGGTTTCGGCGGCGGGCAAGCATGGTCCCCTTCATGACCTCCGTATCACTCATGCGGTGAATGAACCCATCGATTGGGGTCGATTTCATCTTCTCGCGGTCAGCACCGGTCTCAAACGCGCGAGCCACCAGCGCGGCGAATGCTTCTTCGCCTTCCAGGTAGGCGTAGAAGTCGATCAGAGGGTTGCGTTTGACGAACTGGCTGCGCGCCTCATCTTCAAGAGGTATATTCGGACCGCCCATCACGCAGATCGTCTGGGGCGAAACCGCCCGGGTCATTCTGAAGAACTCCAATCCCAGATTGAAATTCCATGGGTAGTTGCTCAGGCCCAGGATGTCGGGTGGCTTCTCATGGATGGCTTGTTCTAGATCCTCGACATATTTGAACAGTCTTAGATCGATCTCTTTCCCGAAGCTTTTCGCTGCGTAGGCCGCGATGAAACCGATATTGAGGGGAGAAGCATCGGCAGCAAGGGACAGTGTGGTGTACGTCAGGTCACCTAAATAGATGTTAAGGGGCCTCAGGACTCGGATGCGGTTTCCATGCGTCATCGGTTCACCGTGCTGCATACAGAGGAGCCGATTCGGAGGGCTCCAACCCTGCTAGCAGGAAGGCATCTAAGCTTGTCACAACAGACTGCGTTGATTGAGACGCTTTCAAAATATCCAGGCCAGAAATTCACGATCGATTGCGCTGTGAATGATGTTGAAGCCCACCATTTTGCCGGAGAAATGAGAGACACACTTATAAAAGCAAAATGGCAAATGCTTAGCTATCTCCCCATGTGGGACATGGGATTTTCCAGTGCTTCCAACTGGCCAAATTTCTTCGGTGGTCAATGGTTTAAGTCTGAAAGAAGCTCATACATGCCCGCAGCGCCAGCATTACGAATGGAACTTAAGACGTGCTGTGGAATAACTGCTGATGGGGTAAACTGGCTGGATGCAAGTAATAATAGGACACTTCCAATTTGACGATTCCAATTGAATTCGCCGGGACTGCGGAGAGGGCATTGGCGATACCGCCCGATCCCTTCACGGTACAAATAGGCGAATAGCTGTCTGATTCGGTCAAGTCTTGATGAAACGCCCCAAGTCCCTCTTCTGATGGAGACGATTGCTCTTCATCATGGCACCCACCACTCGCTTCTCGAGGGTGGGCGAGACTTCAAACAGCAACCGAGAGCCGATTCCAACGACATAGCGCATGTAGCTTCGGATGGGGCGGCGCGATGCGGCTTTGACAGAGTGCCACCCGATCAGGGCTCCCATATAGGCGACCCAACGCTTATACTGATTGGAGAACCTAAAAAAGTAATCCTCATTTACATACGTATCATCGTAGAGATTCCGCTGCCAATAAGTACTCATGGCGTAGGGATTGGGAACATTCTGATATATTACTGTACCCGCATACTGATACTTAGGCTTCAGCCAAAACTCTGTGAAGCCATACTGTTCGTGGTATTCTTCATAGAGAGGAGTATCCGGATATGGAATCACTGCTCCAAACAACTGAAAACAATCAACGTAACGTCCCATCGTTCGAACGAATCTTATGTCATTCTTGACCGCTTCTGTGGTCTGCCACGGAAAGCCTGTCATTAGATTCACAAACTGAGGGATGCCACTTTTCCCGACCAATTCCACCGCATGATATGCCGCAGCCGCAGTGAAACCCTTTCGTACCTTGCGGAGCGTGTAATCGTCCGCGCTCTCAACACCCAAGGAGATCAGATTGCATCCTGACAGTTTGAACAAGTTCACAAGTTCTTCGTCAATGCGGTTGACCCGGGTCTGAGCGAGCCACTTGAAGCCCAGTTTCTCGGCGATTAGACGTCTGCAAAACTCGGCTACTCGCTCCCTGTGCACGCTGAATGTCTCATCGGAGATATAGAACGTGTCAATGCCGTATTCTTTGTGGCGGGCGACCATTTCGGCGATCATTGCGTCCACACCTCGACAGCCATAACGTTTCCACGCGCTATGAGAACAGAATGTGCAGCTGAAAGGACAGCCGCGCCCGCCCAAAATAACGTTGAGGCCTTTCACGGAGCCATCTACAGTGCGGAACGGTGACAGGTCCAAGCCGGTCGTCTGGAGGTCACCGAGAGAATCGAGAACGGAGATACGCTCCACCGTCGGATTGTGGACCACCCGATCTTCTTCGAGAAAGCTTGTGTTTCGTAGATGCCGTCGTTGGTCGGGGCGTTTACCTTCACGAATCCATTTGCAGAGATCATCGATCGCGAACTCGCCTTCGCCGCGAACAACCAGGTCGGCGCCGTTGCGCAGCACTTCCTCCGAACAGATGGTCGCGTGATCACCGCCGGCGACTACCAAGTAGCCGTTGTCTCGCAAGCGCTTCTGCAGACCATATATGTCCAGCACATTGAGCGTGGCATACGAAAGGCCGACAACATCAGGTCCTTGTGCCTCTATGTAGGCGTAGTAGTCATCCATCGTCTTATACGCGGCGAAGGAATTGACCTGTACTGCGGTCTCAAAGCCGTTAGTACGGAACCGCTTGGCCACATACATGAACCCATTCGGTATCATGCTAATTGGGTTTGGAAAGAGCAGAACCACACGATATTCTTTTTGCGCGAGTGGCTGGTTCGTATGATCTTGGGTGGACACCGTGGCGACCTCCTCGTGACATGCGCGGGCAACGTAAGCTTAGCTTTACATGGATTTGCGCCGAATAAAACCTTTTGGTACGGTCTTCTAGCTGCGCTCCATCACGTCCTGCAGGCGTTGAAGCCAGCTTCGCGAAGGAAGCTAATTGCGATATTTCCCGTCTCCGAAGTTTCCGACGACATTGTCCTGCACTAATCGCGCGACCTCTTCGATCCCCTGTGCGACGGTACGTGTCGTTTTGAATCCCAGCTGATTTGTGATCCGCGCAAAAGAAACCCGGTAGTCCCGCGGGTCCTCAGTTTTGTGCACAAACTCGACAGCAGCATCTGGCGCATAGGGGCGGATCATATCAACCAGTTGCCGTTTCTGGAAATTCTGATCTGTCGCCCCAACATTAAACACACAGCCGCCGACACTTGCCGCCGGTGAGCTGAGGACCAGTTGAATTGCCCGGGCGGCATCCCACACATGTACGTAAGGGCGCCAGAATTGCTCGCCAAAAACCTTGAGGTGCTTCTTGGTTAGCATCTCCATGGTGAATTCGTTCACCGTCAGGTCGAACCGCATCCGCGGTGATACTCCGTAAATCGTGGAGAAGCGCAACGGCGTCGGACACCAGCCATTGTTGCGACCGCTCCCTAACAACGCCGTTTCCACGGCCACCTTGGTCTCGGCGTAGAGGGAAATCGGACGCAACTCGGATTCCTCATCCACATATTGACTGGTGTTCTTCATCTTTCCGTAGTTACTGCATGTCGAAGCAAAGATAAACCGCTCAACGCCGGCACTCTGGCTCTCGGCGATGAGGGCCAGCGATGCGTCAAGATTGGTAGAGCGGGCTAAGTCGGGTTCGCGGGAGCAAGCTGGATCGCCCACAATTGCCGCCAAGTGAACGACTGCGTCCCGATCTGCCACAGCGGTTCGCAAAATCTCGCGATCTCGAATATCTCCACGGATGAATTCAAAGCCTGGATGGGCCCATACGCCAAGAAGGGACTGGCCGCCATACGCGAGATGGTCGAGAACGCGAACCTGATGGCCAGCCGCGAGCAGAAAAGGCGTGAGCGTTGAACCAATATAACCGGCGCCGCCGGTTAACAGGATCTTCATAGTGTGATTTCCATGGATTAGCCCCCAGTTAGGCAAATCGGCAATCGCCGTTCGGCTCAATTAGAGGCGGTTCTAGAACATTGAACTGATCATTGTAATTGGAACGACGTCCCTCACGAGATTTAGTGACGTACAACGCAACGCATATGGTTTGCTCAACCTGCGTCGTCGATGGCCGCGGCAAGATGAATGACAGCCTGCATTCCGGATAAGGCGGACGTTCTTGCCGCACGTTGCCGCATGTCGCCGCGCCGGAAGCCGTCGACAGGATCCCACCATCCTCGCGTCGGCTGCGTTAACTCCATCTACTAGCGGTAGTTTACTGCGACTTGTAATATCCACAACTTAAGTACCTGTATTAGCGGCACTTAACAACAAACACTTGTATTACCCTACCTTTGGAGGGTAATACTCGAAATCGCTGATGCCTTCTTTGTAGATCAATGACTTAGCTTGTGGATAAGCAGGGCCTCCAGTAAACTACCGCTAGCTCGCGCGCTAAGTCAGAAGGTATACATTTTACAGATCTGTTGGGGGAATACTGACCCAACACCGCTCACCTGTATACTATGCACTCCCTTTCTGCTTCGCTCGATTGCCCCTGGGAACGCATTGGCCTCTTCTATCTGCTTGCTTGCAGCGGCATTCTGTGTTTGGTTCGCCGGGGCAACGTGAGCGGGCATCGTTGGAAGGACATAGTAGAGATAAATATGCCAAAATGACTCAGGAGAGAAAAACTGCCTTTCTAGCCTCAGCCCGCGCTGCGCGCTGTTTTCAATCTCAGCCGCCGATATCACATATTCGCAGCCCATCGCACGCAATTGAGCTGTGTCTAGTTGTAGATTATGCAAGATGTGATGCTCTTTGCCGTAACACAAAAAATTCAGACCTAACTCGCTTGAGAAGACATAGCATCGGTTACCCCATCCGTCGAAGTATTCTCGCAGTATTGTGTCTCTATCGAGCTCCTTCCAAATGATTTGCCGGAACTGACGCTTGTACGAAAGCGGGTAGTTTCTTTGGTAACTGTCTAAGGTGTAGAACCCGTTGAACTCTGCAACGCTGGGATGCATGCCTATGGTCACGACCCGGTAGGTGTCTTTGGGCCGGCCAATAAATCTGTCTATCTCGGTGAATAAGTCGTGGGCAAAAAACCTGCTGAACGACGGCTCATAAACATGAACATGTTTCCCGATAAATCTGTCTATCTCGGTGAATAAGTCGTGGGCAAAAAACCTGCTGAACGACGGCTCATAAACATAAACATGTTTCCCGACCAGCAGTCTGGCGCTGTCTTTGTATTCCGTGTTGAATTTTAGGACCGCGAAAGCCTGAATGACAACCAAACACCAGGCTATGGGTAAACCCCACTTACGCCGCTTCAACTCTTTCAGGCTAAGCGCGAACACAAGCATCCAGAGCAACGGCAGCAAGAAGTAATATCTGCTCGCATTGAAGGTTTGCAACCCCGGCACAAGCCACCCGAACCAAAGCACAATCCAATCGTAAAAGCCATACTCTAGGCAGATGAGTGCAACTCCAATCGCCATAACATCCAGCAAGCCCGCGCGCCGTTTCCTCGCAATGAGGAGTACAAGCGCTCCGCCCGCGGCTACGATTACCGGCAGCGTGGAGAAGCTTCCAGTGTGATACTGAGTGGTAAATAGCATTTCAAGCGTTCTCTTCATATTCGAGGAGACGTCGAAATCAGTCCAGCGATTCCACGTGGTTCGATGCGATACCCATGTGTTTGAACCCAGGACGGAATTGATCAACTGGTATTGGAGGGCAATATAGGCGGACGCGAACAGCACTATTGAGATGAGAAAGTGCTTATTGAGGCTATGCGAGCGTACCCAATCAATGGCCAGGATCAGCAGCAAGGTTGTCACGGCGAACGGGGCGATAAGTGCAATATCGGACCACAGCGGAAAGAGCAAAATGATTAGGTAGTCCTTCCAATTGCGTTGCCCGTTTCGAATGTTTAAGAACGCATATGCCAGCAGTGGCTGACCTGCCACAGTAAGACCATGTGTCGTGTAGTACGGCACAAGGAAGAAACAGATGGAAATTGCGCCGGCCAGGAGATAATCGTCCTCGTCAGTCAGGAAGTGCTTCCGCAGCAGCAGGAACATGCCGCAAAATGCAATCACGTGGACAAGGATGAAATTGACAATGTAAGCCCATACAGGCGGAAAGATATAAAAGAGTAGTACGGCCACGTCAAGACCGGACGGCAACGCCGCACGTGGCAGACCATTCATGATATTCTCAATCGGTGAGCTGCCGTCGAAGATGAGAGCTTTGCCTGTGGCAACCAGGAGATACTTATCTACAAACTCACCATCGAGGTTGTCGTGGATAGTGATGTACGCGTTGTTTCCGAGTAGGAGAAAAGGAACAAAATAGGCAACCATCGTTGCGAGGGCGGCAACGAGGACTATCACACGGCGGTTTACTTTGCTGCCGTCTGCCGGATAGGCAGTCGGTATTGTAAGTAACTTCTGGAATCGAGCTGCAGCTAGTTGCAGCATATAGGCACCGTCCGTATTGCCGTGTTCCGATACATCCTTCGCTACGCCTGTATCTGTGATGTGGTCGCTCCACACGTCTGAATTGGAGTCTCCGTTTTCGCCTGCGACGATCCGAAAATTGAGAATTACAACTCAGGGGAAATGTGGGGTCAAAATGCTCCGTTGCGAACGTCCTCCTGGGCCTTGGCGTAATCTTCGTGACGTCCTATGTCGAGCCAGTACTCCATGATCGGAAAGCTCACGACGATTCTTCCGGCTTCGATCAGTCTTTGTATTAGTTCAGTCATGTCGAAACGCCGCCCTGAGGGAATGAAATCGCAAACCTCAGGTTCGAGGAGATAAGCGCCCGCATTAATGAAGAAACTGAACGAAGGTTTTTCCCGAATATGGCTGACATAAACATCGTCCAATTCCACGACGCCGAATGGTACTTCGACGTCATACTTGCGCACCCCCACTGTAAGCAACGCATGGTGCTTGCGATGGAAGTTGAGCATCTCCTGAAACGGGACACCGGTGAGGATGTCGCCGTTGATGACCAGAAACGGGCCATCGGGCCTTTTCATCTGCTTCAGCCCGCCCGCGGTGCCCATGGGATGATCTTCCTTCAAATAATTCAACCTGACCCCGAAGCCCTCGCCATCCCCAAAATAGTTCACTATTGATTCCGGGAGATAGTGCGTAGTCAGGTTTACATCGCGGATCCCAGAGCGGCGGAGTTGTTGAATGATCAGTTCCAACAAGGGGGAGTCGCCTACTGGCAGCATGGGTTTCGGCATACTTTCCGTCAGCGGGAGCAGGCGCTTCCCGTACCCTCCCGCCATGATCACGGCCGAAAGATCCAGGCGCACATCCGCCACTAAGTCTTTACGCAACAAAAATTCCACCACGCGGTTCTCGGCATCCACCACCGGCAGGTGATTGATGTCATGCTGATTCATGAGATGCAACGCTTCCCCCGTGGGAATGGAGCGCGGCACGACTATCGGCTTCCGGCTGGCAATCGTATCACAGGGGGCATCCATGGATTTGCCCTGCAGGA
>Ga0187882_1003214_pt1 | contig 14229 bp, 11 predicted proteins | sample June2016WEW_19_1_3_FD_132991 | JGI IMG/M metagenome (GOLD analysis project Ga0187882, IMG submission 132991) | Peatland microbial communities from SPRUCE experiment site at the Marcell Experimental Forest, Minnesota, USA - June2016WEW_19_150 | ecosystem: Environmental > Terrestrial > Soil >...
ACAGCGCCCTGGCGGCCGAACCGGACCTGCGGTCTCGCTACGACAGCGACGCGCGGGTGCGCGAGCTGCTGGACTATGGAAGAAAGCTGGAAGGCCTGGCCCGCCACGCCGGCGTGCACGCCGCGGGCGTGGTCGTGGCCGATGAGCCGCTGGAGAACCTGGTGCCCCTGTACCGCCAGGCCGACAGCGACGAGGTCATCACCCAGTGGGACGGGCCCACCTGCGACACCATCGGTCTGATGAAGATGGACTTCCTGGGCCTGCGGACGCTGACGGTCCTTCAGCGGTGCCGCGATCTGGTCCGCGCGAAAACGGGCAAGGACTTCGAGCCCGACCGCCTGCCCCTGGACGACGCGGCCACGCTGGAGTTGTTCCGCCGCGGGCAGACCGAGGGCGTGTTCCAGTTTGAGTCCGACGGCATGAAGAACGTCCTGATCCAGATGCAGCCGACGCGGATCGAGGACCTCATCGCCGCCAACGCCATGTACCGCCCCGGCCCGATGGAGCTGATCCCGGTCTATTGCGCCCGCAAGAACGGCGGGGAGCGGCCGCCCTCCATCCACCCGCTGGTGGACGACATTCTGGCCGAGACCTACGGCATCATGGTCTACCAGGAGCAGGTGATGCTCGTGCTCAACCGCCTGGGGCAGTTGCCGCTGAACACCGCGCTGACGCTGATCAAGGCCATCAGCAAGAAGAAGGAATCGACCATCGCGGCCGAGCGGGCCAAATTCGTCCAGGGCGCGAGGGCCAACGGCATCCGCGACGAAGAGGCCAACCGGATCTTCGAGCTGATCCTGAAATTTGCCGGCTACGGCTTCAACAAGGCCCACTCCACCCGCTACGCGATCATCGCCTACCAGAGCGCGTTCTTTAAGGTGCACTACCCGCGGGAATTTTTCGCGGCCACGCTGACGTTCGAAAGCTCCGACACCGACAAAATCTCGCAGTACCTGGCCGAGGCGCAGCGGCTGGGTATCACGGTCGCCCCGCCGGACATCAACACCTGCGACAGCGACTTCACGGTGGACGGCGAGCGCGTTCGCTTCGGCCTGGCGGCCGTCAAGGGCGTCGGCGAGCGCGCGGTGGAGGCCGTCGTGGTCGGCCGAAAGGCGGCGGGGCGGTTCACCGACCTGTTCCACTTCTGCAAGCACGTGGACCTTCGGGCCGTGAACCGCGCGACGATCGAGGCGCTGATCAAGTGCGGGGCGTTCGACAGCCTGGGCGCCCATCGGGCCGCGATGACGGAGGCGCTGGACCAGGCCATCGACCTGGGCCAGTCCGCCGCGGCCGACCGGCGCAGCGGGCAGATGAACTTTTTCGATGCCGGCGACTCAGCCCAGGCGGCCCCGGCCCGGTTCCCCAAGGTCGAGCCGTGGTCGGAGGCGCAGTTGCTAGCCGCCGAGAAGGAGTCGCTGGGCTTCTACATCTCCAGCCACCCGCTGGTCCGCTACGGCCGGGAGCTGGAGGCCCTGGGCAGCCCGACCGGCGTGAGCCTGGCGCGGCTGGGGGAGTTCTCCGGCCAGGTGACCGTCGGCTGCATGATCGCCTCGGTCCGCGCGACGATCACCCGCAACGGCCGATCGGCCGGCAAGAAGATGGCCATGCTCACTATCGAGGACCTCACCGGCACCTGCGACGCGGTGGTGTTCTCCGAGACCTACGAAAAGTACGCCGACCTGCTGGTGGCAGACCGGATGGCCTTTGTCGTCGGGACGGTGGACCGCCGGCGCGAGCGGGCCGGGCTGATCGTGGAGGAGGTCGTGCCCATCGACCGGGCGGTGGAGCAGCTCACCGGCTCGCTGCGGATTCGCCTGCCGGCGGGGGCGTCCATTCCGCAACTGCTCCAGGGCCTGCACGACGTGCTGGTCTGCCACCGCGGCGACTGCCCGGTGTTCCTGGAGATCCGCCCGACTTCCCGCGGCGACGTGAGCACGCTGATGCGCCTGGACAGGTCCTGGGGCGTGCGGCCCAGCCGCGACCTGGTGAATAAATTGGAGGGTCTGGTGGGCCAGGAGAACCTGGTCCTGCGTCCGCGCCAGCCCGCCACGAACGGAAATAACGGTTCGGGGCCCGGGCGGTGGCAGAACCACGGCGGATCGCAGACCCGCGGCAATGGCGGCAACGGAAAATTGCTGACCCCCGCGGCCGGAGGGATAGATTAACCGCCGCTGGGGACCTTTTTATCCAAGGCGCGGTGAAGTTCCCGTCCCGCCACCCCTTAGCTCCGCCGTAAGACCACGTTTGGGCGCCACCGAGAGGTGGTTTTTGATTTTGGTTTTGACAGAACGGCCTCGCGGCGGTACATTCTCCTGGTCGTCCGGGAGCGCGGCTAGCCAAAAGGACGAATCACCCCGCCAAGGAAGGCCTGTCGTATCGGGTCGCGCCCAAAACAAGTCTGCAGGCGAACGCGGAAATCCTATCGCGCCTCCAGTGCGCGTTGAAAGGCAGCATTGATGCCTCCCGTCGATCCGGCCCTGTGGCAAAGGATTGTGCAGCAGGTCATCGCCGCGGGTGGGAACATCATTCGGCCGTGGTTCACCGAGCTGGAACCTCTCTCCCTGGAGCACGGGCTGCTGGAGATTCGCGTCGCCGGCCCCAAAGAGCAGCAATACTGCCGCCGCCACGCCACGCGCCTGTTCACCGAGGCCGCCCAAGCCGCCACGGGTCGGCTGGTGGGCGTCTGCTTCCTCACCCCGGCCGAGAAAGGCGCCGACGACGCCGAGGCCGCCGAAGGGGTCGCCACGCCGGCTTCGGAAACGGCTGAGGGAGTGACCCTGGGGGAGGATTACACCTTCGAGGCCTTCGTGATGGGCCCGTGCAACCGCCTGGCCCACGCCGCGTGCCTGGCCGTCAGCGAGACGCCCGGCAAGACCTACAACCCCTTGTACATCCACGGCAGCGTGGGGCTGGGCAAGACGCACCTGCTCCAGGCCACCTGCCGCAAGATCGCCGCCGCCAACCCCAAGGCCAGCATCTGCGTGCTGAGCTGCGAGATGTTCGTCAACCACTTCATCGAGGCGGTCGAACGCGGGCAGATCCACGAGTTCCGCTACCGCTACCGCCACGCCGACGTCCTGGCCATCGACGACATCCAGTTCCTCAGCGCCCACGAGCAGACCCAGGAGGAATTCTTCCACACGTTCAACACGCTCTACCAGTCGCAGCGGCAGATCATCCTGTCCGGCGACCGGGGCCCCGGGCAGATCCCCGACCTGGAGGAGCGGCTCGTCAGCCGGTTCAACTGGGGGCTGGTCGCCCAGATCGACCGGCCCAGCTACGAGACGCGCGTGGCCATCGTCCGCAAAAAGGCCCGCATGCGCAACAGTGACTTGCCGGAGGACGTCATCTGCTTCATCGCCGGCGTGATCGACTCCAACGCCCGCGAGCTGGAAGGGGCGCTGTCCAAGGTAGCCATGCTGGCGCAGGTCACCGGAAGAACCATCGACATTCCCCTGGCCGAGGAGGCCCTGGGCACCAAGCTCGGCACGGCCCGCAAGGACATCTCCATCGAGGACATCCTCAAGGCCGTCACCGTGCGGTTCAGCGTCCGCCTGGCGGACCTCCAGTCCAAGAAACGCACGCGATCCATCGCCCTGCCGCGGCAGGTGTGTATGTTCCTGGCCCGCGAACTTACCCGCCACAGCCTGGAGGAAATCGGCGGCTACTTCGGCGGGCGAGACCACACGACCGTCATGCACGCCAAGCGCACCATCGACCTACTGAGGAAGCAAGACCCCCACCTCCAGGCCACCCTGGACCTCATCTCTCAGGAACTTGCCCACAACGCCTGACAGGCAAGACCCCCGGCCGCCAACAGCCACCGGTGGATAACCGGTTCAAAACTTGTTCGGTGCCCTGTCAAGAACTGCGCCAGTCCTAGCCGGCAGGCGGTCGGTACACTACTACGGCTACTCCCCTCGCCGCCAAGCCATTCTTGAGCCGAGTTATCTAACCTATTACCCCACAAGTTACCCACCGCTAGGCTTTGGGATTTGTTTCGTCGTAATCCCCCTGTGGGGCTTTGCTTGAGGTTAGTTTTCTGTTGCCCTGCTAACACTATCAACCGGTCCTATCAATACTCCTACTAATGTTTAACCTCTATATATAGAGGCCGTCCCCGGGCAAGGCAGTGAGGTTGGGAAGGAAGACATCGACGCTCAGCGGAACCGGATCACAGCCGCTCCGTAGAACGGCCGGCCTTGGGCGATGTACTTCCGCTCAAAGTTACTGCCTGCCAGCTCGCCGTCCTTGTCGCTCATGCGTGGCATTGCCATGGTCGCCAGGCCTTCGGCACCGACCAGGACGCCTTGGATTTGGCGGTAGTAGTCCAGATGGTCCGTCACGACAATCAGTTGGCCGCCAATCTTCAGGCAGCAACGAACAGCGGCAACGAATGACGGTTGAATCAGCCGGCGGCGCTGGTGGCGGCGCTTAGGCCAGGGGTCGGGGAAGTAGATATGGACCCGCCATAACGATTGCTCCGCCAGGCGCCGGCGCACCAGATCGTCGGCATCGGCGCAGAGCAGCCGGACGTTCGTCAGCCCGGCCCGGCGGACACGGTCGGCCGCGTAGGCGCAGTAGGCCTTGGCCCACTCGACGCCCAGGAAGTTCACCTCCGGCCGCCCGGCCGCCCGGGCCACCAGGAACGTACCCTTGCCGCTGCCGATCTCCAGCTCCACAGGCCAGGCGTTGCCAAAGATGGCGGACAGGTCCAGCACATCCGAGGCGCCCTTGGAAGATGGGTCTTCCAGCAGTACGCCGGCGGTATCCCACCGCTGGCCCCGGCGGTGGTGAAGGTGGCTGGACGATAGCGGTCTCATGGCTTGAGGATAGGGGGCCGAATGCCGGCCGGTCAAGGCGTCTCCGGCCGTGTAAAAGGGGTTGGAAAAACCAGTTGCCGCGTCCCAGGGCAGGCTTGCCACGTGGCCGCGAAACCGCTCGCTAAAACCTTGCGATTGGCCTACCGGTCGCCATAATAGATGGGCCGTCCTAGGGCAAAATCTCATGTCAACCCCGCTTGGCCGCCGGGCGGGCCAGCTCGAAAGGAATACGTCATGAAACTCGGCGTCATGGCCGCCCTATTCGGGAAGATGAGCCTGGACGACGCGCTGGACTACTGCGGCAAGCTGGGCCTGGACGCCATCGAGCTGCCGGCCGGGGCGTATCCCGGCGACCCCTGGAAGCTCCAGGGCATCGCCGCCGACGCCAAGCGCCTGGCCAAGCTGAAGCGCCGGATCGCCGACTCAGGCCTCGCGATCAGCGCCATCGCCGTGCACGGCAACTGCGTCCACCCCGACCGTCGCATCGCCGCCGCCCACCTGGCCGCCCATCGCGCCGCCGTGGCGCTGGCGGCGGAGACCTGCGGCATAGTGGTCAACTTCTCCGGCTGCCCGGCCGGGGCGCCGGGCGACAAGACGCCCAACTTCATCACCGCCCCCTGGCCGGAGGATTTTCGCAAGGCCAGCGAGTACCAGTGGAACAAGGTACTCATCCCGTTCTGGAAGAAGGAGGCCGCCGCCGCCCGCCGGGCCGGCGTCAAGATCGCCCTGGAGGCCCACCCCAACTGCACAGTGCACAATCCCGAGGATGTCGTCCGCCTGCACGACGCCGCTGGCGAGAACCTGGGCGCCAACCTGGACCCCAGCCACTTCTTCTGGCAGGGCATCGACCCGGTGGAGGCCGCCCGATACCTCGGCGAGCACGGGTGCCTCTTCTACGTCCACGCCAAGGACACGGCCATCGACCCGCGCAACAGCCGGATCGTCGGCAACCTGGACATCAAGAGCTACGGCAAGCTGCTGGATCGCGCCTGGGTCTTCCGCACCGTCGGCTACGGGCACGGCGATGAGTTCTGGAAACCGTTCATCTCCATGCTGCGCCTCCAGGGCTACGACGGCGTGCTGAGCATCGAGCACGAAGACTCCCTGATGAGCATGGAGGAAGGCTTCGAAAAGGCCGTCGCCTACCTGCGCGGCGTGATGATCTCCAGGCCCATTGGCAAGGCCTGGTGGTTCTAAGCCGCCAAGCGCACCGGAGGAGCAGCCGACCTATGCGTGCCGCGGACGTCACGGTGGACATCTATCTGGGGGACAACCTGGCCGTCACGAGGAACTTTCCCGGCGGCGCGTTCGACCTCATCTACGTCGATCCGCCGTTCAATACAGGCAAGACGCAGGCACGGACGCGCATCCAAACGGTCCGCGACGACAACGGTGACCGCCGTGGCTTCAAAGGGCAGCGGTACAAGACCGTGAAGGTTGGGAGTAAAGCGTTCGCGGACGACTTCGATGATTTTTTGAGTTTTCTTGAGCCGCGCCTCCGTGAGGCCCATCGGTTGCTCTCGCCGCACGGCAGCTTTTTTCTGCACCTGGACTATCGGGAGGTGCATTACGCTAAGGTACTGCTGGATTCGATCTTCGGCCGCGAGTCTTTCATGAACGAGATTATCTGGGCCTACGACTACGGCGCCCGCAGCAAGACCCGCTGGCCGGCCAAGCACGACAATATTCTGTGGTACGCCGAGGACCCCGAGCACTACACCTTCCGCTACCAGGACATGGAGCGGATCCCCTACATGGCCCCGGGCCTGGTCACACCGGAAAAAGCCGCCCGCGGCAAGACGCCCACGGACGTCTGGTGGCACACGATTGTCAGCCCCACGGGCAAGGAAAAGACCGGCTACCCCACGCAAAAGCCGCTGGGCATCCTCAGCCGTATCATCCGCGTGCACTCCAACCCCGGCGACTGCGTGCTGGACTTTTTCGCCGGCAGCGGCACCACCGGCGAGGCCGCCGTCCGCAGCGGCCGCTCGGCCGTGCTCATCGACTCCAGCGCCGAGGCCGCCAGGCTCATGGCCCAACGGCTGGCCTTCGCCAGGCCGCGGTGCCACGGCTTTAAGCGGCGCTAGAAGCTCATCTTGAGTCGCACGCCGACCACCAGGGCGTCGGTGGCGCCGGGCGTGCGTGCGGGTTGCCAGATGTACTGGACGTCCGGGGAGATCGACAGCCATCCCGTCACGCGGATGTTGTAGTACGTCTCCAGGATCGTCTCGTGGCTGTGGGGCGGGTGATTGTCGGGACTTATGCAGTTGCAGCCGACGGCCGCGCCCAGGACGTCCTTGTCCCGCGTGGGGATCAGCCCCTGGTATTGGGCGCCGGCCGAGAAGGACTGCCAGACGGGATCGACATTCTTGTCGGCCAGGCCCCAGCGGCCGAAGAGGCCCAGGCCCTGATCGTCGTTGGGGTCGGCGTTCTCGCGCCACACCATCTGGTCGAAGCCCAGGTACGGCCCCAGGTCGTCGTGCTTGGCCTGGCCGGAATGGTCCAGGTACGACTTGAATCGCGGGTCGTACCAGAAGCCCGCCCGGTAGGTTCCCGGCAGCGTGCCGGAGGGCGAAGGGATCTCCGGCCGGAAGCCCGTCTCGTAGATGCTGAAGGCGTCGGCCGGGCCATGAAACGCCGTCTCGAACCCGGTGTCCTGGACTTTCGCGTCGGCGTCGGCGACGGCCGCGCTGAGGTACCACCACTTCACCGGCGTGATGTTGGCCAGGACGGCCATGCCGGGTTGGGGGAACGGGATCGTGGGGCTGTGCTTGAAGGCGTAATTGAGGAACTGGAAGGTCTCGTCGTAGGCGTATCGGCTGCTGTCGAAGATGACCTTGTCGGTGCGCATGTTGAAGGCGTTGGCCAAGTCCATCCTGCCGGCGCGGAGGGTGAACACGTCGCCGAAGAGCTTCTGCTCGTAATACAGCTGTTTGACGAAGAATTGGTGGTACATCAGGATGTTGGCGTTGACGTTGGTGGCCGCGCCCACCGAGTTGCTGTTGATGCCGTCGGACCAGTACTGCCGCGCCTGGACGTACACGGCGCCGCCGGGCAGGCCGACGAGCTTGTCCAGGTCGAAGATGCCCTTCAGGTCGTACTTGCCGCTGTTCCGCCCCGCGTGGTTGTGCGTGCTCAGCCCGCCGCTGACGTCGGCCTGGTAGACGTCCGTCGTCGAGAGCGTGACGGTGACGCCGTAGTGCTGGAGCACCCGGCCCAGGCCGAACCAGTTGTTCGTCAGCGTGTCCTGGTTCCAGAAGTTCGGCCGGTTGGCGTCGGCCGGCGAGGGGACGGTCGTCAGCAAGGGGGCCGGCGGATCCGCGGCGGCAGCGATACCCCACAGACCCAGCATCAGGACGCTGACGGCCGCGTGCTTACCGAAAGGCATCCGTGCCCTCTCTCCTGCCTTCAATGGAAGGTCTAATGGAGCATGCATCCTGCCCTGGAAGGCGTTCGATTTCAACAGGCAAATGGTTGCCGCCCGCTGGCGGCGCGCCGCTGTTCGCCTTGATTCGCACGCACCGCCGCCGCTACCATGGGGGATATGACGCAACGCGACGATCTAGCCCGCCTGGACCTTTCGGCCTTGCGGATCATTCATTATCCCGACCCGCGCCTCCAAGAACCGGCCCGGCCCGTCGAGGCCGTCGACGCTTCCCTGGCGCCGCTGGTCGAGCGGATGTTCGAGCTGCTGTTGGCCGCCCGCGGCGTGGGCCTGGCCGCCCCGCAGGTGGGGCTGAGCCTGCGGCTGTTCGTCGCCTGCCTGCCCGGCCAGGAGGCCGACCGGCGGGTGTACGTCAATCCGCGATTGCTCTCCTGGGAGGGCCAGATGGAGGAAGACGAGGGCTGTCTGTCCGTGCCGGGGCTCACCTGCCGCCTGAAGCGGTTCGCGCGCGTCACGATCGAGGCGGCGGACCTGACGGGCCGGACGTTCCAGGAGACCGGCGAGGATCTGGCGGCCAGGCTTTTCCAGCACGAGACGGACCACCTCGACGGCCGGCTGATCGTGGACCGCATGGGCAGCCTGGCGCGCCTGGCCCATCGCCAGGCCCTCAAGGATCTCCGCGAGCAGTTCGAGGAAAAACAGACTGGAAGCTGATCGGTAAACCCCTGCACGAAGGCTTGCACGGCCCGATTTTCGATTGCCTATCCTCCCTGCGGATCCCAGAGGTGGTAGAGTTCTAGGATGCGAGCGGCATAGAGTTCCAGGGAATGGAACCGGCGGATGTGCTCTTGTCCGGCCGCGGCAAGCCTCTGGCGCAACGAGGTGTCCTGGAGCAATTGGATCACGGCCGAGGCGATCGCCTGGGAGTCGCCAAAGGGGACCAGCAGCCCAAACTGGCCGCCCGCCAGCAGCTCGCGGAGCCCCTCCACGTCGGAGGCGACCAGCGGCTTGCCCAGGGCCATGGCTTCGGCGGCGCTGAGGCAGCAGGCTTCGGATCGGGAGGGCATCACCACCACGTCCATGACCGTCATCCATTCGAGTGCCTGCCCGTGCGGCAGTTCGCCCAGCCATAGGATACTCTCGGCGGCGCCCGACCGGGCCGCTAGATCCCGCAGAGACTGACCGTGCGAGCCGCTGCCGATCACCAGCACCTTGGCCCGCGGCTCGTGTTTCAGGATCTCCGGTATGGCCTCGAACAGGAATTGGTGGCCCTTCGCGCGCCGATGTCGGCCGATGATGCCGATGATCTTCCGGCCCTCCAGGCCCAACGGGTGCCGCAGCGCCTGCGGGGAGGCCTGCGATTGGATCGTTTGTATCTCGGCCAGGTCGAGGCCGTTGGGGAGCGTGAAATGCCATTGGCCCTGCCGGTAGAGTTGGGCATCCCAGAGGGCGCTCGTGCCGAAAAAGGACTTCTCCGCCGTTTGCGAGACGCAAAGGAACGCGTCGCAAAACCACGGAGCGACATGACGGACGGACCAGGTCTTGCGGTGGAAGCGGTTGGCCATGGTGTGCGCGGTCGCCAGGACGCACGGCACGCGGCAGGCGCGGGCAAGGACCAGCGGCAGCAGGCTGTGCTCCAGCTGCACGTGACAGTACCAGGGCTGCTCGCGCCGGATCACCTGCCTCCAGGCGGGTGCGAAGCGAAACGGTTCCGTCAGGTGTTTCAGACCTCCCCGGCGCGGCAGGTCAAGGGTGCAGACGTCGGCGCCGACTTCCTCGATGCTGCGCAACATCTGGGGGTTGTACTCGTAATAGCAGCAGACCGTGACGTGATAACCGCCCGCGACCAGCACCTTGACCAGGGTCTTCGTCTGGATTTCCACTCCGCCGTGCACGCCCGTCGGCAGGCCGATGAGCACTTTCCGCGGGTACCGCATCATACGCTTCCTTGATTCGGGGAGGTAGAGGTCCAGAAGAACTCCCGCGGGGAGTCAAACCCTTCCGTAAAGCCATGGGGCAAGACGCCGCAGTAGGGTTTGCCGCAGGTGGGTGCCGTGGCGTCAAAGTATGTATCGATCGCCGATCGTTTGGCCGCCCGTACGGCGGATACATCCAAGGCGACCGCTTGGCCCAAGCCTCGGCCTAGTAGCCGGAATAGTCGCGGCTTGAACCAGCCCCAGACAAGGTAGCTATAGACCGCCCCGGGCGTATCCGTACCGCGGATTGCCGCTTGAGCGATCTCGGCGGCGGCCCGGTGGTCGCGCCAGGGCTCCATCGCGTGCGGCAGGAACACCTCCCGCGGCGCGATCCGCCGTAGCAGTGTAGCCAAGCGAGCCGCCGCCTGCGGGAATGCCTCATCGTCAGCAGCAGGGATTCGGCGGTCGGGTAGGCCGAGCCAATGGAGGTGTTCCGGTGTGACGCCCAACGTGGCCAGCGCCTGGACGGCCAGGTGCCGTCGGGCAACGCCTACTTCGGGTGGCGTGATGTCGCAACAATGCTCGTGGGTGGCCTCTCCGTCCGAGAAGAAGACGATGTCCACTGCTGCTCCGGCCTGACGTTTCAGGGCAATCAAACCACCCGCGGCGAAAACCTCATCATCGGGGTGGGGCGCCAGGATCACGCCGGCGGCCTTGGAAACCTCCATCCGTCTTGCTCGAAAGGACGCCATCCGCCGCATCAGCCGCCGCCTGAGGGAGCGTGAGGCGGATTGGACCCGGCGCGACGCCGTGGCGATGATGGAGGTTCCGTTCAAAGCCGAGATTTCCTAGACGACCTAGGCCTGCCGTTCCGGAAACGGAGAGGGTGGGATTCGCTTCGCGGCGCGGCTGTCGCCGCGTCGAACCCGCGGTGCGGGGCTGCGCCCCGCGTGGATTCTGATACCGCCTCTGTTCTCATGCATTGGGTGTGGCAGGTCAAGCCGCACCGGAATCGGAGAGGGTGGGATTCGAACCCACGGTACCCTTGCGGGTACACGGCATTTCCAATGCCGCCCGATCGGCCGCTCCGGCACCTCTCCACACATCGAGCGGTTACTATACGCCCTTGCGAAGGACGGACACAAGGCCGCCTGTGGCTGGGCAGATCGCGTGTGGCCCCCAGGCTCGAGGCCCCGCCTTGACTATTCAGCCGGTATAATACCTGCCATGAAGGCCAAGGAGCCGCCGCTATTCAGCATCATCATGCCCTTGTACAACCACATGGCCTACGTGGAGGAGGCGGTGCGGTCCGTCCTGGCCCAGACCTGCCCGGATTGGGAGCTGATCATCGTCAATGATGGCTCGACGGACGGCAGCGAGAAGGCCGCGGAGCGGATCGCTGCGAACGACGGGCGGATACGCCTCCTGCACCAAGCCAACGCCGGATGCTCCGTCGCTCGCATCACGGGCCTGCGCCGCGCGACGGGCAACTGGCTGGCGTACCTCGACAGCGACGATCTGTGGTATCCCACGGCGCTGGCCGACTTCCACGAGTACATCGAATCGCACCCAAGCGTCCAGTTCATCTACGGATACTGCCACCGGCTCAACGCCAATGGCACGGTCACCGAGCTGCTGGGCCCGAGCCAAGGCCAGGACGGCTCCACCGGACCCACCGAGCTGTTCCAGCGGATGTATATCTCCCACCTGTGCGTCTGCTACCGCCGGGAACTGCTGGAGCGCGCCGGAGGATATGACCCGGCCCTGCCGCACGCCGATGATTACGACCTGTACCTGCGGATGAGCCAGCTGTGTTCCCTGAATCCGCTGGGGAAGCTTACGGGCCTGCGAAGAAGGCATCGCAGGTGCCTCTCGCGGCCGACCGGCTTTTCCCGGATGGTGGAGGGGGAGGTGCTGCGCCGGTTCGTCGAGCGGCGAGGCGGCGGCCAGATACTGGACCCCCGCATCGTTCGTAAACGCCTGGGGCGGGTGTACGGTTCCGCCGCCTGGCGGTACTTCACGGAACTCCGTTTCCGGCAAGCCCTCCAGGCCGCCGGGATGGCTCACCGTTATCGCCGCACGTTCAGGAGTACGTTTGTTGCCGTCGCAGCCAGGTGCCTGCTCCCGCTGGCCCGCCGCAACGCCACGCCCCTGCCGAACATGTGGAACGGCGGTTGACGATCCGACCTTCATAGCCGTTTCCAGGCTGCCCCGCGAAGCGATACACTGAGGGGATGAACGGCGACGAACTTGCCCAAACCATCAAGCGCCTGGCCCGGCGGATGGGCTTTGCGGCAGCGGGAATCACCGGCGCCGGGTCTATGCCGCGCGCCGAACGACTGCACACCTGGCTGGATCGCGGCTACGACGCAGGACTAGCGTTCATGCGGCGGAACCTGGCCGGGCGGCTCTGCCCCTCGGAGTTGCTGGCCGGCGCCCAAAGCGTCATCTGCCTGGCCGTCGGCTACGCGCCCGCGACGGATGGCGAGGCCCTGGTTGCCCGCTTCGCCCGTGGCCAGGATTATCACGCAGTCCTCAAGGCCCGCTGCCGGGCGCTGATGGAGGCCATCCGCGCCGCCGAGCCGAATTTTTCCGGCCGAGCGTTCGGGGGTTCCGCCCCGCTGATGGCACGCAGCCTGGCGGCCGCCGCGGGGCTGGGATGGATCGGGCACAACGGCTGCCTGCTTGTGCCGGGGTTCGGCAGCTACTGCGTGCTGGCGGAGATTGTCTGCAACCTGCCCCTGCCGCCCGATGAGCCGATCCCCAATCGCTGCGGCGACTGCCGCGCGTGCCTGGCCGCCTGCCCCACCGGCGCGCTGCAAGAAGACGGCCTAGTGGACGCCCGGCGGTGCATCAGCTACCTGACGATCGAGCATCGTGGTGGCATTGACCCGGCCCTGTGGCCGCGGATGGGCGTGCGCCTTTTTGGCTGTGACGCCTGCCAGGCCGCCTGCCCGCACAATCGCAATCTGCCGGCCGGGGACGCCGAGCTGACCAGCGCCGCTCCGCTGGGCGGGGCGGGTCTGGCGAACGTGCTGGGCTGGGACGAGGCCGCCTGGCAAAAAGCCACGGAAGGTTCCGCCATGCGGCGGATCACGTGGGATCAGTTCCTCCGCAATGCCATCCTGGCCGCGGGAAACAGCGGCGATAGCTCTCTGGTCAGCCGCCTGCGCGTCCTGCAAGCCGCCGGCCCGGACCAGGCTGCGCTGATACGTTGGGCCTTGGCGCGGCTGGGCGAAGGTGACAAGTCCTTTGACTCACCGGGCGGTCAAGGCGTATAAAAACCTGCCCTGCCTGCCGGCAGACAGGGCAGCCATGAGGTGACTCCATGAAAGGCAAACCCAAGCGGGTGGACATCGCCGCCATCGAACAGGCCGTCCAGCGGATTCTCCAAGCCATCGGCGAGAACCCCCAACGCGAAGGCCTGCGCAGCACGCCCGCGCGCGTGGCCAAGATGTACGAAGAAATGTTCAGCGGCATGTTCGACGATCCCCGCAAGCACCTGCACGTCGGCTTCACCGAGCGGTACGACGAGATGGTGGTCGTGCGGGACATTCAGTTCCATTCCATGTGCGAGCATCACTTGCTGCCGTTCATGGGCCGGGCGCACATCGCCTATCTGCCCAAGGGCAAGGTGGCGGGGGTGAGCAAGCTGGCCCGCGTGGTGGAGAGCTGCGCCCGCCGGCCCCAGCTTCAGGAGCGGCTGACCACCCAGATCGCCGACCTCATCATGGGCGAGCTGGACGCCAAGGGCGTCGGCGTGATCCTGGAAGCCACGCACACCTGCATGACCATCCGCGGCGTGCGAAAGCCCGGCTCGATCGTGGTGACCTCCGCCATGCGCGGCCTGTTCAAGAGCAATCTGGCCACGCGCACCGAGGCCATCAACCTGCTCACCGGCGGGCGAAGCCTCATCGGATAGGAAAGGCGACTGTTCAACTATTCGACTGTTTGACTATTCGGCGCGGAGGCGTTGGCTGTTTTAGTTGTACCGAACAGTCAAACAGTCTACAGCCTAACAGCCGCCTTTCATCTTGAGTCGCCTCTCATCTGACGGGTCCCAACATCGCCTCCACCGCGGCGGAGATGTCTTTTTGGCGCATGA
>Ga0187882_1003220_pt1 | contig 14215 bp, 10 predicted proteins | sample June2016WEW_19_1_3_FD_132991 | JGI IMG/M metagenome (GOLD analysis project Ga0187882, IMG submission 132991) | Peatland microbial communities from SPRUCE experiment site at the Marcell Experimental Forest, Minnesota, USA - June2016WEW_19_150 | ecosystem: Environmental > Terrestrial > Soil >...
CACCAACTTGATTGAGTGGATCATGAGCCAACGTCAGGAGAAGACTGGACTTGGAACTTATTCTATGCAAGTCTAGCATTAAGGAGATTCATCGAAGACCTGAAGAAAGATAACAACTAGGTCTCTTCGAACGAGTGAGATCCGAAACCTAGCAGACCTAGAGCTCTGTATTAGAGGACGCACATCCTTGGACAGTCTAAGAAGTCCTTTTCACCGTATTGGCTGAAAGTTGGGTTCTTTGTTTTTCCGGATTTCCCGAACATTCGACGCAACAAACCATGTCTCAATAGGCAGATTCAGAATGCTTACAACCACGAGGGGAATTGCGATCCATACGAATCCTAGCCTCGCAAGTCCGAATCCTATAGGAAGCAAGACCGTTAGGTTTCCGGTTTTTCGGGTGGGTATCAATGGTGCGCACACACACAGAACGAGGCATATCGGAAACGATGAAGTTCTCGGATGGCTCAAGAAATCATACATGATAGGTAAGTGATTCTTTGGAAGAAGTAATCGTTCACAGGTCGTCCTATGTGTGTGTGCACACCACTAGACCCACACACAAAACAACAAGGCTATGTGCTTGACCGCTCACAGGCGAGAGAAACTGGATACAGGTGAAAAGAATGGTGGTCAACAGAGTGATTCGAAGAGCAAGTTTCTTACACAGTTTCCAGCCATTTGAGGAAGCGTTTTAAGGCGAAAACATGCGTTCGCGTGGAATTGTTCTCGTGCCGTTTATGCTGATTGTTGCTGCTGCCGCACAAAGTGTCCTCGCCGACTCGACTCCCAGTCAACCTCTGTTTGAGTTTGCTTGGCCTACTCACAATGTTCCTATTGCTATCACCACTTCGCAATCAAATGCAAAACAAACAGTTCTGAAGGCTATGAATGCATGGAACTTGGCGCAGCAATGGTTCATCGTAACATACATGGCCGGCGCAGGTACACCTTTCGTGTTCTACGAAACCAACTCAACCTCAGATAGCATGATTACAGTAACCTTCAATCAAACTCAAACAGCAGAAGACCTAGGCAACACAAAATGGAATGCGTTCCATGACCAACAAGGGTTCTTCAAGAAAGTTGTTGTGAGCATAAGTATTGACTTAACCAGACAGGACGGACAACTCCTTTCAGACTCGGAATTGCAGACTCTGGCAACACACGAACTTGGACATGCGCTTGGCCTAGACCATACAACCTTCAGCACCTCGGACTTGATGAATCATGTGCCGAAAATTATGTTTCCTTCAACTTTGAACCTGTATGCGGTTTACCTACTGAGCCAGTCATCCAGTGAGAACAGTCTCCCTCAAGAACCAGTAACCCTCCCAGAGAATATACCATACCTAACAGTTTCACAGGCGGAGTTGGAAACAGTGACTCCACCCCTCGTTCAAACGGCAACAACCTCTTCTCTGCAATTGACTCAAATCGTCAACACGATAACTTATGGTCCGTGGCCCTACGTTGGAATCCTAGCCGTCCTTGCTGGCGTCGTAATCGCGCTTGTTATTCGCGGCCGCAAGAAAAACATAAGCGAAGCCGACCTTCAGGAAGCTGAAGTCATTTTCCAAGAGAATCCAATCATCGAAAATCAACCGATTCATGTGGAACCGGGCAAAAAGAAATGTCACCACTGCGGGGCTGAGGTGCCACGCGGGGAGCTTATCTGCAGGAAATGCGGCATGCCCGCAATGTACCGCAAATGACAGCTCCTCCTTTGTCGTAGCTAGCTACTAAGTCAAGAGGCGCACTCATTCTCATAACCAGTACATGCGCATGGTCTCCTACCATTGAATCTTCCCTGAGAAGATCTTCTACCAGATAACTCGTATCGGTAACTATCATCGTTCGCGGTCGACTCGAATCAGTTTCAAGTCGTCACTAAGACTGGTTCGTGTAGTTCGCTTTGACTGAATTTCCATTAAACGGGAAATAATCTCCCTAGACCTTCGGTCTTTCAGATAATTGCGCACAGCTTCCCTGACGACCTCCGAAATGTTGCCCTGCCTTCGGAGTTCACGCTTCTCTTTCTCCGAGAGCCGAACCGTAATTACAGAAGTCATACATCCCGTATTACATGACGTATCATAATAACTTCAGGTTCCCGTAACAGGCACCCCCTCGATCTGCCGTCAGTAAGTGTTTAAGAAAAATCCATGTACCCGCATTGCCGACAAGGCAGGATCATTAAGCTACGAAGGGAAACGAGAAGTCAAGCGTTAGGGTTTGTCCGATTCGATCGTGTTAGACACCGCAAGGAAGCATAAGAAGAGCAGAGGAGAACCCAAGAACTCTCTTAGCCATGAGGCTGCTCGCGCCCCATCGGACTATTCGAGCACCCTGGGTTAGGTTAGGTTTCTTCGTCGATCTTGGAAATCCACGAACTCCCACTAGAAAGAGGGCAAGGAGAAAGACGTGTACAAACCCTCAGCCACGTTTTTTGGTTTACGTGCCGACGAGAGCAGCCACAAGGCCGGCGTGGTAATAGGCGAATGCCACGGCGAGTAGACCGAAGACACATTGGATCAGGATGCACCGGAAAACCACAGTTCTTTCTTCAGTAGACGACCTCCGCATGAAGCATGCCCACAGCGCGGTCAGCTTGCCGTTCTTCAGAGTCCCATCAGGCATCACCTCAACGTCGCCAACCGTCGATCTGAAATGATCCAGGGCTCGGAGTATGAAGTTGATAATGTATGGGAATAGTGCGATTATTCCTACAATCTTGATTGTGCCCGTGATAATGCCTGCGGCAAGCACCGCACCAATCAAGAGGGTCCCACTGTTCCCAACGAATATTCTGGCAGGAAACCAGTTCCACTTCAAGAACGCCAGAAGAGCCCCCGATAGAGCGAACAACGCTGCCGCTGATTCCATGGAACCATAGAATATGGAGCAAATCCCGAGCGAAATTGATGATACAGCAGCCAACCCAACCTCAAGGCCGTTGAAACCTGCGTAAACGTTCACCCCGTTCATCAGAAATGCGAAGGCGAACGGTACAAGGACCCAGAAGAACCAACCAAAATCCGCAGGTCCAATCGGGGTTAGGTACACGAGTGTGGTGCCCGCACGGAAGGTAATGACGGGAACGGAGATTAGGAAAGTGAGTAGTACGAGCGAGGCTTTGCTGAATCTGAATAGGTCATCAACCGCCCCAGCCAACACGGCCAACGTTCCCGAAAGAAAGACCGCAAACAGCAACCGGTAATCCATTTGAAGCACGGCGGATAAGGTCATGGCGGCTGCGAAACCAGCGAAGACTGCGACTCCACCCATCGTAGGAACCATTGGGAATCCTCGCCTGTGAAGGTCCTTCTCTGTGATCTCCCTCCGAATGAGCGCGTTCATCAGCCAAGGGACGACAAGATACGTTACGGCGAAACTGACCGCGCCAAGAGAAATGAGGGATATGAGAAGCGTCCACTGGATCATCATGATCACGCTAAGAATGGGAAGATGTCAGTTGTTAACACGTTCCCTCCGAATCAGTGTACAAACCCAAACTGAGCCTCTACGAGCATTGCTAAGCACATTTCAAGACTAGCATACCCTCCCTCCCCAACATAGAAATCCACCCAATCGTGATGATGACCAACCCTCAAAAATTCAGTCGAGAAGGAACAGTATCACCCCTCGACCACGTGTAATCGTTGAAGATTCCCTCAGCCGTGCAGGAACCGGACGATATAGGGCGGGTACTGCCCTAAGTGCAAGAACTCGTTCATCGAATTCCAACTCTATTGCCCATACTGCATGGTGGCGTTGAAGAGATCGAAATTCACCGAGTAGCATTCGGAAAAACACGCGGCCTAAGCTACCAACGACTCACAAACTACGATTTTTCTTGCTGTTGCCATTCCCGAATACCCTTGGGGATTGCCGCTGCTCACCGTACTAATGGTGTTGAGCTACGGCCTGTTAAGGCGGTCGTGGAGGAACGTGGTTGGCTTGAGAACATTCATCTTGAAGAAAACAGATTACATTGAGATTCCTTGGAAATAAAGAGAGAAGTCGGCCACCACTCCAGTCGGCCGACTGCAAACCTTCCATCTTCAAAGCCTAGCTGCTTCTACAGCTCAGCAATCTTAACCGACGTCAGGCGAGCACGGTTTGGAGAGATTTCTCAACAGTTATTCGAATTTCTGTTTCAGCCGGAACCGCTGGCTCGATCGTTTCTTTTTCAACACTCACAGAGTTCGGCTTTCCGCAATGCGCACAGTTTATTTGGCCTCGCCAGACTCTCCGTGGTTTCTTCTCGTTCTCGGACAACAAAATCACCTCACCTGACTCTTCGCGAGCATTCTCTAATCCACGAACACACGTGCTCTTGACCATAGCCGAGCTGCCCATGATAACAATAATGAATAGCAATAAAGGAAAGCGCATCATTGTTCGCATGTGATTTTGACAGAAAGCCCGAAATCAACGCGACCGTTACTAGGCCTTTCTTGCTCTTGTGAAACTCGGCGCTGCCTAGTTTCAACGAGCCTCATTTACCCCGGAACGAAAAGAAACATCATTCAACCAACCTCTGCATTAAGCACACAGTAACCCCACCCCTTTTTTCCACAGGGGCACTTGACTGTAACCGGGATTAGAAAGAAAGAGATTGCTGTCGAGTTATCGTCCTCAGTGCGATACAGACAGAAGTATTGTCTGCAGCAGGCGCTGATCCTTGTACCGCTGACCATACCTATACTAGCCGCTATACAGGAGTGGAAAAGACGCTCACCCGAGCAATCAGGGGTGGGGTCCACCTAGGTGTTGAATGTTAGTACTGCCAATACATTCGGTCACGTAGTGAACGAATAATAATGGCCGATAGGCCTTAAGTTCTCGAATCAAGGAGGCGTCTCGTCAATGATCGTTGCGAATAGCGTTACGGATTTGATCGGGAGAACCCCGATGGTTAAAATAAATAATCTAACCGGGCCAGATGATGCAACGGTATACGCGAAACTGGAATGGTTCAGTATTGGAGGCTCAGTCAAGGACCGGTTGGCATTATACATCATCGAATATGCTCAGGCTGCGGGGCGACTGGACAGAGAACGAAGAATCTTGGAAGCTACCTCTGGCAACACGGGAATAGCCCTAGCCATGATCGCTGCCGCAAAGAAATACAAGATCACCTTAGTTATGCCCGAATCGGTAAGCACTGAACGAAGGAGGCTCATCAAAGCGTACGGAGCAGAGCTGATTCTTTCTCCAGGACCGAAAGGCACCGCTGGCGCCATAGAACTCAAACAGCAAATTCTGAAAGAGAATCCTCAGAAGTACATAGACATCGACCAGTTCAAGGACCCAGCAAACATACTAGCACACTATGAAACCACGGGGAAAGAGATACTTGAACAGACTCACGGGCAGCTCGATATGATCGTGGTCGGAATAGGAACAGCCGGAACCGGAGTGGGCACATCAATGCGAGTCAAAGAAACCAACCCAACCGTCAGAATAGTAGGAGTCACCCCTAAACTTGGAACCGTGGTTCAAGGCCTCAGAAACCCGAACGAACCCTTCCCCACCCAACTGTTCAGAAGCGAATGGTTCGACGAAGTCGTCGAAATAAGCGACCCAGAAAAAGAAGAAACGTTCAAGGTTGCACGAGAAGTCGCAAAGCAAGAAGGATTATTCGTCGGCATGAGCGCAGGCTCGATCATGTATGTTGCATTGAAGAAAGCCAAGGAGTTACGTAAAGGCAAGACCGTTGTAGCCATATTGCCGGACGGAGGAGAAAGATACATCTCCACTCCACTATACCCAGAATAATTCTGCAGGGTATTCAAGCCACGCAAACGAATCGATCACGTATGCTTCTCGTTTGCTGTCTGAACCCATCATGATGATTCACCTTAGTGCCTGTCTGGAGTAATCTCCTCATGTTCTTCTTGCGTGATCCTAAGCTTCATTTTCTTGTGGACTCCAAACTTGGACTGGGGGGTTCCCGTTCCAGTTTCGATAAGTCTGGAGAGTAATTCGTTCATGCTCTTGGCTCCATTTCTCCTCATCACCTGTCTCAACCGAGCCCAAACGTCTTCGGTGACGGCTATCGTCTTTGTTCTACCCATGGGCTGTAATCTATAATTTATAACACATAAGTTTTGGTCGGCTCGAACGGGCTAACTAACTCGGAGCATCGTTGCTTTTTGGCGTGAACTAAATGCCCTGAAATACTAATTGTGCGTTTGCGTTCGAGTTGGTTGCTTTGCAGTATGGGCAGACTTTGAGGATGTTCATGCTTCGAGCCTGGGTTTCGTAGTTCTTTCTGTCCATAGAGATTCCGGTCTGGTACAAAGCCCCGCACATTCTACATCTAATAAGGACCGTACCCAAAGTTTGCCCTGCAGAAATAGGGCCCGCGCTTAAACTTCAAGTTATCGTTCGTTGTGTGTTTCGAACTAACCTTGCGCGATGAAATGGCATAATGATCGTCTCGGTAGCGCTTCTTCTCTTGTCGGTGGGTCTGGTCCTGTTCGATGCCATGGTCACTTGGCGAGGGCGGGGCAAGGGGTTTCATGAGGTCAACCCGGTCCTGCGCTATCTCTTGAACAGGTTCGGATCGAGGGGGTTCGTGACAGCACGAATCACCGCGGTGGGTCTCCTGCTACTTCTCTTCTGGCTTCTTGACCCTTGGGTGTGGATTCTTTTCAGCTCCACCTTCTCTGCGGTAATGGGATGTGTCGTGTTAACTGGGATCAAGAGGACGTGTGGACGGTAACTATGTGAGAACCATGGACATTCCACTGTCACCTCGCCGGCGAAGCACGCGTTACACTCGCTAATTATCCGGAATTGCAACTCAACCGCATCCTGATGAGAGGCATGAAGAGGCGCCTTGACAATCGTGCAGTCTCCGGCGGAGCAGTCTAGATCGTTGGCTAGGCACCTCAGGTACCGGTTTCCTTTTATGATGATCACACTCACTTCAGTTCAGTAAGCTCCCAGCCGAAGCTGGACTTGACCCTATGCGGAACCGAAAAGCCGTATCAAGTTACGTTGCCACACTATTTCTGATAGCCATCACTATACTTATGGCGACTGCCTTCTACGCTTACACTGCGGGGTTGATTGGTCCGCTGCAGCAACCTCCCCCGAAAGCCCCCGAGAACCTAGCGATCGAGATGATCGCTTTCTCCGCCGACGGAACGTCTGCCCTAATCACCGTAAGAAACCTCGGTACAGCTGACTCGAAAGTGGGCGCCATCTATGTTGACGGAAATCTCATCTTCTCGTCTGCCCCGGGCGTCTTGATTAAGATCGGACAAGCCGCGACGTTCACTTTACCAAATGTCTCTCCAACGCAGCACACGTTCAAAGTGGCAACGTTGAATGGGTACCTAATCTCGGCTTATGGTCCCAAGAGCATCTACATCGTGGGGCCGGTAACGTACACCTACGCCTCCAGTGCCGGCACTTCCACCGTCACCACCTTCACAACCAGCACACAGCTGACTACGCTCACAACCGGCAGCAGCACTCAATTCACAACCACCAGCAGCTCAACATCCTCATCCATTATGTCGGGGACCGGGACAAGTACTTCTACGGTGGGTTCAACGTCTACTACTTTCAGCGGGAGTTCAACGTCTATCTACACGTCCTTGACCACTCGTACGAGTGGCACTACAACTGGTATTAGCATTAGTACTACTACGGGCGGTACTAGAACGCGTTTGTTTCCTCGTACAACTACTACTAGTATCACTGTAATTACTTTGACTACTACTTCGACGAGTGGTACTAGTACCACTACTTCGATCGACATCGTCACCACGTTTACGTCGGCAACTTCAACCTCCAGGTCAACAACCATAATCACCTCTACGAGTTCGTACCCGACCATCACATCGGTTACAACGATCTACTATACTACTGCGACGGGTACCACAGCTCAGACCATAACGAGTGTGGTACAATGCGTAACCTCAACGCAGGGCACGGGCACCACAATTATCCACACAACAATCACCACTACGAGCAGCTGAACTTAGATCCTTCACCTACTTGTGGCTTTATTGTTATTTCAGACCGTTGAACGAATTGCGAATTGCGGCATAGGGCGCGAGCTCCCAAGATCGGTCAGCTAGGAATTAGAACGGAGAGGCTGACGGGGGTTAGGGCATGGGGTGTACGGGGAAGAACCAGACGAAGAACCCCAACGCAAGCAGTAGGTTGAGGAGCATTGCGATCTTCCCGATTCTTTGGGGTAGAAGCTTCCAGGCGAATGCGAGTCCCATTGCGATGAAGGGTAACGTGTAGATCATGTAGTAATTGAAGCCTATTCTTCTGACGAGGATGCTTAGCGTCAACCAAGGTACGTAGTTCAGTATTATTCCGCTCAAAATGAAAAGCGCCACCCCCCGCGTTCCCAACCCGGCTTGGCTGATGTGGGGGATGGTTGATTGTTCGTGAGTTCGATCGTCGGAGGGATCTTTGTGAGGAGCGGCGTTCTCTTCTTCCGGCTTGCGTGGGATGAGCCCGTAACCCAACGCGACTAAAGCTGGCCAGAACCCGTACCAGAGGGCGAGGTTCGCTTGGGCTTGGTACCAGATTGGGGTGTAGTGGGTGGTGGCTCCGTCGGTTGTGATGTCCACGTCTACTCGATAATATGTGGGTGAGTTGAACGGGTCCGGAGGCTGTATGTACCTTCCATAGGGGACGGGGTCGAACGGGAGGATCCAGTTCCACGCGAACTGGTAGGGCGCGTAGGATTCATTGATGACTATGCCCTGGGGACCGTGATAATGGTAGATGAATAACAGGTGCTGGATCGGGTTCCAGATGACCACGTTGCTCGTGCTCTCTGAAGTGATGATGATTGTTGTTATTGCTTGTCCGCTCGCGTTCAGAACAACATTGGTGCTTAGGACGCTTGTGACGGTGGTCGACTGGGCGGGTTGATATTTTAGGTCGTAAGCGAACATGAGGCCACCGAACACAACCAGCGCAACCAGTGTGAACGCCAATCCAATCTTGAGAGCAGGTTTCAGTGATCTCCTGTTGGCGTAGATGTGGTAGATGGCCAAGGTTGCGAATAGGAAGATGCTCATTTCCCGTGATGCGAACGCGAGTCCCATGCTTGCCGCTGACCAAACGTAATGCTTCCTGAAGTACAGTTCCACCGACAGGAACCCGAACAGGAACATGGCCATGTCGATCAGCAAAGCACCTCCGTGAATGAAGAATACCGTGTCCAAACCGAGCAGGACCGTTGCGCCCAGGGCCCATGGGTCACGTAGCAAACGCCTCGCGATCAAATAGAATACGTAAAGAAACGCAACCTGCATCAGCACTTGCGGAAAACGCCAGCCGAACCAATTATTCCCAAGCAGCGCAATGCCTATGGCGCTGATGATCTTCGACAGCGGCGGATGCTCGGCGTTCGCGGCAATTCCATTTAAGGTTGCGATGCTGGCTGGCACGTAATGGGCTTCATCGAAGATCATTGAGCCATCTGACGGGAAAGCGATTTGGAGCATGTGAACTGCGAAGTAGATGAGGAGAAAGTGTTCAACGTGAAATCCCCGTGCGATTCCCTTTATCCCGTGCCAGAGGGCATCGAAGTCCAACTCAAACGTCAGCTTCAACCTTAACCGCCCTCAACTGAATCCTCGGATAAGATAACGATGGAAGGAACAGTCGCACGAACTTGTCGAAGAAACGAGTGTAGTATTCGGTGTCGATGAGTTTGAGTTCATCAATTCTGAACCCGCAATGCTCCATGAAATTCTTCAGGTGTTCCTGCGTGAACAGGGCGTAGTGCCTGTCTTTTCCACCATGTCTGCGGTAGCCGCCCGTGTGCGTTCCAAGCAAGTAGTACTTAAGGCATGCAGCATTATCAGTGATTAAGGCGAGCCGCCCATTCGCGACTAGGACACGTTTCACTTCAAGAAGATGTTCTGCAGGGTTCGGCAGATGCTCAAACAAATTCCGCTCATAGACCTCTCCGAACGCTGAGTCCTTGAAGGGCAACTGTTGGCAGTCGCCGACGATGTTCGTGGCGGATGTCGGCACGAAATCTAAACGCACATCCCCGTACTGGTCGTCGCCACAGCCAACGTTCAGGATCAGATTATCGTCTTTGCTCGTCTAGTACACCTTCCAGCAGATCAATATGGGAATCCCAAGTGAACCTTGAAGCCCAAACCTTAGCATTTCGGGACATGGTTCGCCACCGTTCCTGGTCGGATAAGAGTATGTCAACCTTGCCGGCGAAATCCTTGACGTCGTAGGGTTTGGCGTGATATCCCGTTTCACCGTCCTGAACAGTCTCCTTCACCCCAGCATCACCCCATACCACTGCCGGGGTACTGTACGACTGAGCCTCTAGGGGGCTTAGCCCGAAGGGTTCGTGGATGCTCGTCTGCACGTAGGCCTTCGCTCCAGAGTACAATTGGGCAAGTTTCAAGTCGTCCACGTACCCGGTGAATATGATGTGGTCGTTGAGGCCGGATTTCGCCGCCGCGTTCTTCAAGACCGAAGTGAACGCCGTCTCCCTACCCGTCACAACCAGTTGAGGCGTCCTGCTCTGTAACTCCCTCAGGACCGAGAAGGCGAGATCGATGCGCTTCCAAGGATAATGCCGGCTAGCTATGACGAGCTCATTCCTACGCTTACTCACCTCTGGTGTTTTGGGGGTGTCGATGCCGGGATAACAGACGTAGCCCGTCACACCGTACAATTCTTGGAAGAGTTCCTTCGTCCAGTGGCTATTGAACAGCAGCCTAGCCGCTGTGATGTGACACAGCTTGTCGAGGTGTTCCGCGATTCTTTTCCCAAAGACGCCGAGCAATCCGTCAAGGAGGAGGAAGTCTCCTCCGGAGGCCAACTCTCCAGCTATCTCTGGTCGGCGGTGGATGAAGGAGGTTAACTGGTGCAAGTAGCCGACGTAAGGCGTTCCGAAGAGCTTGTTGACCCTGTAACCCAACCACATGCTTGGTTGAGAATGGCAGAGGAGTATATCGCAATCTGACACTTTCTTGATTCCGAACGGGAGAATGGCCGACGCAAGCATGCTCGAACCTTCCCGAAACGGGAAGGGGAAGGGCAGATGCGGAACCAATCGTTCTGGTTTGATTTGAGCCAGCAGGTCAGGGAAGCATTTGTTCCAGTAGATGATTGGTGAGAAAACCTTCACAACATGTCCACGTTTCCGCAGGTATCGCGCTTGCTCGAGGGCAACGCGTTCACCCCCACCAGAGTAGAAGAACCCCATGTGGACGATGCTGACCTTCAACTCATATCCTGAACCAGTAACTGTACGCTTACTATTTCCTTTCTATGGTTATCCGTTTATTGGAGCAGACGGCTTATGCCTTCCTAGATTGAGGCAAAGGTTTCATGCGTCACAAAAACCGTCAACCCATAGGCCCAATCATCTCTTAGAAATGCAAGACGCGCTTAGGCGCAGGTCCCAACGGCTTGACTCACCGAAGACACCGACCGTTGAGTGCCCGAAGGGCATCGCACATTAGTTGCCGTGGTTGACGGGTGTGGGGTTGACTTCGCTAACTTCTGCGAATCCGTTTCCGTTGTTGTCGCTCCAAGAGTAGATGTACCAAGAATCCGTCATGGTTGAGAGTTGGGATATCAGCACAGTCTTGAAGTAAACGCCTGCGACGAAGGTCCCCTGCCAGCCGAACCCTGAAAAGATTATCACCGTGTTCCCGTTCTGGTCCATGAAGGCCTCAATCAAACCCATATCTTGGTTGGATGTGATCGCTGATAGAGGCATGCTTGCAACCGCCTGGTTATTCCGATTGTAGTAGTATTCGGTGCCAGATGTCCATCCGCCGACTAGCCCCCAATGTAGAGGAGCAATGCCGTTTCCTTCGTAGTAGTGCACTGCTTCGTTAACCAGTGGCCCACCGAACAGCACGACTATACTGTCGCTAACCTTCGGCACACCCGTGCTCTGGTCAATGTAGGCACCATTCGTGTCTAAGGCTACTATCTGAGGCATATTCGTTAAGGAACCGTAAACAAAACCCAACGCCGTCCAATCCGTGACAGAAGCATAACCCACTCCAGCAGGTTTCGCGTGCGCCGTGTTTCCGTCAGGAAAGATGAAGTACACTGATTTTTCGGATGCACTAAGCATCGCTGAACCTGCCGATGACAGCGATGGGGGAGTGAAGGTCGCCTTCAATGTGACCGCGTTGTTAGGCATGTTGAAAGTACACGGATTACTTGAACAGGAAATTCCGGTTTGAGTTGACCAGCTCAAGAACTGCCAACCAGAGGAAGGCGTAGCGGTAACCGTCTGTGAACTACCAACCGTCTCAGTACAACCACTAGGACAGTTAGGCGTAGCAGAACCCGAACCGGAATCCACACCAGTCGTCAAGGCATCAATTTGGCCGACATGGACCGCATATATGGAATCCGCGCTTAACGTTTCTGTGCTTGTGGCTGCGACTTCACTTGATTGTTTAAGCCCACTTTCTGTTGAGCTCATCGTGTATGTGGTTGTTGCTACTTGATTCGATTGTATGACACCGCTTGGAACGCTTGATGGGGTCGACGCTGAACAGGTGCCTTGAAACGCAAGGTAGTTATCGAAATACAAGAGAGAACCCTTGCGGTTGAAAACTGCGTCAGAGAGTGAGCAGCCCGTCCCGGTTCCCTCGTCAACTAACGTAATTGGTGTCTGAGATTGGGTTCGGTTCAGCATGAGGAGTGTTCCGTCACCGTCTGTAGTGAGATAGATCGTATTCAGATCCGCGGGATCACGCCTAACCTGATATATTGTGCTGGCGCCCGGAGCATCCTGCCACAACATCTCATAGGTTGTGTCTCCAAGGCAGAAACGTTTGGCTTCGGCATTGTTCGTGGTCAGATAGGGATTGTCTCCCCAATACGCGCAGTCATCGGGCCCAACCGATAAGAGGTTCGGGTGGTCTTGGCCGTACAGCAGGACTTTCGCGGTTCCATTCACGAAGCGAACTGACAGAGTGCCGTTCGCCTCATCCATGCCGGGGGCTGGTCGGGTTGTGAAGAACACATCGCCAGCGGAATCGACTCCAACGCCTCTCGGGCGGCCTCCGTTCCACAGCGGGTCACCCGCCGTCCACAACGTTACCACGCAACTTGCATCCCGGCAGCCACTAGGAAGCTCTTGAATTATTCCGCCCCAGAAGGACGCATAGTAAAGGTTGCCAGCTTGGTCGATGGCAAGCCCAACGTTATTGGCGGTGTCTATTAGTTTTTCAACTGTTGCGTCTTGATGAATCTCCACGATTGCTGCCGATGCATCCAATGCAACGTAGATGTTTCCGTTCTTGTCAACCGCCATGCCATCTGGTTGATAGTAACCCAACGCGGCCAGATCGGTAACCAAGCTCGGAGTGGATGCTTGGGCTTTGACGGCGGGCATTGGTCGAGCTGGAAACGGCGTCAAGACGAAGGACAAGAGAAAGACTAGGACTACAAGTAACCCAACCGGGCCTTTCATGGCCACCCAACCCAAGATAAGCCACTGGATTGAAACCGAAAAGAACCATGTGACCAGAGGCCACGGGTTGCGGGTACATTGACATAATATCGCAAGAATACCATTTCAAGGCCAACTTCGATGCTCGCACCTCTACAATCGCCCCGAGACTGAAACCCCACCAAACGCAGCCGTTTTGCCGCGCAGGGCGGGTCCACTCTCAATTACCGTTGTGAATGTTGGCTCATCATCAGTTGACCTGGCCTCATGCTAATCTTCTTCGCGCTTCTAGCATGGCCGGTCGTTAGGTCAAAATTGAGAAAGAAAAGTCCCCCAGTGCAATAATTGACACGCTCACAGTGCCAGCGGGTGCCTGCCCTGCGAGGAGACACCCAGATGTCAAAGATGTTTGAACTGTTTTCGATGATGGCGTGTACGTTCATCTTTGGTCTTGCAGTTCAATTGGTGAATCTTTGGGCCATTAGGCCTCGTTCGTCGTAGACCAGTTGGTTCGTGAAGAGTTCTCTTACGCTTGCGACGTCTCGAGGTTCGTGGGCAGAAGGGTTTAGCAGAAAGATCGCGGTTACCCTACGGTCAGCCAGCACCTGAAGTGCGTTTTGGGCAAACTTGAAAGTCGTCTTGTACGCCGATTCGCTGAGAATGGATAAAGTCGTCAAACTGTCGAAGACGATGTTTAAGCGCCCCCTCGGATATTCATTCAAGATAGGCGGGAATATCGTCAGATTCGCCAGATTCATGTCAATGAAC
>Ga0187882_1003227_pt1 | contig 14181 bp, 10 predicted proteins | sample June2016WEW_19_1_3_FD_132991 | JGI IMG/M metagenome (GOLD analysis project Ga0187882, IMG submission 132991) | Peatland microbial communities from SPRUCE experiment site at the Marcell Experimental Forest, Minnesota, USA - June2016WEW_19_150 | ecosystem: Environmental > Terrestrial > Soil >...
CACCATACCGTTTGTCATGCACGTGAACTTCGCATCCTGACCACCGATCTCAATGATGGTGTCGGCCTCGTTATCAAGTTCGTACGCAGCACGTGCATGGGCCGTAATCTCATCAATTATCAGATCGGCATTGATGATCCGGCCAATGAACTTCCTGCCGGATCCGGTAGTGCCGACGCCGTTGACAAGGAAGGTGCAGCCGCATCGCGCAGCAATGTCTTCGATGGCCTCGAAAAGCGCCTGCACCGACCTGATCGGCTGGCCTGACGTCAGGGTATAAAGGCTGACAACTACTTCGTTCTTCTCGTTGATCAGGACCGCTTTTGTGCTGGTTGAGCCTATATCGATGCCAAGATACACATTTTCTGTCTTTTTCAGCGGCACATAAATGTCGACCTCAACGTCAGTGAAATTGATTCCAGGAGTATAAATATACTTTTCGTAGCTTAAGAATTCGGGGTAGTCAGACATTACAAGCTGCAGCGGAGCATGACCGTAATGCTTCTCTTTTTGTTCGTTGATGAAAAGTTCATCCCAGCTCTGCATATGAAGTGGCCGTGGCGCAGTTTCTTCGAGATAGAGAAGTGCAGCGCCGATAGGGCCGTAGAGGTGGCTGTATTCTCCTATAACAGGTTCAGTTTTCAGTAGTATTCTTAAATGTTTGACCACTGCCTGGTTCATGGAAACGCCGCCCGCAAGGACTAATGGGACCCGCATATGATGGTCAGTCATCAGGGTGTCAATGACGTTCTTCGCGAGCCCTTCGCAAAGCCCGTCACTTATCTGGCCGATTGAATAACCTTCTTGCTGGGCGTGGGTAAGGTCTGTCTTGGCAAAGACCGAACAACGGGTTGCAATCTTCGGAACGTTATCTTTGTTGCAGAAGGCTACCGCACTGAGCATATCGATGCTCTTGAGGTTGAGACGCTGTGCCTGCTGGTCAAGAAAGCTTCCCGTACCTGCCGCACATGAAGTATTTGATCTGTAGCGTTCATAATCGCCCTCATCGTTGAAGGTAATGAGCCCAAAATTTTCACCTCCAATGAAGAGGATACTGCCTACTTCCCGGTGGTAGTGCTTTGCGGCGGCAATTATACATATTTGAGTGTCATAGCGTGGGGTATTGTAGAGGAGTTGAGGACCGGACAGTGTCATTGCGATACCACCGATCCGGCGGATATCGATGTTCCTGAGCATCGACTGGAGTGTCTCTCTGATCATGCCTTTATGAAACTGGTACGATGAGTGAACTACGGTTCCTTTCTCATCGACAAGCACCAGCGAGAGTGCAACTGAACCTATGTCTATTCCGACGATATGAAGCATTTCTGACCCTTTAGCCTTAATGGAAGCAACGTTGGACAAGTGCCCTCATGCTCTGGACCAGAGTCCAAATCAGAGTGCTGCTATTTTAAACCGTTTCAAAAGGTGCACCATAATTAGCTCCTATCAACCTTACTATATTTTACCACTGTACGTACCAAATCTTTGAAGTGACCACCCGCTCAGAGTCAGACACAGTCCAGATTCCTTGCCAAAACATTAACCCAAGCTGGCGCACCGAGCATAACGCATTATGATCTAAATATGTGAGCTCGTTTTGAGCGGTGATGAACGCTAAAACTTCAGGTGGGATCTAAAGCCGGACAAGATGGATTGTAGTGATCACACATAAAAAAGGGGACGCTTTTTGTTTTGGGGGTATTTTTCGGGGTTTGTTGATATTATTCTATAATGAGAATTGTGCTATTTCAAATACTTATACCACCAGTTTAATGGACGCCGCCTCCACCGACTAAGCAGCCGATTTTATCACTTAACTCAGATTGCTCAGCTTTGAGCTCCGCGTACCGGTTTTATCATGGCGCACGGAACATTGTTAATAGAGATATCTGACGACCCGCGCGAGAATTCGCTTGTTGCAGTATGTCGAAGTGCCGGCTCCTGGAGCGGATTAAGATCCATCTCATCCGGATCAGGTCTGAAGACGACCCGGCAAAGGAAATAGCAAGGATAGCGAACCTTTCAATGAAATCGGGCTATCGGCTTGAAGCAAAGAACGAACAAAGACGAGGCCTATGTGCAGCTTGGAACCGGTGCTTCGCTGTTAAGAGCTATCTTGGATTACGTTCGATAGAAGGAATCCGGGCAGGAAGGAAGACAAAGCCCGGGGCGGAATCGCTCCGGGCTTTGCCAGTGAAACACCCTGTCAGTTATGATTAGTTCCGTGTCTTGATGACCGCGAAATCGCTGTCGTGGTTGACGACTGCCCACGCGGTGTGCGTCTTGGGGTCAAAGCCGTAGGAGCCAAGAGGGGTGCCCTCGGTCCAGGGGCCGGGCACGAAGTTCTTGGCGCCGCCAAAATTCAAGTCCACCGCATTGACCCATTTGCCGTGATTATTCATGGTGCCGAGCGCAATCATGTCGTTTCGATTCACTGAAGCATCATATGTCATGATTATAGCCACGGGATCGTCTGAATTGAAAGTGTTTGCGGGATTGTGATTTTGTTCGATAGCCGCGGAGGCAGCTCCAACCAGAGTCAGAACGTCGCTGACTGCATCGGCGTTGGTAACGCTGTTCTTGTGTGCCCACCAGGCTTCAACGTCCTTGGCAAGGGACCGGCCGGAATAGTCCGAAGCCGTGCCGCCCTGCTTGCGGACCTGGGCAGTCGTACTGCCGAATTTGACATTGTAGCCCGATCCCTGATTCAACTGGAATGCCGAAACGCCTTTTGGGCTGTTGCTGTAGCCCCAGGTCTCCTTTTTTGTGAAATTGAAAGTGGGGGTGATAAGGGTCCCCGGGCCCGACGAGGCGTTCGGATAGCTCGAATCCGAGTACCAGTTGCCCTGCGTGTCGGAATAATAATCAACGGTAACGATCGGACCGTCCACCGTGAAGATATAGAAGCCGACCGTGTACAATTCCTGTGAAACCGAAGTTTCACGAGACTTTTGGTTGACATTGGTTGTTGGGTCCACCCAGCCGGGGGAGCTCAAGGAGTTTGGCGTGTAGAACTTGCCGCTGCACGAAGCACAGATAAGCTCTTCGACTTGCGATTTGCCGTCAGGACTGGCGATAATGGACCGCTGGTGCATGTGGTCGTGGCCGCTGATGTAGTACTTGACGCCATTGTTGTGGAGACTGGCATAGAAAGCGTTCTGCCAGGCCGGGTTGGCATAGGTGTAGCCGCTGAAAATCGTATCCTGGTGGTCTTCGGCCATGAGCGGCTGGTGCGAGAAGACGAATGCGTGCTCCGTACCGCGAGTCAGGTAATTGAGTTGCTTACTGATCCATTTCTGCTGATCGTTGACGGTGTAACCGTAGGCGTAGCCGTCGGCGTTGTTCGTGCCGTTGGGGAGCTGGCTGCTTTGGGGGTTGCTGTTTTGCGTCGCCCAGCAGTCGAGCATCAGGAAGCGCGCGTTGTTGGCCGGGTGGCCGTAATCGAAGCAGTAGCTGATCCCCTTCAGGTCAGAGATAGGGTTACCGCTCGAATCGGTCGCGCTGCTGAAGTTATGGGCGCCCCATGTGGTTCCATTGCCCTGGGTCTGCGGGAAGTTAGCCCGGATGGCCGGAATGGCGTATTGATTAAGGTCGCCATAGCCGCCGCCGTATGTCTCATGGTTGCCCCGGATTGGGAAGAAGCCGATCTGGTGAGGATTCAGATTGGTCTGGGCGGCAAGGGCGCGGGTTTGAATGGCGGCCGTCGTGCCACAGTCTGTCAGGTCGCCGACCTGGATTACAAATTTAACACCAAGACTTACGAACAGCGAATCGATCTTGTTGATGATCGAAACAGACACGCTGTTCGGGTTCAGCCCGGTAGGGTCCTGGGCAGAGGTTTCGGTGGAGGAGTCACCGGGGTGCTGGGTCCACTGGGTGTCGCCCAAAACGCCGAATTTCCATGCAGTTGTCGAGCAGGCAAAAGCATTGCCGATCCGAAAAAGCGGCGTTCGTGTCATCCCCCCAAGGGCTAAGCCGGCGACGCCGGAAGAACCGAATTTCAGGAAAGTCCTTCTTTTCATAATCCTCTCCTTTCTTGAAGAATCACCGTTTTGGCAAAGATTTCAGTAATTCAGCAAAAAATGAAAACAAAAAACCACTACATGCAAACAGCACCGTAATTGGGGGCCTTATGGTTTCTTTAATCAACCGAGGTCAGGCTGGCCAACTCCCCGCGGAGCAATATGCAAGCGATCCTACAAGGAAAAAGGTGTCGATTTCGTGGCATGAAAACAACATTTTCGTGATAATTCCGGATTGGGGGATTTGCGGGAGGCCTATAAGTTATGAAACTAAAACCGCAAGGGATGTTTGCGGACCTAAGCATAGGACACACTTTTCACCTCGCGACCGCTGCAAAATACAGCGGGAGGCCGCTCATCGAGGACCTCCCGCTTTTTTCTCAGAAGATCGGAGTCCGCCGGCTCATGCACGATTTCGAGACATGGGCCTCGGCGGCCTCCCCCCGCTTATTGGTTTAGGGCGAGATAACGATCGTATTGCCCGCCTTAATATTGTTGATTTCAGAGAGTTCGCCTACATCGTTGCCGTTGTCCACAATCAAGCCAATGTAGTAGGTCCCAATGGCGAGGCCCGGCGGAATCTGTGCCGCAATCGTCGCGGAGTTGCTGGAACCGGCTGCCAGTTTGGACACCCACCGAGTACCGATCTGGGTATCACTTGGAGAGATGGCCGTGGTGGTGGAGAGGTAAATGCCGGCATAAAAGTTCCTGGCAGTTCCATAACCCTGGTTTTTGATCGTGCTTTTGACATTGATGGTCTGCCCCAGTTTGGCGGCCCTGGGGCCGGAGACTGAGACGCCTACGAGATCCGGGCGGGCGGCGTAAATCGTGATCGGTTTTGCCAGGACGTTGTTGCCCTCGTTGCTTTCCACCACGGAGCCGCCGCTATCGGCCGCCGCCACCAGATAATACGATCCCCCCGGTACAGTCGGAGGAATGGTTACCTTGGTGCCAACAGTCGAGACCGCATTTAATTTGAGACTCGGCACGTTGCGACTCCCCAGGAAAACACTCCTGCTATCCTTCCACGGCGTGGTGGTCTGTGTAGTGGACAGGTACAGGCCGAGCTTGCACGGTGCGGAGACAGCCACCCCAACGTTTTTCACACTATTGGAAACGGAAATCTTTTGGCCGACTACTCCGTAGGTCGGGACCGTCATGGACGATACGGTCAGGTCCGGGAGGGGAGGGGCAGCCGAATTGATCTTTGCGGCAAAAACAGTGCTCGAACCGGGGATGCTGCCGGCCATGGACGCAACGACAGGGAAGTCGGTGGAGTAGGTATATCCGGTCACGTAGAGATTGCCTGTTATGTCCAATGCAACCGCCATTGCGGCGTCGTAGTCCGCGCCACCCATGTAGGATGCATAAGACAGTGAGTTGCCCGTTGAGTTAAGTTTCGCGACAAAAGCATCACAAGTTCCGTTCAGCATTTGCTGGAACGGACCGCCTTTGACCGGAAAGCTCTGTGACCATGTCTGGCCGACTATATACGCATTGTTTGCGCTATCCACCACGATGCCGCTTCCCGCATCAAAGTCCTCCCCTCCGAGGTAGGTCGAATAGACAAGCGAAGGGAGGCCCGAGAGTGCAGGGTCGACCTTGCTCACGAAGCCGTCGTAATTTCCCGCAATGCTCATCTGATAGGCATGGCCGACGACTGACAAAGTGTTAAGGTCGGATGAGGACGTCGATCCGGTCACGTAGGCACAAACATGGTTGGGAACGGCGCTGTCGGCCGCAACGGCTATTGCGGTGGCAAAATCGTCTCCCGTGCCGCCGAAATAGGTCGAGTATGTAAGGGCTGAACCGTCGGCAGCGAGGACTGTTATGAAAGCATCCCACCCGCCTGAATTGACTGCCTGGTAGGCATTTAAGGTAGGATAGTCCGTAGCGGATTTAGTATATCCGGTAATGTAGGCCAGTCCGGAATTGTCCAAGGCAATTGCGGTGGCATAGTCTTCATCAATGCCCCCGATATAAGTCGAATAAGTAAGCGTCGTTCCGGTGGCATTGATTACGGCGACAAAGGCGTCCACCAGTCCGGCATTGGCGGCCTGGTAGGGGGAGGCAGTCGGGAAATCGGTCGAGGTGGTGTAGCCGGTGACGTATGCAGCCCCGGTGGTCCCCACGGCGATTCCGGTCCCATAGTCCTCACCGCTTCCCCCCAGATAGGTCGAGTAGGTGAGCGCCGTGCCCGCCGGGTTTATCGCAAAAACGAATGCGTCGTGCAACCCAGCGTAGGTGGGGCCGATCACTCCGGCAGTGGTCGGAAAGTCCGTCGAGTCCGTATAGCCTGTTACATAGGCGGCGCCGAGGCTGTCAACCGCGATGGCGGTACCGAAATCATCGCCGCTCCCGCCAATGAAGGTCGAATAGACAAGGGCGTTGCCCGGGGCGTTTAGCTTGGCGACAAAGACGTCCGATCCTCCAAGACTGCCCGACTGTATCGGCTTTTTTGTCGGGAAGTCCACCGAGTAGGTAAAGCCCGTGATATAGGCGCAACCTAAGCTGTCCACCGCGATGCCGTAGCCGAAGTCATAGTCGCTACCCCCGAGATAGGTTGAGTAGCTGAGCAGTGGATCGATATAGAGGGTTTTGCCCGGATCGTATCCGGCAATGTGAAAGCCGACCGCGGGTAGCTCCGCCGTACCTTCAGAACTCGAGCCAAAAATCACATAACCGCCCTCGACGGGTTTTTTTGCCCCATCGGATTCCTGGTATATCGAAGGGGCGTGCTGAATAAGCTCACCGCCATCCGGGAGCCGGAGCACCAAGTCGCCCGATGCATTCAATTCGACGCGCTCTACACCTTCAAAGCCAAACCGTATCTTTGCTGGATCACTGCCGGGCCGAACTACAAAATCATGCTCGAGCCGCACTTCCTTGCCCGTTCCGTTCCCGTAGTAAACAAGATCCACACCGGGGTATAGATCGTGATATTCCACTTTGGCATACTGAGCCACATCCGTGTGCCATTTCCCGGAGTCACGGCTGTTGAGGTAATTGGCCCGGCCCGGAAGCTCGTTTGTCCCTTCGATTTTAGGCTCGCAATTGGCGCCTGGAAATTTCATTCTCACAACCGACGGGGTTTCGAATTTCGCAGGCGCATGTCGAAGATGAGGCGGCCCTTGAAGAGAAGAACGACTCTCGGATGGCGTACCCTTCCTCAGCACGAGGACGCTTTCATCGCGAGTGAGAAAGAGATTGTAGCCTGAGCCGCGTGAAAGGAAACTGACCTGCTCATCGCTCTGCCCCTGATTACGTTCAAAGCTCATGGGCAGCCGGCCGTATGCCTCCTGGGCCTGGAGCAGCGCCCCGCGTTCACTATCGTTCACCGTCCCGGTCTGCACGGCAGCAGCCAAAGAAGTGATTCCCATCACCGGCAACACGAGTGCGGCCAGCATGACGATAATTCTTTTGCTCAGAGCTCTCATGGTCTCCCTTCCATTACTGTCGTAAGTCATGTCACACGGACAGATAAGGGCCTCAAAGCGCACCTTTCAGGCTCCGCGGTCGCTCCCGCTCTCGAATGATCTTCTACCGCATCCGATAAAAGCGATCCGCCTGCCCATCAAAACTCGGCAAAATCCGTGCTCCACTTTAGACAAAATGGCTTCTTTCCTACCCTTACCGTTTTTGCAATTAACCTCCAGACGCTTTTTGACCACATTGATCCCGCGGGAGTGGCAGGCGGCAGACGTCAGGACTTCTCGAACTATTGAGGTGGATGTTGGCGGGCTGGTTTACTCAAAGGTTCACAACTCAGAAATACTTTCGTTAATTCTCGGCGGGTTGTGCTTACTGCCGCTCTTCTCCGTATTTGGTATTTGCGCCGCCGCTGATTTTTGCCGTTGGGGCGTCTGCTCAGTGCGGTTTTCGATGATTGCAATAGCATGATCCCCATGCTATCATTTCAATATGATCGCTTCGTTTAAGGATGAAGGCACGGAGGACATTTTCAACGGCAAGAACACCAAGGCGGCACGCAAAACCTGTCCGGAATCGTTATGGAAAATTGCCGCCCGAAAGCTCGATCAACTCGACTCAGTGATAACACTCGATGAACTACGTATTCCTCCGGGCAACCGACTGGAAGCGCTCGGCGGAGATCGCACCGGCTGGCACAGTATCCGTATTAACGATCAGTACCGAATATGTTTTACGTGGTCTGAGTCTGGTCCCGAGCAAGCAGAGATCGTGGATTATCACTAAACATTGAAGAGAGTAAGACGTATATGATCCGTATTCCAACAGATCGTTCTCCAACCCATCCTGGTGAAATGCTCTTTGAGGAATTCCTGATTCCGATGGGGATTACTCAGCGCGAACTTGCAGGTGCTATTAAGGTCTCATATCAGCGCATCAACGAGATAATTAATGGTCGTCGGGGAATAACCCCTGGTACAGCACTGCGCCTGGCTAAGTTCTTTGGCATGTCACCTGACTTCTGGATGAGTATGCAGCTACGCTGGGATCTATATCATGCACAGCTTTCCGAAAGGGATACACTGAAGACCATTCATCGCTACACACAGGCTTCTGCGGGCAAAGCGAAGTCCAGGACCCAACAATAGTCAGGAGTCATCCGGGAGGACCTCCCGTACACGTCCGATCCGGCCGTCATCCAGCCGCACCTTGATCCCGCGGGAGTGGAAGGGGGCGGATGTCAGAAGATCCTTTACAACCCCATCCGTTGGGTTGCCGGTTCGTTGATCTTTTTTTAAGACGATTTCGACGCGCGGACCGGGTCGAATGTCTTTGCGATTTTGGCCGTTCGTATATGTTCCGTACACTCCCCCGTATCAGAGCGCGCGGGAATTGGCCTGCTTAAAGGCCTTCATGGAAGCTCGCGGCGCACGAGACTCACCCGGCAAGTTTGACCTTCCAACCGCGGTTACTCAACTCTTCGAGCAAAACGTGCCGGTGGTCGCCCTGGATCTCTATCACGCCGTCTTTTACCGTACCGCCGGCACCGCACTTTGCCTTGAGCTGTCTTCCAAGCTCTTTTAGCTCCGCCTCATCACCGGGACAGCCTGTAATCACCGTAACGCCTTTTCCTTTTCGCCCTTTCGTTTCTCTTCCAATCCTCACCACCGCGTCGCCCCCCGGGGTAACTTTTTTCTGACGACACACACATTCCTTGACCGGCCTGCCGCACTCGGGACACATCCTCCCGTGGGCGGTCGAGTAGACAATGCCATCATCTCGTCCTTTCATCTCCTATACCCGTCTCCCCTGATCGCAAGGTTGTGGAAATTGGCGATTTACAATCAATTCGGTTACCATAATAGCGGATACGGTGCTAAAAGCCAATCTGAGCAGCCGTGCCGGAAAATGGGACAAGGTGCCGGGAGGCGGTGGTTTTCTAAGGAGCCTGCTTTTTGGCCGATATCCGGGTTATCATTTGTTCAATGGCCACCTGGGTCATTCATTCACCGATAAAGGAATTGGGCCGCAATGGCGCTGATCGGCATGCGTGAGGTGTGCATTGGCTTCGGAGAGCCTTTACTACTCGATCATGTTAATTTTCATATCGAGCGAAGGGAGCGCGTTTGTCTGCTCGGGAGGAACGGAACCGGCAAGTCCACGTTGTTGCGTCTTTTGAATGGCGATCTCGCTCCGGATGAGGGCGAAATTGTGTATCTGCAGGGGTTGCGGGTCTCCTTTCTACCCCAGGAGGTGCCGCGGGAAATTACGGGGACCGTATTGGAAATTGTGGCCGCCGGGTTAGATGAGCCGGAAACCGCGCTCTCCGGTAATGGGAGCAGGCTCAATCGCGCGGAGAGAACGATTTCGCGTATGGATCTGAATCCCGGCGAGCGGTTCGAAACCCTTTCGGCGGGGCTCAAGCGCAGAGTGATGCTCGCACGAGGATTGGTGAGTGAGCCGGACGTGCTGCTGCTCGATGAGCCCACCAATCACCTCGACATCGATGCCATAGGCTGGATGGAAGAATTTCTACTGCGCTTTGAGGGAACCCTGCTCTTTGTCACACATGACAGGAGGTTTCTCAGCAAGCTTACGACACGCACCGTTGAACTCGATCGAGGGCGCCTGATAGACTGGTCATGTGATTACGAAACCTTTCAGAAGCGAAAGCAGGCTGCCCTTGCAACCGAAGCCGGACATCGCGAACGGTTCGACGATAAACTGGCACGGGAAGAAGTGTGGGTCCGGAAGAGCACCAAGGCAAGAAGAACACGAAATGAGGGCAGGGTTCGAGAACTCGAGAAATTGCGTGAAGCCAGGCGCGCGCGTCGAGAACTCATTGGCTCCGTGCAAATGAGGACCCAGGATGCGGCCAGCTCCGGGAAGCTCGTTATCGAGGCGGAGGGGGTCAGCTATGGCTACAGCGGGCAAGGGCCTATAATCGTTGACTTCTCAACCACCATCATGCGCGGTGACAAAACCGGAATAATAGGGCCCAACGGCTCCGGCAAGACTACTTTGCTGCGCGTACTTTTGGGGGACTTGTCCCCGGAAAAGGGAGTGCTGCGGCACGGCGTCAATCTCAAGACGGCTTACTTCGACCAGCTTCGGGCACAATTCGATGAAAATAAATCGGTGGCCGAAAACGTCGGCGACGGCAACGACACAATCCTGTTTAACGGCAGACCCCGGCACATCATGGGGTACCTGCAGGATTTCCTGTTTTCCCCGGAACGCGCAAGGTCCCCCGTCAGCACGCTTTCCGGCGGAGAGCGCAACCGGCTTCTGCTCGCGCGTCTTTTTACCAAACCGTCGAACCTGCTCGTGCTCGACGAGCCGACAAACGATCTGGATGTGGAAACCCTGGAACTGCTCGAAGACCTGCTTCTGGATTACCCCGGCACGCTGCTGCTGGTAAGTCACGACCGGACTTTTCTAAACAATGTGGTGACGAGCACCCTGGTACTCGAGGGCGAAGGCAGAGTCCGCGAGTACGTGGGCGGCTATGACGACTGGGTGCGCCAGCGCAGCCCGGACGGCCCGATCAATCCCGGAAAGCCCCTTGTCACACCGGAAAAACAGCGACCAAAACGCGAATGCAGGCAGACGATCAGCTACAAAGAACAGCGCGAACTCGAGGATTTGCCGGGAGTCATCGAACTTCTCGAAGCGGAGCAAAAAGAGCTGTATCAATCCATGTCGGACCCGACATTCTACCAGAAAACCGGTCCCGAGTTAGTCGGCTTCAAAGCCAGGCTCAAGGCGCTCGAACAGGAACTCGAACAGACTTACCAGCGCTGGGAGATCTTGGATATGAAGGCCAGGGACGCGGCAGCCGCCCGCTGACGAAGAGGCGGCGCAGGGCTGCCGGGGACCCTCCACGTGACAGCTCGTTTCACATCGTCGGCTACGCGCTCAGGTTAAGCAGGGTAATCTCGGGCGGAACGTTTAGCCGCACGGGTGTGAAAGTGGTGCCGATCCCGCGGCTTACGTAGAGATTGGAAGCATCCAACCGGTACAGCCCTTCCGGATAAGGGGTTACGAGGTTGGCCAGGCTGATATCTCCCGTCGGCAGACTCAACTTGATCTGCCCTCCGTGATAGTGGCCCGCGAGGGTCAGAGGAATTCCATGAGCGGCGGCCACGGGGAAAATCTCAGGCCGATGCGACAGAAGAATGACCGGCAAGCTGGAATCCAGCCCCTGCAAGGCGGCGTCGAGATCGGGGGCCCCGGCGCGAAGATCGTCTATTCCGGCGACCGCGAAATCACCCCGGCCGGAACGAATGACCTTGTGAGCATTGAGCAGAAGCGGTATGCCGTACCGCGAGAAAATACTCCGGATATCGCCCAATTGCCCATACCAGTGTTCATGGTTGCCCAGTGAGGCGAAAGTGCCGCATCGGGCCCGGACCCTCGCCATCTCTTCCAGGCAGCCCGGAAGAAATTTCATCGAGTTCGAGATGTAGTCCCCGGTGAGAAGGAACAGGTCTGGTTGTAGGGCTATGACCATATCGGCCAGCCGCCGCATCTCTTCCCTTGTCATGTAAATGCCGGCATGGATATCCGTAAGCTGAACGACCCGCAGGCCGACGCCGAAAGACAGGGCAAGCTCTCTTACCTCGAATGCCTTGCTGGAGAAGACGGCGCCGTATCCCGAAAATACGAACGGCGCCGCGACTATTCCGTTCAACCCGGCCTTAAGAAAGCGACGGCGGCCCGGATCGATGGGAGCAGGCTCAATGAGGCTGACCCGGTGAAATATCCCGACAGCCATCCGGCCAAGCCGTCCGCCGAATTGGATAACGAAGAGGGCAAGCGCGGACAAAATCGAGCCGAAGGTCCAAACGGCCGAAGCATAAACGAGGACTGCCTGCGCCTCCTCCGCGGGCCCCGCCCACGTGACCGGGTTGAACATGAAATATCTGTTCGCTGAAAAGAGCACTACGATCACGATCCCGGCCAGAACGACGGCGCCGGATTTAAACCGGTCGGACACGGGCAGGGACCTGATGGTCCGCCGGATGTGTACGAAAAGATATACCTGGGCGAGTACGACAAGTGTGAACACAATCAGGCGAATTGTGGCAATCTGCATTCCATCAATCTCCAGGCCCCGCAGGCGCTTTCTCTCGTATCAAGCCGCAAGACCAAGTGTTTCGCACGAAACATGACTGGTATTTTAAAGGATCGGGCGGGGTGGAGTTTATCCCTGCCGGGACAGAAAGAAAAGAAGCGAGGAGGTGGCGTGACCCGAGGGGTTTAATCTTCTCAAGGCAGGAGATCACGGTCTGTGCAGGGGAGCAACCGACATTCCTGCCTAGTCCACATTAAAAAACAAGCAAAACTCGCAGAAACTCTCGATCTTGGCAAGCTCACACGGCGGGCCGCTGAATGAGAACCCGACCTCACTGGTTTCGCCTCCCGGGATCGGCTTGCTTCTTACGACCACTGCCCTGAGATCGTTTATCTCATCTTCGTTGGGAAGGCTAAATACCAGCAGGGCCTTCATTCCCTTTGTTATGGCTACTTTGGACTTCAGGACCAGGCGGCACCCGCCCTGGCTTATGTCAACCATGTCTCCGGGAAACCAGTTAGGAGCACCGATGACAGCGTATTGCACCTCGATATTGACCTTGATTCTGCGATGCTTCCTGATCTGATTGGCATCCACCTTCTGGGGATACTCAATGCAGACGACATCTCGAAGCACATGGCTTCTATACCTGCTGAGAAAATTATACCGATACCCCTCGGTAAAATAGGAACACTCGAAGACACCGTCGAAAATAGCCAAAACCTTCTGTTGATCACCACGACAGGTTCTTGAATCAGAATGAAGTCGCCGTGGACCGCGCCCACGATCCTGGTTTTGGTCCTGTGCGCGGCAATGGCCAGGGACCTGACCATTATTTCATCGTCTATCTTAAAGGGAATTTTTATCACCTCGGGAGCGCCTGCAACGGTGTCCCCCTTTTCAACGCCATCATCCAATCTTCTGCCCGCTTTGTTCTCAGGCCCATCTTCGAGCCTCATGGGCTTTCTCCATTCATCCGTATTTCCAGCTTTCAATTATTGCAGGCCTTTGCCGAACTCGATCCGGGGCCGACGAGTTTCCTTTCTAATTTCTGATGCACAAAAGTTCCTGTAGAATCCCAAGCCGCTGGTGTCTCATCCGGTGTTTGGTGGTGGACACGAGCGAGGTTGTCTAATGGAGATATCGGACGAATCGGCATAAACAGAAAAAAAATTGAATGAAGTTTTTTTGCGCCGGGTTGCGTTCGCGGAAAGCCGAAGGTAAATCGGCCCAACGCATTCCGGCGGACCCGATTGCTCTCAATTCGCTGGTAAGAGCTGCCCGCCCCGCGCAAAAGAAGTGAAGATGCTCAAGGCGGCACTGAGCATACAGGCCGGCAGGCCAACATGAAATGCAGCCCAAAGGCCATCCGCGGTCGAACCTTTTCGATCAAACTGCCGGCGCTTATACCAATTTGCGTTCAAGATATTTCTAAGAACGCGGGGGAATAATTCCCCCGCACCCCCCAAGATGCGGATCAACTGCAACCCCACATGCACATCCCAGTATTGTGCGGGTTGTCGATTGGCCACGCGCGAAAGCGCGCGAGGCCGAGCGCTCGGCGCCGGCCAAAGGCCGCCGCCAAAGCGCCATACTAGCCTGGATTCCCACGTTAGTTTTTTGAGTTAACACCACGCTCGTTATCACCCG
>Ga0187882_1003232_pt1 | contig 14161 bp, 12 predicted proteins | sample June2016WEW_19_1_3_FD_132991 | JGI IMG/M metagenome (GOLD analysis project Ga0187882, IMG submission 132991) | Peatland microbial communities from SPRUCE experiment site at the Marcell Experimental Forest, Minnesota, USA - June2016WEW_19_150 | ecosystem: Environmental > Terrestrial > Soil >...
CGGGAAATTTTCAACTAACCCGGGACCTTTCGGTCGATCCTTAAAAAGCTGCCGGACCCTGATTCTGCCAGGGGCGGCAGGAAGAACAAACCTCGGCGCTTTGATTCTGCCGGGGTTTTTCTCTGTTCAGCATCCGGCATAAAGTATCCGCTATCCCTATATTCGTTGGTCAGATTCAAAACGAGACAATAAAAAATACCGCCGATCTGCAATATATTCTAAATGTTCGATATTATGCTTAAACGACTTGTGCTTTTTTCTCCAATACGGTTTCGTTGACAAAGCCGGAAAACGCCTTTAAGTTTTTACTAACGATATATTACAACGATCTAAATTACTTACAAGATTTAAGAGAACGAATATTGGACATTCCAGGAGATAGAAATGGGCAAAACACTGGTTTTGAGCATTGCGCTTTCGCTGGTGCTCGGGGGCGGTTTCTTTGTCAACGCACAAGCTGAATGCGGCTGCCCGCCGCATACTTCCATGTCATCTTTTTGCGTGTTAAACGGGTCCCACTGCTCCAAGTACAAAGACATGGACAAGGACAGCTCGAGCGATCAGAAGAGCGGGGCTGAAAACCCGAACCCGGGTTCGTTCAAGCACGACGCTACTGGAAAGGGCGTATCTAGCGACCCGGGACAAGACAAGGCAGGATATTGAGCAAGGCAAGAATTGGCCCGGCGGCATGGCCATCCAGCCGGTATCGAAAGAACCGGCGCCATGCCTCAAGACGGGAACACGATAACCCTGGCAGGTTCGATTTCTCCGGGGTTATTAATTTATAGCACGCAGTATGCCCGGGTCCGGCTATTTCAGGTACGCCTTTGCCTGGCGGTGGATAGCAGGGCTGATCCGGTCGGGGACTTCGTCTACGATCCTTTTCAAGGCTGCAGTCACAAGGAGCTTCAGGTCAGGCTTCATCTTGTGCGAATGCTGAAAGCTGTTCAACATCCGCCCAGCATTGGTGTAGTTGAACCGCGCAAGTTCGATGACCCTGTCGGCGATCCAGTTTACTCCACGTTCGTTCCAGATCATTTTGTTATTGTTCGCCATAGTAAGGAAAAGCGCGCGGCACCATGTCGGCTGTGTGATGCGGAAGGTTGGCCTGTTACGTTCTCTTTCGATCTGATCGAATACGTCCCCGCACGTCCCGCCGGCAATTACGCGGAGGTAGTTGGCGTATCCGGAGATATCAGAATGCATTAGGCCGTACGCCTCCTCCAGAATCCCGAGCCGTTCGGGGGCCGAGCTGCGATTGAGGGCGCTCAGGGCCGAAATCCTGTCATTTGCGGTAGTGGCGCGGCTGAAGTGATCGAGAATGGTCGTGTGGCTTTCCGTGTCATCTTTTACGGTTATCAGCTCCAGCAGCACGCTTTTGAGCATCCTGTCCTGAAGGCCGTCCAACATGGTTTCCGCGGACCAGAGCCGGTAAGTGTCAAGACCGCCGAAGCGGCGCAGCAATTCCTGTCCATAGAGATTATGGACGGCAAGCATCAGTTGTTCCCTTGCGGCCACGAGTTCGGGGAACCACGCGCTGTAGGTCCGGTCCATCGGCTGCTCGTCGATTCGAAGAAAAAAAGCCTTCAAGGCCGGCGAAAGGGAGCTATCCGAAAGGGCTTCTCCATACAGACCGAGCCATAGGGGATCTATTGCTTTGGGCTCACCGAGCAAAAGCTTCTTGCGTTCGATATCGGTGAGCACGCGCATTGCGTCGACGCGGCAGTAATGGTTCGGGTCGGTCCTGGCCTGTAAGATGAGGGTTTCGGCGTTTGCGCTCTGATTTACGAATGTCCCGTAGAAAGAGTAGTCCCTGTTTACCGAGGCGAAAGCTGGAGGCGCCGTAAGATTTTCGAAAACCAGTTCGGCTTGTGCCCCATTAAGCTCGAAGACCCGATCTGCGCCGGGAATGTCCGTGCCGTGCCGGTCGACCAGGGCGAGCCGGACAGGAACCACAAAAGGAGCTTTTCCATCGCTGATTTGCTGGCTCAGCGCGATGTGAAACGTCTTTTTTTCAGGGTCCCACGACGTTTCGGCGCGCACGCCCGGGTAGCCGATCCTGTAGAGCCATTGTTTTTTGAATTCATCGAGCCTTTTTCCGGAAACCTCTTCGAAGCATTCGAAAAACTGGTCGGTATTTGCATTTGCGAAGCGATACCTCGAAAAATAAAGGGCCTTGCCCGCCGCGAAGTTATCGGCGCCGATGAGCAGGCGCAGCATGCGAATGACTTCGGCCGCCTTGACATAGGTGACCCCGTCTATAAGTTCGTCCGGGTGATTGAAGCCCTCGCGGACAATGCGGCCTGCATGGCCGGAGTCTTCTATGGCGAGCGGTCCGAGAAGCGGATTTCGAATGCTTTCGACCTGATTGAGCCTGACGAGCGCGGGATCGAAAACGTCGGCCATGAACTGCCTTTCCACATCCACCGTGTAGGCTTCGTTCAGCCAGACGTCAAAGGGCGTCTCCATTGTCGTTTCACTGCCGCACTGGTTGTGTTCGAACTCATGAACTATCACCGCGTGGGCATAAAGGAGAAACTGGTCGAGTGTGTGTTCGCCGATCAGCGCCGCATCCGTGACGATTGTCGTATTCCCGGCATTTTCCATGCCTCCGAAATTTGACTTTCCCATACAGATTGTTCGATAGGTATCCCCCGTATATTCATAGTCCTGGGTTGCCTTGACCCAAAGGACAGCCTTTTTGAGAATTGTCATCGGGATTTGCGCGCCGTCCGTCCGTCCGGGAGGAACAAGGTATTCGAGCTTAACGGTGCGGCCATTGTCATAGACGACCTGGTCCCTGAGAACGTCCCAGGTCCCGGCGCAGGCGATGAAAAGGTAAGGGGGCATCGGAATGGCGTTATTGAAAGTTATGATCTGCCTGTCGGGTTGACCTGGTTTGCGAACTGGAACGAGTTCCGGGTTGGCAGCAGGATCGACGTCGCCGTTGGTAATGAGGTGAGTATAGGCTACATCGGCTTCCAGGGTCGTCCTCATGGTACATTTGGCGCGGCAGTCATCGAAGATGGGCATTATCCTCTGGAAACCCCATTGCTGGCATTGAGACATGTACTGCTGGGGTGCTCCGGGGGGAGTGACGTCCCTGTAGATGCCTTCGAGGACGTGATCCGACGGGTGGCAGACCGTTTTGGTGCGAACGATAAAAGTTTCCCCGCCGGTTACTTTTCGCGGCAGAAGGACAATCAGCCTGTTTTGGCCGGTAATGTACTCATATTGAAGGGGTTCCCCGGCCGCATCAAGGCTGGTACACAATTCGACGCTGCGTATCTCGAGGTCGCAGGCATCGAGCGATATCCGGTCAAGGTCCAGCCTGGCGGTCATCCGCAGGCAATTCGTGGCTTCGACTTTGTCGTCCAGAAAACTAAGGTAGATGTCGAGATGTTCCAGGCGTACGGGAAGTTCGCCGAAGTCCTCGCGAAGGTATCTGTTTTTTTCGTCCGGCAAGTTAGTTCCTCCTCAAAGGTCTCAAGGACAGAAAATTCAGGGGTGAGGGCCAATGGGCGCTAAGGTTCGTCGAGCATCCGGCCGCGCACGACCGTGTTGTTGCAAAAGCGGCCGCGGATCAGGTCGAGGGCCCTGTCAAGCCGCTCCTGCCTGCCGCTTTGATCCCCGGCTGCCCCAATGGTCATTTGACGGGGGCCGGAACAAAGGTTCGATACGCCTATTCCGATGAGCCGTATCTTGCGCCTCAATTTGAGCTCTCCCAGAAGCCGCTGTCCGGTGCTGAAAAGGACCTCGGTAGTATCGAACGGCTCGGGCAGGGTCCGGCTCCTGGCGCTCAGCTTGAAATCGGAGAGTTTTATCTTCAGCGTTACCGTCCTTGCCGTGAATCCGAGCTTGCGCAGCTCACGGCCGACTTCCTCGGCCTGAGACAGAAGGAGCTTCTCAAGATCGGCGATGCTGTCGGTATCCTCCGGCAAGGTCCGTTCGGCGCTGATCGACTTGGGGTCGCAGTGAGGTTCGACTGGGGAATTGTCTATCCCCTGGGCTTTTTCATAGAGGGCGTCGCCCCATTTGCCGAATTTCTTACTCCAGAACCTGGCCGGGAACTTCAAAATGTCCGAGGCAAAAACAATCCCCAGCGTCTTAAGGTCTTCCCGGGTCTTTTTGCCGACCCCGGGGACCTTTCCCACGGGCAGTTTTTGCAAAAATTCCCTGACCTGCTCTTCTTCGATTATCGTCAGGCCGTCCGGTTTGTTGAAATCGGAGCCGATTTTGGCGAGAAATTTGTTCGGCGCTATTCCAATCGAACATGTAAGCGAAGTGGTCTCACGGACCGCCTCTTTAACCCGATGCGCCAGCGCATCCGCGGGACCGTGCAGCCTTTGAGTTCCAGTGATGTCCGCGAAGGCCTCGTCGATTGAGACCTGTTCTACAAGAGGAGATACACCCCGCAGGATTTCCATGAGCATGCGGGACACCTCCCTGTAGCGCTCCATGCGCACGGGAAGGAAAACCCCCCGCGGACAAAGCTGCCGTGCCTGGAAAACGGGCATGGCGGAATGAACGCCATAGCGCCTGGCTTCGTAGGAGGCCGCGCAGACTACCCCCCGCATTGCGCCGCCGACTATTACCGGCTTTCCACGCAACTCGGGGTTATCCGACTGTTCGACGGCCGCGTAAAAGGCGTCCATATCCAGGTGCATTATTCTTCGTTCCACAGGGCTCACTTTACAAGCATGACCGGGCAGTGAGAAAGGACCCCTACTTTGAAACTGATCGTACCCCAGCCTTCGCTGGCGTTGCCGGGATCGAGTTCGTGCGAGCTCATTATAATCAAATCGACATTATGTGCGTCCGCAAAATTGAGTATTTCGTAAACTCGTTTTCCGTAAATTATCTGCTTTTCGATGCTGAGGCCTTCACGGCCGTACTCGGAGATAAGCTTGTCGAGGGTCTTGCCGGCGCGTGCGCCAAGTTGCTTGTAAAATTTCCTGAAGTCCTCGGACTCGGCGCCTTCGACCGTTTCGATTACGTGAAGAAGGGTAACCGCAGCTTCATTTTCGAGCGCCATTTCGACAGCTATATCCATTGCTTTGCGGTTTCTTTCGGTGAGGTCGGAAGGTAGCAGGATGTGTTTAAACATTAACGCCTCCGAAGTTGATTCAAACGCACGGATTAGACAAATCCCGATCAGGTGATTAAGAATCTAAGATTGAAGCAAGCGGGTAGCCAGATGAAAAATTGGCTTCCTTCGGCTTAAACAATTTACTATTAAGAGGAGTCTTTTTCCAGTTGAAGAAAATCGGCCTGAAAACAAGTGGACGTTCCCGGATTCCGGGACCATGGCAGAAGAGCAGCCGAATCATGTCATCATTGAACAAAACTGGCGTTTACCTGATAGGCGCGCTCGGTTCCATTTCCTCAACGGTGGTGGCGGGCGCCCTTGCCCTGAAAAAAGAGCTGGCGCCGCCAACCGGAATGGTCACCAGTTCGCAGGTCTTCGATGGAGTAGATCTTATCGATCCCGCGGACCTGGTATTCGGCGGATGCGAGATAAGAACGGAGTCAAATTCCGGCGATATTTTCGAGCGGATGGCCCCGGTCGCACCTGCAATCCTGATGGAAATCAGAGCTGAACTGGAAGAATTTCAGCGCGAGGTCGATTGCGGATGCGCAAGCAACTGCGGCGAGGCAATAGAAAAGCTTGCCGGCCATGAGGGTACCGCGGGAAAAACCCTCAAGCAGCAAATAGAAGAGATACGCGGCAAATTTCGAGCATTCAGAAGCAGACACGGGCTAGATGAAGCAGTTGTCATAAATCTTGCCTCGACGGAACCGCCCCTGGCGCCCGATGCCTGCCATTTCGAACTCGAGTTGCTGCAAAAAGCCATTGCCGGCAATGAAAGGGAAAAGGTGCGGGCCAGCACACTATACTCCGTGGCCGCAATCCTGGAAGGGTGCCCATATATAAATTTTACGCCGTCAAACGGCGCCCTGCCGGATGCGGTCGTGCAGCTTGCAGGGTCAAGGGGCGTTCCGGTCATGGGAAACGATGGCAAAACCGGCGAAACGCTCGTAAAATCAGCCCTGGCGCCAATGTTTGCCTGGCGAAATCTTGAGATAATGAGCTGGGAGGGATTCAACATACTGGGCAACATGGACGGACAGATACTCAATCATCCTGGAAACCGGGAATCGAAAATCAGGACTAAAGACCAGGTGTTGCCCAAAATCCTCGGATATTCCCCCCATACTTCGGTCAGCATTGGTTATGTTCCCTCCCTCGGCGACCAGAAAACGGCCTGGAATTTCATTCACTTCAAAGGATTTCTCGGCGCCAGGATGTCGCTCCAATTTACCTGGCAGGGATACGATTCGATACTTGCCGCCCCGCTGGTCCTGGATCTCGTTCGTCTCGCGGCACTCGCAAAGAGGCGTGGCGAGAGCGGACTGATGACACACCTGGCTTCTTTTTTTAAGGCGCCGCTCGGGGTCGAAGAACATGCGCTCCAGAACCAGTTTCGCATGCTCATCGATTATGCCGAAGTTTCGAAGGGCAGGCCGCGGCGGGTTCGACCAGGTTAGCCGCAACTCCAGGAGCCAAAAAAATCTCTCGATCACCACACGGGCGGCGATGAGAGATTTTCGCTCAGTTCGATAATTATGAGTAATGAGTTAACCCTGGGTCCGGTCTCTTTCAATTGGAAAGCCATGACTGGTTGCACCAGCCCAGGGCCTGCACTGCATATCCCCTTCACCGATGGTGCACATGCTGGTTTGGAGAGTGTCGCCTGTGGATTTATTGATCGCCTCGGCAACCTGAACCGAGTTTTCACCAGGCTGAACGCAAAGAGCGGCTTGTCCGGGACCCAGATTAATGCCCTGGTTTCTTACGGTATCGCGACTGATTCCTACTGTTGAAGTCAAACCGTAGACGAGGCCCGTTATGAACCCCACAAGCAGGCCGCCCAGAACGAAAATCGGGTTCAGAAGAATTGCGCCGATGACCGCGCCGAGGAATGCGCCGCCGAATGCACCGCCTAAAGAGAAATAGCTCAAATGATGAAGCCTGATCCTGCCGGTTTGCGTCTTTTCCACGGTTACCACATCCTCCAGGCCCAGTGCGCCGTCGCGGTCCCTGTCAAGCAGCTCGCGGCGGGCCTGCTCCGCCTGTGATTTATTCCTGAATGTGCTGACGACCAGATCGCCCATGTTATCCTCCTTTCGAAAAGGGTCAATTCGGACCATCAATGTGCGATATATTCATGTTGAGAATTTACGAACTCGAAACCCGTGAATCAAGCATATCGGAGACTAATTCGCATAAAGGAGCCGCTACTGGTGGCGACTCGTCGCCGGATTGCGAGGAGCTCCGATTTCCAGCCACCCATGAGTGTTTGCCTTGACCGGACTTTGTACTATGCTTCATGTGAAGTCGGGCCGCGGACAAATCCAGTTTTGTGAACGGAGGAATTGAGCTTGTTCCAGGTATTTTTGATGCTGTTTTTTGCACTGGCCGCATTGGTCCCTGCCGGTGCTCAGACGGAAAAACCGCAGGCCATTGAGCCCCTGATCTCGAATACCACACATCTTATCGTCTTTTCGCCGCACCCTGACGACGAGAGCCTTGGAGCCGGCGGCCTCATTCAGCGTGTGCTTGAGGCAGGAGGAAAGGTCAAGGTAGTGTTTATAACAAGCGGAGACGGATTTCCGGAAGGGGTGGAAAGGGAAAATCACATCTCGCATCCCACCTCAAAGGACTACCGCAAATACGGAGTGGAGCGCCGGATGGAGGCCCTTAAGGCGACCGCCGCCCTTGGGTTGAAGGAGCGCGATGTGATCTTCCTTGGTTTTCCGGACGGCGGGTTGACCTATCTGCGTTTGAAGTTTCGCGCACACCCGTTGGCGTACAGGTCTCCTTTCACCAGGGCAAACCATCCCCCGGTATTCGAATGCATTGTCCCTGACACGGAGTACACCGGCCGGGACCTGATAAGGGAAATCAAAGAGGTGATCGCCGACTTTCGACCTGACCTGGTGGTTACCACCCCGCCCGAGGACCGGCACCCGGACCATAATTCGACTTACTATTTCGTTAAGGAGGCGTTGCGAAATTGGAATACGAGACATCCGGACCTCAAACCCAGGGTGTTCACCTTCCTTATCCATTTTGGGCAATGGCCGATTGCGCAGGGTTCGGGCACCGGGTCGCACCTTGATCCTCCCGATGGCTTCCCTGATAAAAAAAGACAGTGGATATCGCTTCAGCTTACACCCGAGGAAATGGAGAGCAAACGCAAAGCCATCATGGCGTATCATTCCCAGATCCTCGTCATGGGCAGGTTTCTGTTGAGCTTCGCCAGGTCTAACGAACTCTGGATGCCGGACGACTAAACAGGCGGCGTTTTGTGTCCGCCAAAATCCGAACGGTCCGGACCGCGGACGATGAATCCGCAAAATCTTCGTCAGCCGGATAGATTGCCCTGAATATTTCCATCAAATCGGGCCGTTGCCTTTAAAGATAAAGAGCGTGGGGAGCTTGCCCCCCACACCCCCTCGCCGCTGCGCGGCTCTATGTGGCGGTGTCGGCGGCGGCCTCGCGAAACGCGGGGCCAGTCGCCGACACCGCCGAGCGATCGGCCGCGCGCAAAAACGCGCGCTGCCGAATTCTTGGGAATGCGGGGAAGTTTTAGGTTGAGCCCTTGATCGTCGGGAAGCGAGCTATCAATAATAGCAAGTTCGAAGGCACACCAGCAATGATCGGATCGAGCCCACCTCGCGGGGCGTGGGGTTTGTTCAGACGCGAGATGAGTGGGCCGCGTTGGAAAGGCCCCTTCGAGTTTATCTTAGGTAGGAAAGACCGTTTCTTCCCGGTCCCTGTAAGGAAGACTGAACCAGAAAAGAGTTTTCCCAGCTATGCTTTCGACCCCAGCTTTACCGCCGTGGGCATCTACGATCTCTTTTACGATGGCAAGGCCTATTCCCGTGCCGCCATAGTCTCTGGAACGGGATTTTTCTCCACGGTAGAAACGCTCGAAAACAAACGGCAGGTCCCTGGTTTCAATCCCCGGGCCGCTGTTTTCGATAGAGAACTTTACCTCCCGGCCTAAACTTCCGGTTCGCACCATTACGGTTCCCCCTTCAGGGGTATACTGCAGCGCGTTTTTTAAAAGATTTTCAATCACGCGGCTGATTTTTTCGCGGTCGGCCTGCGCCGTTGCTCCTTCGTTCAATTCCGACGTAACCTGAATGTTTTTCTGCCTGAATTCCAGGTCGAACTTTTTCAAAGCACGAGAGGCCAAATCGGCGATCTCGATCTGTTCCAGGTCAAGGCTGATCTTTGCGGCGTCGGCCCTGGCCAGGTCCAACAGGTTTTCGACGAGGAGGATGAGCCTCAGGGTTTCTTCCAAAAGCAGTTGAAACGTTTCCTGCGTAGGAGAAACGACGCCGTCCTGCAGGGCCTCCAGATATCCCCTGATGTTGGTCAACGGCGTGCGAAGTTCGTGGGCGACATTGGAAACCATGTCTCTTCTGAGTTGTTCCACACGCTGCAGGCTTGCGGCCATGCGGTTAAAAGCGTTTGCAAGCTCGCCGATCTCATCGTGCGAACCTGCCTGTACTCTGAAGGAGTAATCGCCTTTGGAAATCAGGCGGGTGGTTTTTATCATCTGGTAGAGCGGGCGCAATACCATGTGGGTCAGCAGGAAACTCAGAAGGGCCCCCAGCACCAGAGCGCCGATACTGGTCCAAAGAAGATAGCGGTGCACAGAGTGGATGAACATCTGGTGCGCATCGGTCGGACTGATCCGGTACTCTTTCATCAGGACCGAGAAATAATCGGCGGCAAGGGTGTCCAGGACCAGCCAAAGAACGACGATTACGACCGCGACCACAGGGACATTGATTGCCAGAAGTTTCAGTAGGATGCCCTGTCTCATGAAAAAGGTCCCTCTTGCTCATCATCCTGGGCCAACCGGTACCCGAACCCTCTTACCGTCAATATGTATTTTGGATCGGCGGGGTCTTTTTCGAGTTTTTGCCTCAGCTTGCCTATATGAACATCTATCACCCGGTCGACGACCTCTTCGCCGTGAGGGTATAGGGCATCGAGGAGCCTTTCCCGCGTGAAGAGCCGCCCCGGCGCATTCATGAACAGCCTAAGCAGCTTGAATTCCGATGGAGTGAGCAAAATACGGCGCTCATCCACGCTCACTTCGTGTTTGCGACCGTCCAGAACGAGCTTTCCCACCTTGAGCTTATCGGAGCTGTCCCTCGGGATGGTGCTCATTCGTCTCAGTATGGCCCTGATTCGAGCGACAAGCTCACGAGGACTGAACGGCTTGACCATATAGTCATCCGCACCGATTGTCAGCCCCAGTACCCGGTCGAATTCCTCGCCCCTGGCCGTGAGCATCAGTATGGGGACATCCGAAAATTCCCGTATTTTGCGGCAGACCTCCCATCCGTCGAGCCGGGGGAGCATAAGATCCAGAATGACTACCGCGGGTTCTTTTTGCCGGACCATGCTCAAGGCTTCCACGCCATCGGGCGCAATGGCAGTGTCGTATCCTTCGCGTCGTAGATAAAGGCTGATAAGCGTAGCCGTCTTGTTGTCATCCTCAACGATGAGAACGGTGCTGGCCATGATTTCATGTCCTGAGGTTTTTCAATACAGGTTGCCTGTCTGAAGCATACGTTAAAGACCCGGTTGGTTTTGCGCAAGCCTTGGCTCCTTACTCCGATGCATTCCGGACGTCGGAACCGATGTCCATTTTGCCCTTTTGCAGGAAATCATTACCTTATCTTTACATTCGCTTGAGCCTTTCATTACCGTTGGGAATTATCTTGGGCATAGCTGGAGACAAACCTGCCAGCCAATCGGCCGCCTGGGCGTAAAACGCAGAGGCGCCAATATGAGAGGAGAACCGGGAATGAAAGTGATCTTGCCGGCCATATTAATCGTATTGACAGGAATTATTCTGCTGGGGATGCAATACTCGAACGGCCCTCGAGTTGCTAAGAGCTCAGCCATTGATGGAGAATACAGCAAATTACCCAGGGCTACATTTGCGGGAGGGTGTTTCTGGTGTGTCGAAGCCGATTTCGAGAAAGTCAACGGTGTCGTCGAGGTCATATCGGGATACACGGGCGGGCGCACCGAGAATCCCACCTATGAGGAAGTTTCGTCCGGGGGGATTGGACATGTGGAAGCGGTTCAGGTCATTTACGACCCTGGAAAAGTAACCTACGAAGAGTTGGTGGATTTTTTCTGGAGGCACACGGACCCGACCGACCCTGGAGGACAGTTCGTCGACCGTGGCGCGCAGTACCGCGGCGTCATCTTTTACAATAACGACGGGCAGCGGATAGCGGCCGAAAAGTCAAAGCGCAAACTTGAGGCTTCCGGTCGTTTCGACAAACCGATTGTTACAGAAATAGTTGCAGTTTCAAAATTCTACCCTGCTGAAGAGTATCATCAGGGCTATTACAAAAAAAATCCGGTGCGCTACCGCTACTACAGGTTCAATTCCGGAAGGGACCAATTTCTAACGAAAATATGGGGGAAAAATATGGAAGTCTACGAAACGGCATCGAAGACCGAAGAAAAGGTCGCGCCGGGGGCGAAATACTTCAAACCCGATGATGAGACGCTTCGAAAGAAGCTGAGCGCCATTCAGTATACGGTCACCCGGCAGGAGGGCACCGAACCGGCGTTCAAAAACGAGTATTGGGACAACAAGAAGGAAGGAATTTATGTGGATATCGTGTCCGGGGAGCCACTTTTCAGTTCGCTTGACAAGTATGATTCGGGGACCGGCTGGCCGAGTTTTACGCGGCCTCTTGAGCCGGACAACATAGTGGAAAGAAAAGAGCGAGGATTTTTCATGGTGCGAACCGAAGTCAGGAGCAAGCACGGGGATTCCCACCTCGGGCATGTGTTCAACGATGGACCGGCGCCGACCGGCCTGCGCTATTGCATGAATTCAGCCGCCCTGAGGTTTGTTCCGAGGGAGGATTTGGAAAAGGAAGGCTATGGAGATTATCTCAAACTGTTTGATCCAAGCCGTTGAAGTTTTCCCGAGAAATGTGAACTTCAAATCCCGCCGCCGGGGTTTTTGTTATTATGCTCTAATGGGAATGGTTGCCCCTCACTTCGTCGGTTAGGGGGTTGTTGCCGCGTACTGTCAGCATTGAGCTTGACGCTGCCTGACACCATGCTAATATCAAACCTCTGATGTTCGTTTGGAAATAACCTGTGCTCGTCGGCGGCACAGGTTTGTTAAGATATAAAAGGGGTTTTCTTCCAGGCTTTTCTTGATTGTCTCAGCCTCGTTTTGTTGCGCAAACGGTCTCATCATAAGTATAACGGCCCAGGAATCGGAGGAGGAAGACGTGCTACAGGTATTAATGACGCTGCTGTTCGCCATTATGACTTTGGCTCCTGCCGGCGCTCTGGCGGAAAAACCCAAAAAAGTTGAAAAACCCAAGACGGCAGAGAAACCGAAGGCCATAGAGCCGCTCATAACGAAAGACACTCGCCTGATGGTCTTTTCGCCGCACCCTGACGACGAGTGCCTCGGAGCGGCAGGTCTCGTTCAGCGTGTTATCAAAACAGGTGGAAGCGTTCAAGTGGTCTTCATGACGAACGGGGACGGCTTTCCGGAAGCGGTTGAAATGGGGGGACATATCTCCAGTCCCACTGCAAAGGACTTCCGTGATTACGGCGAAGACCGCATGGAGGAATCTCGCAAAGCCTTGGCGACCTTGGGGATGAAGGAGAGCGATATTATTTTCCTGCGCTTTCCCGACGGGGGGTTGACCGCCCTTCGTCCGAAACCGCATGGAAAATCGGAGGTCTACACGTCTCCCACCACCAAGGAAAACCGGCCTTCCGCACTTTCGGTCCTCGTGCCACAGGCGGGTTACACCGGTGATGGTCTGCAAATGGAAATCGAACGGGTGCTCTCGGATTTTCGGCCTAACATGTTGGCGACGACCGGGCCCGAGGATACGCACCCGGATCATTCCTCAACACACTTTTTCGTCAGGCAGGCGTGGAAGCATTTGAGCAGGGAACATCCGGAATTCAAGCCTACATGGTTCATCTACCTTATTCATTATGGGCAGTGGCCCATGGGCCAAGGTTCGGGGACATGGTCAAAACTCAATCCTCCCGAGGACCATCCCAATAAAGAGAAGTGGATCCCGCTCGTTCTCACGACCGAGGAAGCGGGCATCAAGCGCAAAGCCCTCCTGGAGTACCAGACACAGATGATCGTCATGGGCCGCTATCTGCTGAGCTTTGCAAGGGCCAACGAACTGTTCAGGTTTGACGATTGATGTTTCCTGGCAGCAATGAAGCGCGTGAGCCGTCCGGTTGAGACGGACCGGTGAGGGATGGAACACTTCAGGGCATGAAAGGTCAGGAAATCTTTTTTTCGTGCACGAAATCGATAATGAATTCGATGTGCTCGCGCATAGCGGTGCACGCGGCGTCCTGATCCCGCCCCCGAACCGCTTTGAGAATATTGCCGTGCTGCCGGATGATCGTTGCGAGAGTGACGGGTTCGGCGTATAGGAGTTGGAGGCCCCTGGTCCGGCAGGAGAGCAGATCATGGAAGTTTTTCATAATGTGTATCTGGGCAGTATTTTTTGTGGCATAGGCTAAAGCCATGTGAAACGTAAGGTTGGCGCTACTGCCCGAGCCTCCCGCATCTATCGGCGACCCCATATCCAGGAGGCTTTTTTCCATATCCCGAATGTCTTCTTCGGCCGCCCTGCGAGCGGCCATAATTGCTGCGTTGCATTCGAGACCCAGCCTGACCTCGAGCAGGTCCGCCAAAGATACCTCCCGGTCGTGCGACAGGCCGAGCGGGTTCTTTTCCACGGCGGGTTCAACGACAAAAGTGCCTTGGCCCTGCCTGTGCTCGAGCAGATGGAGCGTGACCAGCCTATTTATGGCCTCTCTTACCGTAGGACGGCAAACCCCGAGACTCCCGGCAAGTTCGCGTTCGCTCATGAGCTGATCGCCCGGCTTGAGGATTCCTTTGAAAATCAGGTCGCGCAACTGTTCGAAAACCAGATCTGAAATACGCTTTGGTTTAATGTGCGTAAGCATTGAGACCTCACTCCAGTGAATCGGCGTAGATTTCGACGGCGTGTTTCACCTGGATACGCTCGCCCGCCTGCGAGAGCA
>Ga0187882_1003236_pt1 | contig 14151 bp, 11 predicted proteins | sample June2016WEW_19_1_3_FD_132991 | JGI IMG/M metagenome (GOLD analysis project Ga0187882, IMG submission 132991) | Peatland microbial communities from SPRUCE experiment site at the Marcell Experimental Forest, Minnesota, USA - June2016WEW_19_150 | ecosystem: Environmental > Terrestrial > Soil >...
GTTTCCTCGAGCAGGCGGCGCAGCAACCCGGCCAGCCGCAGGCGGCCGCCGTCCAGGTCCCGGCCCCAGCGGCCCAGGTTGATGCCGCTCAGCACCACCTCGCGATAGCGCAGGCCGAGGTGGCGGACCTGCTCCACCACCCAGTCGGGTCGCGCGCTGCGGCTCCGCCCGCGGACAAAGGGAATGATGCAGAACGAGCAGCGGTTGCCGCAGCCGTCCTGGATCTTCAGGTTGGGGCGCGTGCGGTCGCCCGCGGCATCCTCGACCACCGCGGCCAGGAATTCCTGCTGGGCGAAGATGTCCCCAACCTGGATTTGGCCGTGACAAGAAGCGCCCTCGGCGACCAGTTCGGGAATCTGCGCCTTGTGGGAATTGCCCACCACCCAATCCACGCCAGGCAGCGCGGCGACTTCCTCGGGGGCGCGCTGGGCGTAGCAGCCGGTGACCAGAATGCGCGCCGAGGGGTTCAGGCGGCGGATACGGCGGACCTCCTGGCGCACGTCCTCATCGGCCGAGGAGGTCACCGTGCAAGTGTTCAGAACCACCAGGCCGGCGCGCTCGCGCCCGGCGGCCTCGAACCCCTTCTCCACCAGGGACGCGGCCAGCGCCGCGCCATCCGCCTGGGTAGCGCGGCACCCGAAGTTCTGGATGAAGAAGGAGGAAGCCACTACTTTGATTATAGGGGGCTTGTGGCTTGTGGCTTGTGGCCTGTGGGTCCAGAGACCGCGCCCCGGCTTCGCCCCGGCGCCCTCTCCCGAGCAAGCGGGCACCATTGGATTCTGGGGCGCCGTTGCGGGATCCACAGGCCACAAGCCACATGCCACAAGCCTTCTAAAGATTCCCCCTCCACCTGCCGATTTCCGAACAGGGAGAGCACCACCCTTGGACCGCTCGCTTTCGCAAGAGGAAATCGACAGCGTATTCAGTACGGTGCAGGGCAAGAAGCCCGATGACGCCGGCAAGAACGCGGCGGCCTACGATTTCCGGCGCCCGGACCGGATCGCCAAGGACCAACTCCGCGCCATCCACCTGCTCCATGATAACTTTGCGCGCAACCTGGCCTCTAGTCTGTCCGCATTCCTGCGGGCCTACGCCGTGGTGAACCTGGTGTCGGTGGAGCAGCTTTCGTTTTCCGAGTTCTCGCAGTGCCTGCCTTCCCCCACCTGCCTGGTGTCGTTGGCGATGAAGCCCTACGAAGGCAACGCGGTGCTGGAGATCAACTCGTCGCTGGTGTTCCCCATCCTGGAGATGCTGCTGGGAGGCAGCGGCAAGGCCAGCGCGAAGATCGCCCGGGAGGTCACCGAAATCGAGCAGGTCGTGCTGGACGGCCTGTACCGCATCATCCTGAACGACCTCAAGCAGGCCTGGCACTCCATCATCCCGATCGATTTCACCATCGAGGCGCGCGAGACCGAACCCCAGTTGTTGCAGATCATGGCGCCGAACGAGGCCGTGGTGGCGATCGGGCTGGAGGTGCGGATCGCGGAATGCTCCGGGATGATCAACATCGGCATGCCGTCGATCATCATCAAGATGCTGCGCCAGAAGTTCGACCAGCAATGGTCGGTGCGCCGCAGCGAGTCCACGCTCGAGGAGCAGGGGCGCATGCTGCGGATCATGCAGCCCTCGATCTTCCTGGTCGACGCCCGCTTGCAGGGGCCGACCGTACTGATGGACGACCTGCTGCGGCTGACGATCGGCGACGTGCTGACGTTCGATTACCCGGTCGAGCGGCCGGTCGATTTCCTGGTGAACGGCAAACTGAAGTATCGCGGCCACGTGGCCACCACCGGCCGCAAGAAAGTCTTCCTCATCGACGAACTGCACAAGGCTGGCTAGGGTCCGGCAGGCGAAACCGCCTGCCTCACTCTCAGTGCAGCACTCTCCTGGGCCGCAGGTAGGCCGGCTTGTCGATATCCTCCAGGTCTTCGGGTTCGGGAAGCGGCGGGGCGCCGTTGCCGGGCCTGACGCCTGGGACGGCTTGAGGCTCCCCGGGAGCCAGCGACTCGGCCGCCGCGGCAGGCTCGCGCCGGGACTCGGAGAGCCACGCCGTCCGCGAGACCGCCGGCTCCCGCTCGACGGCAGGCGCGACGCGCGGCCCCGAAAAGCCCGTGGCGATGACGGTGACTTTGACGGTGTCCTCCATCGCCTCGTTGAGCACGATGCCGAAGTTCAGCTCGACGTCGTCGCACTCGGTGGCGTCGCGGATCAACTGGCAGGCTTCGTTGACCTCGTGCAGGCCGAGGCGGCTGGAGCCGGTGACGTTCAGCAGGACGTTGCGCGCGCCCCGTATGCCGGCGTCCTCGTGCAGCGGCCACCCGATGGCCCGCTGGGCGGCCTCGACGGCGGCGTTCTCGCCCTGGGCGGTGGCGGTGCCCAGCCGCGCGCACCCCATGCCGAACATGGTCGAACGGACGTCGGAGAAATCGCGGTTGATGAAGCCCGGCAGGGTCATGATCTCCACCAGGTCGGCGACCGTCTGGCGCAGAAATTCGTGGCCCATCCGGAACGCGTCGAACACGCCGGTACCGCGCGGCGCCAGAGCCAGCAGCCGGTCGTTGGGGACGACGATCACCGTATCGACGAAGGCGGCGAGTTCCTCGAGCCCCTTCTCGGCCTGCTGCATGCGCCGCGGGCCCTCGAAGGTGAATGGTTTGGTGACGACCGCGACCGTGAGGGCGTTGAGCTCCTTGGCGATCGAGGCGACCACCGGAGCGGCGCCGGTGCCCGTGCCGCAGCCCAGTCCCGCCGCGATGAACACCATGTCGGCCCCTTGCAGGATCTCGCAGATGCGCGCCGTGTCCTCCAGCGCCGCCTGCCGCCCGATCCCCGGATCGGCCCCCGCGCCACGCCCGTGCGTGATCTTTCCGCCGATGGCCAGCTTGTTCGGGACCGGCGACGCCTGGAGCGCCTGCGCGTCGGTATTGAGGACGTAGAACTCGACGCCTTCCAGCCCCCCGGCCAGCATGTGGGCCACCGCGTTGGAGCCGCCTCCGCCGACGCCGATGATCTTGATGTTGGCCGCGGCGCGGACATCCTCCTGCATTTCGTATTTCAAGTGATCGAGGACAGCCATAGCTCAGCCTCCCAAAACCTTCGCGAAGAATCCGCTGCTTAGCCGATCCAGTTCCGCGCGCAGCTTGAGCCGGGCGGAATACATAGCCAGGCCGGCCGCGGTGGTCCAGGCCGGGTCGTCGATTTCCGCCGGCCAATCCTGAATGCCAACCGGCAGGCCCATGCAGGCCTGACACCGGATGACCTTTTCGGCAACGTCGCACAAGGCCGGCAGACGGGCGCCGCCGCCGATCAGCACACAGCTCACCAGCATCTGGTCCATGCCGATGCGTTCCAGTTCGCGTTGCACGAAATCGAACAGCTCGACGGCGCGCGCCTCGAGAATCCGGTTGAGTTCGCGGCGCGACGTCTCGCGCCACGGGCGGCCGGCGGGAGGGCAGTTCGACGAAGCTGTTGGCGGCGCTGAGGTCTGCCAGGGCGCATCCGTGCTGCCCCTTGATCCAGGCGGCGTCGTCCTGGCTGACGTTGAGTCCCTGCGCCACGTCGCTGGTGAAATGGTCGCCGCAGACCGGCAGGCTGATGGAAGACAGCAGGGTATCGCCGTAGTACACCGCGACGTCGGTGGAGTGCGCCCCGATGTCGGCCACCACGTAGCCATCGCGGCGGTCTTCGGTCCGCAGCGCGGCGTAGGCTGCGGCCAGCGGCTCGAATACGGTCTCTTCCACCACCAGGTGGGCCTCGTTGGCGGCGCCGACCAGCGCCTGGTGCTCTTGCTGAGAGCCGGTGACCAGATGCACGTACACCTCGATCCGGGAGCCGATCATGCCGCGCGGATTGCGGTGGCCGGCGCGGCCGTCGACGGTGAAATCCTGCGGGAACAGGTGCAGGAGCATCTCGTCTTCTTGAAACTGGATGCGGGAGGCGCGCTCCACCACGCGGTTCAGGTCGTTCTGGCCGATCTGGCGGGGGAAGCCGATCTCGTAACCGCCGCGGCCGTGCGCCCCGCACACGCTGTTGCCCCCTACGCCGAACACCGCCGATCCGACTCCCGTCTGGGCGCGCTTCTCGGCCTCCCGGATGGTGCGTAGAATGGACCCCGAGACCGCTTTCTGATCGGCAATGCGGCCCTTGTGCCAGCCCTCCGAGGGCGTTTCGGCATATCCCAGGAAGCGAACCCGGGCCTGCTCGAGGAGCAGGATGGCGCAGCGCGTCCAGTGACTGCCCGCGTCGACCCCAACCGCGAGAACCGGCTTAATCTTAGCGGGCATGCGAACCTCCGAGGAACCAGGGAAGCCTGTCCGAGCCCTTCGTGGCGCACGCACTCTTGCGTGCTGCCTCGACACTCGTGTCGAGGTCGACACCGTGCGTCGAGAAAGTCTCGACGCGGCACGCACGAGTGCGTGCGCCACGGCTGAAGTTAGCGCCGATTGGGGGGGCGGGTTTCTTCACAGTCCCGTTAACGAGCAGTCTACTTGGCATGCGGTGCTCCATCCAGGGCCGTGATGCGGTCGTCCAGGCGCAGGTCAAACGCGCGCGCGCCAGGCAGCCGGCGGCTGATTTCGGCGTAATGGCCGAGGAAGTTCTGCAAGCGCGGCAGGTAGCGCTGGTTGCCGAGCATGAGCCGGACCACCCGTCCCTGGACGCTGTAGGTGATGCCCAGGTTTTCGGGATCGGCGGCGTTGATCTCCGAGATCTGGCCGCTATAGGCTTCGACTTCCCGGATCACGTCCAGCGCCTCCCGGACGCGGTTGCGCCTTCCCGCGGCGGGCTGCTCCCGGGAGAGGCCGTAGAGTACGGGCACGGCAATGCTGGCGCGCGGCGGGGGTTCCAGGATCACCCCATCCTCGTCGATCAGCGCGACCTCGTAGTAAGCCACCCCAGCCTGCGGCAGCATTGCGAAGGCCACCGGGACGCGCTCGGTAATCCGGACCTCGACGCGGTTCGGCCAGCGGCGCGAGACGGCCGCCTCGCGGACCCAGTCGATGCCCAGCAACGCGCGGCGCCGCTCGGCCAACGGCAGCAGATAGACGCTGCGGCCGAAGTCCTGCGCGAAGACGCCCGCCACCCGGGCGACGGAGGCGTGTTCGAGGCCCCGGATCGACAGGTTGGGATGCGCGTCCGGGCTGCCGGAGAGGATGAAGCGCGCGTTGCCGGCCAGGAACTGGTCCAGCCGATAGACCGCCGCGATCGCGCTGAGCGCCAGCAGGACCGCCAGGCCCGCGAGCAGCCACGGACGGGCCCGATCGCGCCAGCGCGGCCGGGCATCCGACTTGCCCCGCGGGCGGCGCAGCGACGCGGGGGGTTGCGGCGGCTCCATGGGAGGGTCCTCAGCGAGTTCCAGGTCGAGTTGGGCAGTCTGCCGGCGAGCCATGGTCAACCTCCTCGGAGACGCTCCAGGATGCGGTCTCCGGCCTGCCAGACGTTGCCGGCGCCCAGAGTCAGGACCGCGTCCCCATCCTCGGCCACACCAAGCGCGGCATCCACGGCGCGGTCGATCGTCCCCACGTATTCCACACTGCGGTGCCCGAAATCGCGGATCCGCTCGGTTAGTGCCTGGGCGGTGATGCCCTCGATTGGCTTTTCGGAGGCGGCGTAGATGTCCAGCACGAAGACCGAGTCGGCTTGGTAGAAGCAGCGGGCGAAATCGTCCATCAGGTGGAAGGTGCGCGTATAGCGGTGAGGCTGGAAGACGACGTGGATGCGGCGGTAATGGCACTGCCGGGCCGCGGCCAACGTCGAGCGGATCTCGGTGGGGTGATGGCCGTAGTCGTCGATAACCGTCACGCCGCGCTCGATGCCCCGGACCTGAAACCGCCGGTCCACTCCGCTGTACGATGCCAGCCCCTCACGGATGGCGTCCACCGGGAGTTCCAGCTCCAGACCTACCGCCACTGCCGCCGTTGCGTTCAGAACGTGGTGCCCGCCGGGAACCTGGAGCCGGAATTCGCCCAGGTCCGTCCCGCGGGCACGCAGCCGGAACACGCTCGAAAAGTGGGCGCCGGAGCATTCGCTCACCACCAGGTCCGCCTGAGCCCGCGTGCCGTAGGTGATGGTGCGGCGTCTCACTTCCGGCAGGATGCGCTGGACATTCTCGTCGTCGAGACAGAGGATGGCCGCGCCGTAGAACGGCACCTTGTTGACGAACTCGACGAAGGCCGCGCGGATTCGCTCGATCGAGGCGTAGTGGTCCAGGTGCTCGCGGTCGATGTTGGTGACGATCGCCAGGATCGGAGAGAGCTTGAGAAACGAGCCGTCGCTTTCGTCCGACTCCACCACCAGGAACTCGCTCTGCCCCAGCCGGGCGTTCGAGCCGCCGATGGATTGCAGGCGGCCGCCCACCACCACGGTGGGGTCCTGGCCCGCGTGGCTCAGGATCGTGGCCAGCATCGAGGTCGTTGAGGTCTTGCCGTGGCTGCCGGCCACGGCGATGCCGAATTTCAGCCGCATCAGCTCGGCCAGCAGTTCTCCGCGGGGGATGACCGGGATCTGAAGACGGTGCGCTTCCTGCACCTCGGGGTTGTCCTCCGAGACCGCCGAGCTGACCACCACGGCGCGGGCCGAGCCGACCTGCGACGCGGAGTGCCCCTCGTAGATGGTTGCGCCCAGGCGGGCCAGGCGCTCGGTGATGGGGGTGAGCTTGAGGTCCGAGCCGCTGATCGGGAAGCCCAGGTCCAGCAGCACCTCGGCGATGCCGCTCATGCCGATGCCGCCGATGCCGGTGAAGTGCAGGTGCTGTGGCTTAAGGAACATTTTGGTTACGCCCGCGGCGGCGCGCGGGACGGAGCCGGAAGGCACGCCACCAGCGCCGCTGCCTCCGCCGCCAGCGCTTTCCCGATCCGCGGCAAAAGAACATTTCTCTAGGCTATTGTTTCGGCTTCCGCTCCCCATGTCAATCAAAATCTTGCTCCCGCCGCCGCTTGTTCCAGCAATTCCGCGGCGCGCTCGGCGGCCCGCGGCTGCGCGAAGCGGCGGGCGGCCTCGCCCATGCGCTCCAGGAGGCCAGCCTCTTTCGCGATCGACCGCACCTCCTCGAGTAACCTTTGGCCCGTGAATTCGCGGTCCGGGACCAGGCGGGCCGCTCCGGCGGAGGCCAGCGCCTCGGCGTTGCGCCGCTGATGGTCGTCGGCGGCGAATGGAAACGGCACAAGAATTGCCGGTCTCCCCGAGGCGGCCAGTTCGGCTACCGCGCCCGCGCCCGAACGGCAGACCACCAGGTCGGCCGAGGCGAACGCCGCCGGCATGTCGTCGATAAAGGAAACCACCTCGCCGGCCAGGCCGGTGGCGGCGAAGTCCCGGGCCAGCTCGGCGTGGGCCTCGCGCCCCGCCTGGAGCGTGAGCCGGATGGGGAGGCCCGCCTCGCGGAACAGCGGCCAGCTCTGGCGGGCGGCTCGGTTCAGCGTGCGCGAGCCTTGGCTGCCCCCGGTGATGAGCACGTTGAGGACCTGTTCGCGCGGCTTCGAAGGCAGCGCAAAGAACTCGGCGCGGACGGGCAGACCCGTCAGCTCCGCCTTCCCTTTCGGGAAATGCCGCGCGGTCTCCGGAAAACTGATCAGAGTGCGCGCCGCCACCCGTCCCATCCAGCGGTTGGTCATTCCGGGCGCCGCATTAGGTTCCATCAAGACCATCGGGATCCGGCGCAGCGCCGCCGCGAGCACGACCGGACCCGCAACGTAACCGCCCATGCTGAACACCGCCGCCGGCCGCCAGCGGCCCAGCGCCCGGGTCAGCTTCAGCGTGCCGAGGGCGAGCTGTCCGAGTGTGCGCACCCTTCGCGCCACACCGACCCGCTTCAGCCCGCCGATCTCAATCCACTCGATGGGGAACCCGGCCGCCGGAACCAGCCGCGCCTCGATGCCCTCCCGCGTCCCGACGAAAAATGCCTCGTGACCGCGGCGCTGGAGTTCCCGCGCGACCGCCAGCGCGGGGATGACGTGCCCTCCGGTGCCGCCGCCCGCCATAAGAAACCTCATCCTGACTGCTCGCTCACGCTCAGCAGCATGCCGAGCGAGATCATCGTGCTGAGCAGCGAACTCCCGCCGTAGCTGACCAGCGGAAGCGGGATGCCCTTGGTGGGCGCCAGGTCCAGCACCACGCTCATGTTCATGAGCGCCTGCACCACCAGCATGGTGGTGACGCCCAGCGCCAGGTAGCGCCCGAAATCGTCGGGGGTGGAGCGCACCAGCCGCAGGCCGCGCCAGAGCAGCACCAGAAACGCCGCCAGCACCGCGACGCAACCCAGCAGGCCCAGTTCCTCGCCCACCACCGCATAGATGAAATCCGTGTGCGCCTCGGGCAGGTAGAACAGCTTCTGCTTGCCCTCCATGAGCCCCTGGCCGATCAGGCCGCCGCTCGCCACCGCGATCTTGGATTGGCGCACGTGATAGCCGGGATCGCGGTTGAACTCGGAGCGCCGCATGTACTCCTTGAGCTTGTTCCCCCAGGAGAACCGGTCGAGCACTTTGTACTCCGGGTCGAAGAAGCCGAACACGCGAACCAGGCGGTACGGCTTGGCGGCTACGGCGATTCCCACCGCAACCAGGCCCGCGACGATCGCGATCCGGATGTACCTGGAATTCAGGCCCGCGACATAGAACACCACCGCCGCCGAAATCACCAGGACCAGAGCGGTGCCCAGGTCGGCGAGCACGACCGCGATCGCCAGCAGCCCCACCGTGATCAGGGCCGGAAGCAGCGTGTAGCGGTTGTTGATGGCCTTGGCGCGCAGCGTGACGAAGTAAGCCAGGAACAGGATGAGCGCGGGCTTGGCGAACTCCGAAGGCTGGATGCCCAGCGGGCCGATCCGCAGCCAGCGGTGCGAGCGCGCATCCACGAAATACACGATCACCAGCAGCACGATCACCACCGCCAGCGCCGCGAAAGCCCATCCCGCCGAGTTCAGCTTGCGGTAGTCGGTGCGTTTGAGCAGCATCATCACGCCCACCGCGCAGGCTGCCCAGGCGAACTGGCGCACGATGTAATAGCCCGAGTAGCCGAACTTCAGCCGCGCCACCACCGACGAGGCGCTGTAGACCATGACCAGACCGAAGCACACCATTCCCAAGATGAACCAGAACAACACCCAGTCGGTCTTGACGCGTTGGGCCATGGCTCAGTGCCCCTCCTCCAGAGCGGCCACGACCGACTTGAAGACGCGGCCACGGTGCTCGTAGTCGTCGAACTGATCGAAGCTGGCGCAGGCCGGAGCCAGCAGCACAGTGTCGCCGGGCTGGGCCTCGCGGAAGGCCGCGCGCACTGCGGCATCGAGCGTGCCGGCGTGGACGAGGCGCACGCAGTCGCCGAGCTGTGCGGCGATCTTGGGCGCGGCGGCGCCGATCAGCAGGGCGGCGCGCGCCCTCCGGCCGAGCGGCTCTCGCAGCACGGTGTAGTCGCTGCCCTTGTCTTTGCCGCCCAGGATAATCCACAGCCGGCCCGGAAACGCCTCGATCGATTTCAGCGTGGCGTCGACGTTGGTGGCCTTCGAGTCGTTGTAGAAATCGACGCCCCCGAGCCGGCGCACGAACTCGATGCGGTGCTCGACGCCGGGAAACGTCCCGACAGCCGTCGCGATAGCCCCGAGCGATGCACCCGCCAGGTGAGCGGCTCCGGCCGCGGCCAGCGTGTTCTCGACGTTGTGGCGGCCGCGCAGCGGGATCCCGGCAATCTCCAGGAAGGGCGCGCCGTCGTAATAGAGGCGCGCATGGTCCGCGTACAGGCCCGGCGAGACGGCACTCGCGGTCGAGAACCAGACCGTGCGCGCGCTGGTGCGGCGGCCGTACTCCGCGCAACTGGCGTCGCCGGCGTTCAGCACGGCGTAGTCCACCGCCGCCTGGGTTTCGAACAGGCGGGCCTTGGCGTTGGCGTAGTTCTCGAAGCTGTGGTGGCGGTCCAGGTGGTCCGGCGTGACGTTCAGGCACACCGCGATGTGCGCGCGGAACGCGGCGATGGTCTCGAGCTGGAAGCTGGAGAGCTCCAGGACGTTCCACTGCTCCGGGCGCGAGGCGGCGATCATCCCGGTCACCGGCGCGCCGATGTTGCCGCCCACCTGCGCCGGGATGCCGCAGGCGCGCAGGATGTGGCCGACCAGCGCGGTCGTGGTGGTCTTTCCGTTCGCTCCGGTGATGCCGATGATGGGGCCTTTGAGGTACGCGGAGGCGAGCTCGACTTCACCGAGGACCGGCACGCCCCGCTGGCGGGCCGCCTCCAGTTCGGCCAGATCCGCCGGGACGCCGGGCGAGAGGACGATGGAATCCACGCCCTCGAACGCGCCGGGGGATTGCAGCTCGAAGGGCACGCCAAGGCTCTCCAGCGTCCGCCCCGCCTCCTTGAGTTCCTCGAGCGGCCTGCAGTCGATGGCCCGGACGCGCGCTCCCTGGGCGAGCAGAAACTCGACCACCGCCAGCCCCGACTGGCCCATCCCCGCCACCGCGATTCTCTTACCCGCGATCTCCACCGCGCTCTACCTCAACTTCAACGTCGTCAGCGCAAACAGCGCCATTACCAGGCCGGTGATCCAGAAGCGCACGATGATCTTGGATTCGGACCAGCCTAGCGCCTCGAAGTGATGGTGTAACGGCGCCATCTTGAAAATCCGTTTGCCGCCGCGCAACTTAAAGCTACCCACTTGCAGAATCACCGAGAGCGTCTCGAGTACGAACACGCCCCCGATGAATACCAGCAAGATCTCCTGCTTGACCAGGATGGCGGCCACCGCCAGGCTGCCCCCCAGCGAGAGCGACCCGACGTCGCCCATGAAGATCTCCGCCGGATGGCAGTTGTACCACAGGAAGCCCAGGCAGGCCCCGGTCATCGCGCCGCAGAAAATGGTCAGCTCGCCGGCGGGCGGCAGCCGGACCAGGTCCAGATACTTGGCGAATTCGGCGTGCCCGGTGGTGTAAGTAAGCGCGGTCATGGCGGCTGAGGCGATTAGCACCAGGCCGATGGCCAGGCCGTCCAGGCCGTCCGCGAGGTTCACCCCGTTGGAGGTGCCCACGATCACCACCATCAGGAACAGGAAGAAGAAGACGAAAGCGAACAGGTAAGTGAACGGGTTGTGGAGCAGCGGCTCGATCACCAGGCCGGGCTTGAACGCCTTGAAGAAGGGGACGTTCATCGCGGTCGAGTAGCTCCCGTGGGCGCGCAGAACCAGCAGCAATCCGCCGATGACCAGCGCTACTATGCACTGCGCGCCGAACTTGCGCCACGCGGTGAGGCCCAAATTCTGCTTCCTGCGGATCTTGGCGTAATCGTCCCAGAACCCGATGGCGCCGAAGCTCAGGATCCCGAACAGCGCGATCCAAATGTACGGATTGGCGAGGTTGGCCCATAGCAGCGTGGGCACAACGATCGAGATCACGATCAGCACACCGCCCATCGTCGGTGTGCCGGCCTTCTTCTGGTGGGACGTGGGGCCGTCCTCGCGGATGTGCTGCCCGATCTGGAACTGGCGCAGCTTGCCGATCAGCCACGGGCCCAGCACCAGGCACAGGAACAGCGCCGTCATGCTGGCGAAGGCGGTGCGAGAAGTGATGTAGCGGAACAGTTCGAAGCGGATGACGTGCGGATGAAGCTGTTCGTAAAGAAGCCAGTAGAACATTAGAAAAGCCTCGGCTTGTGGCTTGTGGCCTGTGGCCTGTGGATTCCGCGACCGCGCGCGCCGCGCCGCGACAGGCGGCAGCCATAGGTGCGCCGTAGTTGGATCCACATGCCACAAGCCACATGCCACAAGCCAATCATCCGAGGAACCTTTCCAAGGCCGTCTCGACGTGGGTGCCGCGGGAGCCTTTGAACAGGACCGCATCGCCGTCGGCGAGCAGGGTGCGGAGGAAATCGCCGGCGGGCGCGGGGTCGTCGAAAAAGAACGCGGCGACGGCCGGCAACCCTGATCGAACAGCTTCGTCGATCATTTGGCAGGCCGCGCCGCGAATCCCGACGAGCACATCAACCCCGCACGCGACAGCGTAGTTGCCTACGTCCCGGTGCAAAGGCTCGGTCCAACGGCCGAGTTCGAGCATCTCCCCCAGCACGGCGACCCGGCGCCGTGCTGGCGTACCCCGGAGCACGTCCAGCATCGCGCGGACCGCCTCCGGGTTGGAGTTGTAGCAGTCGTTCAGAATCGTGATCCCGGCATGGGTGAAGCGCTCGCCCCTCATTTTCCCGGGCGCGAGTGACCGGACCGCTTCGCGCAGCCGTTCGGGCGCGATCCCGAAAACTCCGGCCACGGCGATTCCGGCCAACACGTTCAGCAGGCCATGCCGGCCCACGAGACTACATTCGAAATCCGTTTTCCCCAGGCGGAACCTGACGCCGGCGGGCGAGTACTCCACCTCCGCCGGTCGCACATCCGCCTCGGGGGAAGTGCCGAAGCATATCACAGGTCCAGGGTGGACGTCCCGGAAGCTCGCCACGCGCGGGTCGTCGGCATTCAGCACGGCGACGCCGCCGGCCGGAAGCGCCTCGATCAGTTCCCGCTTGGCCAGCGCTACTTCATCCACCGACTCGAAGAACTCCGCGTGCGCGAAGCCGACATTGGTGACCACCCCGACGTCCGGGCGAGCAATTGAGGCGAGCCTCCGGATCTCGCCGGGGTGGTTCATCCCGATCTCCAGAACCGCGGTGCGGACCTCTGGCGGCAAGCGGAGAATGGACAGCGGCAGGCCCACGTGATTGTTCAAGTTCCCGATGGTCTTGCCGACGCGCATCTCGACCGCCAACAAATCGGCGATGATATCCTTGGTGGTGGTCTTGCCCGCGCTGCCCGTCACCCCGATCACCCGGCCTCCCCATCGAGCGCGCGCCCACCCGGCGATTTGTTCCAGTGCCGCCAGGCTGTCGGGGACCGGAAGCAACCGCTCCCCGTTGTTCTGGCCCGCGCTTCCGACGGCTGCCACGGCGCCTTTCCGGAAGGCCTCGTCGAGGAAATCGTGGCCGTCGTGGAGGGGGCCGCGCAGGGCGAAGAACAGGTCCCCGCGCTCCAGCGTGCGCGTATCCACGCTCCAGCCCGTGATGACTGCCGCGGGAGCCGCCTGGCCAAGTACGCCGGCCACCTGCTGGAGATCGAAGGTCATGCCCGATACCCCAGTTCTCCGAGCACTCTGCGTGCCACTTCGCGGTCGTCCAGCGGGATCGTCCGGTCCCTGAGGATCTGGTAGGTTTCGTGCCCCTTGCCGGCCAGGATGACGATGTCGCCGGGCTCCGCGCGCTCGAGCATCAGCCGGATGGCTTTCTCGCGATCCGGTTCGGCCAGGTACGGCGTGTCATGGCGGCCCAGCCCGACCATCGCGTCGTTAATGATGGCCAGCGGGTCCTCCGAGCGCGGATTGTCCGAGGTCAGCACCACGAAATCGCTCAGCTCGGCGGCGGCTTCCCCCATCAGCGGCCGCTTGATGCGGTCGCGATCCCCGCCGCAGCCGAACAAAGTGAGCACCCGTTTGGGGTGCAGGCCGCGCGCGACCGAGATCGCGTTGCGCAACGCATCGTCCGTGTGCGCGTAGTCCACCACTACCAGGAAGGGCTGGCCGGCTTCGACTTTCTCGAACCGGCCCGGCACCGCGCGGCACTCGGCGATCCCCCGCACCACGGTCTCCACCGGAATGCCGTAGTTCGACGCCGCGCACCACGCCGCCAGGATGTTGTACACGTTCATCCGGCCGGGCAGCGGCGATGCGACCGCCACGCGCTCCTCGCCGTGCTGCACCTCGAACCGCAGCCCGTCGAAACCGGATTGGACGTTCACCGCGCGCACCGTCGCTCCGTTGCGCAGGCCATAGTGGAGGACTTCGGTTTGTGTCCCCACCTGGATCTCGCGCCCGTAGGGGTCGTCGTAGTTCAGGACGGCGAACCGCGGCGGCGGTGCGCCCGCGCCTTCAAACAGCATGCGCTTGGCGGCCAAGTACTCCTCCATGGTGTGGTGGAAATCCAGGTGATCGCGGGTCAGGTTTGTGAATACCGCGGTGTGAAACCGGATGCCGTGCACCCGCGCCAGCGCCAGCGCGTGGGAGGAGACCTCCATGGTGGCGTGGCTGCCGCCGGCGGTCTCCAACTCCGCGAACAGCCGGAACAGGTCGAGGGATTCCGGGGTCGTGTTGACAGCGGCCTCCGCGGTGCCACCCAGGCGGTATTCGATGGTGCCGACTAGCA
>Ga0187882_1003239_pt1 | contig 14137 bp, 13 predicted proteins | sample June2016WEW_19_1_3_FD_132991 | JGI IMG/M metagenome (GOLD analysis project Ga0187882, IMG submission 132991) | Peatland microbial communities from SPRUCE experiment site at the Marcell Experimental Forest, Minnesota, USA - June2016WEW_19_150 | ecosystem: Environmental > Terrestrial > Soil >...
CTCTGCCCGGTGTGGCAGAGGTGGCCCCCACGGTGCGGGCGAGCGGTCTGGTCGCCTATGGCGACCAGACCGATACTACTACGGCCACCGGCACTACCCCGTCGATAGTTGACCTCTCTTCCCTGACTGTCGCTCAGGGCCGCTTCTTCGACGACACCGATGTGCAGAGTATTGCCCCGGTGGCGGTGCTCGGGCAGACCGTGTACCAGACCCTCTATCCCAACGGTGGCAACCCGGTGGGCACCCAGATCCGGATCAAGAACGTGAGCTTCACGGTGATCGGCCTGCTGCAGACTATCGGAGCCGGAGCGGGAGGCGGCGATCAGGACGACGTCATCTACATCCCGGTGACCACCGCCCAGATCCGGCTGCAGGGGATCACCAACCAGACCATCAACCAGATGGAGGTGCAGGCGGCGTCAAAGGATGACATGAACAGCGTCCAGAACGCCCTGGAGGCCCTGCTGCGCAAGCGCCACCGGCTGAGCGCCAGCCAGGTGGATGACTTCCGGATCACCAACATGGCCCAGATCCAGCAGACGGCGGAGAGCATCACCGGCATCCTGACCGCCTTCCTGGCGAGCGTGGCCGGTATCTCCCTGATCGTCGGCGGCATCGGCATCATGAACATCATGCTGGTCTCGGTTACCGAGCGCACCCGGGAGATCGGGGTGCGCATGGCCATCGGGGCCTCCAGGCGGGACATTCTCCTACAGTTCCTGCTGGAGGCGGTGATGCTGAGCCTACTGGGCGCCCTGGTCGGGATCGTCTTCGGCATCGCCGGCGCCGAGGCCGTCTCCCTCTTAGCCAAGATGGCGACTCCCATCTCCATCGCTTCTATCCTGGTCTCGGTCGGTTTTTCCTTCGCGGTGGGCGTCTTCTTCGGCTACTACCCGGCGCGCAAGGCGGCCTACCTCAACCCTGCCGATGCCCTGGGCTACGAATAAGAGGATGGATCGGGTTTTGCTCAGCCCCGACCGCCTTTTTGTAGTCGCCGTGTTGTTCCGGCTGTCTTTGGCCATGAATCAACATGGGTCACTGCTGGCGTTGATCAGGATAATTTCCGGCAATTCGCTGGGTGTCTATCTGATGCACCCGGCGGTGTTATTTTTCCTGCATTCATATGTGTGGAACCAGGCCATACCCGGTTATCTCCTGGTGATCATCGGCCCGTTGGCGGCCATCGTTATCTCCTGCCTGATCACCCATTGGCTCGACAGCAACAAGTACACCCGCTTTATCGTGGGTGAGGCCGGGAAATAGTCACTCATAGACGGTAAAAATCGACTTCAGTTTCCTGAGGTCTATGACCGCTCAAAGAGCGAGGACGTCCAGCTCATCCGGTGTCCGTTTCCATCCAAAAATCACATGGCAGGGAAAGGACTTCAGGTACTTACAGCGAAAGGATTACTTACAACCAACAAGGCGAGGAGGTGACCAAAGTGAAAGAGGTGTACGTCAACGTGAACCGTTGTGTGGGTTGCAAGTCGTGCGAGCTCGCCTGCGCTGTCGCTCATTCACAGTCACAGTCGCTGCTGGGGGCGGTTTTTGAGGCAGTGCCCCCGCGCCGGCGCATTTTTGTCCAGGCAGTGGAGCGGCACGGTGTTCCCGTCAACTGTCGTCATTGCGAGGAGGCCGGTTGTGTCGTGGTCTGCCCCACGGGCGCCATGCATAAGGATGAGGCTTCCGGCATCGTCACGCACGACCGCACCCGCTGTATCGGCTGTGGCTTCTGTGAGATGGCCTGCCCGTTTGGGGTGATCACGCGCTATGCCGGCAGCAAGATCGTCACCAAGTGCGACCGCTGTCCCGGGTTGGAGACCCCGGCCTGTGTGACAGCCTGTCCGACCCGGGCGCTCCTCTTCATCTCTGCCTGGGAGGTACAGCAGAGAAGGCGTCAACAAACCGCAGAGCAGCTTTTTTCCGGAGAGTCTGCAACTGCCGCTCAGCAACTATAAAGGAGGCGTAGGGTTATGGCCGAGAGAAGTGTTGATCAGGCTTCACTGGAGATGTTGAAGAAGGCGGCCTGTGAAAATATCGGGACTGCCTGGGACCGTTATGAGAGGCAGCAGCCGCAGTGCGGCTTCGGACTGCTGGGGCTCTGCTGCCGGAACTGCAACATGGGGCCCTGCCGGATCGACCCCTTCGGGGATGGCCCGGAGGAGGGAGTCTGCGGGGCAACGGCAGACATCATCGCCGCCCGCAACCTGCTGCGGATGATCGCTGCCGGGGCGGCGTCCCATTCCGACCACGGGCGTGATATGGTAACCACCCTGTACGCCACTGCCAAAGGCGAGGCCCAGGGCTACCAGATCAAGGACGAGGCCAAGCTCCGCGCCCTGGCGGCGGAGTTCGGCATCGCCACCGAGGGCCGGAGCAAGGAGGAGATCGCCGCCGACCTCGCCCGGTCAGCGATGGAAGAGTTCGGGATGGCCAAGGGCACGCTGCAGTTCCTGAAACGCGCCCCGGCCAAGCGGCAGGCCCTCTGGGAGAAGCTGGGGATCGCCCCGCGGGGGATCGACCGCGAGGTGGTGGAGGCGATGCACCGCACCCACATGGGGGTGGACAACGACTACGTGAATCTCGTCCTGCACGGTGTGCGCACCGCTCTGAGCGACGGCTGGGGCGGTTCCATGCTGGCCACCGAGTTCTCCGATATCCTGTTCGGAACCCCGGCGCCGGTGCAGGGAACCTGCAACCTGGGAGTGTTGAAGCCGGACCAGGTGAATATCATCGTTCACGGCCACGAGCCCACCCTGTCCGAGATGCTCGTGCTGGCCGCCGGCGATCCGGAACTGCTGCAGAAGGCACAGGATGTCGGCGCCAAAGGGATCAACATCTGCGGCATGTGCTGCACCAGCAACGAACTGCTGATGCGCCACGGTGTGCCCATCGCCGGCAACTTCCTGCAACAGGAACTGGCAGTGATCACCGGGGCGGTGGAGGCGATGGTGGTCGACGTCCAGTGTATCATGCCGGCGCTGGCGAATGTGGCCAAGTGCTACCACACCAGGCTGATCTCCACCTCGCCCAAGGCCAAGTTCCCCGGGGCGGAGCACGTCCAGTTCGATGAGCACTCTGCTCTGGACACAGCCAAACAGATTATCCGGATGGCTGTTGAGAATTATCCCAAGCGGAAGCAGAACCTGGTGCAGATTCCCGACCGGCAGATGTCCTTCATCGGCGGCCTGAGCGTGGAAGCCATTTTAAAAGCCCTGGGGGGCAGCCTGAACCCGCTGCTGGATGCCATCAAGGCCGGGCAGATCAAGGGGATCGCCGCCATCGTCGGCTGCAACAACCCCAAGACCACCCAGGACCAGGGGCACATTGTCCTGGCCCGGGAGTTGATCAAGAACGACGTGCTGGTAGTGGAGACCGGCTGCGCCGCCATCGCCTGTGCCAAGGACGGCCTGCTGCTGCCAGAGGCTGCCGCCGAGGCTGGCCCCGGCCTGCGGGCGGTCTGCGAGTTGCTGAAGGTGCCGCCGGTCTTCCACATGGGCTCCTGCGTGGACATCAGCCGCATCCTGGTGATGGCGTCGGCGGTGGCCAGCGCCCTGGGCGTGGACATCAGCGACCTGCCAGTGGCCGGCGCCGCCCCCGAATGGATGTCAGAGAAAGCGGTGGCCATCGGCGCCTATGTGGTGGGCTCCGGCATCTTTACCGTGCTGGGCACGGTGCCGCCGGTGCTGGGCGGCAAGGGCCTGGTCGACCTGCTGACCAGGGGCGCCGAGGGAGTGCTGGGAGCGGTCTTTGCCGTGGAGCCGGACCCCCTGAAGGCAGCCTCGCTGATCCTGGAGCATATTGCAGCCAAGCGCAAGGCCCTTGGAATTTGAGAAGTGTGATGTGGGATGTTGGAAGCGGCGGGTACCCGCTTGCGGGCGCGAAGGGATTGGTGGAGTTGACGCGCAGTCCAGCACTCAACCCTGATGATCAGTTCCGGTTGAACAGACGCCTCTGCAGGTTAATGAAGCTGTCGCCTTGGTTGAGTGCTGGACAATGCCAACAAGAATCTCACCGCTAAGGCGCTCGCTAAGGGGGTACCCGACCTCTCACATCCCATAAGACGGGGGTGATGTATGTGGATGATGCCGAGATCCGGGATGTGATCGCCGGACATCAGGAACGTAACGGCAGGGTGACGGCGATCCTGGAAGACCTGCAGCAGCGCTGCCGCTATCTTCCGGAGCAGGCGCTCCGGATTGTGGCCGGGGAGCTTGGCCTGCCGTTGACTCAGCTTTACGGGGTGGCCACATTCTTCGCAGCCTTCAGTCTGGAGCCGCAGGGCCAGCACCTGGTCAGCGTTTGCCACGGTACTGCCTGTCACGTCAAAGGCGCCGGCCGGGTCAGCGAGAGCCTGGAGCGGGAACTGCAGGTGGCGATCGGTAAGACCACCGGGGACGGCCAGTTCACGCTGAAGTCCGTGCGCTGCCTGGGCTGCTGCAGCCTGGCGCCCGTGGTCAGCATCGACGGTCGTGCTTACGGAAGAATGAAGCCGGATACGGTAGAGGCAGTGTTGTCAGACTGGCGGGGAGGCGATCGGCGTTGAATTCTGCGGAGGCGGTGTTAGAATCCCTGCAGCGCCAGGGCCTCAGCTCGCTGTACCCGGACCGGATCAGGATCACTGTCGGCCGGGCGACCTGCGGGCTGGCAGCCGGAGCGGATGCTGTTTACCAATACATACGAGAAGAAGCTGATCGAAGACGGCTCGATCTTCAGATCGTCTCAACCGGCTGCCTGGGCTGGTGCCAGCAGGAACCGCTGGTCACGGTGCAGGCGCCGGGTCGACCCCGCCTGGTCTATGGCCGGGTTGACCAGGCCCTGACCGGAGAGATCCTAGACGGCGCAGGCGGTGGCAGCTTTCCCGAGAGCAGGCTGATCGGCAAGATCTATGCCGACGAGGTGCTGCTGACCGGGCAGCGGATCTTTTTGACCGGAGAGCCTGAATCCGGCCCGGTCCTGGATCAGACCTCGTTTTACGCTCCGCAGTTGAAGGTTGTTACCAGGAACTGCGGCTATATCGACCCCGGCAGCATTGCCGAATACGCCGCCCGGGGCGGCTACCGGGCCTTGTGGAAGGCGTTGCAGGCGCAGCCGGAACAGATTATCGACGAGATCACCGCCTCCGGCCTGAGGGGCCGGGGCGGCGGCGGTTATCCCACGGGACGGAAGTGGCAGGCCACCAGGCGTCAGCCCGGTGATGTCAAATACGTCATCTGCAACGCCGACGAGGGAGACCCCGGGGCGTATATGGACCGTAGCGTCCTCGAGGGGGACCCGCACACCGTCCTGGAGGGGATGATCATCGGCGGCTATGCCATCGGCGCCCGGAGCGGGATCATCTACGTGCGCTCGGAGTACCCGCTGGCCGTAGTCAGGCTCCAGGAGGCGATCGGTGAGGCCAACCGGGTGGGCGCCCTCGGTAAGAACATCTTCGGCTCCGGATTTGACTTCCAGATCGAGGTGGTCAAGGGGCAGGGCGCCTTCGTCTGCGGCGAGGAGACCGCCATGATCGCCGCCATTGAAGGAAAGGCCGGGGAGCCCCACCCGCGCCCGCCCTATCCTTCCGAGGCCGGCCTGTGGGGCAAGCCTACCTGCATCAACAACGTGGAGACCTGGGCGAACGTGCCCCCGATCATCATGCGGGGCAGCGGGTGGTTTACAGGCATCGGAACGGAGTCCAGCAAGGGCACCAAGGTCTTCGCCCTGGTGGGAGAGATCTCCAACAACGGCCTGGTCGAGGTGCCGATGGGCACCACCCTGCGCCAGGTAGTGGTTGACGCCGCCGGCGGTGCCGGGCGTTTTGCCCTCAAGGCGGTGCAAACCGGCGGCCCCTCGGGCGGGTGCATCCCGGCCGGCATGTTTGATCTCCCGGTGGATTACGAGGCGCTCACCGGCGCGGGCTCGATCATGGGCTCCGGCGGTATGGTGGTGATGGACGAGCGCACCTGCATGGTCGATGTGGCCCGCTTCTTCCTCTCCTTCACCCGGGATGAGTCCTGCGGCAAGTGCATGGCCTGCCGGGAGGGCACCTGGCAGATGCTGCAGATACTCGACCGGATCGCTGAGGGCAGGGCGGTCATGGAGGACCTGGAGTTGCTGGAGAGGCTTGCCCTGGCCGTCAGGGACGCATCCCTGTGCGGGCTGGGGCAGACAGCCCCCAGCCCCGTGCTGAGCACCCTGAGGTATTTCCGGGATGAATACGAGGCGCACATCCGTGACGGTTTCTGTCCCGCTGGAGTCTGCAAGGGGCTGTTCCGCCTCGTGATCGACCAGGAGGCCTGTACCGGGTGCGGGCGTTGCGCCAGGGTGTGCCAGGCCGAGGCGGTCAGCGTGATCGGGGATGTGGCCGGTCAGGAGACAGCTAAGAAGTATCTGGTGGATCAGGAACGGTGCGTCCAGTGCCGCTCCTGCCTGGATGCCTGCGCTCACAGGGCTGTCAGGGTGATCCCCCGGGGAGGTGCGGTTGTCGATGCAGATTGATATTAACGGAAGAACTATCCCGGTGCAGGCTGGGCAGACGGTCCTGGATGTGGCCCGGGAAGAGGGGATCTGGATTCCCACCCTGTGCCACCACCAGGGGTTGGAGGCCTACGGGGCGTGCCGGCTCTGCCTGGTGGAGACCGGCTCCGGAGACCGCGGCAGGATCGTTGCTTCCTGCGCCCTGCATGTCTCTGACGGGCTGATGGTGGGGACGGATAGCCCCCGGGTGCGTGAGATCCGGGAGATGATCATGCAGTTGCACCTGGCGGTGGCGCCGGATGCTCCCCGGGTACGAGAGTTGGCCCAGCAGTTGGGGGTCGGGCAGCCTGTGCTGGCACGGCACGGTGACGGCCAGTGCACCCTGTGCGGTATCTGCGTCCGGGTGTGCCGGCAGGTGGGGGCAAACGCCATCGGCTTCGCTTTCCGGGGTTCCCGGCGTCAGGTGACGGCGCCTTTCGGCGCCCGGGCGGCCGGCTGCCTTGGCTGCCGGGCCTGTGAGGAAAGCTGTCCCACCGGTGCGATTGTCTTCTCCGAGAGCGGCGGACGGCTCTTTGGCGAGCACTGGCAGTCAGACGTGCCGCTGTCCAGGTGTGCGGTTTGCGGACGGGCATTTGCGCCGCAGCCGCTCCCCGGGCATCTGCAGCAGCGTTATGGCCTGGAGTTCCAGCAGGCCGACCGCTGCCCCGAATGCCGCCGTCAACAGGCTGCGGCTAGTCTGACCGCGCAGGCCAGGTACAATCTGTCTCCATGAGCCTGACGCTCTCTTGAAGGAAAACAGGGGCGATCGGGTTCATCTCGATCGCCGATTGCACTTGAATGAGTCTTTCCGGTTTATCACAGATGACTACCCGCTCTAATACCCCCGCTTCTCTGAAGCGGTGGGATAAGAGCGGCTACGTCACTGTATTAACGAGTTACCCGATGGCTAACCGCCACTAAACTCCCACTGAAGTGGGAGCCAAGTGGCACTAAGCCCCTGGATCAGTGCAACTATGGCTTCCGCCTTCGCCGAAGGCTCGGCACAAGCCAAGTTTTACTGATAAGCTTCAGTGGGGGGAAGGCAATCCCCCACTGAAGCCAAGAACTTGTTGAAGGGAATGGAGAGAGAGCGATGGAGGACCGGTTCGGCAGGACGATCGATTACCTGCGTATTTCTATAACCGACCGCTGCAACCTGCGGTGTCTCTACTGCATGCCTGCCGGGGGGATCAGGGTGAAGCCCCGCGACGAGATCCTGCGCCTGGAGGAACTGCTCCACCTGGTCAGGATAGCGCTGCAACTGGGGATCAACAAGTTCCGGCTGACTGGCGGTGAGCCCCTGCTGCGGCGCGGGGTCGTCCCCTTTATCCAGGCCTTGGCCCTGCTGCCGGGTGTGGCCGACCTGGGTCTGACCACCAACGGTATGCTGCTGGCCCATTTGAACGAGCAACTGTGGGAGGCCGGGGTGCGGCGCCTCAACGTCAGCCTGGACACCCTGGATCCGGTGAAGTACACGCAGATGACCAGGGACGGAGACTTCCACCAGGTTTGGGACGGCATTATGGATGCCCTGGCCGTGGGCTTCCGGCCGGTCAAGCTCAACGTGGTCGCCCTGAATCAATTCAATGACCGGGAGTGGGTGCAGTTCGCCCGCCTTACATATGAGTATCCTCTGCACGTCAGGTTTATCGAGATCATGCCGGTAGGCGCCAGTTGGGAACTGGCAGGAAGCCACTTTGCTTCCAGCCGCCAGGTACGGGAGAGGATCGAGCAGGCCCTGGGGGCGCTGGACCCTGCTGAAGCGGTGGCCGGCAATGGACCCGCCAGCAGTTACCGGTTGTCCGGCGCCCAGGGGACGATCGGCTTCATCGACGCCGTGAGCAACCACTTCTGCGACCGCTGCAACCGCCTGCGGCTGACCGCCGACGGCAAGCTCCGCCCCTGCCTCCACGACCAGCGGGAGGTGGAACTGCTCCAGGACCTGCGGTCCGGAGCTAGCGATACGGAGTTGCAGGATCTCTTCCGGACCGCCCTGCTGATGAAGCCGGCGAACTACCACGAGGCGACGGGCGCCCCGGCGAATGGGCGTGGCATGTGTCAGATCGGGGGTTGAATCAATGTCCGGGTTGACCCATTTTGACGAGCGCGGGCGGGCGCGCATGGTCGACGTCGGCGCCAAGCAGGAAACAGAGCGCCTGGCCAGGGCCAGAGCAGCAGTGACCATGAAACCGGAAACCCTGGACCTGATCAGGGCCGGGGGGATAGCCAAGGGTGACGTGCTGGCAGTGGCCCAGACCGCCGGCATCATGGCGGCCAAACGTACATCCGGGCTGATCCCCATGTGCCACCTGCTGCTGCTGGATGAGGTCGGGCTGGACTTTCGCCTGGACGAGCAGCGGAGCGCCGTGGAGATCGAGGCCTGGGTCCGCAACCATGGCCGGACCGGCGTGGAGATGGAGTCCCTGACCGCGGTGAGCGTGGCCGCCCTGACCATCTACGACATGTGCAAGGCGGTCGACCGGGGCATGGTGATCGGAGAGATCCGGCTGGTGGAGAAGTCCGGGGGCAAGAGCGGCGCCTATCTCAGAGAAGGGGAGCAACAATGGCCAAGATCATAGCGGTATGCACCAGTCAGAACAAGGAGGAGCGCAAGACCGACGTCGGCCAGGGGTTGCTGGTGACGGACCACGGGCTGCAGGGGGACGCCCACGCCGGGCCCTGGCACCGCCAGGTGAGCCTGCTGGCCGTGGAGAGCATCGACAAGATGCGAGCCCTGGGGCTGAACGTCGGCCCCGGTGATTTTGCCGAAAATCTCACCACTGAAGGCATAGAACTGTTCACCCTGCCCATCGGCGCCAGGATCAAGCTGGGAGCCGAGGCTCTCGGCGAGGTGACCCAGATCGGGAAGGTCTGTCATGACCGGTGCGCTATCTACTATCAGGCCGGGGACTGTATCATGCCCCGGGAGGGGATCTTCATCCGGGTCTTGCGGGGTGGCCCGATCAAGGTCGGAGACCCGGTGGATGTTGTTGCAGGCTAAAAAGACATGCATCCGACACCTGTTGGAGGTGGCAACTGTTGCGAGTGGCGATTTTAACGGCCAGCGACAAGGGATCGCGCGGTGAGCGAGAGGATCTCAGTGCCGCCGCTATCAGAGAGATGGTGGCTACCATCGGGGCGGAGGTGGTCGCATACGATGTGGTTCCTGATGAGAGAGATATACTGTCAGCTAAGCTGATCGAATACGCAGACGTTCTCCGGGTTGATCTGGTATTGACCACCGGCGGCACCGGGTTGGCCCCACGGGATGTGACCCCGGAAGCTACCCTGTCCGTGGTATCCAGGGTGATCCCCGGTATTCCCGAGGCGATGCGGACCGCCGGCATGCAGCATACACCTCACTCCATGCTCTCCCGCGCTGTGGCCGGAAGCCGCGGCCGCACCCTGATCGTCAACTTGCCGGGCAGCCCCCGTGCCGTCCGGGAAAACCTGGCGGTGATCCTGCCGGCACTGCCTCATGCCCTGGGCATCCTGCAAGGGAGCGCCGGGGAGTGCGCCCGCCCGGACAATCAGCATCCGTAGGCTGCAAAAGAGCATTTGTTCAGGGAATAGAGCGGCCATCCTTATCTGCCACCAGGGAACCGAGCACCCGCTGCAACTACTGCAGCACTGATCTTCAATGAAGAGAGCGACTTCAAGTAAATGGGGATAAGCGTGGTATAAAGCAGTAGGCCCACAGCAACCTGCGCTCCGGCTGATCGAGATCCTACCCCGAAGCCTGCAAGAACCTTTCGGCTCCTGCAAACCTCTTTCGAACCCCGACCAACCTTTGCCCGACCGGTCAGGGATCCCCTCGGAGCCTGCAAGAACCTTCCGGCTCTTGCAAACCCCTGCGGAACCCCAGCCAGTCTGCGCTCGGCCGGTATGGATCCAACCTCTCGAGCCTGCCATAACCGGTCTGGCTATGGCAAACCCTTATTGAACCCATATCGACCTTAACTCCGGCCATTGCAGATCTGCCAAGGGAATACCTTTTTCGACCTGCAAAGACCTTTGCTCGACTACTGCAGATTTCTTTTGAGACCTGCAGTAGTCTTAGCTCGGCTGCTGTGAACCTGCCTATATTGTTTCCGAAAAATCAAATCATATTCTGCCTTGAAAGAGTTAATTGGTTGGTTGATTTCGGCACGCCCGACACAATTGGCAGGCACCCGGCTGCGCAGACAGGGGTATATTCTGCTGGTATCAGGGGAAAACTTAGGAAGTAGGCATCAAGAATTAACAGCACAAGCAGCGCCTGACTTTGCTTCTAAAAATGATTAACGCGGGAGATATGAAGCCAAAACATCTCCATTGGTGTGCGAAATGCCTGATAATTGCCTGTCATTGTCTTCTATGGGTTTGCGTTTCTTTTTAGCAGAAACTATTATTATATATAGGTGTTAGCACTCAATATAGTCGAGTGCTAACAAGTGTTAGGAAAAATATGGAAAAAGGAGGTCTGGTTGTGAAGCTGAAACCGCTGGGCGACAGGGTCGTACTCAAGCTCGTAGAGCAGGAAGAAAAGACAAGAGGCGGCATCCTGCTGCCGGACACCGCCAAGGAAAAGCCCCAGAAGGGGGCAGTGTTGGCGGTCGGATCCGGCAAGATGCTGGACAGTGGAGAGAAAATCCCCCTGGATGTGCAGGTCGGGGACAAGGTTATCTTTGGGCGGTACTCCGGTACCGAGATCAAGGTTGAGGGAGAAGAGTATCTGATCGTGAGCGAGCGGGACATTCTCGCCGTCGTCGACTAAAAACCGGGAGGTATGTAGCGGATGCCAAAGGATCTCAGTTTTCGCGAAGCAGCCCGTGTTTCGCTTGAAAGAGGGGTCAACAAGCTGGCCAACACCGTGAAGGTGACGCTGGGGCCGAAGGGGCGCAACGTGGTTCTGGAAAAGAAGTGGGGCCCGCCCCAGATCACCAATGACGGGGTGACCATTGCCAGGGAGATCGAACTCGAGGATGCCTGGGAGAACATGGGGGCACAGCTCGTCAAGGAGGTGGCCACCAAGACCAACGATGTGGCCGGCGATGGCACCACCACCGCCATTGTGCTGGCCCAGGCGATGATCAGGGAAGGCATGAAGAACGTGGCCGCCGGCGCCAATCCGATGATTGTCAAGCGGGGTATCGAGAGGGCAACCGAGGCGGTAGTGGCCGAGATCAAGAAGATGTCCAGAGCGGTGGAGAGTAAGGAAGCCATCGCCCAGGTAGCCTCGATCTCGGCGGCCGACCAGGAGATCGGCGACTGGGTGGCTGCCGCCATGGAGAAGGTGGGCAACGACGGGGTGATCACCGTCGAGGAGTCCAAGACCATCGGTACCACGCTGGAAGTGGTAGAGGGGATGCAGTTCGACAGGGGTTACCTCTCCGCCTATATGGTCACCGATGCCGATAAGATGGAGGCCCTGTTGGAGGACCCCTTCATCCTGCTGTATGACAAGAAGATCTCCACCATTGCGGATATCGTTCCTATCCTGGAAGCGGTTGCCCAGGCTGCCAGGCCGCTGCTGATCCTGGCCGAGGACGTGGAGGGCGAGGCGCTCGCCACACTGGTGGTCAACCGGATCAGGGGCGCTCTCACCTGCGTGGCCGTGAAGTCGCCGGGCTACGGCGACCGCCGGAAGGCCATCCTCGAAGACGTCGCCATCCTCACCGGAGGCACGGTGATCAGCGAGGAGGCGGGTTACAAGCTGGAGCACGCTACCATAGACATGCTCGGCCGGGCCGGGAGGGTGGTGGTCGCCAAGGAGGAGACCACTATCGTCGAAGGCCGGGGCAACACTGAGGAGATCGAGAAGCGGATCGCCACGATCAAGTACCAGTTTGATGAGTCCACCTCCGATTACGACCGGGAGAAGCTGCAGGAGCGCATGGCCAAATTGGCCGGAGGCGTGGCGGTGATCCAGGTGGGAGCGGCTACCGAGGTGGAACTGCGGGAGAAGAAGCACCAGATCGAGGATGCCCTGGCGGCTACCAGGGCGGCAGTTGAGGAGGGCATCGTCGCCGGCGGCGGCCTGGCCCTGCTGAGGGCAATTCCCGCCCTGAGCCGGATCGAGGGCCATGGGGACGAGGCGACAGGAGTCCGCATCGTGAGAAAGGCTCTTGAGGAGCCGATGCGCCAGATCGCCAGCAACGCCGGCGCTGAAGGCTCCGTGGTGGTGGAGAAGGTCAGGGAGATGGAGCAGGATGTGGGCTTCAATGCGTTAACTGGCAAGTACGAGAACATGTTCGAGGCGGGAATCGTCGACCCGGTCAAGGTGACCCGCTCCGCCCTGCAGAACGCCGGCAGTATCGCCGCCATGCTGCTGACCACCGAGTGCCTGATCGCCGACAAACCGGCGGAGGAGGATGCGGCGCCGAAGATGTCGTCAATGTCTAACATGCCGATGATGTAATTCTTGGAGCTAAAGTCCTTGTGCTGCAATGGTTTCAAATTTCAAGATCACGTCAAGATCACATCGTACACTTGTACCCGTATATTAAGGCCTTTCTTCGTACATCTGTTCGATGGTTTGAACTATCGCTTCACGCATTCCCGTTAAAACGTGGGCGTAGGTTTTTTCGATGGTAGCCGGGCTGTCCCCCAGACGCTCGGCTACTGCTTTTATGCTGTGATTCCCATCCTTGAGCAACATCGTGGCGTGCAGATGACGCAGCCGGTGCATCGGAAGGTAAGGAAGGCCTGATCCACTAACCAAGCAAACGTAAGCTTCCCGTGCTTCACGGTAGGGCAACCTTACACCTCTACGTTTACAGAATACCAGATTTTCAGGATTGTACCCTTCGCCGTGGAGGAGTTTTTCCTTACCCTGTTGAGTTCTATGCTTCGATAGCATCTTTATGGTGCCCTGGTCGAGTGGCACTTTTCTTGTGCCATATTTTGACTTTGGCGGATTATACCCCTTTGCCGTTGCGGTTCTGGTGATAGAGATTGTGCCAGCCACAAAGTCGATGTCCGTCCAACGTAGCGCCAGGATCTCACCAATTCTCGCCCCGGTCTTGAGTAACAACATGAACAGCGCAGTGTAACGCAACAGACAGGTCTTGAGGAAGCTATTAAAGTGTTTGACCTGCTGCTCATCCCACACGACTTTTTCTGTCAGCTCGGGTTTGGTAATAATCACGCCCTGGCACGGATTTTTGACGACATAGCCCAGCTCGACGGCATGCCCCATCATTGTGTGGAATCTCTGGAAATGGTTGTAAATAGTAACTGCGGCCAGATGCCCCGATGTTGACATCTCGTTTACCGCCCGCTGCAGCATGTCCGTCCGGAGATCGGATAGTAAGACTTTGCAGCCCAGATATTTTTTAAACGTCTTAGCAGCTTGCTCGAAGTTGACACGAGTGTTTAATACTACAGAGCCCGAACATTAGTCTATAACGCGCTACTTAAAAAGGACAATGACGCTTGAAGTACGTCCCCACCCGCCATCCCATGACCGACAAGCGAGGTGGCGGGACTCAGGTAAACGCTCTTTGACAACCTTGAATAACGGCATCACCCAGCTCCTGGAGCCTGGCCTTCCGGTGGGACCGATAGGCGACCATGCTGCGCTTCATGTAGTAGTCAACATCCTTCAAGGTCTTTCTGACTGTCTCCTCATCACCGGATAAGCCGGCAATGATCAGCC